>WNGG01013496.1_pt1 | contig 21071 bp, 17 predicted proteins | sample 5400661 | NCBI WGS metagenome assembly WNGG01 (sample SAMN13153372, study PRJNA577476) | soil metagenome | isolation source: 100 cm soil or saprolite under Garry oak tree replicate 1 | place: USA:California | collected 2016-06-15
TGCTCCTGAAGGCGGACTTCCACATCCACACCCGCGAGGATCCGCACGACTTCATCCGCTACACGGCGGTGGAGCTGCTGGAGGAGGCCGCCCGCCAGGGCTTCGACGTCCTCGCCCTCACCTGCCACAACAAGCGCATCCACACCGAGGAGCTGCGCCGGCGGGCCGAGGGCCTGGGGATCCTGCTCATCCCCGGCGTCGAGGCCACCATCGAGGGCAAGCACACGCTGCTGCTCGACATGCCGTACGCCCGGCTCAAGGTCCGGAGATTCGACCACGTCCGCGCGCTCAAGCGTGACGGGGGGCTCGTGATCGCGCCCCATCCCTTCTTCCCCGCGCCGAAGTGCCTGAACGGGAAGCTGCGGGAGAACCTCGACGTCTTCGATGCGATCGAGTTCTCGCACTTCTACACGCGGTCGCTGGACTTCAACCGCAAGGCGGTGGAGTACGCCCGCCGGATGGAGCTGCCCCTGGTCGGAACGTCCGACTGCCATCGCCGGTGGCAGCTCGGCACCACGTACACGATCCTGGAGACGGCGGAGCGGACGATCCCGGCCGTGTTCGCGGCCATCCGCGCCGGCCGCGTCCGCGTCGTCACCGCTCCCCTGCGGCCCCTCGACCGCTTGCGCGAGGGCCTCCTCGAGCGCCGGGACCGATTCCGCGCGCGCTCGGAGGCCCTGCTGGCATCGGTGCGTTTTCCGAGTGGAGCGTTTCCTTCGATCGCCGAAGCGCGGATTCATTCCGCGCGAGGCGCTGAAATCCGCAAGGCCGGCGGCGACGTCGTGCGTGTGGCCGTGGACAGCGCGAAGGACGTGGACGCGCTGGCCGAGGTCCGGCGGCAGACGAGCGCCAACCTGGTCGTCGACCTCCAGGAGAACTACCGGCTGGCGGCTCGCGTCGCCCCTCACGTGGACAAGGTCCGCTACAACCCGGGCCACCTCTACCACCACGAGAAGGACAAGCCGGTCCGGGAGAAGGTGCGCTTCCTCGCCGACGTGGCCCGCGAGCACGACTGCGCGATCCGCGTCGGCGTGAACTGCGGCAGCGTCGACCCCGAGACCAAGGCCCGCCATCCGGAAGACGACGTGGCGGCCATGGTGGAGTCCGCGATCGACCACTGCCGCATGCTGGACGAGCTGGGCTTCGAGCGCTACGTCGTCAGCCTCAAGGATTCGCATCCGCGGAAGGTGATCGAGGCCAACGTCCGCTTCGCCGCGCTGCGCCCGGACGTCCCCCTGCACCTGGGGGTCACCGCGGCCGGCATCCCGCCCGAGGGTGTGGTCAAGACGCGGGTGGCCTTCGAGCAGCTCCTCACGCGAGGCATCGGGGACACCGTGCGGGTGAGCCTCACGCTGCCCAACCCGCGCAAGCACGAGGAGATCACGGTCGGCCGGCAGATCCTGGCCGACATCGAGGCCGGCCGCTTCCGCTCCGTGCCCGTCTTCGACGACGACCGGCTGAACATCATCTCCTGCCCGTCCTGCTCGCGGGTCGAAAACGAGCGCTTCGTGGAGCTGGCGGAGGCGGTGAAGGCCATGACCGCCTACGCGGAGCGGCACGCGCTGACGATCGCGGTGATGGGCTGCCGGGTGAACGGCCCGGGCGAGACCGACGATGCCGACCTGGGCCTCTGGTGCGGCCCCACCCACGTCAACCTCAAGAGGAAGACCGAGACGGTCGGGGCCTTCACCTACGACGAGATCCTCGACCGCCTGCGCCGCCAGCTGGATGAGCTCATTGCGGCCCGGAACGCCGCCGCCGCTGCTTCCCGCTGACCGCTAACGGGGCGGCCGCACGGGGGCGCCGCCCCCGGCCATGTCCGCCTCGACCATCAGCTTCACCAGCTCCTTGAAGCTCACCCTCGGCCGCCAGCCGAGGACGCTGCGGGCCTTGGTGGGGTCGCCGAGGAGCACGTCCACCTCCGCGGGCCGGAAGTATTTCTGGTCCACCTTCACGAAGTCCTTCCACTCCAGACCCACGCAGCCGAAGGCCTCTGCGAGGAACTCCCGCACCGAGTGCGTCTCCCCGCTGGCGACCACGTAGTCGTCGGGCCGGGGCTGCTGCAGCATCAGCCACATCGCCTCGACGTAGTCCTTCGCGTAGCCCCAGTCGCGCTTCGCGTCGAGGTTGCCGAGCCGCAGCTCCTTCGCCTTGCCGTGCTTGATCGCGGCCACCCCCATCGTGATCTTGCGCGTGACGAAGTTCTCACCGCGGCGGGGCGAGTTGTGGACCCAGCCGAGGCCGATACCGGCATGGAACGTACCGGAGGCCGTCTCCAGGTCGAACAGCCATCCGCTCTCCCGGGGCTCGTCGATCTTGACCACCTCGTCCAGCGGCCGCTGAAGATGGGCGCCCTTCTGACCCTGCGGGCTCGGACTCAGGTTGATCTGGTAGTAGACGCGATCGCCCCGCTGTTCGATGCACAGGATGGTCCTTTGTCCGAGCGTCACGCGCACGAGCCACCAGAGGCCCTGCGCCAGGACTGCCGAGTTCGTCTTGAAGCTCTTGAAGAGGTAGCTGCCGTGTCCGGCCGCGAGGCCGTCGCCCTCGTTGTAGCCCTCCAGGAAGGCTCTACGTGCAGTGGCGGTGGCGTTCAGAACTCTGAAGGGTACCCGCTTGTGCCCCCGCTTGGAGTACAGTTGATCGCGCAGCCACCGGCAATACGCAGGGCTCCCCGTGAGATCGAGCTGGATTGCGGCTTCCCCGCCCTCAAAGCCGGACGTCCCCAGCCGTTGCGACGTCTGGCCCCCCGTCAGTCGACGCCAGGCCCCTCGCACCCTTTCCACGAACTCGACGTCGCACGCGGTGAAGCGCGCCTTTCGCTCGGAGACGTAACCCTCCGCGGCCATGGCACCCAGGAACCAGGCCTCTTCCTTGGTCATCTCCACAGCGTCGGTCGCCAACGGGAGGTCGAGAATTTCCAGACGCGAGCCGACCGTCAGGTCGCGGACCGGCACTTCTCGCGCGCCGGCGGCGAAGGCCACATGGTCTTCCGTCGCGGTGAAGCAGGCTCCCCGCGCGGCGATGCGTCGGAGCTTCTTGAAGTCGGCGCGGTCCGGAGCGTTCCACGTCGCGGTGAGGAGCCGCACCTCGGTCCAACCGGAACGGTCCCAAACCTCGAACCGCTCGGCCGGCACCGTCGTGTACTTGAGCCCATGCCGCGGACTGGTCCGATGGGGCACGACTTCCTCGATCGGCAGGATGTCGACGAGCCCGTCGCGCCGGATCAGGACAGGGGTCTCGGCGGTGACGCACTCATGGTTGAACAGTATCCCGTTCGACACGTGCAGACCGTAGCCCTCACGGTAGTTGACGGCCATCCAGTGCCCGAACACCTTCGCGATCCCGTAGGGCGAGCGCGGATGGAAGGGCGTGCGCTCGGTCTGCGGCGTCTCCTGCACGAGGCCGTACATCTCGGAGCTTCCCGCCTGGTAGACGCGCGCCGGCGCCCCCAGCTCGCGCACCGCGTCGAGCAGGCGCAGCACGCCGATGGCGGTGACGTCGGTCGTGTACTCCGGCATCTCGAAGGAGACCTTCACGTGGCTCTGGGCCGCGAGGTTGTAGATCTCGTCGGGCTCGATCGCCTCCAGCGTCCGCGCGAGGCTGTTCTGGTCGACGAGGTCGCCGTAGTGCAGCGCAAGCCGGTCGCGGACGTGGTCGATGCGCCAGGTGTTGAACGAGCTGGAACGGCGGACGAGGCCGTGGACCTCGTAACCCTTCTCGAGGAGCAGCTCCGCGAGGTAGCTGCCGTCCTGGCCGGTGATTCCGGTGATCAGTGCCTTCGGCGCCAGAGAACCTCCCTGGGTGAAAGGGCAACTATACCGGGGGCGTGGCGGGGCCCAAAGGCAGCGTGGGAAATCGCGGACGCCGGGGTCGAGGACGAGAAAGAAGACGAGAAGAGAAAAGGAAAGGGACCGCGTTTTCCAAACGACCCGCTCGCGCCTCGAAGATCCCCGACCGGTCGCTCGACCGGCCGTTCTCGCGGCTCCCGACGTGGCTCCCTCCAAACCCCGCCGTTCACCGCGAAAGGTCCCGACGCGCCGGCTATGGCCGCCCGGCTACGCGATCCCTTGTCCGCCCTGACCTTAAGCAGGGCCTATGCCAAGTTGCCGGGCAGCGGTCAACCCTTTGATCCGCATCCAGTTGACTGGAGGCGGCCTCTGCCGAGCCCGCGCCCAATGATGCATCTGCTCAACGTGGTTTTATCGCAAACGCAACATCTAGGGTCGCGGGCGGGGCGGCGTCTGGATTCCGAGCTGCTTCATCTTGCGGTAGAGGTTCGTCCGCTCGATGCCCAGCTCTCGCGCGGTGTGGCCGAGGTTGCCGCCATTGGCCGAAAGGCGATAGAGGATGTACTGCCGCTCGAAGCGCGCCCGCGCTTCGCGCAGCGGCAACGGGCCCTCTTCTCCGGCCGCGGACGACGACATGTTGAGCACCCCCATGAGGTCCGGCTGGCCGACTGCCTCCTTGGCGATCAGCACGACCACCCGCTCCATGAGGTTGCGCAGCTCGCGGACGTTGCCCTGCCACGGGAGCTGGACGAGGAAATCGACCGCCCGCGGGGAGAGCCGCTTCGGCTTGACCCCGTTCTCGACGCTGGAAAGCCGCAGGAAGTGCTCAGCCAGCTCGGGGATGTCCTCCCGGCGGGTGCGCAGGGGCGGGACCGCGACCGTGAGGACGTTGATTCGATGATACAGGTCTTCCCGGAACCGTCCCTGGGCGATCTCCTCCTGCAGGTTCTTGCTGGTCGCGCAGAGGATCCGGACGTCCACCGGGCGGCCCTCCGAGCTGCCGACCGGGGTCACGACGCCTTCCTGGAGCACGCGCAGCAGCTTGGCCTGGGTCATCAGGCTCATGTCCCCGATCTCGTCGAGGAACAGCGTGCCCGCGTTGGCCGCCTCGAAGCGGCCCTTGCGGTCGGCCAGGGCCCCCGTGAAGGACCCTTTCACGTGGCCGAACATCTCGCTCTCGATCAACTCGCCGGGGATCGCCGCGCAGTTGAGCTCGATGAAGGGACGATCGCGGCGGGGCGAGAGGGCGTGGATCGCGTGCGCGATCAGCTCCTTGCCCGTCCCGCTCTCGCCCGAGATGAAGACGCGGCACTTCGTGGGCGCCGCCATCTCGATGAGCTGGTAGATCCGGCGCATGGGCTCAGAGCGGCCCACCATGCCGTAGCGGGAGCCGTCGGCGACGCGCTCGGGATCGGTCTCGCCGCCCGGCAGCGGCCGCTGGAGGATGCGGTCCATCAGCGTGAAGAGCCGGTCGCGCGAGATCGGCTTCTCGATGTAGTCGGTCGCGCCCATCCTCATGGCCTCGACCGCCTCGGTGACGCTGCCGAACCCGGAGATGACCACGACGGGCGTGCCCGGCGACTGGCGCTGCAGCTCGCGGAGCACGTCGATGCCGGTGCCGTCCGGCAGCTTCAAGTCGAGGAGCACCGCCGCCGGCCGGCGCTCGCCGAAGAGCCTCAGGCCCTCGCCGACCGAAGCGGCCGCCAGCGTCTGGTGGCCCCGGGCCCGGAGCATCTCGACGCACGTGCGGCGGACCGCCTCGTCGTCGTCGATGATGAGGGTGGTGCCGTCACGGAGGGACATGAGCAGGGCATGGTATCATCGGGGCGAAAATCGCGGCAACCGCCTCCGTCGCGGCCGCCGCCATCCCCGATGCGTCTCAAGGTCATGCGGCCACCGATTTCCACGCTGCTCCTGGCCTTCGCCCTGATCTCCGTGGGCTGCCTGGACTTCCACCAGACGGGGCCCGAGGATGCCAGCCCCGTCGTTCGCCCGATGCTGGTGAGCGTGACCGTCGAGTACCGGCAGCCCAACCAGTGCTTTGCCTCCGACCGCTGCGAGGACAACGTCGTGTTCTTCGCGAGCTGGCTGCCGATGACGCTGGACCCCCAGGGACGGCAGACCGGCGGTTACATGTTCCTCTCCCGGGTGAGCGCGTACGCCTGGCGCGGCGTCGCCCAGAACGTGCCGGTCAACTATCCCCCCAAGGACGATCCTCACGTGGTCGCGATCTACGACCCCCACCTGCGGGACACGGCGACAAACGGGGTCACTGCCGAGCGCCTGATCGTCGGCCAGCAGAACCTGACCGACCTCATCAACACGGGAACGCCGCAGGAGAGCGCGTTCGTCTACGTCGACGAGAACGGATACGGCCACAATCCGTTCTAGGGATGAAGTCGACAGTCCACAGTCGATAGTCGACAGCCGACGATGTGGCTACCTACTGTCGACTGCTGACTGCCGACTGTTGACTGCCGTTCGTTAGCGAACCCGAATGGCGCGCAGCTTGGCCTGGTGCTCGGTGAGGATCCTTCCCTGCGGCGAGTCGCGGTCCGGAATGTACTTGGCCGCCTCCGCGAACTGCGCGTCCGCCATCGCGAACTGCTGATCGTTGAAGTAATCGACGCCGCGGGTGAGGAAGATGTCGGCCAGTTTCGCCCGCGTGGCGTCGTCGCCCGGGCTCCAGATGAGCGCCTGCCGATACTGCTCGATCGCCGCCACCGGATCCTTCTTCTCACGGACGAGGAAATCGCCGTACTTGGTGAGCGGCTCCCCGCTCTCCTTCACACGCCGGATCAGCTCCTGACAGCCCAGCTCCGCATCGTCCAGTTGCCCGGCCTTCACGGCGAAGCTGATCAACGCCTCCACCGACGGCCGTCCCGAATCCCCTCGCATCGCGAGCGAATACTCGCGCGCCACCCGCGCCGGGCTGTAATCGACACCAGGCTCCATCGAGGGAAGAGGCTGCTCCGGAGACGCCGCCCGGCCGCCCCCGTGTCGGCCCTGCGCTTCACGCTGGCGGGCCGCCTGCGCCTCCTGCTCTCTCTCGTGCAAGCGGATCGCGTGCGGCGCCAGGATGTGACCCAGGGTCGCATGGGCCGAGGCCAGATCGGGCCGCAGCGACACCGCGCGCTCGAGCAGATCGATCGCCCTTCGCTCCTCCGGCTTGAACTCGGGCGGCGCGGGGGGCGCCGTTCCCTTGGGCAGCGGCGAGGCCGGGGGCGGCGGGGTCGGCAGCGGCGCCGACTCGGCCTTCTTCGCCCACGCCCGCCCCTGCAGAGCCAGCGCCTCCGGATCCTCGCCGCTGTTCTGCAGGCGGGCGAGGGTGCCGTCGGCATCGCCCGCATCCATCATCGCCCGCGCCTCGTCGACGTCGCGCGACGAGACGGGACCCGCGGCGCCACCGGCGCCCGCCGCGGGCGTGGAGCGGCTCTGGCAAGCGACGGAGGCCAGCAGCAGGACGCCTGCCGCCGGCCCCGCGCGCCCTATCACGCGGGGGGCGGAGCGGGCGAGCTCGCGGTGGCGCGGCGCAGCCGCTCGATGGCCCGGGTGGCGCGGTCCACGACGCCGCTGTTCGGGTCGCTCAGCAGCGGCGTGAGCTGCGCGATGGTGTTGGCGTCGCCGATCGTCCCCAGGATGTCGCAGAGCACGGACCGCACCTCCGCGTCGGGGTCCTTCAGGTAGGGATACAGCTCGCCCACGACCCCGTGCCCCATCTCGAGCAGATAGGCCCGCGCGCGCGTGCCGAGCGTGCGGGAAGGCAGGGCGAGCACCACGCTGTCGAGGAACGCCCGATCGCCCATGCGCGCGAGGGCGAAGCTGTAGGCCAGCTTCACCTCGTCGTTCTTCTCCCGCTGGTAGTCCTTCTTGAACGGGGCGAGGTACGAGTTGCCGGAGATCCGGCCCAGCCCTTCGACGGCGAGACGCCGCTTCGCGGGGTCGGGATCCTGGACGAGCTGCTGGAAGAGATCGGCCTGCGAAGGATCGCCGATGCGGCTCAGCGCCTCGAGCACCTTGAGCCCCAGCTCCTTGCGGCGGTTCGCTTCGTACATCTCGCGCAACGCCGGGCCAGCTTCGGCCACCTGCAGGACCCCGATGGCCTGGAGCGCGCGGTGCCGGACGCCCTCGGAAGCGTCCGACAGCAGCGGGACGAGCGCCCGGCCGTCCTGGGCCGTGCCGATCTTGCCGATGGCGGCGGCGGCCGCTCCCCGCACGCCCGGCTCCGGGTCCGGCAGCGCCGCCGCGAGGTTCTTGAGCGCGGCCGTCCCGTTGAGGATGCCGAGCGCGAGGGCGGCCTCTTCGCGGATGTCCTTGTCCTCGTCGCGCAGGGCCTGTGCCACGTCCGAGAACAGGTCGAGGAAGCGGCTCACCGCCGAGGCGCGCTCGCGGTCCGCGTACATCTCGACGAGCGTCCCCATGGCCTCCTCGCGGATCGAGGCATCCCCGTCGCGCAGCGACGTGACGAGGGCGGGCACCGCCGCCGGCTCATGGAGCTGCCGCAGGGCCCTGACGACCTCCATCCGCACCTTCACCTCGGGATCGTGGACGAGAGGGGCCAGATGCGCCACCGCCTCGCGCCGGCGGCTCTTGCCGAGCGACTCGGCCGCTTCCTGGCGGGTCTTGGCGTTGGGGCTCTTCAGGTTCGCGAGAAGGTCCTCGAAGCTCAGCCGGCCGGCGGCTCCGAGGGATGGTGCGGCGAGGAACAAGAGAAGGGCGGCGGCTCGTCGGAAGCCTTGGTTCATCCCACCTCCTGGCATCTGGCGAAGAACGGCAGACCCGCTCGGATCATAACAAACTGAGGTTTGCGATCAATGATTTTCAGCCGCGGGCGGCGGCGTGGCGGGCGGCCCCGTCGAGGGCCTCGCGCAGGTAGCGGCTCGTGAGTCCCCGGCCGTCCCCGGCGAGGGCCTCGGGAGTTCCCTGGAAGACGACGTGGCCGCCCTCGGCCCCGCCTTCGGGCCCGAGGTCCACGATCCAGTCGGCCTGCTTGACGACGTCCATGTTGTGCTCGATGACGACCAGCGTCGCCCCCGCCTCCAGCAGCCGCTGGAAGCAGCGCAGGAGCTCCGCTACGTCGCCCATGTGCAGGCCCGTCGTGGGCTCGTCGAGGACGTAGAGGACGCGCTGGCCCGCCTTGCGGGCGAGGTGGGCCGCGAGCTTCACGCGCTGGGCCTCGCCCCCCGACAGCGTGGTGGCCGGCTGGCCGAGCCGCAGGTAGCCCAGCCCGATCTCCGAGAACAGCCGCAGCCGCCTCACCACCTTCGGCAGCGCCCCGAAGAAGTGCAGGGCCTCGTGGACGGTCAAGTCGAGGACCTCGTCGATCGTGCGCCCGTGCCAGCGTACCTCCAGCACCGGCGGCCGGTACCGCCGCCCGCCGCACGTCTCGCACACGAGGTAGACGTCGGCCAGGAACTGCATGTCGACCTTCACCTGCCCGTCGCCGCCGCACGCCTCGCAGCGCCCCCCGGGGACGTTGAACGAGAAGTGGCCGGCGGTGAGGCCGCGGTCGCGCGCCTCGCGGGTCGACGCGAACAACTCGCGGATGCCGTCGAAGGCCTTGAGGTAGGTGACGGGATTCGAACGCGGCGTACGGCCGATGGGCGACTGGTCGACGAGCACCAGCTCCTCCACGTAGCCGGCGCCCTCGATGTCGTCGTGCTCCCCCACCGCGCGGTCCCACCGGCCCTGCCGCCGCAGCAGCGCGGCGCAGAGCACGTCGTGAACCAGCGTCGACTTGCCCGAGCCGGACACGCCGGTCACACACGTGAACGCCCCGAGCGGGATCTTCACGTCGATGTTCTTCAGGTTGTGCTCGCGCGCTCCCCTCACGACGAGCGAGAGGCCGTTGCCGCGCCGCCGCTTGGCCGGCACCGGGATCTGCAGCTCCCCCCGCAGGTACTTGCCGGTGAGGCTGCGGCCGTCCTCGAGCAGCTCCGGGTACGAGCCCTGGAACACGACCCGGCCGCCCTGCTCGCCCGCGCCGGGCCCGAGGTCGATGATGTGGTCGGCCACGCGCATGATTCCGGGGTCGTGCTCCACCACCAGCACGGTGTTGCCCTGGTCGCGCAGGGCCTCGAGGATCCGGACGAGACGGTCCGTGTCCCGGGGATGGAGACCGATCGACGGCTCGTCGAGGACGTAGAGCGTCCCGACCAGGCCGGTGCCGAGCGACGTGGCGAGCCCGATGCGCTGGGCCTCGCCGCCGGAGAGCGTGCCGAACGGCCGGTTCAGCGTGAGGTAGTCAAGCCCGACGTCGGCGAAGAAGCGGAGCCGGCGCTGCAGCTCACCCAGCACCTTGCCCGCGATCTTGCCCTCGCGCTCGTCCATCTCGAGCCCGTCCAGGAACGTCCGCGCCTCCCGCACGGGCAGGTTGCACACCTCGTCGATGCTCTTCCCCCCGACCTTCACCTGCAGCGCCTCCGGCCGCAGCCGCGCCCCCGCGCACGCCGGGCAGAGCTGGTAGCCGCGGTAGCGGCTCAGGAACACGCGGACCTGGACCTTGTACTTCTTGGTCTCGAGCCAGCGGAAGAAGCCCACCACGCCGTGGAACTCCTCGTCGCCCTCCAGCACCAGCCGCCGGTGCTCCTCGGCCAGCCGCGACCAACCCACGTCCATCGGAATCCCGCGGCGCCGGGCGAAGCGCTTCAGCTCCGCGAGCAGCCCGCGATAGTGCGGCTTGTTCCAGGGCTCGACCGCGCCCTGGGCGAGCGAGCGCTCCTTGTCGGGGATCACCAGGTCCTGGTCGATCTCGATGAGGTTTCCGAAGCCGTGGCAGGTGGCGCAGGCGCCGTAGGGGTTGTTGAAGGAGAACAGCCGCGGCTGCGGCTCCTCGAACGACCGCGCGCAGCGCGCGCAGTCAAAGCCCTCGGAGAAGCGCAGGCGCGGCCCGTCCACGACCTGGGCCAACGCCTGTCCCGCTCCCTCGCGGAAGGCGGTCTCGAGGGAGTCCGTCAGGCGCGAGCGCGCGTCGGGATCGACGACCGCCCGATCCACGAGCACGACCAGCGAGTCTTTCGCTCGCTCGGGAGTGAATCCCTCGCTCGCTATTTGAGCTGGGGGGCGCTCCGCTCCCCCCAGACCCCCCATCGCTCGCTCGGGAGTGAATCCCTCGCTCGCTATTTGAGCTGGGGGGCGCTCCGCTCCCCCTAGACCCCCCATCGCTCGCTCGGGAGTGAATCCCTCGCTCGCTATTTGAGCTGGGGGGTATTTGAGCTGGGGGGCGCTCCGCTCCCCCCAGACCCCCACCGCCTAGAGCTTCAAGGCTCACTGCCTCCGAGCCCACGAGCAGGCGGCCGAAGCCGCGCTTCTGGAGGCGGTCGAATAGGTCGGGCAGCGGCGTCCCTCCGACGCTCAAGGGGAAACCGATGAGGACGCGCGTCCCCGCCGGCAGCCCGAGCAGGCGCTCGACCGCGGATTCCGCGGTGTCCTTGGTGACCTGGGTGCCGCACGAGTCGCAGATCGTCCGCCCGATGCGCGCAAAGAGCACGCGCAGGTGGTCGTGGATCTCGGTGGCGGTCGCCACCGTCGAGCGCGGGTTGCGGGACGGCGCCCGCTGGCGCAGCGCGATGGCCGGGCAGATCCCGTCGAGCAGGTCCACCTCCGGCTTCTCCATCCGCTCCAGGAACTGCCGGGCGTAGGCGGAGAGGCTCTCCACGTAGCGGCGTTGCCCCTCGGCGTAGAGCGTGTCGAAGGCCAGGCTGCTCTTGCCGGAGCCCGACACCCCCGTGACCACCACCAGCCGGCGCGTCGGGAGGGCCAGGTCGATGTTCTTGAGGTTGTGGACGCGGACGCCGCGGGCGAGGATGGCTTCGGCCATGGTTTCGGGGCGCGCCCCACGCGCTTCCCTGCGCGTAGACGCAACCGCCAATGGTACCACGCGACACGGTTGCTCCGAGCGCGCCGCGCGCGTAAGGTGGAGTGCGGGACGGAATTCCCATGGCGCTTGGCCCGCACTCGCGGGATCTTACGCATTCAAGGAGGAGCGACGGGTGCGAACCTGCGCTCTGCACCGAATCCGGAAAGCGAGGAGAACGAAAGTGACGAAACAGCTCCTGCCCGCACTCGCGCTCGCCGCCGTGCTGGCCGCGCCGTTCGCCGCGGCTGATGAGACGTGCAATTCGCCGTACATCGCCAACCTGATCAAGGGTCAGGAGGATTACGTCTACGTGTGGGCCCTCGGCGTCGAGGGCCTGGGCGACGGCTCCGACAAGCTGGTCACGGTGGACGTGGACCCGAAATCGAAGACGTACGGCAAGGTCGTCGGCCAGGTATCGGTCGGCGGGCGCGGCGAAGCCCACCACATGGGCTTCACCGACGACCGCCGGCGGATCTGGGCCGGCGGGCTCGCGGGCGACGACATCTACGTGTTCGACATCGCGACCGACCCCTCGCGGCCGAAGCTCGTGAAGACGATCAAGGACCTCGGCACGAAGACCGGGTTCCTCGGCCCCCACACCTACTACGCGCTGCCGGGCCGCATGATCATCCAGGCCCTCTCCAACGCCAAGGACAAGGGCGGCGTCACCGGGATGGCGGTCTACAACAACAACGGCGATTTCATCGCGAGCTACCCGATGCCCGTCGCGAACGGTGGCGACGGATACGCCTACGACCTGGCCGTGAACCCGGGCAAGAACGTGCTGCTCACGTCTAGCTTCACCGGCTACGCGAACTACATGCGGCCGCTAGGCGACCTCATCAAGGACGAGGCGGCGATGAAGCGCTTCGGCAACACGATGGTGGCGTGGGACCTGAAGGCGATGAAGCCCACGAGCATCATGGCCGTGCCGGGGGCGCCGCTCGAGATCCGGTGGTCGATCGTCCCGGGCGCCAACTGGGCCGTCACCGCCGCCGCCCTCACCTCCAAGCTCTGGCTCGTGCAACAGGACGCGAAGGGCCAATGGCAGGCGAAGGAGGTCGCGACCATCGGCGACCCCGCGAAGATCCCGCTGCCGGTGGACATCAGCATCACGCGCGACGGCAAGGGGCTGTGGGTGAACACGTTCATGGACGGCATGACGCGCTACTTCGACCTCTCGAACCCGCAGGCGCCGAAGCAGACCTACGAGAAGCACACCGGCCGGCAGGTCAACATGATCTCGCAGAGCTGGGACGGCAAGCGCGTCTACATCACCTCCTCGCTGCTCGCCAACTGGGACAAGGCCGGCGACGACAACGAGCAGTTCCTGCGCGGCTTCACTTGGGACGGCCGCGAGCTGACGCAGGTCTTCGAGGTCGACTTCACGAAGGAGAAGCTCGGGCGCGCCCACCACATGAAGCTGGGCTCGAAGGTCCTGCGCGTCGCCTACCGATGAGTCTCCGCGCGCTGCTGCTGACGGGTACGCTGTCGGCGCTGGCGGTTCCCGCGATCTGCGCCGCCCCGGACGGCCGGGCGCGCGTCCTGGGCTTCGTTCCTCCCGCGTCCGGCACGTACGAGCTCCACCGCATCATGAAGGCTCCCGACGGCCCCGTGCTGACCGTGGACGGCGGCGTCGCGAGGCTGTCGCAGCTCACGGGGGACCGGATCACGCTGCTCGGCTTCATGTACACGAGCTGCATGGACCCCGAGGGCTGCCCCCTCGCCTACCGGGTCTTCGCGCAGCTCGAGGACGAGCTCCGGGCCGCGCCGGCGCTGGCCGGCAAGGTGCAGCTCGTGAGCCTGAGCTTCGATCCCGCGCGTGACTCGCCGTCGGTGATGAAGCGGTACGCGGGCAGCCGGCTCGAGGAGGACGGCGGCGTGCGCTGGCTCTTCCTGACGACTCCGTCGGTGGAGGAGCTGATGCCGCTCGTCGAGGGCTTCGGGCAGGACGTGCGGTACTCGATGGACCGCTCGACGGGCCGGCCCGTGCGCCAGCTCGCCCACGTCCTGAAGGTGTTCCTGATCGACCGGGCCGGCTACGTGCGCGAGATCTACACCTCGGCGTTCCTGTACCCGCAGTCGATCCGGGCGGACATCGAGACGCTGCTGCTTGAAGAGGGCCAGGCGCCGCCGTGAGGCCCCCCGGCGCCCTCCGCTGCCCGGCTGGCCCCTCCCTGCGCTCTCTGCGGACGGCTACTTCTCGTCGAAGGCGGAGCTGACCTTCTCCTTGGCCTTGGCCGGAGCGGCCGAGCCCGTGGCCGGCGCCTCGCCCAGCCGGGCTTTCAGCGCCTCGAGGGCGGAATCCACCTCGGTCTTCTTGCTGATCGCGGCGAGCTGCCGGTCCAGCTCGTCGCCTTCCGAGACGGCGATCGTGTCCATGGCCGAGATCTTGTCCGCCTGCTCCTGGATGGACCCGGCGGTCTTGTCGAACACCGATACCGCGCCGTCGATGTTGTACTCGTCGGTGATCTCCTGCATCTTGCGCTGGGCCTGGTTCATGGCGTTGATCGCCTTCAGCTCGCCCAGTTGGCGGATCTTCCCTTCCACCCGCTCCTGCTCCACCTTGAGTTTGGTGCGCGCGTTGTCGGCCCGCAGCTTGGCGGCCTTGTAGACCTGCTCCGAGCGCTCCCGGGTCGCCTTGGCCTCCACCTGGAGCTGCAGCGCGCGCCGGGCCAGCTTCTCGTTGCCCTGGCGGAGCGCCTCCTCGGCCTGCGCGTCCAGATTCTTGACGCGCGCGTTCTGGGCGTCCAGCTCCCGCTTGCCCTTGGTCTCGAAGGCGATGGTGGTGGCGGTCGCCTCGCGGAGGACGCGCAGGTTGTCGAGCATCTCGCGGACCGACTGCTCCAGCATCGAGACCGGCATCTGGGCTTCCGCCTCGCCCAGGATGGCGTTGAAGATGGCCTTGAAGAAACGGCCCACCCGCGTGAACATGATCCCCTCCCGGTGAGGCCGCGAGAATAACACGCGACCTGGACACCGACAAAGATGTATACTCCGCCACCTTCCCTCTCGGCAGCGGAGTCGAGTGCCCCTGATTCTGGTCGTGGACGACGAGCCGGACCTCCTGGCCCTCCTCGTCGACCAAGTCTCATCGCTGGGCTACGACGTCGCCGCCGCGCGCGACGGCACGGAAGGGCTGCGCCTGGCCATGGACCACCCCCCGGACGTGATCCTCACCGACGTGATCATGCCCTACATGGACGGGCCCGAGATGCTGGACCGGCTGCGGTCGCGCGCGGAGACGCGCGAGATCCCGGTCATCGCGATCACCGCCCTCACCGACCGCCGCACGCGCAGCAAGCTCAGCGCGCTCGGCGTGCGTAGCTTCCTGGCCAAGCCGTATACGATGCGCGAGCTCTCCGAGCGGATCCGCGAGGTGCTTCCCCCGTCGAGCTGGGGGGAGTCGGCTACCGGGGCTGGGAAACGGCCTTCTCTTCCGCCTCGTACTCGACGATGAACCGCTGGGGCTCCTTCAGCAGCTCCTCGGCCTTCGGCACGAGCGCCAGCGCCTTCTGCATCTGGGGATCCCAGGCCAGCGTCCGGCGGCGCGCCTCGCCTTCGCCGTAGACCTGGCGCAGGACCTCCTCCAGGATCAGCCGCGAGATGGCCTCGCGGTTGGCGCTGAGGTCCTCCGACGTGTGCTTCAGCTTGCGTGAATCGAGATAGGCGTTGAAGTCGGCCAGCACCTTGTCGTCCACCTGGAACTCGCGGCTGATCAGCTTGACCTTGCCCGAGGTCACGCCCGAGCGTGAGCCGGTGCCGGCGATGTCGGCCCCGCCCGAGTTCTCCGAGGCGGAATAGTTGCGCGAGAAGCCGATGAAGACCTGCCGCGCCTGGAGGTAGGCCACGAACTTCGCCGGCGCCGCCGGCTCCACGCAGTAGTCCGGCGTGATGCCGTCGCCGCCGTACACCTTCCGGCCGCCGTCGGTGAGCTTCGCGTCGGCCCCCGCCTGGTGGCAGGTCCGGCGCTCCTTGGGCATCGCGTAGTAGTCCTCGAGCGCGGTCGAGGCGTAGTCGCGCTGGATCGAGCGGCCCGAGGGCGTGTAGTAGCGGGCGGTCGTGAGGGCGAGGGCGTAGCCGCGATTGTTGCGCAGCGGGATGATCGTCTGCACGAGACCCTTGCCGAACGTGGTCTCGCCCACGATCAGGGCGCGGTCGTGGTCCTGGATGGCCCCGGCCACGATCTCGGACGCGCTCGCGCTGTGCTTGGAGACGAGCAGGATGAGCGGCACCTCCGCGTACTTGCCCTCGACCTCGGTCACGTAGCTCGACTCGTCGCGCTTGGTCCGCCCCCGCGTGAACACCACCATCTGCCCCTTCTTGAGGAAGAGGTTCGACACCGCGAACGCCTGTTCCAGCAGGCCGCCGGGGTTGTCGCGGATGTCCAGGATGATGGAGGTGGCCCCGGTCTGGGTGAGCGTCCGCAGCGCCTTCTCGAGCTCCCGCTCGCAATCCCGCGCCTCGCCGGGCCGGCACGAGGTGACCTCGTTGAAGTCGACGAGCCGGATGTAACCGGTCTTCTTGTTGGCCATGAAGGAGTACGGGACCGCGTGCAGCGGGATCTCGTCGCGGATGACCGTGAAGTCGAGCGGCGTGTCGTAACCCTGGCGCACGATGGTGATGCGCACCGGCGTGCCCTTGGGCCCGCGCAGCCGCTTCACCGCGTCGTCGATGCTCATGCCCCGCGCGTCCTCGTCCTCGATGCGCGAGATCACGTCCCCGGCGCGGATGCCGAGCCGGTGGGCGGGCGTGCCCTCGAAGGGCGAGACCACGGTGATGTTGCCGTCGACCGACTGCACGGTGATGCCGAGGCCGTAGTAGGAGCCGCGCTGGCGCTCCTGCATCGTCTGGTAGTCCTTCACCTCGAGGAAGTTCGAGTGCGGATCGAGCGTGCGCAGCATCTCGCGGATGGAGGAGGACACGAGCCGGTCGCTCTTGATGTCGTCGACGTAGTTCTCCTCGACCGCGCTCACGATCGAGGTGTAGATGCGCAGGTGGTCGGAGAGACGGGTGGTCCCGGCCAGGACCCGGCTGCCGAAGAGGCCCCCGGCGACGGTCGAGGCGGCGACGATTCCCAGGCTCACGGTTCCAAGGCGGGTCAGCTTCTTCATCGGGGCAGCGCTCCTCCCGCTCGATGATAGCAGAGCGGGACAGCCGCCCGAAACCTGGTCAGGCGGTCGGGCCGGGTGCCGGCGGCGCCGGCCGCGCGCGGCGCCGCCGCGCCCAGACGGCCACACCGGCCAGCACGGTTCCCCCGAGGACCAGGAGCACGGCGACGCTGTGGTCGTCGAACCAGCGGTCGACCGAGCGCAGCATCTGCAGCGCCTCGTCGCCGAAGAAGATCCCCAAGAGGCCCCAGAAGACGTACCGGAGGCCGCGGGCCAGGATCAGCGTGCCCGCGAAGCGCTTCCACGGCACGCCGAACACGCCCGCCGACAGCACGAAGATCTTGAACGGCATCGGCGGCGGGAGCAGCGCGGGCACGATCAGCGCGAGCAGGTCCCATCTCTCGAAGGCGGCGCGGGTGCGATCCACCTGCGCCTTCCCGAAGCGCCGCTCCAGGAACGGCTCCCCGCCCCGCCGGCCGATCTCCCAGAGCACGCTGCATCCCGCGAGCGACCCCAGCGTGGCCATCGTGATCGGGATCCACGCCGATCCGGGATGGAGGGAGCAGGAGCTGACCACGAGGATGTCGTTGATCTCGGGCAGGCTCAGGAAGGACGAGTCGAAGAAGGCGACCACGAAAAGGCCCGCCGGCCCGAGCGCCGGCAACATTACATTCTGGATCCAGAGGACGATCTTCTCCATGGGGACCGCGCCGCTTCAGGAGGGCGGGAGGAAGAATTCCTCGGCGTCGGGATCGAAGTCGAACACCTCGCCGTAGCGCGCCCAATCGAGGGCGGTCGAAAGCTGGCGCTCGGCCTCCGCCTCCGAGAAGCTCTCCTGCAGGCGCTCCAGGAAGCGCGTGCGCGGCGCGCGCCCCTTCTTCGAGCGCTCGACCGCGCGCCGGATGTCGGCGATGAGCGAGACCTTCCGCAGGCTGCGGCCGAGCCGCTCCTTCCTCTCCGGCTCTTCGGCCGCGGCCAGGACCCGGCCTTCGGGGGTCAGCTCTATGTCCCCCGCCGCGATCCGCACGAGGCCGAGCCGCTTGGCCGCCTCGGTGACGGGCAGGAGGTCGTCCAGCTCGTAGCCGAGCGGCCCGCCCAGCTTGTACAGGTCCTCGCGGCCGCCGGGAGCGTCCCGGAGATGCTCGAGCAGGCCGAGGATCATCCCGATGGGGGCGTGAGGCAGGGGCTGGATCGCGTCGGCCATCCCAGTCACCTCAGGCGAGAAGAGCGTACATGCGGTCGACCGTCTCCCGCACCGCCGGCAGGTCCGGCCGGCGCGGCCGGGGCAGGGCCCGGAGGTCCGCCTCGTCGGCGATCCGCCCCGGGTTGGCCTTCAGCACCACCACGCGGTCGGACATCGCCATCGCCTCCTCGATGCTGTGGGTCACGAGGAGGATGCTCTTGGTCGTGACCTCGGCGGACTGCCACAGGTCGAGCACGAGGTCGCGGATGGTGCGGGCGGTCAGCACGTCGAGGGCGGAAAAGGGCTCGTCCATGCAGAGCAGCTCGGGCTCGACGGCCAGCGCCCGGGCCAGGCCCACGAGCTGCTTCATGCCGCGGGACAGCTCGCGGGGGAACGCGCGCTCGTAGCCGGACAGGCCGACGAGGTGGATGTACTTCTCCGCCTTCTTGAGCCGCTCGCGCAGCGGCAGCCCCCTCGCCTCCAGCCCCACCGCGACGTTGTCGACCACCGTGAGCCACGGGAACAGGGCGAAGGACTGGAACACCATCGCGGCCCGGGTGTTCACGCCCGAGAGCGGCCGGCCGTCCATCAGGACGCGGCCGGCGGACGGGCGGAGGACGCCGGCCGCGATGCGCAGCAGCGTGCTCTTGCCGCAGCCGGACGGGCCGACGAGCGAGAGGAACTCGCCCTCGCGCACATCGAGGTCGATGGGGCCGAGGATGCGGATCTTCTCGCCATAGAACTGCTCCACGCCCTCGAGGCGCAGCCGCGCGCCCCGCGACCCGGCGGAGACAGGAGCGGCCGCGGAAACCGTCGTCAAGCTTCCATCTTATAGCGCGTGGCCACTCGCTGATAGAGCGGGTCCCAGAAGAAACGGTTCACGACGATGATGAGCAGCACCATCGAGGCGAGGCTGGCCGCCACCACCTGCATGTCGCCGCTGCGGTACGTGGCCCGGTCGAGGGTGGCGCCGATGCCCCGCACCTCGTGCACGCGGCGGCCGGCCTCCAGGTATTCGCAGAGGATCAGCGCGTTCCAACCCGCGCCCCAGGCCGTGATGCATCCCGTGACGAGGCCGGGAAGGACGGCGGGCAGGAACACCCGGCGCACGTAGCGGCGGCCCCGCAAGCCGAAGGCGAAGGCGGCCTCCTGCGTCTCCTTGGGGATCGCGGAGGCCGCACCCACGACGTTGAACAGCACGTACCAGAACATCGTGGTGAGGGCGAGGAGCACCGCTCCCGCGTTCATTCCCAGCCCCCACGTCAACAGGATGACCACGAGCGGAAAGAACGCCGTCGCCGGAAGGCTGGCCAGGATCTGGATGACCGCCAGCGCCGCGCTGCGCCAGCGGACGCGCCGCGCGATCCAGTTCGCGAGCGGTATCGACGCCGCCGCGGAGACGAGGACGCCGACGGCCACGCGGAGGAAGCTCAGCAGCAGGTCGACGGGGATGCCCTTGAGCTCGGGGGCGAGCGGCCGCGCGGCAAAGAGTCGGTAGAGCCGCCAGCCGCCGTAGCCGAGCAGCACCGGAACCGCCAGCCCGAAGAACGCCACCGCGCTGCCGGCGGCGTGGCGGCCGAGGAAGTCGAGAACGTGGCCGGAGACCCGGAGCGCCTGCTGCGCGGCGGGGGTGACGACGCGGATGGTGGCGGCGCGGACCAGGCGGCTGCGGCCGAGGATCTCGCTTGCGATCAGGAAGAACCACCCGTTGGCCCAGGACACGAGGGAGTTGTAGAGCAGGCTCGGGACGACCGCGGGCAGGATCAAGTGGCTCCAGCGCAGCGAGCCCCGCAGCCCGAACTGGTCGGCGGCCATGCGCAGCTCCTCGGGCACGGTGATGAGGCTCTCGTACACGCCGAAGGCCAGGTTCCAGAACATCGAGGTGAAGATCAGGAAGACCGCGGCCAGCTCCACGCCGAAGGCCGAGCCCCCGAACAGCCTCACGAAGCCCCAGACTGCCACCGGGAAGAACCCCACGATCGGCACCGACTGGAAGATGTCCAGCGTCGGCAGGATCAGCCGGCGCGCGATGGCGGACTTCGCGGCCAGGTAGCCGGTCGGGACCGCCAGCAGCACCGAGATGGCCAGCGTGACCCCGAGCCGGGTGAGCGACAGCAGCAGGTAGAGGGGCAGCAGCTCCGGCCGCGGGTCCAGCTCGGGCGAGTCGTACGGCCGCAGCGAGGAGCCGGCGAAGAACAAGGCGGCGGCGACGACGGCGAGGAGGAAGACGAGGCCGAGGTCTACGGAATACGAAGCCGGCGTGCGCGCGTTCAAGGTGGCGGCGATGACGCTACGATCCGACCGGATCGTAGCACGCCGCCGCCGGCGCTCAGAAGCGGATGCTCAGGCCGACGACCGCGCTCCAGCCCGACATGTCGAGGCGCAGCGCGTCCTGGCCGGGCTGCGCGCGGAAGTCGTCGCCGAGCGTCGCCTTCGCCCACTGATAGCGTCCTTCCCCCAGGACGCTGAAGTCGTGGCCGACGCGCACGCGCAGGCCGCCCGTCACGTGGAAGCCGGCGTGGGCGCCGTCCGACCGGAAGTGGTCGGGCACGATGTCGAGGCCGGGGCCCGGGCTCTGGAAGTCGATGAAGTCGCCGAACTCCTCGTACTTGTAGAAGACGAGGTCGGGCCCCACGCCCACGTACGGGGAGATCGTCGCGTAGCGGTCCGCGGGAAAGAGGCGGAGGGTCGCGCCGAGGGGCACCAGCGTGAGCCTCAGGCTCTGGAAGATCTCGCTACCGTCCGCGCGCGTGTAGTCGCGGTAGTTCGTGTCCACCGTTCGCCCGTAGCCGTCGAGGCTGAAGCCCAGCTCGACGTGGTCGGCGGGCGTGAAGCTGAACTCGGCGCCGCCGTAGACACCCTGCCAGTCGCTCTTGGTCACGGTGTAGAGGTCGGAGTCGTCCCGGAAGAGGTTGCTGTCGGCGCGCGGGAAGAAGCCGCCGATCCGCAGCTCGAGGCTGGATGCGCGGGCGGTGGCGGGAAGGATGGCGAGCATCCCCAGGGTCAGGACGGCCAACGCTCGGCGTGCCATCTGTCCTCCTTGTCTCGCCGCCTCGGGCGGCAGCTCCGCTGCGCGAGGAAGCAGGAAGAATGCCACGTGCGCGTCGACGCGGAATTGCTTTGCGGAG
>WNGG01002424.1_pt1 | contig 21067 bp, 15 predicted proteins | sample 5400661 | NCBI WGS metagenome assembly WNGG01 (sample SAMN13153372, study PRJNA577476) | soil metagenome | isolation source: 100 cm soil or saprolite under Garry oak tree replicate 1 | place: USA:California | collected 2016-06-15
TTACACCCTGGTTGCCTGATTCTTTGAATATCAACATCCAGTATCGCACCCACTGCCGATTTATCGGCTCCTACGGCCTATCTATTCCACTTCCACTACACAGCTTCTTTTTGGCTGATTGCCTACACTGATTGGCTACAAACGATTCACAACACTCGCTACGGGATACGACCTCTCTCCTTTGTTGTATAATTACAGCAAAATTGCCCTGTGACTTCGGATGAATTTTGACCAGGTTAGACTTATGAATTTACGAGATGTCCCCGTCTCCCATCGATTCACGATTAGTGAACAGCTTACACTGAGTACTTTCTGGTTCTCCCTGAATTTCCAATCTGCTGCCCTCATACCAGTTGTGATCCCTACACAGATTTTGCTCTTTGTCGCCCCTGGTCAAGTAGGGAATGCCGAGCAAGCGACCTTTCTTGGGTGGATCTCGACAGTAGGGGCGCTCATGACGCTGGTGGTGCCCCCGGCGATTGGCATGCTATCTGATCACACCCGCAGCCCATGGGGACGGCGGCGACCATATATCCTGGCTGGTGGGCTACTGATGGCCGTTGGTGCGGTCATGCTGGCAAATGCCCCTGTAGTGGGATTCTTTGTGCTCGGCCTGGTGGTTTTCCAGTTCGCCATCAACGTTAGCACTGCCGCCTATCAAAGTCTGCTGCCAGATCGTGTGCCTGAGGAGCAGCGCGGTGAGGCGTCTGGCTATATGGGGCTGATGACCATTCTTGGAAACATTTGTAGCCTGGCCGTGGCCGCATGGCTCCTGGGTCAGATCAGCCTGGGTTCAGCAGCCAATAGCATTATTCGGCATGGTGCCAGCTTCTACTATGTCCTGACCAGCCTGGGAGTGCTCGCAGGAGTGCTGGTCACGATTATTGGTGTGCGCGAGGTTCCATTCTTCCGTTCAACATCTACATCTCCACAAACCGGAGGTACGTTCAGATGGAAGCAGTGGGTGACGCATAACTGGCTGGAGCCCTGGCGTAGTCACAACTTCAGTTGGGTCTTCCTCACGCGCTTCTTTGTCATGCTGGGGCTAACCCTGTTTATGACATTCATTGAATACTACTTTGCCAACGTCGCACACATTACGGATTTTGTGCAGACCACGGCAGCAGTGGCTATTCTTGCCCTGCTGGGAGCCGTCTTCAGTGCCATCGTGCTCGGCATCCTCTCTGACCGTATCGGGCGTATTATGATTGTCTGCCTGGCTACTGTCTGCATGGCACTGGCCGCTCTTGCGTTCGTTGTTTTCCCTGGTACCCTCTCTCTCTGGCCGTTGGGTATCCTGTTTGGTATAGGATATGGAGGTTATACCAGTGTAGATTGGGCTCTGGCTATTGATTCGTTGCCATCGCTGAATACTGTCGGCAAAGACCTGGGGATCTGGAACGCTTCTACGACATTACCTGCTATCATTGCACCCGTACTGGGTGGCCTGGTCATCGGCATAGCCAGTATCTATGGGCAGACTGCCCTGGGCTATCGCCTTGTCTTTGCACTTGCAGCCTTTGTCATGGCACTGGGAGCAGTCTTTATCCTGAAGGTCCAGGAGCGAGAAAGAATTCCTACTACTCTCGAGCCTGCTAAACCACACACTCCCCGCCGTACAATGAGCGTTGGATGGAAGTTGGCGTTCCAGACACGCGCCGGGAAGGCACGGGGCTTTTTGCGCTTCTGGCCTCTTTGGGAGCGGTTCACTCTTTACATCTGGCACACCAAACCTATTCCTCATGCTGCCCATGGACTATTTACCATCCACTTTATGCGCTATCGTGGACACCCACTTGATCTGCCTGATGGCACACATATTCAGACAGGTGACCTGGTTGGCGAGCTACATTTCCGTAACCAGGCATTGCTCGATGCGGCAATACATACAGGTCCTTGGGGACTCATGCGAATGATCGGAGAGGACTTGCACGCCCTGGCTGTATGGGCGCAAGAGCCAGATTTTCCCGCCAACTTGCATGCCTTATATGGTGTGACCTTGCTCAGTCGTGGTGCTCCTCGCCTCGGCTTTACCCTCCGTGAACGGCCAAGAAACTTGCAAGCTTGGCTGGATCGCTTTTTTATGACGGGACTGCTGGTGCTCTATCACCAACAAGGGTTGGAGCGACTCGTCCAAGGAACCACCTACGGCTCCTATCCCCAGGAAGTCTGGATGTCCCGAGGTGAATTGCGAAGGCGGTATGGGTCCCCACTGCACCGTCATATCAGTGAGGAATGATTCCTGGGATGAGATACTGCTGCACCATTACAATCACGCCCAGTATGCTTGCCAGGATGATGCTGTGGATAAAGGTTCTTCGGATAACCAGACCTTCCTTTCCTACCAGGTCACTTGTGGAAACCCCTGTTGTCACATTTTGAGGTGAGATCATCTTGCTCATCACGGCACCAGATGAGTTAGTCGCAGCCATCAGTACAGGACTGAGGTTGAGCTGGCGAGCCGCAACGACCTGCAAGTTACCGAAAAGTGCATTGCTGGATGTATCACTGCCGCTCAAGAAGCAGGCAATCCAGCCAAGAAAGACAGAGAAGAAGGGGAAGATCGCACCTACGGATGAGATGGCCAGGCCTAGCGTGTAGGACATTCCAGAGTAATTGAAAAGAAATGCCAATCCTATAATCAGCATCACCGTCAAAATGGCGAAGCGGAGCTGTCTCCCTGTGTCTGCCAGCGCCTGGAGGATCACTTTCGGGGTGGCACCCGTTAGCACCACTACAATCGCCGTTAGCGCTACAGCTAGCAGGATAGCCGTACCAGTGCCTAGCGGTTGAAAGGTGTAGATGGCAGCGTAGGCCTTTTTGTACAGCGTCAGGTAGATAGCTTTGTCAAGCCCCAGCAAGTTGATTTTCTGCTGCCCCACCAAAGTGATTTTGGTGAATACCCATACTATGACGACGACGCTAACGAGTACCCAGGGGAGCCACGCGAGTATAGTTTCGCTGCCAGTGGGCTTGCTACCTTCTTCGGGATCATTCGATGCCGCAGGCACTGGAACATCTCGTTCTTCAATACTTGGAGCATTTACAGTAGTCATAGTTGCACTTCCCCCGGCGAAGCTGGCGCGATATTGTTCACTGTCACGCGGTTTCCAGACCTGCACGAAGAGTATAACGCAGATAAGCGAGACCAGCGATGCCAATACATCTGGTAACTCTGGGCCGACGAAGTTGGAGACCGTAAACTGTGTTATAGCGAACGATACGCCGGCCACGAGTGCGGCTGGCCACGCTGTTCGCAGGCCGCGGAAACCTGTGAATAGAATGAGTGCATAGAACGGAAGAATTATCCCAAAGATGGGGAGCTGACGACCAACCATCGCTGAAAGGGGTCCGGTATGTAAGCCTGTGACGCCAGCTAACGTAGTGATAGGCACACCTAATGCTCCAAAAGCCACTGGTGTTGTGTTAAAGATCAACGTTATTGTCACTGCGTCGATCGCGGAAAAACCGAGCGCAATAAGTAATGCGCTCCCAATAGCGACTGGTGTGCCAAAACCAGCGATCCCTTCCATCAACGCACCAAAACTAAAACCAATAATCAACAGCAGGATGCGTTTGTCTGCTGGCACGTTGTATACCATCCAGCGACGGAAGAGTTCAAACTTTCCCGATCGTACTGTGATGTTGTATAACCACATCGCATTCCAGACAATCCACATTACGGGGAACAGCGCAAAGGCGACACCGTTTAACGTCGCACTTGCTGCCAACCCAATCGGCATCTGCCATACAGTAATAGCAATGAGGAGGCCTGCCACAAGCCCGGCAAGTGCTGCTTGCCACGCTGGTAGCCGCACGAGGCCAAGTAATACCAGGACGACCAGGATAGGTATGAAGCCTACAAGAAAAGAGAGGAAGAGGTTGTTGGCGACAGGGCTAAGTAATTGGTGAAACATCAAGGTCTCCTTCACGTGATGAGGGATGACAAACTCAACATTACTTCCCACGATATCGCGCTACGATAGCTCATATATCAATATACGATGAGAAGTTCCCAAACGTGGACAACATCATTTTATGGGAGAGCGGAGTCACAGTTATGCAACTCCGCTCTCTCGGCTTCGACCAGTGTTAATGGGTTGCCGGATTAGCTCTCATGGGTACCATCCTGTGATATACTTCTACTGATTTAAATGGAATGGCTTTTTGGAGCATTCGCTAAATCCTGGGAAATCGTAGGGGCCGATTTATCGCGCCCACTGCCGATTTATCGGCTCTGGGTCCCCTGCAGGTATTTAGCGAATGCACCATTTTATTGAGAAACACCAAAAAGTGGACATTATGGAGAATCCCCTGACCAGGGCGATCGTTAGTCCCATCGTAGTGGGCCGCGCAGCCGAACTTACTGCACTGCGTTTGCTTATTGATCGAACCAGGGACGGGTGGGGACAAGTTGCTCTCGTGTGTGGTGAGGCAGGCATTGGCAAATCACGCCTGGTTGCCGAGGCAAAAGCCTATGCCGTTGCTCAAAATTTTCTCGTGCTTCAGGGTAACTGCTTCCAGATGGATAACTCGTACCCATACGCGCCCCTGCTCGATATGTTGCGCGAGTCAACTGCGCCAACCCCACTTGCGGCTGACCCAGATCCAATCATCCTGGAATTTGCCCGGCTCCTGCCTGAACTGGCGCTGTCCCTGACCGATCCTCTCCCCGCGCCCTTGCCAGACCCCGAGCAGGAGAAACGCCGCCTCTTCGCGGCCCTGACACGCTTTTTCAAAGAACGAGCCAGCCAACGCCCCGTGCTGCTCGTCATCGAAGACCTGCATTGGTGCGACGATATCAGCCTGGAATTTCTGCAGTCTCTAGCACGTTCCTGTGTTGCTCAACCTCTACTGTTACTGATGACCTATCGAGGTGACGAAGTTCAGCCGAGCTTGCAACGTTTCCTTGCGCAATTAGATCGTGCGCGTCTGTCCCAGGAGCTACGGCTGGTGCCACTCTCGCGCAGTGATGTTAATGCCATGCTGAGTGCCATATTTGTGCTGTCTGAAGGTGAGCAGGCCAACCTGTTGGACCTCATCTACCCGCTCACCGAGGGCAACCCGTTCTTCGTTGAGGAAGTTCTCACCTCACTTATCTCACGTGGGGAACTGTTGTCTGATGATGGGGTCTGGCAGCGCAAGCCACATCCAGCTAATAGTAGTGAATGCCTGCCCATTCCACGTAGTGTGCAGGAGGTTGTGCAACAGCGAACACGCCAGTTGAGCATGGAGGCCAGGCAAGTCGTCACCTTGGCTGCTTTTGTGGGAAGGCGCTTCGACTTTGCGGTGCTCCAACAGGTCATGCACTGTGATGAAGAGCGGTTGTTGCAGCTGATCAAGGAATTAGTGGCGAACCAGCTCGTGGTTGAAGTATCGGCAGACCAGTTTGCCTTCCGTCATGCGCTCACGCAACAGGCCGTCTATACAGGATTACTTGCGCGTGAGCGCCGTTCGTTGCATCGCACGCTCGCGGAAGCCATAGATCAGCTCTATACTACATCACTCATGCGTGATGCCTACCTGGAAGATCTGGCCTATCATTGCTATGAAGCGGGGATGTGGGAGCAAGCTCTGGCCTATGCGCAAGAGGTGGGAGAAAAAGCCTTGACCCTCTACGCTCAGCAGGCCGCCATTGACCACTTGACGCAGGCTGTGGATGCCGCACATCACCTTTCCCAGACGCCACCGCCTCACCTCTACCTGGCACGGGGGCAGGCATATGAAACGCTAGGCAACTTTGAGCGTGCCCGTGGCGATTACGAGCGAGCACTCGATGCCGCCCGCACAGTTCATGATGGCAGAATGGAATGGCAGAGCGTGATGGCAATTGGCTTCCTCTGGACCGGACACGACTATGAACAGGCGGGGGGCTGGTTCCGCCGCGCCTGTGATCTGGCCGATAGTCTTGCTGATCCCGCGCTGCGTGCCAGGAGCCTCAATCGCTTCGGCAACTGGCTGCAGAACACAGGGCGAATCCAGGAGGCGCTTGGGGCCCATCAGGAGGCGCTTCGTCTGTTTGAAATACAAGCCGACAGACAGGGCATGGCTGAAACGCTCGAAATGCTTGGCATGGCCCATTATTTCACCGGAGACCCGGCCAGGGCGGTGAAGGATTTCTTTGGACAGACGATTGAACTGTTCCGTAGCCTGGGTAATAGTCAAAGTTTGTTCTCCATCCTTGCTGCGCGAGCCATGGACTCAGCTCCAGAGACGATTGAAACCACTTTCAGCGCGTTGAGAACGCGCGGTGAGTGTGTGCAAGATGCTGAAGAAGCTTTACGCCTGGCACGTCAAACGAACTCACAATCAGGGCAAGCTTTTGTAGAAATGGCAACTACGCTGGTCCTGGCCTCCTTCGGTGCATTCGGTCCGGCACTTGCCCATGCACAAGAGGCGCTACGCATCGCCACAACCATCGAACACCAGGAGTGGATCACCGCCACCTACGGCGCTCTGGGACAACTGTATCTTTTGCTGCTTGAACCCGATAGAGCAGTTTCCTGTTTGGAAGCCGGGTTAGCAGGAGCACAGGCACTTGGCTCGATGATCTGGATCAAACAACTGACGCCGTATCTGGCACTGGCCTTCCTCCTCAGGCGAGAGTTTCCTCGCGCAGAAGCAGCACTCAAGACCGTTCTACCACGTGAGCAGCAACCGGGCAACTTTTTTGAACGACAGGCGGCCCGTGTCTGGAGCGAACTTGCCCTGGCGCAAGGAGAGGCGGCTCGCGCGTTACACATCGCAGAGCAATTGATTATTTCCGCTCCGAGTGACGCAGGCCCGCAGCCTATCCCTCATCTGCTGGCATTGAAAGGCGAAGCCCTCCTTGCGTTAAAGCGTCTGGAGGAAGCGGCCCAGGCATTAGAGGACGCCAAACTGGGCGCGGAGCAGCGGCAAGCTCCCTCGATCCTCTGGCGTATCCAGCGTTCTTTGGGGCGGGTCTACCACCTGCTCAAGCGAGAGGATCAGGCGCAGCGTGAGTGGAGTGCTGCCAGGGAAATCATCGCCAAACTGGCCATGACTATCGATGAAACTGTTCTGCGAGAGCGTTTTTTGCAGGCGGCCCTGCAATCCTTTCCACTGGAAAAACCGCAGTCGGCACATCGAGCAGCGGCTGAAAAGTATAGTGGCCTGACCGAACGCGAGATTGAGGTTTTACGTGCTGTAGCACAGGGGCTGACCGATGCTCAGGTGGCTGAACGGCTGATGATTAGCCGTCGTACCGTCCATTCCCACCTCAACTCGATCTATAGTAAGCTCGGTATTGCGTCGCGCAGCGCCGCCACGCGCTATGCCATCGAACACGATCTGGCTTGACCCCCCTCGCGATGCCGTACTACTCCTGAGAAAGCCTCTAAGACACCTTGATTGCTTCTCATTTATGAAAAGAGAGACAGCGTGTAGGTAATTTTGCTTAGTCACTCACAAAAGTCGCCTGGAAAGGCTGAAAATAGCGCGAAGAGAAATGCGCTGTTCAGCCGATGTGTTCTGGACGCCCGGCAAGCTATACTCCTGGAAGTAGTTCTCCGCTTTTTCGAGAACCAGTAGAGACACGAAAGGAAAGCACAATGTCAACATCCCAAAAGAAGAGCTTCAATGCGCCAGATGTCACCATTCGTCCCCTTCGAGAGAATGAACTGGAGACCGCCGATCGCATCTTCCGGCTGGCTTTCGGCACATTCCTCGGCCTGCCCAACCCGGAGACGTTTGGGGTTGATACAGACGCTGTGCGGACTCGCTGGAAAGCTGATCCGACACGGGTTTTTGCTGCCGAGGTTGATGGCGAGCTGGTCGGGACCAATGTCGCCAGCAACTGGGGAAGCGTGGGATTCTTCGGGCCACTCACGATCCGTCCTGATCTGTGGGATCGGGGCATCGCCCAATGTCTCATGGAGCCCATCATGGAGAAGTTTTCCGAGTGGGGAACCAGGCACGCGGGACTCTTCACCTTTCCCCATAGTCCCAAGCATCTCTACCTCTATCAGAAGTTCGGCTTCTATCCGCGCTTCCTCACCGCGATTCTCTCAAAGCCGGTTGCTGCCTCAGAATCTGTCGTCAACTGGTCAAGATTGTCTGAGGTATCGAAAAGCGAGCAAGCAGCAGTACTGCGAGCGTGTCGCGAGGTGACGGAGGCCATCTATGAAGGACTCGAGGTACGTGGAGAAATCCAGGCGGTGCAAGAGCAGCGACTCGGCGAGACCGTGCTGCTCTGGAGTCGCTCGCACCTCGTTGGCTTCGCATGCTGCCACTGCGGAGCAGGAACGGAAGCCGGGGCTGGCACCTGCTACATCAAATTTGGCGCTGTTCTGCCGGGGCCTGACGCAGCAGAGCGCTTTGACCAGCTCCTGCATGTGTGCGAGGCCGAGGCTGAGGCCAAAGGCTTATCCCGCCTGGTGGCAGGGGTCAATCTGGGACGAGAAGAAGCCTATCGGCAGCTCCTTGCCTCTGGCTTCCGTGCTGATATCATTGGGGTTGCCATGGAGAGACCGAATGAATCTGGCTACAATCACAGCGGGGTCTACCTCATTGACGATTGGCGCTAATCCCTTTCGGAAAGCCTGCGCACAAGAAGGAGTGGCCTCATGCTCGCGGGACTGCACATCAGCACGAGGCCACCGACCTCCTTCGAGTTCCAACTCCACCCGGTCGGCCAGGTGCTGGCGGGCAAAGTTGTCTACTCTATGAGCAAAGCACGAGAGGTGCTGCGTTTCCACCGTGAGTAGAGCCAGGCCACAAAGTAGGGGGCGGCTACATCTTTTATGTAGACAAATTGTTGCCCCTAAGACACATACCCCACAATTCTGCAAGGCAGCAGGCAGCTACAATGCGGCCCTTGACCTCATCCATACAGCCCTGCGGGCCGAAAGCGAGGGTGAGCGGTAGACTGGTGTGTTGTACCGTTTGACCCTCGCTTTCGCTCTTCGCGTCGATTTCCCATCGTTCAGCTCAAAATCTCATGACTCTTCAGTTCATTTACCAGCATTAGCCAAAACCTCAGAAAGTTCTAACTGGCTTCCTCCCAATCCCACTGCTCTTATTGTTCCGCCAACAACGCCTCTAATTTCTCAGGCGCAGTGGAATCTTATAAAAGATCTGTCGATCAATATGGGGAACAATTAATCCACTCACTGAAGCGGATGGATGCTCTCGAAGAAAGACTCAAAAAAGAATCAGTAACGGATAATACAGAAGGAAAATGAGAATGATCCATGCGAACATCCTATTATTGATAACCAACCGCTTCCAACAGAATTTCCATAAAGAGATAAAAGGTCTCCATTTTGCTGCCACCAAGAACGGAAAAGACTACTATTGAAGAAAACGGGCTACAAACTGTTGACTTCTTGTGAAAACGCTGTTATCCTTTCCTACAGGCAACACAAACGCCTCTTGAAAGGTGGATTTTTGATGCAAGTACCCACTGTTACCCGCGCAGCGAACTGCGGATAAACGACTTGCTTTGTGACTTGAGAGCCGAAAATAGACACTGAAGAGATTGGAGCCTGTTACTCATGTACAGGTTTTGTTTTGATTTGTCTAAGGCCTTGAGTGGCGAGTAGTTCTTCGGGTCAGATGGGTGTTGTTTTTCACCTTTGTTGCCTTGTCTACCTTACCTCTGGCTTCTTTCTAGATGCAGTTCTCCTGCGCCTCACTAACCCACATTCCCTATGCATTTCAGTATGCCTTACTGTCCCTTGAAAGACGAACATAGCGATACCTTCAAGGGTATCGTCTTCAAGCTAGTTGCTAGAAAGAGCCTGTTTTATGCGTAAACAGCCATATTCGACAACCACAATGGATCTTGTCCTTTCCTTTTGCGCGGCCACTGTTGTCGCGCCTTCGATGCCTCAAATGACGTACACCCTATCGAAGCGAAAGAAGAGATCCACCATTGGGAAAAACATACCGGAAAGTTCCGCGTTCGGGTGAAGAGGATTATGCTCGACCGCGTTTTGTGCGCAAGCAGCGGGCCTCCACGGAAGAGGTGTTCAAGTGCAGGCACTGCCATCGTTTTGTCTGCCCACCTGCTTACGGCTCGCATCATCGGAATCACTGTCCTTCTTGCCTTTTCTCGCGTCATGTTGATGACCGGCGACCAGGAGATCGGATGAGTGCTTGCGGGGGAAGTATGGAACCCATCGGCAGCTTTCAGCGTCCAAATGGAGAGTACGTAATCGTCCACTATTGTCTTGGCTGCGGTTTTGAACGCTTTAATCGCATTGCCGCAGATGACGATTTTGATCTCGTGCTGTCCTTGCCCGCGCTGCCTCCACGCACCAGCCGTGAGGTGAAGGCTCAACGTCTGCAAGGGGAAGTTGGTGAGGAGTCCGACAAGGACCAAGTAGCCTGAGTAAACTGGGAAGGATGAAAAACGAAGGGCGCAGGTAAGCTGACGCCCTTCGGCCCACCAGAATTCACGAATCCTGCGTGATTTCCTATGAAAGTCAAGTGTCCAGGCGACTGAGGCGACCAGGACATGCTTTCACTGCATAGGGTCATCTAAAAATTCAGCGTGTTGAAAAACCTTCTAGTGGACTCATTAGTAGTGAGTAAGGCATTGCCACTTACTCATGAAGTAATCTGAACCAGGCGGCGTCGCCCCTCGATCCAGAGATAGAGCATGGGACTTGCGATCAACAGGAAGAGCATACCTCCTACAAAGCCCCATGTAAAGATATTGGCTTGATCGAAGTTACTTCAGGAAACAAAGATGGCGACAACAATAGCTGCTACTCCGATCATCTGGCTTTGCAGTGCGATCCGTACCGCACTCCACCGTGCGTCAAGGGCGATGCATAATTCACCAACGCCAGTCAGAGCAAACAGGCCACCCATGACCCTTGCAGTCAGCGGCGTCAGCTTCCATGGCCAGACACTTATCATAAGATCGGGTTGCAGGAACAGAAAGATACTGATGAGCAGCGTGATCAAGCCTATGATGCCAATAACTAACCGTACAGCCTGTGGCACAATGAAGTCATTGGCGTCTGGCGTGCCAGGATCGGTGTTCCGATTGCGCAGCCAGGCTCCCAGAACGAGGAATGGCATCGTGAAGTAGAGGATTGCCCAAGCAAAGAAGGAGATGTGGCTGTGATTGAAAATATTCCAGTGCAGGATGGTCGCAATGCCCATAAATGTGGCAAAGGTGGTGACCGGAAGGAAGCCGACCTTGACCCAATGCCAGCGTGCCAGGGTCGCAGCACGCACAAAAAAGTAGGCTCCTCCAATGTAGGCCGCAGCCAGCATCATGGGTGTCATCCGAGGTCGGATGGTCCAGGCAAACAATTCCTGTGTGTGATCAGGCATCAGGAAGAGAATACCGAAAGCGACCACTAAGAAGGGAATGATAATCACTGAGAGCCAACGTGTCTCTGGAAGGATACGATCGTCGCGCACACGCGTTCCTCGAAGGTTTTCCATGTTTCCAGTGCTCTTCATAAATAACTCTACTTTCGTGAAGGTGCTTTCACGCTTACGCTAGCAAGCACCATGACTGCTCAGTTATTGTCGCACAAGCCCACGCTTCTTCAGTCAATTCGTTGCCATTCATGTTTGATGTCAACACTTTCTTGAGACTATCAGGGACTTGAGATGGAAGCTCTGGAGCTTTCCTTATAGCTCCATAGCACCCATAACACAATACGGAGTCGGACTTCCCGCTTTCTGAAACCGGTGGTAGCTCTTTCACCTCATGCAGTGGGCTGAGCCAGCTCAGTATTCCGTAGCGGCGGGCACCAAGCAATTGCCAGGCTCGCAACAGCCCCAGGCCATAGATGCCTAGTAGCAGCCAGGCCAGTAAATAGATACCACCTGTTTCAGTAGGCGCCTGCATGATAAGCACGGCGTAATAGACCTCAAACCCATAGAGAACGAGACTCCCCACCATCAGAAACAGCCTGCGCGCAACACTTGCCCAGTTTTGTCGCTCCTTCAACAAATTCCATCCTAGACTCAGGCTATTTAGTACTCCAGCAATGCTCACTACCAGAGTGAGCCAACCCATATTCCCCGGAATGAGCGCACCAAGCGAGATAAAGAACCCATTGAGCAGCGCAGTAAATGCGCTGGTCGCCAAAGCTCGCCGCTCTACCGGTGCCGTAGCAGAGACGATCTGTTCGGGTGCAATGGAAACAGCTACAAAGAGCAAACCAACCAGTGCCGCGCCGGCACCCGCACTGGCTACAAAAAAGTTTGTGAAATTCGCAGGAACCATGAGATACCATCCCTCCTCTTTAATAAGGTGCAAGTCAGAGATATTATATTAGCACTGGCGGTTAAATAAAACGGTGATGAGGTTACCGAAAATGTGGATTGACCAGTAGAGTGCCGATTTATCTGTAGAGCACCCTCTCTGGGGGAGAGGTAATAGATTTATCTGTAGAGTGCCGATTTATCGAGCACGTCACGTCACGTGGGCAGGGGAAGGGTTAATCGGAGCGGGGACCCTTGTGGACGATGTCCGCTTTCGCCACCCGCTCCTGTTTGGAAGCAATCAATCAAAAGCAAAGGCCTTGTTCACGCCAGAAGCTCGGCAGATGAGACCCCCAAGCTTCTGACTTCCCAGGTGAACAGAGTGGCAAAGACTAGCTCATGGCGCAGGAGCAACCCCGATTTGCTGCAGCAGACCCAGCATATCAAAGTTGGTCCAGGTCTCGGTGGCCTTGCCGCCAACAATACGGGTGATCGTGATGCCGGTGACGTTGATGGACTTGCCAGTGGGCGGGATACCCATCAGACTCCCGGTATTCGTACCAGTGGATGACCAGCGGGTCGCCACCCGGTCTCCTTCGGCAATCTGATCCTCAATCATCACACGCAAGTCGGGAAAAGCCGACATGAAGACCGTGGCGAATTGTTTGAACCCCTCTGGACCAGGTGGCAGTGGAGGAGTTCCAGGCGTGTAGTTAACGTGATTGGCGGCCATCAGTTCATCGGCGACTGTCAGGTTCTTCCGATCCCAGAACTCATCGAAGAAACGGCGGTTGAGAGCCTTGTTCTCTTCTGCGGACATGCAACATTCTCCTTTCAGGATGTCGTAACTCATTTGGGGCAAGTCGATTCTTACCCTAATATAATGAACGTACCAACTGTTCCGTTAGATCACTCAGAAGTACATAACTTGTTCCTTCCATTCCTATTGCATCTGCTCATAAATGGGGGTGCAGGGGCTTTGCCCCCTGCCGGGGAGCGGGGAACGCCGTCTGGGGAACGGTGTGCACTCCCCGCTTTCTCTTTTTTCCCAGGGAGGGAATGACTGACCTCCCCTCAGACTTGGGGGTGCAGGGGGCAAAGCTCCCTGCCGGGGCGCGGGGTGTCCCCGCTTTCTCTTTTTTCTCCCCTCGTGGGCCGCAGGCCCAGCAAAATACTTATGACTGGATGTCAGACCTCCTAACTCTTGAAATTGCATACACATATGATAAAATGCATCTGGTTATCCAGACGAAATATTGTCAACGTATATATCCCCTTCAGTCGCGATCCCTTCCCGTCTCAGATGCGTTTTCTCTAGCGTAGCTTCTTGAGACACCTGACATAATTAATGCACCCACAAGGAGGTGTGAAAATGGCAGACCAATATGAGGGACAATACCTGGGAAGACAATTTGGCAACTATCGTCTCGTGAAGCTGCTAGGTCTGGGAGGTTTCGCTGAGGTTTACCTGGGGGAAAATATCTACCTGGGCACGCAATCCGCCGTCAAAGTGCTTGCCACAAGGTTGGCAGATGAGGATGTTGAGCACTTTCGCACCGAAGCCCGCATGATCATCAGTCTGGAACATCCCCATATCGTGCGGGTCCTCGACTTTGGAATGGATGGTCGTGTCCCCTACATTGTTATGAGCTATGCTCCCAATGGCTCCTTGCGCAAACTTCACCCCAAAGGGACTCGTCTCCCATTCCAGACCATTGTTAGCTATGTCAAGCAGGTGGCGGGTGCTTTACAATATGCGCATGAGCGAAGGCTGATCCATCGTGACATCAAGCCAGAGAACATCTTACTGAAACAGAACCATGAGGTTTTACTCACTGATTTTGGCCTTGTCATCATTGCCCAAAGTACTGGTTCTCGCAGTGTCAAGGAGATGGCTGGTACCGCACCATACATGGCACCTGAACAGTTTCAGGGGAAAGTTCGTCCCGCCAGTGACCAGTACTCGTTGGGGATTGTTGTCTATGAGTGGTTGAGTGGAGATCGTCCCTTCAATGGGACATTTATCGAGGTTGCAAGCCAGCACATGCTGGCTCCGCCACCTCCTTTGTCTGGAAACGTGCTGGGGGTTTCCCCGACTATTGAGGAAGTAGTGTTTACTGCCATGGCGAAAGAACCGCAGAAGCGCTTCGCCAATGTACAAGCCTTTGCTACTGCGTTTGAGCAAGCCTGCCAGCAAGCCGGACCTGATGTGTTTGTTGCTCCTCCCGTCGTTTCGCTCCCTGAGGAATCCTTGCAGTCCACTTATGTGCTCCCCCCAGCGAAGGTACTCCAACCATTGGCGAGCATCCCACCAGACCAGTTGTCACAGCCTACTGTAGTAGCTACACCACCCAACCAGCCAGTAGAAGCGACCGAGTTGGCCCTACCACGACAGCAGGCGCCACGATCTGCCGAGGCAATCGCCCGGTCAAACCAGGCATCAGTACTGCTTTCTCAACCAACACGACTGACACCCCGTCGGAGACCTTCTAAAAGGAAGGTACTGCTCCTGGTAGGGATGATTCTGCTTCTTATGGCAGGGAGTGTTGGACTCTTCAGTTTCATAGAAGCCAGGCAGGCAGCTACAAGCAATGTCGATGCCACTGCCACTGCCATGGCTCAGAGCAGTGCTACTGCTGCCGCTGTCTCCACAGTCATAGCCCAGAACGCTGCCACTTCTACTGCCGTTGTTGCTGCAACAGCAACAGTGATTGCTGCAAATCCTGATCCCTATCCCCCTACCAGTGGGACGCTGGTACTCTATGACCCATTGAGTCGGCCCTTATATTGGCAGGATCAGACATTTTCTGATGGTGGGAGTTGTCACTTTCTCAATGGAGCCTATCACGTCCATCCGAGGCAGTTTTCTGGTGCACCTTGCTATGCCGCTTTCTCACATGGCAATTTTACCTTCGAGATACAGATGACTATTGTCATGGGGGATTGTGGTGGGGTGAGCGGTGGCCCCGCTAATTTTATTGTTTGCCGGGATGGGACGTACTACCTCTATACCTGGTTACACTCCCAACAGAAGGGAATCTTAGCCAGAAATTCTTTTAGTCCGGCTATCAAGCAAGGCCTGAATCAGACCAATCTCATCGCCATAGTAGCGATGAATCACGCTGTCACCGTGTACGTGAATGGCCAGCAAGTCGATAGTGTAAATAACAACGATGTTGACTCTCATGATGGTCCCATAGGTGTTTTTGTCAACGGTGGATCCTCAGATTCGGCTGAGGTAGTGTATAATAAGGCGAAGGTATGGGCACTGTAGTTCACTTCAAATTTGTCATTGTGCCCCAACAATGGATCCTCGACAGAAGCATCTGAACCGTACCTATCGATGAAGGTACAACGTGTCCGTTTTCCAGAGCGAGAGCACACCACCTGGCTCGTGGCTTGCTATCTCAAAATATGGTATACTCCCACCAGAGCGAAACTCTGTTCATTTCCCTTCTAATTGGAGCATCATCCACCGCTCCCTATCCAAAACGGGACGTCACAACAATCACAAAATCACAACCCAAAACTGAACCTCTGGCTCCCGCACAATCCGGCGGTCAAAATCGCCATTCCATTATGAAGCTGCCAGGGGCAGCGAATCCGTAGCTGGGTAGGGGTGAGGGTGGTGGCGTGGTGCAGGGAGGGCCCTTGCGGTCGCCCTGGTTGGGTAGGGGCGAAGGCGGTGGTGTGGCTTTGCAATGCCCCTGGATATTACCCTACTCAGTATATAACCTCATAACTCCACCAGCGTATGATATAATGAACGAGAATGTCTATCAGCTATCAACGGGAGAACACCCAGCACCATAGATAACAGCACCAGCGCCAGACATCAGGAGAACAGAACACTATGCAATTAATTACCAAAATCATGGGAGATCCCAACAAAAAAGAACTGAAGGCTATCCAGCCGATTATCGATAAAATTAATGCACTTGAACCCGACATAAAAAAGCTTGCTGATAAAGAACTGGCCGCGAAAACTGCCGAATTTCGCGCACAACTTGCACTCTATCTCAAAGGCGGCATGGTGCTTGAGGATGAACTGGTCGAACTGTTCCGCGAAGCTCTTTCTGCCGTAGAGCCACTGGCGACAAAATGCACCGATGCGCAACTGCATGATGCCGTCTCTGAGTTTCGCCAGGTGGTTGAAAGACGACGCGACCCGGAACATTATCTCCGCGATCATTTGCAAGATACGCTCTCGGAGTGCTTTGAGTCTGCCTATGAACGATTGAACCCAACACTTAATACTCTGAAAGTGAATGCAGCAATGGACCTTGCCGAGGAGCGGCAGGTGTGGCCTGATGAAGCAAAAGATCCACAGCAGGCGACACTCTCACTCCTTCAGGAGATTGAACCAGCTCTGAAAGAGATTGAGGACGAGCTGCTGGACGAGGCATTCACCAAAGCCTGGGCTCGCTTCGAAGAGGCTCGCCAGGCGGCAGCCAACAAAGAAGAGGGCGTGGATGAGCGGGTGGAGCAGTTGTTTGGTGACGTTTTGAAGCATCTTCAGCCTGAGCTTGTGGCTTTGAAAGCCGAGGAGATGGATAAGTTCGTACCGGAGATGGCGAAGCGCTACAGAACGGGCAAGACGCTTGATGACCTGCTGCCAGAGGCGTTCGCTGTCGTGCGTGAGGCGGGCTGGCGTGCCATTAAGATGCGCCACTATGATGTGCAGTTGATTGGTGGTGTCGTGCTCCACCAGGGCAAGATTGCCGAGATGCGTACTGGTGAAGGTAAGACGCTGGTTGCCACGCTGCCAGTGTATCTGAATGCGCTCACGGGCAAGGGAGTGCATGTTGTGACCGTCAACGATTACCTGGCCCGACGTGACGCCGAGTGGATGGGGAAGATCTACAAGTTCCTGGGCCTGACCGTTGGGGTGATTGTGAATGCCGTCGAACCACAGACGGCCGAACGGCGTGCTGCCTACGAGGACGATATCACTTATGGCACAAATAACGAGTTTGGCTTCGACTATCTGCGTGATAACATGGTGACTTCCCTGGACCATGCAGTTCAGCGCGAACTGAATTATGCTATCGTAGACGAGGTGGATAATATCTTGATCGACGAGGCGCGAACTCCTCTCATTATCTCCGGCCAGGGACAGGAATCCACTGATATGTATGTCAAGTTCGCTCGCTGGGCCAGGCAACTGAATCTGGAAACCGACTACACCATCGAAGAGAAGACCCGTACTGTCATTCTGACCGATACAGGGATCGAGAAGCTTGAGAAACTGGCGGGCGTCAAGAACATCTACGAGGCAAATTCCGACTTGCCGCGCTACATGGAGAATGCCATTAAGGCCCAGGTCATCTTCAAAAGTGACAAGGACTATATCCTCAAGAATGGCGAAGTTATCATCGTAGATGAGTTTACAGGTCGCCAGATGCCGGGGCGACGCTATAGCGAAGGTCTCCACCAGGCCATCGAGGCCAAAGAAGGCGTGAAGGTGCAGCGCGAGAACCATACGTTGGCAACCATCACCTTCCAGAATTTCTTCCGTCTGTATAAGAAACTGGCTGGTATGACGGGTACCGCGTTGACTGAAGCGGAAGAACTCCACAAAATCTACAAGCTCGATGTTATTAGCATCCCAACCCACAAGCCGATGATTCGCGAGGACTCTCCCGACCTGATCTATCGCACGGTTGATGGCAAGTTCAAGGCGGTGGTCGATGAGATCGAGGAGCTGACTGAAATCGGGCGGCCTGTACTGGTTGGTACGACCTCGGTCGAGACTTCAGAATATCTCTCCAGTTTGCTCGATAAACGTGGCATACCACACAATGTGCTGAATGCCAAGCATCATGAACGTGAGGCGCAGATCGTGGCCCAGGCAGGCCGTAGTAGTGCAGTTACCATTGCCACGAACATGGCTGGTCGTGGTGTCGACATCCTGCTGGGTGGTAATGCTGAGGGCTACTTCGATACGATTCAGCGCAAACATGCCGAGCAAGTGGACTTCATCCGCGCAATGCCAGAGCGCAACGAGGATGAACGTGCTGAGAAGGAAGAGGCTATCCAGCAATATATCGAGAATATGACCGAGGAGGAGAAGAACGACCTCTTCCAACGCAAGATTCGCGAGTGCGAAGAGGATCATGAGCGGGTTATAGAGCTTGGTGGACTGCACATCATCGGTACCGAGCGGCATGAGTCACGACGTATCGACAACCAGTTACGCGGACGTGCTGGCCGCCAGGGTGATCCAGGTTCATCGCGCTTCTACCTGTCGCTGGAAGACGAACTGATGCGCCGCTTCGCGACCGACCGCGTCTCCAAACTGATGGAGATGGTTGGTATGGATGAGATGCCGCTCGAGAGTGGCATGATCTCGCGTGTCATCGAACAGGCACAGACCAGGGTTGAGGGGTACAACTTCGATATCCGTAAAAACGTTGTGGACTATGACGATGTAATTGCTAAGCAGCGCGAGGTGATCTATGCTGATCGGCGTGCTGTGCTTGAACGTGCTGACATGCACGAGCGAGTATTGGACATGATCCGTAACGAAGTTGGCATGCTGGTAAACACCTGTATCCCAGGCAATATGGTGACAGAGGAGGAGCAGCTCGAACAACTCCTCACGCTGATCGAGAAGTGGGTACCTGTACCTGAAGACATCCTGCCAGAGAATATGCATGCCATTCGACGTGAAGATTTCAAGCAGAAGCTCATCGATCTTGTAATAGAGCACTATGAGAAACGCGGCCAGGAATTGGATGAACTTGTTGCACAAAACCCCGGCCTCGGTATTCCCACTATCCGTGATGTGGAGCGTTCATACACCTTACAGGTTGTGGATAGGCTCTGGATGGATCACATCGATGCCCTGGATGTCATGCGAGCAAGTATTGGCTTCCGCTCGGTTGGACAGCGTGATCCCCTTGTTGAGTTTAAGAACGAAGCCTTCCGCATGTTTGATAACCTGAAGCAGAGTATTCAGCACTATATCGTGGACGAACTGCTCAAGCTCCTGCGCGGCAACATCACAATCAGGGTGCAGCAGCCAGAGCCAAAGCGCAAGGCCCCGCGCAATCTTCGCACGAATGTTGATGCTATTGCTAAAGCCAGCGGCCAGGCAAAAACAGATAGTTCTGAGGAGCGTTCCAGAGGAAACGGTTCGCGCAAACCCGGCTCAGGCCATCATCAAGGTGGGCGTACCGCCGTCACCACCCATACTGCCCACGCTACACAGCCTTCTCGCACTGCCGCACCAAACAAGATCGGTCGCAATGATTTGTGTCCCTGTGGGAGCGGGAAAAAGTATAAGAAATGTCACGGGGCGTGATGACTGACATCCCTCTAGAACTGGGGGTGCAGGTAATAGGGGTGTCCAATAAGCATCAACCGAACGAAACAGGGTTGGAGACTCCGTAGGGGCGAGGGCGGTTGGGATGGGCTGGACAAGCAAAGAAGAGCTTAGACGAGGGGTTCAGATTCTCACTAACGAAAAGATGAAGGACAGAAGACTAACCAGGTAGCATACATCCTTGACTTATGCTCTTTTTTAGTCTATGATCTTGTTAGACCGTTGTTAGACCAGAGTTAGGATAGAGACATGAAGAAAGGTGTGATTGAGCGCACCCTCAAAGACATCAGCAAATCGAGTCCACCTCGCCCAATAAGGGACTATTCAGGTAGTAGGCTAACAGAACGCCGCCATGAAGCCAGGCTAACGCAGGAGGACTTAGCAGAATTGGTAGGAGTCTCTAAGCAGACTGTTGGTTTTTGGGAACAAGGCAGGAGATACCCAACACTCACCCACGTTGCTAAATTGCAAGAAGTGCTGTATGAAGAGGTGCGTAGAGTACGAGCAAGGGAGCAAGCACTCAGGCGCTTCATGCAAGCAAGCAGAAAAAGGCAGGCCGCCCAGGAAGGAAAATAAGCAGGCATGCCGACGCCAATTCTCGCCACGAAACTGTATCTCCCTCGGCTTCGGCCTCACGTTGTCATCCGCCCCCGCCTGCTCGAGCGGCTGAACGAGGGTCTGCACCGCAAACTGATCCTCATCGCTGCCCCCGCTGGCTTTGGGAAAACCACGCTGGTCAGTGAATGGGTCGAGGGAATCGAGCAACCGACCGCCTGGCTGTCACTGGACGAAGAGGATAACGACCCTATACTCTTTCTGACCTACCTCGTCGCTGCTTTGCAGACGATTGCGCCTAACATTGGAGAAGGGGTGTCGGGTGTGCTTCAATCCCCTCAGCCACCGCCAACCGCATCAATTCTGACTGCTCTGCTTAATGAGATTACCACCATCCCGGACCATTTCGTCCTCGTCCTTGACGACTACCACGTGATTGATGCCAAACCGGTTGACCATGCCCTCACCTTTCTGCTCGAGCACCTGCCACCCCAGATGCACCTGGTCATCGCCACCCGTGAGGATCCACAGCTACCTCTAGCCCGATTACGTGCCCGGGGTCAATTGACCGAACTGCGTGCCACCGACTTACGTTTTACGCCTTCCGAAGCCGCTGGATTTCTCAACCAGGGGATGGGTCTAAACCTATCAGCGGAAGACATCGCCGCACTGGAAATGCGTACCGAAGGCTGGATTGCCGGACTGCAATTAGCCGCGATTTCAATGCAGGGACATCAAGACACCACCAGCTTCATCAAATCTTTTACCGGTAGCCACCATTTCGTGCTGGATTATCTGGTTGAAGAAGTCCTACAACAGCAGCCCGAAAGCATCCAGACTTTTTTGCTACTCACGTCTATCCTCGACCGTCTGTGCGGCTCGCTTTGTGATGCCGTTCTGCTGAACCCCTCTGTTTCCGGGCAAGAAACCCTCGAGTATATCGAACATGCCAACCTGTTCCTCGTCCCTCTGGACAACGAGCGGCGTTGG
>WNGG01007790.1_pt1 | contig 21065 bp, 25 predicted proteins | sample 5400661 | NCBI WGS metagenome assembly WNGG01 (sample SAMN13153372, study PRJNA577476) | soil metagenome | isolation source: 100 cm soil or saprolite under Garry oak tree replicate 1 | place: USA:California | collected 2016-06-15
CACGGTAGCGTTCCAGGAAATCGGCAGGATAGCCGTAGAACTCGTAGCGCATCCGCTCTTGCAGGACTTTTTCCTTGGAATCGAAGTTGAAGATGAAGGAGTTGAGGATGGATTCTTTGGCGCGCTTGAGTTCTTCCTCAGTCGCCGGATTCTTGACGATATTGTCCAGTTCTTCGTAGAGCGCCTGGATGGATTCGGCCGTGGTCTGGCTCTTGGTGCCCATGCTCACGCGAAACATCCCGGGATGGTCGAAAGCCGCGCCCACGCCGCCGCCAACGGAATAGGCCAAGCCTTTCCTCGTGCGGATATTGGTAACCAGGCGTGAGGTGAAGCCGCCGCCCAGCACTTCATTCATGACTTCAACGGCGAAGTAGTCGGGATTATTACGGGTGATTCCCAAGTCCACCATGCGAATGGCGCTCTGGTTCACCTCCTCCTTGGGAATGAGATAGAGGCCGGGGTTGGGAGCGCTGAATGTAATCTGGGAAGGAACTGCGGGCTGACCCTTGGGCCAGGATTCAAACGCTTGGCGCAGGCGCGCTTCCATGGTCCCGGAATCGAAGTCACCCACGACGCCCAGAATTATGTTGTTGGGCTGGAGATATTTTTTATGCCACTCAAGCAAGTCCTGGCGAACGACCGCGCCGACGGTGGCGTACTGCGGAATGCGCGCATATGGATTATCGGGGCCGTAAGCGAGGCGGGCGGCCTCGCGCCCGGCAATCTGGTTGATGTCGTCATTGCGGCGTGCGATGTCGGTGTTCATCTGGTCTTTAGCCAGATCAATCTTGTCCTGGCGGAAGGCGGGCTGGCGCATGAGCTCGAGAAACGCCTTGAAGACGTCGTCGAAGTCGCCCTTGAGGCATGACCAGGAGATGGAAGTGGAATCCACGCCGCTGCCGGTTTCGATTTTGGCGGCGCGCGCTTCCAGAAAGTCATCAAGCTGATCGCCGGTGCGGACGGTGCTGCCTCCGGTGCGCCAGGCTTCGCCATAGATGGAGACCATGCCGATTTTGGCAGCGGGCTCTTCACGCGAGCCGCCGCGGATGCGGGCGCTGCCACCAATCAGCGGCAGCTCATGATCTTCCTGGAGAAATACCACCATACCGTTGGGCAGTTCCACGCGCCGAGGTTGCTGGGGATGAAACTCATGCAGCGGAGGATTCTTGATTTGCTTCCAGTCCTGGACCTGGGCGGAGGCCGGGGGCAACAAAAACAGCGGAAACAGCACGGCGGAGAGAAGGGCGAGCGCGCGGATGCGGCCTGGCATAGTTGGCGACACGGTCATGGTTTCCCCTTTGCTTCCTGAGAAGTGGCGCCAGCCATGCTGGTGCTCTCGATGACGCCCACGGTGCGGTTCCCGTCGGTAAAAGTCTGGTTGGCGACGCGACGGATATCCGCCTTGGTAACTTTATCTATCCGGTCCACCTGGCGGAAGAGTTCGCGCCAATCGCCGTAACGCGCCTGCACAATCGCCAAATCCTGGGCGAGGCCAGTATTGCTCCCCAGGCTGCGGATGAGATTGGCTTTGGCGCGAGTCTTGATCATGCGGAGTTCGTCGTCGGTAATGTCTTCCTTTTTGACTCTCTCGATCTCGGCATGGATAGCATTGCGCAACTCGTCGGGCTTGTGTCCGGGAGTGGGGACGGCGTAGAAGGCAAACAGGTGCGGATATTTGCTCCCCGGCCAGCCGCTAAAGCCTTCGGCATCGGCGGCGATTTTTTTGTCGCGCACCAGTGCGCGATAGAGCCGGGAGGTGCGTCCATTGGACATGAGGTCGGAGATGGCGTCGTAGACGGCATCATCGGGATCGCGGAAATCGGGGCGGTGATAGCCCTCGAGATAGAGAGGCTGGGTGGTTTCCCGCAGCACCACGTCGCGTTGCGCTCTTTGAAGAGGCTCTACGGTATCCAGCGGCAGAGGCTTGGGGCGGGCAGGGAGGCGCGAGAAATATTTTTCCAGGAGGGGGAGAGCCTCGGATGCCTTCACATCTCCAACCACCGCCACGACCATGTTTGAGGGCACATAGTACTGGTTGAAAAATTTTTCCGCGTCGCTGGCAGAAAAGGTCACCAGATCCGAAGCCCAGCCCACAGTGGGCCGGTGATAAGGATGGGCGACAAAGGCCATCGCCAAAAATTGCTCGACCAGGCGGCCGATGGGCTGACTATCAGTGCGCATGCGGCGCTCTTCGAAGACCACGTCGCGTTCCTTGTAAAACTCGCGCATCACCGGATGCAGGAAGCGCTCCGACTCCAGGTAGGCCCAGAGCTCCAGCCGGTTGGAGGGCATGGAGTAGTGGTAGCCGGTTTCGTCATCGCTGGTGAAGGCATTTACACCCACGCCCCCCTGGCGTTCGACAATTTCGTCAAACTGGTTCTTGATGACGTACTTGTCGGCCTCGGCAATGGCGTCTTTCCAGGCTTTTTCCAAGGAGGCAAGTTTTTGGGGATCGCGCCCGACGGTCTTGAGGCGCTCGGTGTTATAGGCAGCGTAGGCGGTTTCCACTTTTTGCAAGGCCGCTTTTTCGCCGGCGTAGTTGGTAGTGCCAATCTTGTCGGTGCCCTTGAAGGCCATGTGTTCGAACATGTGCGCCAGCCCGGTCATGCCTTGCGGATCCTGGGTGGAGCCGGCATCCACGTGGGTGAAGAAGGAGAACACCGGAGCTTCGGGACGCTCTAGCACCACCAGGGTAAGCCCGTTTTGAAGCTGCTTGACGGTGATGCGCTTTTCAAAAGAGGCAAGGTCCTGCGCAGAGCTTTTTCCGCAAGCAACGATGATCACGAGAAAGAGGGCGAGCTTAGAGGGAGAGTGTTTCATAAGCCTCCGGCAAATCATTTCGGGAAGGAGGATGGAAAAAGCCGAAATTACGCGGTCTAGCGGGAGATGTCAATGCACGCCAGGACAGTTCTGGGATAGTCTTATCCTTGTTGCTTTTGCCATCGTCCATCGCCAAGTTTTGGCGTGGCTCAGGTGCGACGCCTGCCGGAGCTCTGATTCAGTACATTGATCAGCTCTTTGCCTGCGGGGGGAACTGCAACCTTACCCTCGCGGACAATTTGTTTGGCAGTCAATTCCTTACCATAGATTTTCTTGTTGGCGGAATATCGGAGCGCAGGGTTGAGCCTTCCAACGATATGCCGGCAAAAAGCCCACGTGAGCGCGAATAGGAAAGTATCTCCGCCTTCATCACCACGTCGGTGGCGGCGGCGGCATTACGTCCCTTAGGCCCGGCGGCAGCGGCGGCATCCGCACCCAGCTTGACTTTGCTGGTAAGAACCGAATTCGCGCCTTTCTCGTTCATCACCAACAGCACGAAATCGGTGGCCTGGCCGCCCAATTGCAACCCGATGTTGCCGGCTTCCAATGCGAACATGGCAGGAGCGCTCCACGGCCCCCGGAAATTCGTTCCGGTGCGACAAGTGATGGCGCCGCGTCCATAGCTGCCGCCAATACCGATGGCGAATTTTTTGACGGAAGGGAAGACGGCTACGCAATCAGCTTTGTTGAGCAGGTCCTTGGGAATTCCGTCCGGCATACCCAGGATCTCCTTGAGCACGGTGGCCGACTCGTGGAGTCTTCCTTGTTCTTTGTTCTGTGCCCAAGCGTTAGCCGCAAAGATCAGCAGTAGTAGTGGGAAGAATGTCCGTTTCATGTTCGTATCTCCGAGATGTAGATGGCCGTGAGCGGCCGTCCGGAATTTGGTTCGCCGCGGATTTGCGCGGCTGCTTGCGGATAAGGACTCTTTTAAAAACTCCCTCCGGGCTAAACCCTACTTTTTTGCCAAAGGGGTCATGGCCGCAGGATAGCGTGAATTATATCCAGCACTCGCTGCGTCCGAGTATCCACAATCACCACGTCCTGCCCGATACTGCCTCGGCGATAAATGGCCGGAAGTGGTGGCAATCGGCGGTCCAGATCGTCAGGAAATGGAGTCAGACGTTTTTGTAAACCGGGAGGCAAAGTGCCGTTGCGCTCCAGGTGTTTCTTGAGTCCGGGAGGCAAATCGCCGCCTCGTTTTGCCAGCCCCGGAGGCAGATTGGAATAGCGACCTCGAAAGTATTGACGGATGATATCGCGGTCTCGCGGCGTAAAAACTGCCCTCTGACGGTCGTTATCGCGATCGCTGTTATCACTTTCGACTTTGTGCTTAGCCTTCGCTTTGCCGCCGCCCTGTCCCTGGGCCAGTACCGTTTTAGGCATTACCGGCAGGCAGATTACAAGCGCCACCAGGAAGGTACAAATTCGGCTGATCATAGAGGTCTCTTTTGTGCAATCAGCAAGAATAGCTTGGGATATCAAAAGTGTACTCGCTTTAGCACTAGCAAGTCAGCAACAGTAGGTCAGCCGAAGAAGCCGATCTGGCGCGAGACCTCAATGCGAAAGAGGGCGGTAGCGGTGCAGTTTGAAATGGGGCGCATGAACTGAGCCGTTTCGCAGCCTAGCGCACTCCTGCCGCAATTGAGCCAGCCTTTGGCGGAGCTCTTTCGCAGTGCGCTGGAGTGCGATGGCTCGTTGAGTGACTTCCTGGGAGTGGTGCCGTATTTTGCGCGTGTATTCCTGAGGATCTATTAAGGATGGCATAAGAGGTAGGAAGCAGAGTAGCAAAATGGGAAGCGGCTGCAATTGTGGAAACTGTGGAAGACTCAGCAGCGAACGCGCAAGTGACTGAAGATTGAGCCGATTTAAATATCAAAAACCCGATAGACGCAGGGAGGCTGCTGGGCCTGGAGCAGCGAGAGTGAAACATTGTGCACAGGAACGCCAGCAGTAGTCTTTCCCTGCATGGAGCCGTGGTGAGCGTGGCCATGCACGACCAACTGGGCGCCGTGGCGGTCAACAACTTCGGCGAGACGGGAGCTACCGAGGTAGGGAAAAATCTGCTCCGGCTCACCGCGTACGGTATCCAAAATCGGGGCATAGTGCAAGACGACGACGCGTTTTTCGGCGCGCAATTGCATCAGGGCGCGTTCCAACTTCATGGCCTCGTCGATGGCGGCCTGCACAAAGGCTTTCACCTGGGGCTCGCCGAAGGCGGTGAGGACGCCGCGGCCAAAGCCGCCGACAAATCCCTTAGTGCCGGCGAAACCGACGCCATCACGCTCGTAGCCGGTGCCATCGAGCACCTTGATGCCTTCGGCGGTCATCATGTTGATGAGGTCAGACTCGTGGCCGCTCTCGCAGTCGTGGTTGCCAAGCACGGCGACGATGGGAAGGCGCAACCGCACCAGGGCATTGAGCAGCGACTCCATTTCCGGCGGCTTGCCATAGTTAGTGAGATCGCCGGCGATGACAAGCAGGTCGGCTTCGTCGCGGACGCGGCCCATCTGCTCCCGGACATGGTCGTAGCTCTGGGGCGAAAAGTGCAAATCGGCGGTAGCGGCGATTCTCATAACCCAAAATGGCAGTTCTGACGCATTGGCTTCAGGCGGCCAGACAGGACTCGGGAATTTTTCCCTGGCGCCGGGCACGATAAGTTTTCAGGATGTCGTCCAAGCCCCACTCCTTTACGTCAATGGCAAACATATTCTCGTCAATCAGGCTGCCGCGAAACATAGCCTTAGGATTGGGAGCGGCAATTTCCCGCTGCAAGCGGCCCAGGAGATCATCCCACAGGCTACGGGGAACGTAATCGGTATTAGCGGGATAAACGTAATGAAAGAGGACCAGCGTCCAGAGCAGCACCTCCCAGTGCTCGCCGACCAGATGGAGAATGCGGGCCCAATCAATGCGTCCCTGGGTGCCGTGGATGACGTGGACGATGTCGGCGCCATCGAAGCGCTCGCGGCGGGTGACAAACAACTTGGAAGCTATCAGCTCCTCGGGCGCGAGCACCCGGGTAGGCACGCCCACTGCGATGAATGGCCGCCCGCGTTCCACCCAGGAGCGGTCGACGGTGATGGCGGCGTTACTCATGCCGGTGATCAAGTCCACGAAAAAATCTTCGCGATGGGCTTTGGCCAGCCAGACGGGGTCGCGTATCTCGCACTCGAATCCATCTTGCTGCAAATAGCGGAGGGCGCTGGGAACATCCTCAGGGGCGAAGAAGAGATCAAGGTCTTTGGTATCGCGCCAAATGCCGGTGTGCTCCTGGAGAGCGAAGGCCCCGGAGACAACATAGGGCACACCACGCTCATTTAACAGGGTGAGCACCTCGCGAAACAGGCTGCGCTGTTGTTGGGGGAAGTCCGGCGCTGTCGAGGAGCTGACCGGTAACGGCTTGTAATCTTCCTTCAGCACAGAGACTTGGATGGTCAGGGCGGCAGAGTAGTTGTGACAGGGTAAAGCGCAAAACGGGGCGGGAGCTCGGTCACCAGGCGTGAGCGTTCGAGTTCAGGCAAAAAGTGCATGCAACTCCGCATGGGCAAAGCTCTTCGCATGAGAGAGCGTTGCGGGGCTTTTAACTTTAGAATCCAGGAAGCCAGCGAGGACCATGGCAAAAACCAGCGAGACGATTGATATCCAGGGCAAGCAGTTGCAGGTATCCAACCTGGAAAAGGTGCTCTATCCGGAGGCCGGATTCACCAAGGGACAGGTCATCGACTACTACGTGCGGGTGGCGCCGGTGCTGCTGCCGCATCTGCGCGGACGGCCGCTGACCATGAAGCGCTATCCCAACGGGGTGACGGGGATGCACTTCTACGAAAAGAACTGCCCAACACACCGTCCGCAATGGGTGAAGACGGCGCCGATTTGGAGTGAGGGAAACAATCGCTGGATGGACTATTGCCTGGCGCAGGATCTGCCCACGCTGGTATGGGCGGCGAACCTGGCCGACTTGGAGCTGCACACTTCGCTTTCCTTGGCTGCCGACATCATGCGGCCGACCGTGCTGGTATTTGACCTTGATCCCGGGCCGCCAGCCGATATCGTGCTGTGTTGCCAAGTAGGGTTGTGGTTGCGGCAGATCTTCGAGCGGCTGGGCCTGGAGTGCTTCCCAAAAACTTCGGGCTCCAAGGGCTTGCAGGTATACGTCCCCTTGAACACAGCCGTTACCTACGACCAGACCAAACCTTTCGCGCACGAGATTGCGCGCATTATTGCCAGGCAGCATGCCGACCTGGTGGTGTCGGACATGAAAAAGGCGCTGCGCACCGGAAAAGTCTTCGTGGACTGGAGCCAGAACGATGACCACAAGACGACGGTGTGCGTGTATTCGCTGCGGGCCAAGGACCGCCCCACGGTTTCTACACCGGTGAGCTGGGCGGAGGTGGAACGGGCATTGAAGAAAGCGGATCCCGGCGCACTGGTTTTTGATTCTGAGAAAGCGCTGCAAAGAGTGGAGCGTATGGGCGACTTGTTCGAGCCGGTATTGAAGCTCAAGCAGAAGCTCCCCAAGGTGAGCGAGCTGGAGGCGGCTGCTGGCGGGCTGACGCGCGGCCTACGGCGCGGGGCGAAGTCAAGCAAAACGGCCTCAGACAAAGCGACCCCGAGCGCGCAGCGGCGGGCGTCGTAAAATGTGGTCATGTCGCTTTACGTGGGAACATCGGGATGGGCGTATGCGGCGTGGAAGCCCGTTTTTTATCCTGCCAAGCTGCCGCAAAAGAAATTCCTAGAGCATTACGCCACCCGGCTGAATACGGTAGAGGTGAACTACAGCTTCCGCCGCATGATTTCAGAAAAGACGATTGAGTCATGGAAGGCGGAGACGCCGACGGGTTTTCGTTTTTCGGTGAAAGCCCACCAGGCAATCACTCACATTCGCAAATTGAAGAATGCGGAGGAGATTGTGAAGCGCTTCCTGAGCTCGATTGAACCTCTGGCAGCCGCCGGCAAGCTAGGGCCCGTGCTTTTGCAGTTGCCCCCGACGTTCAAGGCCGATGCCGCGCTGCTGGATGATTTTCTGGGCACGCTGCCGAAATCTTTTGCCTTGCGCACCAGCCTTGAATTCCGCCATCCATCATGGTTTACCGACCAGATCTTCGCGGTGCTGGAGAGACATAACTGCGGACTGTGCCTGGCAGAGAGCGAGGAGCGCAGCACGCCCGAAGTCCGCACCGCAGATTTTTATTACTACCGTTTTCGCAAGTCCGACTACCCGGCGGAAACGCGCAGTGAGTTGGCGGACAAGATTGCAGCTAAGATTGGCGAAGGCCGCGACGTCTTTGCTTACTTCAAGCACGAGGAACGTCCCGAGAGCCCGCTGTGGGCGGAAGAGATGCTGGCGGGGTTGAAAGAGGCGGCGTAGAAGAATTCGGTAATAATCAGACGTACAAAGCTACCTTGCGGCTGCGCCATCCGAAGTTTTCCCTTCGCGAGCTCTTGGCATTCTTGATTGCCGTGCTCAGAATGCACAAAGCGAATCTCCTGAGTTGCTGATTCTATGATCGGGCCCCGAAGTCCAACCCGCGCCTGCACCGGGTGCTCTAAATAATTACAAACCTGTGTTGATGCTGGTGGCCAGCATCTTTCCCCTGAAGGAAGTCTCGGTGCGTCACTGGTCATTCGCGGCAAGACTTTCGAATTTGTGGCCGAGTGTTGGGCCGCTTAGCCTCGCGGGAATGTTGCTGCTACTAATCTTCGTTTTTATTTTTGCCGCTCCAGCGTCGCGCGGGCAAACCGCCGAGGTCACCACGGAAACAGTAGCCAGTGGTCTGGTGGGTCCGTGGGCGCTGGCCTTTGCTCCCGATGGCCGGCTGTTTCTAACAGAGCAGCCGGGGCGGCTGCGAGTAATTGATGCCTCGGGCTTGCGTGCCGACCCCGTGCTCGATCTCACGTCCATTGTTCCCGGTGGCGAAGCTGGCATGCTGGGACTGGCGGTGGACCCCAACTTCCTCAGCAACCACTTCCTCTACGTATTTCATTCCTACAACACTCCGACAGGAATAAAAAACCGCGTCATCCGCCTGCTGGAAAACAATAACCATGCAACCGTGGATCGCGTGATCCTGGAGAGCATTGATGGTGGCCTGCACCACAATGCCGGGCGTATCAAGATCGGCCCTGACGGTTTTCTTTACGCCGCGGTGGGAGACGGATCGTTCGGGGGCGAGAACGATCCTAACCGGGCCCAGAGTCTCAGCTCCACCGGAGGCAAGATCCTGCGCATGCAGTTGGATGGCACGCCCGCGCCCGGCAATCCCATCCCGCAGGCGCCCTATGTGTATGCGCTGGGTTTGCGCGATCCGCAAGGGATCGCCTTTGACAGCTCCGGCCAACTCTATGCGACCGATCACGGGCCGACTTCGAATGACGAGGTCGATATCATCCGCAGCGGCGGCAATTATGGCTGGCCGACCTGTGTAGGAATTTGCAACAACCCCGCCTTCATTGATCCCATTCGCTTGTTCTTCCCGGAAACCGTTCCGCCTTCAGGGGCGACCTTCTACAGCGGCACAGCGCTACCCTGGAATGGGAGCTTCTTCTTCGCCGTGCTGGGCATTGATAGCAACGCGGCCGCCGCGCGTCATCTGCATCGCATCCTTTTCGACCGGCCCGGCGGCACCCAGATTGTCCAAGAAGAGCAGCTCTTTAAGGGGCAGTTCGGGAGGCTTCGCGAAGTGATCGAAGGCGCGGATGGAAATCTTTATTTCACGACTGATAACCGGCAGGCATCCGCTGCCGCTACTCCTGACGATGACCGCGTTATTCGCATACGCGCCACCGCCCCGGTAATGACTGCGGATTTCGGGTTGACAGCATCTCCGGACAGCAGCAGCGTGAGCCGCGGGCAGGCGGCTGCGTTCGTAATCACAGTGACACCGATCTCCGGATTCAACGCTGCAGTAACGCTCTCGTGTACGGGATTGCCGGCAGGAGCAAGCTGCCTCTTCGCTCCGAATCCGATCACGCCCGCGGAAGCGCCAGCCAGCGCGAATCTGACCATTAGCACCACGGCGGCATCGGCGAAACTCGAACATTTCGCGAACCCTGTGGGTTCGAGATCGCAAGTTCCAATGTACGCCTTCTGGATTCCGGTTGGTCTCGCTCTGGTTGGAAGCGGTGCCAACCCGACTGATCGCAAAAGAAAAATGGCACTCTTTGCGGTTGTAGCCGTGGTCGCAACAGGCGTAATTTTCATCCAGGCTTGTGGCGGGGGCGCCAGCACTCCGCCCTCAACCCCGGTTCCTTCACCACCACCCAGTGGTGGAACGCCCGTGGGGAGCTACACCATTACCATCCTCGGCGCTTCGGGAGCGCTACAGCATTCCAGCATGCTGACGCTGACGGTAAAATAATTGCAAGCCTAATTGATCATCTTTCTCCCGGGCTGCAGGACAAATGAGGCGGCGCGTGAGTTGAATAGCATCGTTCCACCATCTACAATTCCTTGCGCAATTCCCGCCTCAGGAGTATCGCAATGCCTCAGTATGAATTCGTATGCACGGCCTGCAAAAAACCGTTTGTGACAACACTGACACTCGCGGAGTACGAAAAGGGAAAGATCGCGTGCCCCAAGTGCGCCAGCCGCAAGGTCAATCAGCGGGTATCGACCGTTTACGCCGTAACCTCCAAAAAGAGCGCGTGAGAGGCACTAGGAGGCTAATGGCAAATCCGGTCGCAAGAACCAAAGCAGAATGGGCGAAAGAGCTTTCGCCCGAGCAGTACCAGATCACGCGCGAGCATGCCACCGAGCGGGCTTTCAGCGGCGAGTATTGGAATACCAAAACAAAAGGGACCTACACGTGCGTCTGCTGTGGCGAGCCGCTCTACAGCTCAGAAACGAAGTTTGACTCCGGTACGGGGTGGCCAAGCTTTTGGGCCCCGATCAATGACGCGGGCATAGCAAAAGAAACTGATCGTAGCTCTGGAATGACGAGAACTGAAGTGCGCTGTGCCCGCTGCGACGCCCATCTCGGTCACGTCTTTCCCGACGGCCCGGCGCCCACGGGCATGCGTCACTGCATTAACTCGGCCGCCCTTAGGCTTGTGCCAGAGTCTAAAGAGAAGTCCCCAGCGCGCTGACGATTGCGGCTGATCCAGACACCCACCTCAACAGTGTTTGGATGACGAGCAGAGAGGCTTCGTGGTTACTTCTGGGCAATTGTGCCCGTATAACCGCCCCGCAACCTAGTCAAAACCACTGCCATCCCTTGCAGTATCAGGAGAGCGCTTGGCAAAGCGTGGCAAGACGATGAATGTGCTTATTCTCGGCGCTACAGGCGGAACGGGTCGGGCGCTGATTCAACAGGCGCTGGCGCGCGGACACGTGGTAACCGCCTTTGCGCGCGACCCCACAAAGATCCAAGCTGCACACAAAGATCTAGTGGTGGTGAAGGGCGACATCTTGAACTACCAGTCGGTTGAGGCCGCGATAAAGGGCCAGGAGGCGGTATTGTCCGCTCTCGGCATAAGAGTGCGGGTTGGATTCATCGTCGTGCTAGCGGTCGCCTGTCAAGTTTTTGCGAGATTTGCCGCGCCATCGGGGCCGTGGGGTTGGTTTGTTCGAGTGGGCGTGCCGGTTTTGGCCATTCTGATTGCTGGCAGGAAGAAAACCACACTCTCGGAGGGCACCAAGAATATCGTCCAAGCGATGGAAAAGCTTGGCGTTAAGCGCTTCATCTGCGAGTCTTCGCTGGGAATCGGCGACAGCAAAGGGCAGCTGGGATTTCTCTACAATTTTATTTTGATTCCGCTATTCCTGCGGAACGTTTTTGCGGATAAAGAGATGCAGGAGAAGATCATCAAAGACAGCAAGCTGGATTGGGTCATCGTGCGGCCCGCGAGGCTTACCAATGGCCCGCGAACAGCCGTATATCGCTGCGGGTTCAGCGTCGCGGACAAGTCCATTCGCGGCCGAATCTCGCGCGCGGACGTGGCCGACTTCATGCTGGCGCAGCTTACTGAAAACGCCTATTTGGGCAAGACTCCTGGACTATCGTATTAAGTTCAACGCTTTCCTTGCCAATCTACTTGCCTCTTTTGGGGGCAAGGAGGGATTTATGAGGCGCTATTTCGTACTTTTCGCGGCGCTGCTGCTAACAGTTGCGGTTTATGCGCAAAAGGCCAGTACTAAAAAGCAGCAGAAAGGCAGTAGCGAGGCCGCCAGCACTGAGCAGCAACAGAAAGCTACCGGCGGGGCAAAAACCTATACCCCAGACAAAATGGAGTGGGGTACCGCTCCCAATGCGTTGCCGAGCGGGGCGCAGCTAGCCGTTCTCGAAGGGGATCCTATGAAGCCGGGAGCCTACACCATGCGCTTAAAGATGCCAGATGGCTACCGCATCCCACCGCATATGCACATGAGGCGAGAGCACGTCACGGTGGTTTCCGGAGAATTGCATGTCGGCATGGGAGACAAGTTCGACGAGAATGCGATGAACTCTTTTTCGCCGGGCAGCTTTGCTTACCTAGAGCCTTCGACCCACCATTACGCCATGGCCAAGGGCGATACCGTGATCCAGTTGCATGGCACTGGGCCATGGGGCATCAAGTATGTGAATCCTTCGGACGACCCGCGCAAGAAACAATAGTCATGGCCAGACGATTGGATGAGTGGAAGCCCGCAAGCTTTGTGGCTTCCTGCGCCGAAGTTGCCAGACTGGTTGAGAGTTCTACCTCCAAGACCTTTAGTACAATGTTCTACCGTAGCAGGACATTCAATCTTTGTTAGGGAGAAAAATATGGCACGTGCGACAAGACCCATACCCCAAGGCTTGCACACCCTGACCACTCATCTGGTCGTCCGTGGCGCCGCCAAAGCCATCGACTTCTACAAGAGAGCCTTTGGCGCCGAAGAAATCATGCGCATGGAAGGGCCGGGCGGCAGGATCGGGCACGCCGAGCTCAGGATCGGCGACTCAGTAATCTTTCTGGCTGATGAATTCCCACAATCCCCCAGCAAAGCCCCTCAAACGCTGGGCGGCACCACCTGTACCTTGAACCTGTATGTCGAAGATGTTGACGCGTCATTCGAAAAGGCGGTAAAGGCAGGAGCAAAGACAACCATGCCGGTCGCGGACATGTTCTGGGGAGATCGTTACGGCACGCTCAGCGATCCCTTTGGCCATTGCTGGGGCGTGGCCACCCACAAAGAAGACCTCAAGGCGGAGGAGGTAGAAGAGCGAGCTAAGGCGTTCTGGGCAAGTATGGAGCGCCAAGCCAAATCTGCCTAGCCTATAGAGCTTCCAACCGGACGACAAACAGGAGCCAAATAGGCTCCTGTTTTTTGTGGTTCCGAAATCGTTCCGTATTCACACATCCGGCAGCGGGATGCATTACAATTCCCGAGTCAAATCTACCTCACGACATCAGGAAGGGACCATGGCAAAACAGGCAGGTAGAGCAAAGAAGAGCAGCAGCGCCTTCATGAAACCCATGCAGCCTTCAAAGCAACTGGCCGAGGTTGTCGGCGACAGACCACTGCCGCGAACCGAGGTCACGAAAAAGCTTTGGGCGCACATCAAGAAGCACAAGTTACAGAACCCAAAAAATAAGCGGGAAATTCTGGCCGACGATAAGTTGCAGCCCATTTTCGGCAGCAAAAAGCTGGACATGTTTCAGATGACCAGGGCGGTCAACAAGCACTTGAAATAAACCGCGGAGGTCACAAGTTGGAGGAGCCGTCGCGCTGCAGCTCCAAAAGAATGCGTATTCCCCGATAAAAATGTTCCTTGTTGTAGGCGGTCTCCCAGCGTCCCAACACCGCCTTCAACTTGCTGTTGGCGTTCTTAAGAGCGACCTGCGCCCGAGGGCGATTTCTTCTTATCAGCGTCACGCTGCGAAGCGCCTCAACAAGCTCCGGCTCAATTCGCTTGCGTGAGTTGCGGGCATTTTTTATCCAGCGAGGTGGAATATTGGCCCGGAACTTCAAAAATCCTCGCGCCGCAGAACCAGAACTCGACAGAAACAGCTTGGCTTGCCTTGGCATTCTTTCGCCTCCCGGTAGATGAGGATAGCCGACTACTGGTAAGACCATTTTACTTGGGCTGCCCGCAGAGTCTGACGGCTTAGGCAATCCGCGCCGCGTCGCTGGCTCGCTCAGGACGGCTGAGCTCGGTGGTGAAATCCGGGGGCTATTTCCTGAAATGATCGAGGATGGCTTCCGCCTGCGGCTGAGTGACGACAGCCGAAAGCGCGGCGGCATCCGCGCCTTTGACCGCGCGCACACTGCCGAAATGCTCGAGCAGGCGCTGGCGGGTGCGTTGGCCGACGCCAGGGATATCCAGCAGCTCGGAATTGCGGTCGCGCATCTCGCGGCGCTTGCGATGGAAGGTGACAGCGAAGCGGTGAGCCTCGTCGCGGATTAGCTGCACCAGATGGAGCACGGGCGAATGCCGGTCGAGCACCACGGGCTCGTCCTCCTGGCCGTGGATGTAGATGATCTCCTCGCGTTTGGCGATGGCGGCAAGCGGCTGGCTGGTAATTTGCAGTTCGGCCAGAGCCTGGGCTGCGGCGTGCAATTGGCCGAGGCCGCCATCAATGAGCACCAGGCTAGGCATGCGGCCGCTATCGGCGGCGACGCGCTTGTAGCGGCGGGTGATCACCTCGCGCATGGCGGCGAAATCATCCACCCCATTCACCGAGCGGATGATGAATTTGCGATAGTCGGATTTTTTCATCTGACCGTCTTCCCAAACTACCATCGAAGCGACCGTCTCCGCGCCCTGTATATGGGAGATATCGAAGCACTCGATGCGCCGGGGCAGGTCGGGAAGGGTAAGCGCGTCCTGGAGAGCGGCCTGGATGGCGCGGGCAGCGGGCTTCAGCACCCGGAAGCGCTGGTCATAGGACTGCTTGGCGTTGTTGCCGACCAGATCAATGAGCGAGCGCTTTTCACCACGCTGGGGAATCAGGATTTGGACGCGGCCTTGGCGCTTTTCCGAGAGCAACTCTTCCAGCATGATGCGGTCTTCGAAATCTACGGGCACGTAGATGTGGCGAGGCACATACTGCTGATCAATGTAGAGCTGCTTAAGCAGCGCGGAAAAAAATTCGCCGGGATGAAATTCGCCGCCGGGTTGAAGCTCAGGAATCTCTTCCCAGAAGAATTCACGGCGGTCAAGCACGCGACCCGCGCGCAGGTGGAAGAGGTTGACGGCGAGCATGTCGTTTTCAAAGTGATAGCCGAAAGCATCGGCGTCGTCGCCATCCACCACGGCGATACGCTGCTTCTCCTGCAATTGCTCCACGGTTGAGATCAGGTCGCGATACTTGGCTGCCAGCTCGTATTGTTCCTGTTGCGAAGCACGGTCCATGCGCTCGCGCAGAGAGCGGGAGAGATCGGTGTGGCGGCCTTCGAGAAAGAGCTTTACGTCGCGGACAGCTTCAGAATAAATCTCGGGCGTGGTCAGCTCCTGCACGCAAGGGCCGAGACAGCGCTTGATGTAGTACTGCAGGCAGGGGCGGGGATGGTATCGCCTGAGATCGATGGTGCAGGAAGGGATCAGAAAATGGCGATGAATCAAATCCGCTATGCGATAGGCGAGGTTGGCCGGGAAATAAGGACCGTAGTACAGGCTGCCGTCCTTTTTTAAGCGCCGGGTGACGTAGATGCGGGGAAAGCGCTCGCCGACCGTGAGTTTGATGTAGGGATAGGTCTTGTCGTCGCGGAGCAGGATGTTGAAGCGTGGCTTCTTCTGCTTGATGAGGTTATTTTCAAGCGCCAGCGCCTCTTTTTCATTGGCCACAATGATGTAGTCAACGTCAGCCGCCTCGCGCAGCAGAGTGCCGGTCTTGGCATCTTCAGCCGCCCCGATAAGAAAGTAGGAACGCACCCGGGCCCGCAGGCTTTTGGCCTTGCCTACATAAATCACGGCGCCGCCGGCGTCCTTGTAGAGGTACACGCCTGGCCCCGTGGGCAGACTGCGGATTTTCTGTTGCAGATCCATATAGTGACTGACGCAAGGCCGTCCGGCAAAATTGAAGCTATATCTAAATGCTAACAGATGGAATCGACTGTAAAAATTCTACCGACGAGGGCGCGCTTTAGCAGCCTGGCAACGGATCTGGGTGTCGCCGGCTGCGGTGGGAAGCGCTCAAGCCCTTAAAATTAAGGCACTTATAGGAACAAGATTTAGCATCTAAATGGCAGGAGGCGTGCAAGTCACTATAATGGTGTGGCATGGACAGCCCCGCCTGATCCATACCCCGGCAGTGCTGGTTTAGCACGGCAGGACGAGCAGCCGTGAGTTGCCCCGCCCTCTCTAAGAAAAAGGAGCCCTTTCGTCATGAATCGCATGCTTTTCGCTTTACTCATGTCTTTCAGCCTGGTCTTTACTGCCGGCTGCGCTAGCAAAAAATATGTCCGCCAGGAAACTGGCCCCATGGTCGACAAAGTTAATGAACTGGATGAGCTAACGGCAAAGAACAGCAATGATATCCGCTCCGTGGATACGCGCGCCCAACAGGGCATTCAGGGCGTGCAGGCCAAGGCGGCGGAAGCCGATGAGAAGGCAATGAGCGCCGGCAGACAGGCCGACGAGGCGCAGAACCTGGCCTCGCAGGCTGCCAACCGCGTGAATACCCTGACCAGCACAGTCGCCAACCTGGACAGTTATCGTCCCGTGGTCGAGACCTCGGTGCACTTTGGCTTTGATAAAGCTGACCTGACCCGCAAGGCCAAGGCGGCGCTAGACCAGCTTGCCTCCGAAGTGGGCAACACCAAGCACTACATTGTGGAGATCGAAGGCAGCACCGATTCCGTCGGCGATCCCAACTACAACTACGGACTTAGCCAGCGGCGGGCGTCTTCGGTGATTCAATATCTGGCGGAGAAGCACAACATCCCGGCTCACAAAATCTATGTAATCGGGCTGGGCGAGGACAAGCCAGTTGCACCCAACAAGTCCTCTTCCGGGCGAGCAAAGAACCGCAGGGTGGATGTGCGGCTGCTGAGTAATTCAGTGGAAGGTTCTACCAGCGCGCAGATGGCTTCACCGGGACAGCCGCGATAAATTTGTTTCTTAGGAGTTCGCGAATAGGCCGTGCCCAAAGCCTTGGGTACGGCCCTTTTGTTTTAGTTCTCGGGATATTTCGCCGGCCATGAGGAATTGAGAACTGTCGTAAAATGGAAGTCGTGTCGTGGCAATCTATCTCTGTTTTCATCTTCGGCTTGAGCCTGGCGCTGTGCGGTACTGCTTCCCCTCAAAAAGTCACCAATCAGGGCACTACCAAAGACAAATCTGCGCAGTCACAGCAGCCTGAAGCACGGCCTCAGAGCGAGACCCAAGGGGAAAGCTCCAGCCGCGATACGCTCATTGATTTGAGCCCGCCAGTCGGCGACGCCAGCGAACATCCGGATAGCGTTGACTCCAGCGGGATTAACGAGATGCATCGTTACGACCCGCACCGCGCGGAAAAGGACATTGAAGTGGGCGATTTCTACTTCAAGCGGCAGAATTATAAGGCGGCCCTGGCCCGCTACAGTGAGGCGCTGGAATACAAACCTAATGACGCTCTTGCCACCTTTCATTTGGCGGAGACGCAGGAAAAGTTGGGGAATGCGGAGGAAGCCCGCAAGAACTACCAATCCTATCTAAAAATCCTTCCCAAGGGGCCATATGCCGCCAATGCCAGAAAGGCGCTAGAGCGGCTCAAGCCAAAGACGTCGTCTTCTTTATAAAGGCTGCGCCGCGTTTGTCATAAGGGTTCCGCGGCAGGTCCCGCTTCGCCTCGTCTCTTGGCCTGCCCTAGCCGACCTCCCACGGCAAAAAAACTGCGCGCGCAAAACTTACTGATTACCCGCGTTGAGCCGGTACGTGAAGCCATGCGTGCCGGTAGAGTCGGTGTATTGGCCCACGATTTCGCGGAGAGCATTAATGCCATATACGACCGTGCTGCTCGCGTCTTGAACCCTCAGGCTACGATAATCTCCGTGCTTAGTTCGAAAAAAACCGACACAGCTTGTAGTTGAGGGATTGAGCGTACAGCTACCAGTTGTGTTGGCCTGATTATCTCCGCGGACACCGACGATATCGCCTCTGGCGTTTATGCCCCAGGCTAATGTGAAGAGATTTCCTGGAAATGTGAATGTGCTCACGACTCCGTCTCTGTCGGCTAAATAACTCACTCCAGAGGAAAAATAGAATCCCGCAATCTCGCCAGTTGGCGCGATGGCGTTATTCATAGTGTCGGGATCGTGACTGTTGGTGTCCCGATCAGTAACCAGAACACTGAAGCTGCCGTTACGGCGGAGCCAACCATGCATGGTCGTCATGATCAGGTTGTCTTCGTGAAAACAGCCCACAAGGTCGCCTTCCGGCGAGATGCCCACGATAAGAGTATTTTGAACGATTGAAGAGGGGTGATCGAAATCCGCTGCCGGTACGTCAATGGGATAGACGTAGTTGCCGTCGGAGTAGGCGAATCCGTGTGTCAGGCCAGCAACCGTGTAATGCCCGACGATGACTCCTGGATCGCTAATGCCGCGTGCGACAGTGGCAGCAGCCCCCGGCACGTCAATGCGCGTGAACACGCCGTTCTGCAAGAGGAAGCCGTGCGTCCCAGCAGTACTCGTTTCTCCGGTATTAGGATTGGTGCATGCTGCGGCACAGGAATAGGTTCCGACAATATCTCCGCTGTTATTGATGCTCCTGGCCGCGGTCGAAGTCGAACCGGGGTAGTCGATAGTGGTAGGTACAAACGTTTCCGTGGTGGTGACTTGCGGCCTCGCCGCTGCTGAGCTGCTCTGGTTTTGATCCAAGATGCTGCCCGGCTGTTGCAGCCCGGATTGGCAGGCGACCAGCCAGAGCGCAAGCGCCACCGCCGCCAGGGTCAAAATGCGATTCGCAGGAGTCTTCATGGGCGCACCTCCAATACTCTAGATAGCGAAAAATGCGCTTGAAACCTTTAACACCCAGGAGATCCTTGTGGGTTCTGGCTAGATGAGATCGGACGAGTAAGGATATGATTTTGGCAGCCTAGGGGAATTAGCCGTGACCTCCGTGGAGATAACCCAGCTGCTGCAGGCCTGGAGCGATGGCGCCCAGGAGGCTCTTGGCAGCCAAACTGCCGGCAGGGTCGTTTTTCTTCGAGATGAATGCTGATAATGGGATCGAGCGGATCGAGCTGCTGGGCGCGCTTTGACTCCGCAAGCGACTCCTGGTTCCGCGCGGCTGCGGTCAGGTAGTGGGAGTACCAGTGGTGGGCGTTCGAATCGTTGGGATTCAGCTCAATCGCCCGTTGGATCTCCTTCTGCGCCGCAGCCAAATTCCAATCATGTGGAGTTGGACATAGCCCAGGGCAGCATGAGCCGGGCTCAGCGAATCGTCCAGTTCCAAGGCCTTCAGGTCCGCCGCCTTTGCCTTGGGCATTGCCTCTCGCGGTGGCAGCATGCCATTCTCCCACGACCCAAGAGTGGCGTATGAAAGGGCCAAGCCGGCGTAGGGTGGTGCGTAGGTCGGTTCCTTCTCCAGGGCCTGTTGGAAGATAACACCGAGCGTCCGGTGGCAAGCGCCGAGATTTATGACCCAGCATCAAACCGGTTTTTGTCCTTCAGACTAGTAGAATTGGTCGGGGAGAGGATAGAACCTCCGACCCCCTGGTCCCGAAAAAGGGATTAGGTTGTCGTGCTGAATGTTTTCAATCTCATACAGTGGTGCTTCAACCGTCTCATTCCTGCTCGATCACCTCATTCCGAGGGGTTTGTAAACCCTCGAATGGCAACCCTCACCAGGGGTTCACCACTGTTTTGCCTGCTAGCCGCGCAAGACGACGATGAGCGTTCCAGTTCTGAACAGCACTGCCGATCTCCGAAACTTCCCTCACAAGCGAGTCCAGTAGCCCATGCGCACCTGTACACCTCTACTTACCACCGCCCGGCGTGCGCACCGCCATCCACGTGCAGCACCTCCCCGGTGACGTGACGAGCTTCAGTCAGAAAAACGACCGCCTCAGCGATGTCCTTCGCGTCAGAGATCGTGCCCATAGGGGACAGGGTCTTCATGAAGTCCCATTAAACTCGTCGCCGGTGTAGTCCGTGAAGGGCTTGGCTGAGAAGATGCCCGCGTTGTTGACGACGTGGTCGATCGAGCCGAATTTACCGATCGCGGCTTGCGCAACCTTCTCAGCCGTCGCTGCCTGACCGATGTCTCCGTCGACGAGTGCAAGGTTCGGTGACGGCGCGAAGCCGGCCTTTGAAACAGTACGCGAGGTTGCAACGACGTTATAGCCACGCCCCAAAAAAGCCTGGACAACAGCTGCTCCGATGCCTTGCGAGGCTCCGGTCACGATGACTGTCTTTTTGCCTGCCATACTTGGCTCCTGATGTTTTCTCGCAGAACCTTGGAGAATCCTGGCCCCACGCGTATTTGTCTTGGTAAATGATCTCCTTTCCTGCCGTGTTCGTACTTCCCTCAGCCGCGGAACGCGTGACACGCTTCCACGGCTGCCAACAAGAAAGAAGCCCACAGATCACGAGCTAGCAAACCCGGACATCTTTACGAGCTAGCGATAGGCCAGCGATCACTTCGAGGACTTGGTCATGTTTGAAGGTGGCGCGGCCGCGAAATGCGCGCGCCCATCCTGGATCAGCCATTTATCGGCGTGGCGGACGGCCACGTAGAAAAAGTTGATCGGTATCTCGGGGATGATCGTCCCATTTGGACCGTTGACATTGCGCACGGTAAGGAGCGCGTCGAACGACCGCGACATCGCGTTTGATGAAGCGCACCCGGTAGTTGGAGAACGCGGCTTGCGTGGTGCCGTTGACGGCTTGCTCCGCCTCGGGACCGAAGTCCTTCACCATTGCGACCCGCCCTTGCAGAAAGTCACCCTGCGGCGTCACGAAGGTTCCGCCTTCGGCAAATATCGATGCTCGGAGTTCGGCATTCTTCTGAACGAAAGCGTTAGCAAAGGCATCTCCGAGCCCGCGAACGGCTCCTCATGCGAGAAACGCTAAGCCGAGACGCTGCATCAGGCCTCGGAGGGCTGACTTGGGCTTCTGGGCCGCTGAATCGATGGTGTGAATTGCGATCAAAGCAGTTCGGTACGGTTGTGAGATTTTCATTTCTTTCTCCTTAGTCTTCTGATTACTTGTCATCCTTATCTCCGATAGCTTCGTTCTGTAGCAGGCGTGTGGACAACGCGGCACACCAGCCGCAGCACGCGATTTGTGGTATCGAGATCCCTAGTGAACTAAAAAAGAGCACCTCCGTCATCTCGAACGGGGCTCGCCAGTTATTGAT
>WNGG01002426.1_pt1 | contig 21058 bp, 17 predicted proteins | sample 5400661 | NCBI WGS metagenome assembly WNGG01 (sample SAMN13153372, study PRJNA577476) | soil metagenome | isolation source: 100 cm soil or saprolite under Garry oak tree replicate 1 | place: USA:California | collected 2016-06-15
GGCTCGTCGGCCAGGAGGCGTTCTTCTTCGACCGGGTCGCCGGCTGGTCGGACGGCGAGATCCTCTCGGCGTTCGTGCGCCAGTTCTACCGCAAGGCGGTGCTGCCGGCGCCGGACGTGCTCCTCTCGGAGGAGCTGCCCGACGCCGAGCTCGTCGGCGAGTGGCTCTCGGGCCTCGCGGGGCGGCGCGTGACCCTCGCGGCGCCCCAGCGAGGAGGGCGGCGCGAGTTCGTCGCGCTGGCCGAGGAGAACGCGGCGCTGGCGCTCCAGAACCACCTCCTCTCGCGAGACGACCGCCAGCAGATCGTCCTCGAGGAGCTGCGCCGGGCGCTCGGCCTGACCGCGCCGCCCAACCGCATCGAGGGCTACGACATCTCGAATATCCAGGGGACCGAACAGGTCGGTTCGATGGTCGTCTGGGAGAACGGCGGCATGAAGAAGGATGACTACAAGCGCTTCAAGATCCGCACCGTCGAGGGCGCCGATGACTTCGCGTCGCTCACCGAGGTTCTGCGGCGCCGTTTCGGGCGCGCGCTCGAGGAAGGATCCGTGCTGCCGGACCTCGTGCTGATCGATGGCGGCCGCGGCCAGCTCAACGTGGGCCTGTCCGTGCTCCAGGAGCTCGGTCTCGACTACCTCCCCGTCGTGGCGCTCGCCAAACAGGCCGAGGAGGTCTACCAGGGCGACAGCCCACAGCCGCTGGTGCTCGACGCCACCTCGCCCGCGCTCCACACCCTCCAGAAGGTGCGCGACGAAGCGCACCGATTCGCGATCACGTACCACAAGCGGCTTCGGAGCCGGCGGACGATCCAGTCCGTGCTCGACGGGATCCCCGGAGTCGGCCCGACGATCCGCACGAGCCTCCTGAAGACGCTCGGCTCGGCGCGGCGGGTCAAGGAATCGTCGGTCGCCGAGCTCGCCTCTGTTCCTAAAGTCACGCCGAAGCTCGCGCAGCGTATCTATGAGTATTTCCACGTGTCCGCCGTGATAGCCGATCCCGACGAAGACGACGGCCCAGGGACCGGTGGGGAACCGGCGCCGACCGAAGATCGTTTGTCCCACTGAGACCAGGCGAAGGCTCTGGTATGCTCCCATCCTATTCGGGGTGCGAAAGCGAGGTGACAACGACAATGAAGAAGGTAACGACGGTAATAGCGGTGGCCCTGAGCGTGGCGCTCATGGGTGGTCCGGCGCTGGCGAGCGGGTGCCCGAAGCTCATCAAGGAGGGTCGCGACGCCGCGGCCAAGATGAAGGCCGATGATCCGAAGGTGAAGGGCGCGGTGGCCAAGCTGGACGAGGCGCAGAAGCTTCACGACTCCGGCAAACACGAGCAGTCGATGAAGACCGCGAACGACGCGCTGGCCGAACTCGGCGTGAAGAAGTAGATCGCTTCGGGCGCATTGGACGCCCCCGCGCGGGAGCGCGGGGGCGTTTTCTTGCCTCTGCTCTCTAAGTCTCGTAAAATACTGACGAATCATGTCCACCGACCGCTATCCATTCCGCGCCATCGAGGCCAAGTGGCAGGGGATCTGGGAGGAGCGGAAACAGTTCCGCGTCACCGAAGACCCGGGCCGTCCGAAGTTTTACTGCCTGGAGATGTTCCCGTATCCCTCCGGCCGGATCCACATGGGCCACGTCCGCAACTACGCGATCGGCGACGTGCTGGCCCGCTACAAATGGATGCGCGGGTTCAACGTGCTCCACCCGATGGGCTGGGACGCGTTCGGACTGCCCGCCGAGAACGCCGCCATCGAGAACGGTGTCCATCCGTCCATCTGGACTCAGGAAAACATCGCGTACATGCGGTCCCAGCTGAAGCAGCTCGGCATCTCCTACGACTGGGAGCGGGAAGTGGCGACCTGCGACCCGGCCTACTACAAGTGGGAGCAGCTGATCTTCATCCGCATGCTCGAGCGTGGCCTCGCGTACCGGCGCCGTTCGACCGTCAACTGGTGTCCCTCGTGCCAGACCGTGCTCGCCAACGAACAGGTGGAGGACGGGCGCTGCTGGCGGTGCGATTCCGAGGTCACGCCGCGCGACATCGACTCGTGGTTCTTCAAGATCAGCGCCTACGCCGACGAGCTCCTCGAGTGGTGTGACCGGCTGCCCGGCTGGGACGAGCGCGTGCTGACGATGCAGCGCAACTGGATCGGGCGGAGCGAGGGCGCCGAGTTCGACCTGCCGGTCGCGGGACAGCCCGGCCTCGCGGTGCGCGTCTTCACAACGCGGCCCGACACGGGGTTCGGGATGACCTACGCCGTCCTCGCGCCGGAGCATCCCCTCGTGAACCAGGTCGTCGCCGATCCGCGCGAGCGCGCAGAGGTCGAGCGCTTCCGCGCGGAGGTCGCGCGCCAGTCGGAGATCGAGCGTCTCGCGGCGGATCGGCCCAAGCGCGGCCTGCGTCTCTCGGCGCGCGTCCGGAACCCGTTCAACGAGGCCGAGGTCCCCGTCTTCATCGCGGACTACGTGTTGATGGGCTACGGCACCGGCGCGATCATGGCGGTGCCCGGCGAGGATCAGCGCGACTGGGAGTTCGCCAAGGAGCACGGGCTCCCGATCGTCGAGACCGTCGCGCGGCCGGCGGGCTGGACGGGCGAGGCGTGGGCGGGCGATGGCCTCAAGATCAACTCCGGCTTCCTCGACGGCCTCCCGGTGGCCGAGGCCAAGCGCAAGGCGATCGAGTGGCTCGCGGCGCGCGGGCTCGGCGAGGCGCGGGTGAACTACCGGCTACGCGACTGGGGAATCAGCCGCCAGCGGTACTGGGGCGCGCCGATTCCGGTGCTCTACTGCGAGACCTGCGGGATGGTGCCCGAGGCCGAGGCCAACCTGCCGGTCGTGCTCCCGCACGATGTGCAGATCAGCGGCAAGGGCGGCTCGCCCCTCGCCGAGGTGGCCCACTTCGTCCACGCGCGGTGTCCGAAATGCGGCGGCCGTGCGCGGCGCGAGACGGACACGATGGACACCTTCGTGGAGTCCTCGTGGTACTTCCTCCGCTACTGCTCGCCGACGTACGAGGGGGGCATGTTCGAGCGCGGCGCGGCCGAGTACTGGATGCCGGTGGACCAGTACATCGGCGGCATCGAGCACGCGGTGCTTCACCTCCTCTACGCGCGGTTTTACACCAGGGTGCTCCGCGACCTCGGCCTCGTGAAGATGGACGAGCCCTTCACCGCGCTGCTCTTGCAGGGGATGGTGATCAAGGACGGCGCGAAGATGTCCAAGTCCAGGGGCAACGTCGTCGATCCGAACGACCTCATCCGCGGCTACGGCGCGGACACCGCGCGGCTCTTCTCCCTCTTCGCCGCGCCGCCCGAGAAAGACCTCGACTGGAACGACCACGGTGTCGAGGGCGCCAGCCGATTCCTGAATCGGATCTGGCGCTTCGTCGAGGCGCACGCGGACGAGCTGGGCACGGCGGGGAGCGCGGGCCACCCGTCCTCGGACGACGGGCGCGCCTTCAGGCGGACGATCCACGAGACGATCCGGCGCGTGACCAACGACATCGAGAACGACTTCCATCTCAACACGGCGATCAGCGCCGTCATGGAACTCGTCAACGAGCTCTACGCGTTCGAGCCGGCCTCCCGGGACCGGATGCCGGGCGGCGAGCGCGCGCGGCTGCTGCGCGAGGCGGCCGAGACCGCGCTGCTCCTGCTGGGGCCGTTTTGTCCGCACCTCACCGAGGAGCTCTGGGCGCGGATCGGCCACGCCGAGAGCCTCTTCACGCGCCGGTGGCCCGCGGCCGACACGGCGGCGCTCGCCAAGAAGGACGTCACCGTCGTGGTCCAGGTGGACGGCAAGGTACGCGGCCGCGTGACCGTCGAGGTGGACGCCGCGGACGAGCGCGTCCAGCGTCTGGCGCTCGCCGACGACAAGGTCGCGCCGTGGGTGCGCGGGCGCACGGTCGAGCGTGTGGTCGTCGTCCCGAACCGGCTCGTGAACGTCGTGACGCGCGCGTGACGGCCGGGGTCCGCGCCGTGACGCTCCTGGCCGTCGCGGGGGCCGTCGGTCTCTCGGCCTGCGGCTACACGGTTCGCGGCACGCTGCCGAGCCACATCAAGACCATCTCGGTACCGATCTTCGCCAACAGGACGCAGCAGCCCGGGGTCGAGGGATTCATCACACGCGCCATCGTCGAGGCCTTTTCCACGAACGGCCGGCTACGGCTGGCGCCCTCGGACAAGGCGGACGCGATCCTCGAGGGCGAGATCACCCAGTACTCGGTTGCGGCGATCGCCTTCGATCAGTCCGCCAATATCTCGGTCTACCGGCTGGTCGTCTCGCTGAACCTCAAGCTGCGCGACGTGCGGGAGAAGAAGCTCCTGTTCGCGGAGGACAACGTCCGCGAGCAGGCGGACTTCCGCGTCGAGGGCGCCGTGTCCGCGACGATCTCGCGCGAGCAGGACGCGCTGAGCGCCGCCGCCGTCGAGATCGGCCGCTCGGTCGTGAGCCTCACCGTCCAGCGGTTCTGACGAGGCACACCGGGGCCGTGGAATACGTCGAGCTGCTGCGGGCGGTGGAGCGGGGCGCGCCCCCGCCCGTGGCCCTCCTCCACGGCGCCGATCCGCTGCTCCTCGACGACGCGCTCGGGCTCGCGACCCGTGCGCTCTTCCGTGGGCCGGAGGAGGCGGCGCTGGCGCGCGAGGTCTTCGAGGGAGCCGAGACGACGGTCGACGCGGTCGTCCGCTCCGCCCAGACAGTACCGTTCATGACCAACCGCCGCCTCGTCGTCGTCCGGCGCTGCCAGGCGTTGCCGGCGCGCGGCGCCGACGCGCTCGCGCAGTACGCTCGCGACCCGAACCCGACCACGTGTCTCTTCCTCCTCGCCGACGAGGCGCTTGGCGCCGGCCGCGAGCGTCGCCAGGACCACTGGCTGCTCGGGGCGATCCCGGCCGCGCTCACGGTCGCGGTGGCGCTCCCGACCGGGCGGGCGCTCGAGGGTTGGCTGCGCCAGCGCGCAGCGGCGGAGGGTCTCGGCGTCTCCGAGGAGGCGGCGCGCCTGCTCGTCGAGTGGGTGGGCGTGGAAGGGGCGAGCCTGTTGGGCGAAACCCGCAAGGCGGCGCTCGCCGGTGGCCCCGACAATACGCGCGTCGGCGTCAACGAGGTGGAGGCGGTCGTCGGCCAGCATCGCGTGAACGACGTCTTCGAGCTCACGCGCGCAGTCGAGCGGCGCGACGCGGGACAGGCGCTCCGGCTGCTCGACCGGCTGCTGGCGACCGAAGAGCCGTTGCGCCTGCTCGCGCTGCTCGTCAACGACGTGCGCACCGCCTGGGGCGTCGCGGAGCTCGCGGCGCGCGGCCAGTCGGTCGACGCGATCGCGCGCGTGCTTCGCCGGCCGCCCCGCGTGGTCGAGGCGATCGCGCGCGCCGCCGGCGCGGCGACGGAGCCGGCGCTCGCCCGGCGCCTGGCCCGTTGCTGGGAGGCGGAGCGGCGGCTCAAGTCGAGCGGCGAGCCGCGGGCGGAGCTCGCGGCGCTCGTCGCCGACCTGTGCGCCGGCGCGTGACCCGGCGCCGGGTCGTCGTCCCGCTCGTCCTGCTCACGGCGCTGGCGCTGGCACCGGCACCCTCGCGTGCTCAGCCGTGCGCGGACTGTGTGCGCGCCGGCGCGGCGGCGATCGAGCTCGCGGTCCCGCCGGGCGCCCCGCTGGGCGGCTACGGCGCGCTCGCCCGCCGTTCGCGCGTACCGGACTTTTTCGGGGGCGCCGCGCACTCGTTCTGGTTCCGGCCCGCGGAGGGGATGCTCGCGCCGCTCTACGCGCGGGCGCTCGTGCTGGACGCCCCGCGCCAACGGGTCGTGTGGGTGACGCTCGACCTCGTCGCCGTGGACGATGCGTTCACGCGCGCCGTGCGCGCGCGACTTCCGTCGCCGGGTCGGCCGCTGACGCTCGTGCTGTCGGCGTCGCATACCCACTCGGGCCCGGGCGCGTACGTGGACTCGGGGCTGCTGGGCGTCGTCGCGTTGGATCGGCATGACCCAGTGGTCACGCGGGCACTCGTCGACGGCGCCGTCGCGGCCGTGCGGCGCGCCGAGGCGGCGCTGGGCGAGGCGCGCCTGGGTGCCGCCTCGGTCACGGCGCCGCCCGTGACCCGGGGGCGGCTCGGGCTGCCGCCCGACGACGAGATCGTCGTGCTCCGGGTCGGGCGGCCGTCGGGCGCCCCCGTGGCCGTCGTCTGGAACTACGCGATCCACGGGACGATGCTCCCGCCGCGGAACCTGCGCTACTCGGGCGACGTCATGGGCGTGGCTTCCGCGCTGCTCGAGCGGGAGCTCGGCGTGCCGGCGCTGTTCGTGAACGGCGCCGTGGGCGACGTGAGTCCGGCGCGACACGGCGCGCGGGCGGCAGAGGACACGGGCCGACGTCTCGCCGCGGCCGTGCGCGGCGCCTGGGATCGTGCGGTCCCGCGCGCGACGGCGGAGCTCACGACGCGCGGGCGCGTCGTCGCCCTCGGCGCGCCCCACCTCCGGGCGCGGAACTGCGTGGGGTGGCTCCCGGGGTTCGTCGACGTTCCGCTGGACGGGATGTTGCCCGAGGCGGCCGAGCTGACCGCCGTGGCGGTGGGGGACACGGCGTGGGTCGCGGTGCCTGGCGAGCTGCAAAGCGCGCTCGGTCGCGCGATCAAGGACGGAGGGCGCGGGCGCTTCGCCCACCTGATCGTGGCCGGGGTCACGAACGGCTACCTCGGTTATTTCGTTACGCGACGCGACTACGACCGGACCGCCTACGTCACCTGCGCGAGCCTCTACGGGCCAGGGGCAGGGGAGTGTCTCGCGGCGACGTCGACGGAGCTCCTTCGCGAGCTGAAGGGCGAACGGACCGACGGCGGCGCGGCGGTTGCGTGCGCGCGCTGAGCCGCGGGGGCGTCAGTGCGCCGCGGTCAGCCGGCGGGCGAGCGAGGATTTCTTGCGGGCGGCGGTGTTCCGATGGATGACGCCGCGACTGACCGCGCGGTCGAGCGTGCGGATGGCCTCGTGCACGGCCGCGGCCTGCGAGGGCCCCTCGGCCGCGCGGGCCGTCTTCACGCTGGAGCGGATGTTCGAGCGGATGGCGCGATTGCGCAGCCGCCGGCGTTCATTTTGGCGAATCCGCTTCAGCGCCGACTTCGTGTTCGCCACGTGATGGCTCCCTGGATTTCCGGCTTGCCGCGTGGCGCTCCTGACTGCCGCGCCTCTCGGCTCGCACTACCATGCCCGATCACCGGAGGAATTGCAAGGTGACGGACGACGACGCGGTCGGCGAGCCCGTCGAGCGTCAGGTCGTCGGCGCGCTGGGCGCGATCGGGAGCGCGACGCTCGCGAGCCGGGTGCTCGGCTTCGTGCGCGACATGGTCGTCGCCCTCGTCTTCGGCGCGGGCGCGGCCACGGACGCGTTCTTCGTCGCGTTCCGTATCCCGAACATCCTCCGGCGTCTCCTCGCCGAGGGTGCCCTCTCGACCGCGGTCATCCCGACCTTCAGCGATTACGCGGTCAACCGACCGCGGACGGAGCTCGTGCGGATGTGTCGGGCGGTCTTCGGCGCGGCGCTGGCCGCGCTCCTCGCCGCGACCGCGCTCGGTGTCGTCGCCGCGCCGTGGATCGTCGCCGCGATCGCGCCGGGTTTCGAGCCGGGCCAGACGACGCTCACGATCCTCCTGACGCGCGTCATGTTCCCGTACCTCGTGCTGGTCGGGGCCGCCGCCCTCGCCATGGGAGCCCTGAACGCGCAGGGACGCTTCTTCGCTCCGGCGCTCGGCCCCGCCGCCCTCAACCTCGGGATGATCGCCGGGACGCTTGCGCTCGCCGGCCTCGTCAAGCCTCCGATCCTCGCGCTCGCCTGGGGCGTCCTCGCGGGCGGCGTCGGACAGGTGCTGGTGCAGCTGCCGAGCCTGGCGCGATGCGGGCTGCTGGTGGCGCCCTCCGCCGAGTGGGGACATCCAGCGGTCGGCCGTGTCGCGCGGCTGCTCCTTCCCGCCGTCTTCGGCCTGGCGTCCGTCCAGGTGATGGTCTTCATCAATACGCTGCTCGCCTCGCTGCTCCCGGTCGGGTCGATCTCCTATCTTTATTACGCCGACCGTGTGATGGAGTTCCCGCTCGGTGTCTTCGGCATCGCGTTGGCCTCCGCGTCGCTGCCCGCCATGTCGCGGCAGGCCGCCCGCGGCGACGCGCGCGGTGTCCTCGAGACGCTGAACCTGGCCCTGCGCCTCGCGGCGTTCGTCTCGGTGCCAGCGACCGTGGGGTTGATCCTCCTCGATCGCCCGATCGTTTCCGTGCTCTTCGAGCGCGGCCGCTTCGGGGCCGAGGACGCCGCCGCGACCGCGTGGGCGCTCGTCTGGTTCGCGGCCGGGCTCGTCGGCTTCGCCGGGGCCCGGATCGTGGCGCAGGCGTTCTACGCGCTGGGCGCGGCCGGCGCGGCGGTCCGCGTCGGCGCCGTCGCGGTGGCGGTGAACGTGGTCACCGCGATCGCGCTGATGCCGTCGATGGGCTACGCCGGGCTCGCGGCCGCGTCGTCGCTCGGCGCCTGGCTCAACCTCGCCCTGCTCCTCTGGAACGCGCGGCGACGCTTCGGTCCGCTCGGCGGCCGAACCCTCGCGGCCTCGGCGGGACGGACTCTCGTCGCCTCCCTCGCGCCCGCGCTCTGGTGCGGGGTGAATCTCTGGGCGACGTACCCGGCGGCGCGCGCGTCGGTCTGGCTCCACGTCGCGTGGCTCGTGTACGCCATCGTCGGCGGCGCGCTGGTCTTCTGGCTCGCGAGCGCGCTGCTCGGGTGTCCGGAGCGTCGCGCGCTCCTCGGAATCTTGCCGCGCGGGAGGACGCGCTGATATAATCCTTCGTGCACTTGCGTAACCGGCGGGCCTGATGGAAGCGGTCGCCGAGTATCTCGGTTCCCTGCGGGCGGAGCAGGGGGCCTCCCCGAATACTCTGGCGGCGTACCGCCGCGACCTCCACGACTTCCACGCCTTTCTCGCGCCGGGCCGGCGCGACCTGACGCGCGTCGACCGGGAGGACGTCATCCTCTACGTGGAACGGCTTCGCGCGCGCGGCCTGGCGCCGTCGAGCGTCGCCCGCCGGCTGTCCGCGCTCCGCGGCTTCTACCGGCACCTCGCGCGCGAGGGCGACTTGAAGCGGGACCCGACCGAGCTCATCGAGGTGCCGCGCGCGCCGCGCCCGCTGCCGAAGGCGCTTTCGCACGAGGCGGCCGCGGCGCTCGTCGAGGCGCCGGACACGAGCCGACCGCGCGGCGTCCGCGATCGCGCCATCCTCGAGCTTCTCTACGCCACCGGCATCCGCGCCTCCGAGTGCCTGACGCTGAGGCTCGAGGATCTCAATCTGACAGCGGGGTACGTCGTCTGCACCGGAAAGGGGAACAAGCAGCGGCTCGTGCCGGTCGGGGCCGAGGCGGTGGAGCGCGTGCGCGCGTACCTCCGCGACGTCCGGCCACGTCACGCGCGCGTCCGCGACAGCGGCCACCTGTTCCTGTCGCCGCGCGGCGCGCGGCTCTCGCGCCAGGCGCTGTGGACGATCGTGCGCCGGGCGGCGGCGGGCGCCGGAGTGCGGCGCGCGTCGCCGCACGTGCTGCGCCACTCGTTCGCCAGCCACCTGCTGCAGGGCGGCGCCGACCTCCGCTCCGTCCAGGCGATGCTGGGCCACGCGGACATCTCCACGACACAGATCTACACGCACCTGCCGTCGGCGGCGCTCCGGCGCATGTACCGGCGATTCCATCCGAGGGCCTGAGATGGCCCGGCGCGCCCACGCGTATCCCCAGGTCGAGCCCACGGCCGCCGCGCTGGTGGACGCGACCGTCGCCACGGCGCCGCGTGGCGCGACGGTGTCCACCGCGCTGCGACTGGCGCGCCGGCGGGACGCGCGCGCGGTGGCGCTCGGCGGCGCCGCGTGGACGCTGCGGGAGGATCTGGCGCGTGCCGAGGCGCTCGGTCTCGGTCATCTCGCGGCGCGCGCCCTGACGCGACCGCTCCCGGTGGTGGAGGCGCGCGCGCCCGAGCTGCACGTCCGGCGGCACCTCGCGGACGGGGCGCCGCTCGTCTTCGTGCGCGCCGGCGGTCGTGCTCTGGGTGCCGCGGGGCGACCGCCCGCGCCGCGCGGTGTCTCGATGGTCGCGCGGCTCGCGCGCGGCGTCGCGCCGGAGGCGCGGCGAATTCTGGAAGTGGTGGGGCGCGCGGCCGCCGTCAGGGGGGCGCGCGCCTTCGCGGTCGGCGGTCTCGTGCGGGACGCCTGGATGGGCCGCACCGACGCGCGCGGAGACCTGGACGTCGTCGTGGAGGGCGATGGGCTCGGCGTCGCTCGCGAGCTCGCCCGCGCCGTGTCGGGCACGCTCGTCCAGCACGAGCGATTCCTGACCGCGTCGGTGACGCTCGCCGGCGCGACCGGTGGCGTGAGACGTATCGACGTCGCGACCGCGCGCAGCGAGCGATACGACCGGCCCGGCGCCTTGCCCCACGTGCTGCCCGCCGGGATCGAGGAGGATCTGCGCCGCCGCGACTTCACCGTCAACGCCATGGCGGTCGAGCTGGCGTCCGGCGCTTTCGAGCTGCTCGACCCGCTCGGCGGGACGGCAGACCTGCGTCGGCGGCGGCTGCGCGTGCTCCATCCGCTCTCGTTCGTCGAGGACCCGACGCGCCTCGTCAGGGCGGCGCGCTACGGTGCCCGACTCGGGCTGGCGCCGGACGGGTGGACGCGCCGCTGCCAGGCGCTGGCGCTCGCGCTCGGCCCGTATCCCGCGCTCTCGGGCCAGCGGCTCTTGGGCGAGCTCGAGCGGTGTCTCGCCGAGCCCCGGCCCGCGCTGGTCCTGTCCTGGCTCGGGCGGAGCGGAGCGCTGAGGCTGCTCGACCCGCGCTGCCGCTTCACGCGCGGCACGGCGCGTCGCCTGGCGCGTCTCGACGCCACGCTCGGCTGGGCCCGCGAGTGGGGCGTGAGCACCGCCCCGTCCGAGCTCGTCGCGCTCGTGCTGGTCGCCGACCAACGGCGCACCGTCGCCGAAGCGGCGCTCGGCCGTCTCGCCCTCACCGGGGAGCCGCGCGCGCGGATCCTCCGCGCGCTGGAGGCCGGTCCAGTGTCCAGCGCCGGGGAGGCGCCCAGCGCCGCGGCGCGGCGCCTGGACCGACTCGGCGATCTCGATCTCGCGTCACGCCACCTCGTGGGAACCGCGGCGGAGCGCGACCGGATCGAGTGGTACGTGACCGAGGCCCGATCCGCCGCGCCGGCGCTCTCCGGCGACGACGTGATCGCGCTGGGGGTGCCGTCCGGACCCGGGGTCGCGCGGGTGCTCGCCGACCTGCGGGCGCGCCGGCGCGACGGCGCGCGCGCGGACCGCGTCGCGGAAGCGGCCTTCGTGAGAAGATGGCTCGACCAATCACAGGACCAGGAAAGGGAGGGATGATTTGGCGCCGAAATACATCTTCGTGACGGGTGGCGTCGTCTCCTCGCTCGGCAAGGGCCTGGCCGCCGGCTCCATCGGCTCGCTCCTCGAGGCGCGCGGCTTCAAGGTCGCGCTCCAGAAGATGGACCCGTATATCAACGTGGACGCGGGGACGATGAGCCCGTACCAGCACGGCGAAGTCTTCGTCACGGACGACGGCGGCGAGACGGATCTCGATCTCGGCCACTACGAGCGCTTCACCTCGGCCCGCATGACGCGCGACCACAACGTCACGACGGGCAAGGTGTATTTCTCGGTGATCCAGAAGGAGCGGCGGGGAGACTACCTCGGGCGGACCGTGCAGGTGATCCCGCACATCACCGATGAGATCAAAGCCTCGATCCGGCGCGTCGCGAAGGACAATGACGTGCTCATCGTCGAGGTGGGTGGCACGGTCGGCGACATCGAGAGCCTGCCCTTCCTCGAGGCGGTGCGCCAGCTCAAGAAGGACGTGGGGAAGGACAACGTCCTCTACGTCCACCTCACGCTGGTGCCTTTCATGCAGGCCGCCGCGGAGCTGAAAACGAAGGCGACGCAGCACTCGGTCAAGGAGCTCCGGGGGATCGGGATCCAGCCCGACATCCTCCTGTGCCGCACGGACCGCTACCTGCCGCCCGGGATCAAGTCGAAGATCGCCCTCTTCTGCGACGTCGAGGAGGAGGCGGTCATCACCGCCAAGGACGTCGAGACGATCTACGAGGTGCCCCTGGTCTTCCACCGGGAGGGGCTCGACGACATCGTCGTCCGGACGCTCGGCCTCCCGGCGCGCCCGATCGACCTGTCGCGCTGGGAGGACGTCGTGCGCCGGGTGAAGTCGCCGCGGGACGCGACGCGGATCGCGGTCGTCGGCAAGTACATCGACCTGAAGGACTCCTACAAGAGTCTCTCGGAGGCCATCGCCCACGGCGGTATCGCCAACGACGCGCGCGTGGAGGTCGTCTGGGTGGACGCCGAGCACGTCGAGCGCGACGGGCCCGAGGCGCACCTCGCAGGCGTCCACGGTGTCCTCGTGCCCGGCGGCTTCGGCGACCGCGGCATCGAGGGCAAGGTCATGGCCATCCGCCACGCGCGCGAGCGCAAGGTGCCGTACTTCGGCATCTGTCTCGGCATGCAGTGCGCCGTCATCGAGTTCGCGCGTCACGTGTGCGGGCTGGCCGGCGCCAACTCCTCGGAGTTTGTGCCGACGGCGCCGCACCTCGTGATCGATCTCCTCCCCGAGCAGCGGAACCTCGCCGACAAGGGCGGGACGATGCGCCTGGGTCTCTACCCTGTCTTGTTGGCCGAGGGCAGTCAGGCCTCGCGGTCGTACGGGCAGGGCATCATCCAGGAGCGTCACCGCCACCGGTACGAGGTGAACAACGAGTACCGGTCGACCCTCGAGCGGCACGGGCTCCGCGTGTCGGGTCTCTGGGTCGAGAAGCAGCTCGTCGAGATCATCGAGCTACCCGAAGCCGAGCACCCGTGGTTCGTCGCGGGCCAGTTCCATCCGGAGTTCCAGTCGCGCCCGTGGGAGCCGCACCCGCTCTTCGCCGGCTTCGTCCGCGCGGCGCTCGAGCACGGCGCGGCGGTCCCGGCGAAGCCTTCGGTCGAGAGCCACCGGTGAGCGCCGCTCCTCCGCGCGAGGTGGCGATCGGGTCGGTGCGCGTCGGCGGCGGGCGACCGCTCGCGCTGATCGGAGGCCCGTGCGCCATCGAGGACGAGAAGCACGCGCTGCTCACCGCCGAGCGGATCGCCGCGATCGCCGCGGACCGCGGGGTGCCGTTCGTCTACAAGTCGTCCTACGACAAGGCCAACCGCTCGTCGGCGCGCGGCTACCGGGGCCCGGGCCTCGCCGAGGGGCTGCGCATCCTCCGGAAGGTCAAGGAGACGCTCGGGCTGCCGGTGCTCTCCGACGTCCACCAGATCGAGGAGATCGAGCCCGCGGCCGAGGTCCTGGACGTGCTCCAGATCCCCGCGTTCCTCTGCCGGCAGACGGATCTGATCGTGGCCGCCGCGCGGACCGGCAAGCCCGTCAACGTCAAGAAGGGGCAGTTCCTGGCGCCGGAGGACATGAAGAACATCGCCGACAAGGTCACCGGGGAGGGTAACCAGGCGCTGCTTCTCACGGAGCGCGGGACGACGTTCGGCTACCACAACCTCGTCGTGGACATGCGCGGTCTCGTCGTGATGCGCGCGCTCGGTTTTCCGGTGGTGTTCGACGCGACGCACTCGGTGCAGCTGCCGGGCGGCGCCGGGGATCGATCGGGCGGCGAGCGCCGCTTCGTCCCGGCCCTGGCGCGCGCGGCGGTGGCCGTCGGCGTGGACGCCCTGTTCATGGAGATGCACGAGGACCCGGACCGCACGCTGGCGGACGGCCGCACGCTCTCCGACGGCCCCAACATGTTGCGGATCGACGATCTGCCGCGCCTGCTCGACGAGGTGAGGGAAATCGATCGCACGGTGCGCGCGTGAGCCAGCGCCGGGTCGATCTGCGCGCCATCGCCGAGCGGGTGCTCCGGCTCGAGGGCGAGGCGATCCTCGGCCTGATCGCCAAGCTCGACGACCGGTTCGAGCTGGCGGTGGGGGTGCTCTCGGCCCGCGCCGGGCGCGTCATCGTCACGGGCATGGGCAAGTCGGGGCTCATCGGGCGCAAGATCGCAGCGACGCTCGCCTCGACGGGCACGCCGGCGTACTTCCTGCACCCGGCCGAGGGCGTTCACGGCGACCTCGGGATGGTCGCGCGTGGCGACGTCGTGCTGGCCCTGTCGAACTCCGGGGAGACCGAAGAGGTCCTGGCGATCCTGCCTCCGCTGAAGCGGCTCGGCGTGCCGATCGTGCTCCTCACCGGCAATCCGAAGTCCACCCTCGCGCGCCAGTGCGAGGTCGTGCTCGACGTCGGCGTCGCCGAGGAGGCCTGCCCGATGAACCTCGCGCCGACCTCGTCGACGACGGCGGCGCTCGCGGTGGGCGACGCGCTGGCGATCGCCCTGCTCGAGCTGCGCGGGCTCCGCCCCGAGGATTACGCGGCGCTCCACCCGCGGGGCACGCTGGGCTGGCGCGCGCTGTTCCGCGTCGCCGATCTCATGCATACGGGTGAGGCGATCCCGGTCGTGCGGCTGGACGCCACCCTGGCCCAGGTCGTCGAGGAGATGACCCGAAAGGGGCTCGGCGTGACGACGGTCGTGGACGAACGCGGCCAGCTCGCCGGCGTCATCACGGACGGCGACCTGCGGCGCATGCTCGGCCGGGGCGGCTCGCTCGGCGCGCTGCGCGCCGGGGACGTGGCGACGCGCGCGCCCCGAACGATCCGGCCCGACGAGCTGGCGGCGCGCGCGCTCGAGATGATGGAGGGCCGGATCACGAGCCTCATCGTCGCCGCGGAAGACGGCGCGATCGTCGGGGTGGTGCACCTGCACGACATCCTCCGCGCCAAGATCGTCTAGGCCGCCTTTTCGCTTCCTCTCGACCGGCCTGCATGATAGGCTGGTATCGTTTTTGCACTGGGTTGGAAATGCGTAAGATAACTCACGGTATTCTGATCGGTGTCTCCGCGTTCGTGCTGATCGTGACCGGCTCGCTTGTGGTCCGCAGCCGGTCCGCCCGCGTCGAGTCCGTGGGTCCGGCCGCCACCGGCGCCGACCTCCATATAAAGGAGGTCGACCTCGAGGAGGAGAGCAAGGGCGTGCGCTGGCGCCTGCGGGCCAAGCAGGCCCTCATGTACGAGCAGGAGGGGCGGACGACACTCAGGGAGCCGGCGGTGCAGGTGTTCGAGCGCGACCGGTCCTGGACGATCGTGGGCGAGGAGGGGGAAGTCGACAAGGCGACCCGCAACGTCGAGCTGCGACGCAACGTGGTCGTGACGTCGAGCGACGGCGTGCGGCTCGACACGACCGTGCTCCGGTGGGACGCGGGCGAACGGCGTCTCTGGACCGACGCCGGTGTGACGCTCTCACGCGACGGCTCGGTGGTCCGCGGCAGCGGTCTCGACGTTCGCATGGAGTCCGAGGAGACGACCATCGGGGGGCGGGTGAGCGCGACCTTCGTCACGCCGGGACGGGTGCAATGAGGCACCTCGGCCCGGTGCTGGCGTTGCTCGTCGTGCTGGCGGGTTTGGCCGCGGCGCAGCAGCCGGCGCCGACGCCGCCTCAGCCGCTGCCGACGCCGCAGACGCTGCCTCAGACGCTGCCAACACCGCAGACGCTGCCGACACCGCTGCAGACGTCGCCACAGGAGGCTCCGAAGCCGCCCGCGCGTGCGCGGCAGGACCGTCAGGATCGCGGCCAGCCGGTAACGGTCGACGCCGACCGCATGGAGCGTTTCGGCAAGGAGAGCCTCGTCATCTTCACCGGCAACGTCGTGGCGCGCCAGGCGAACTCGGTGCAGTACGCCGACCGGATGGAGGTCTACCTCGACGAGAAGGGCGATCGGATCCTCCGAACGGTCTCGACCGGCAGCGTCCGGATCATCACCGGCGACTGCCGCACCGGGACCGCCCGCCGCGCCGAGTACTCCGATCTCGAGCAGCGGGTGACGCTGATCGGCAACGCGCGCGTGTGGCAGGAGGACAACGTGGTCAGCGGCGAGACGATCATGATCTTCCTCTCCCAGGACCGGTCGGTCGTCCAGAGCAGCAAGCAGGAGCGCGTGAAGGCCGTCTTCTACCCTCGGGACGAGAACCGCGACGGTCCTCCGCGGAAGCCCGCGCAGCAACCCTGCGCGAACTGACGGACATGGAAGGCCTCGTCGCCCACGGGCTGGAGAAGTGGTTCCGCAGCCGGAAGGTCGTCGACAACGTCTCTCTCGACATCCAGCGCGGCGAAGTCGTCGGACTGCTCGGCCCCAACGGCGCCGGCAAGACGACGTCCTTCTACATGATGGTCGGCCTGCTTCCGACCGACGGCGGCCGGATCTTCCTCGAGGGCCAGGAGATCTCGGCGCTGCCGATGTACCAGCGCTGCCGCATGGGCATCGGCTACCTGCCGCAGGAGTCGTCGATCTTCCGGCTGACGGTCGAGGAGAATCTGCTCGCGATCCTCGAGACCCTGGACCTCACCAGCACCCAGCGGCGCCAGCGCGTGCGCGAGCTGCTGGGGGAGCTGGACCTCACCGCGCTCGCGCCGTATCCCGCATACACGCTGTCGGGCGGCGAGCGGCGGCGCCTAGAGATCACGCGCGCCCTCTGCACGAACCCTCGATACCTCCTCCTCGACGAGCCGTTCACCGGCATCGATCCGATCGCGATCACGGAGATCCAGGAGATCATCGCGCGGCTGCGTGACCGGTCGATCGGCATCCTGATCACCGACCACAACGTGCGCGAGACGCTGGCCATCACCGACCGGGCCTACATCCTCTACGACGGGAAGATTCTCGTCGCCGGCACCGCGAGCGAGATCGCCGCCCACCCCGTGGCGCGCGAGATCTACCTCGGGGAGAAATTCGCCCTCTAGGGCGGGGACCACGGCCATGGCGATGGAAGCGCGCCTCGTTCCCCGACTGAGCCAGAAGGTCGTGATGACGCCTGCGCTCCAGCAGGCGATCCGCCTGCTGCAGCTCTCCACGCTCGAGCTGCGCGAGGAGATCCAGCAGGAGCTGCTCGAGAATCCACTCCTCGAGGAGGTGCCGCCCGACAGCCCGGCCGAGACGAACGCCGAAGAGACCGCCGAGCTCGCGCCCGAAGAGGCCGCCGCCACCCCCGACGTGCCGACGACGCCGACGGCCGAGCCGCCGGTGGCCGCGGACGGCGTCGAGAAAGGCGAGCGGGCCACGGACGAGCTGCCGTTCGACATGAACGCGGTGATGTTCGATATGGACGGGCCCGAGGAGCGCTCGCTCGTCCAGCAGGAAGAGCGCGAGGAGCTGCCGTTCGAGAACATGGTGCGCTCGACGGAGTCGCTCGCCGACCGCCTCGACGAGCAGCTGCGCGACGAGACCGACGATCCGCTGACGCGACGGATCGCCGCCGAGATCATCGGGAATCTGGACGAGGACGGCTATCTGAGAGCCGAGCTCGAAGGGATCGCCCAGCGGTGCGAGACGACGCTCGACGAGGTCCAGCGCGTTCTGGCGATCGTGCAGGCGTTCGATCCGGCGGGCGTCGCGGCGCGCACCATCCAGGAGTGCCTGCTCATCCAGCTCAAGGGCATGAACGATCCGATTCCCGACCCGGTCTCCGTGGAGATCGTCGAGCAGCACTTCGAGGACCTGAGCCGGCGCCGGTACGCGGACATCGCCAAGGCGCTCAAGCAGCCTCTCGACCGGGTGATGGAGTCGGTCGAGGAGATCATGGGCCTCGAGCCGAAGCCGGGCCGCCGGTTCGGCGGCGGCGACTCCCGCTATATCGCGCCGGACGTCTTCGTCTACAAGGTCGGGGGCGACTACACGATCGTGCTCAACGACGAGAGCGTGCCGCGGCTCCGGATCAACGCCCTCTACCGGAGGCTGCTCCGCGGTGGTGGCGACGAGGCGCGGCAGTACGTCGAGCAGAAGATCAAGTCCGCCGCTTGGCTGATCAAGAGCGTGGACCAGCGTCAGCGCACGCTCCGGCGGGTCACCCAGTCCATCGTGAAGTTCCAGCGCGAGTTCCTCGATCGCGGGGTAGAGCACCTCCGGCCGCTGTCGCTGCGCGACGTCGGCGAGGACATCGGCATGCACGAGTCGACGATCAGCCGCGTGACGACGAACAAGTACGTCGAGACGCCGCAGGGGCTCTTCGAGCTCAAGTACTTCTTCCACAGCGGCATCGAGTCGACGAACGGCGAGATGGTGTCGTCGGTGTCGGTCAAGAAGAAGATCGAGGACCTCCTCGCCGCCGAGGACGCCGGGCGGCCGCTCTCCGACCAGGAAGTGGCGCAGAAGCTGCAGACCGGAGGGCTCTCGATCGCGCGGCGCACGGTCGCCAAGTATCGCGAGGAGCTGGGCATCCTGCCATCGCACCAACGGCGCCTGCAGCCGCGCAAGCGATGAGCAGCCGGGGGGCGTAACCAACACGCGTATGCCGATCCACTTCGTCGTCATCACGGGGCTGTCGGGCGCCGGCAAGAGTTACGCGATCAAGTCGTTCGAGGACATGGGCTTCTTCTGTGTGGACAACCTGCCGACGACGCTGATCCCGACCTTCGCCGACCTGATCGCCGGCGCGGAGCACCGCATCCAGCGCGTCGCCCTGGGCGTGGACGTGCGCGAGGGCGAGTACCTCGAGCATCTGCTGGAGGCGCTGGGGGCCCTCCGCGAGCGCGGCCACCGGGTCGAGGTCCTGTTCCTCGAGGCGAGCGAGGACTCGCTCGTGCGGCGCTACCAGGAGTCGCGACGGCGCCATCCGCTCTCGGGCGACGGCAGCGTGCTCGACGGAATCCGGGCCGAGCACAAGATGATGTCCCAGATGCGCGAGATCGCCGACCGGGTGATCGACACCTCGAGCATCAGCGTGCATCAGTTCAAGGAACGCCTCGTCCAGGCGTACGTGACGCCCGGCGTGCGCCCCGGGCTCGCGGTGTCGCTCGTCTCGTTCGGCTACCGGTTCGGTCTTCCGTTCGACGCGGACCTGGTTTTCGACGTGCGCTTCCTGCCCAACCCGCACTTCGTCGAGGGGTTGAAGCCGCTCGACGGTCGCGACGAACGCGTGCGCGCGTTCGTGCTGGGGCAGCGCGAGACGGGCGAGCTCCTGGGCCGGCTTCAGGATCTCCTCGCGTTCCTCCTCCCGGCGTACCAGCGGGAAGGGAAGGCGTACCTGACGGTGGCGATCGGCTGCACCGGCGGGCGCCACCGCTCCGTGGCGCTCGCCGAGGAGCTGAGCCGGTTCGTGACCGGGCTCGGGTTTGCGTCGACGCTCCTCCACCGGGACCTCGGGCGTGAGTGACAGGACGTGACGGATGCGCCGCTGCGCCTCTGCTTCGGCGTCCACAACCACCAGCCGATGGGCAACTTCGACGGGGTGTTCGCCGAGGCGACCGAGCGCGCCTACCGCCCGTTCCTCGAGCGCCTCGCGGCCCGACCCGAGATGCGCCTCGCCGTTCACTGCAGCGGCAGCCTGCTCCTCTGGCTGCGCGAGCACGGGCGCGCGGCCTTCGACCTGCTCGGCGAGGTCGTCGCGCGGGGCCAGGTCGAGATCCTCACCGGCGGCTTCTACGAGCCGATCCTCGCGATCCTGCCCGACCGCGACAAACGGAGCCAGATCGAGCGCCTGAGCGAGTTCCTCCGGACCAGCTTCGGCGTGCGCCCGCGCGGGATGTGGCTCGCCGAGCGGGTGTGGGAGCCGCACCTGCCGCGCGTCCTGCGCGAGGCGGGCGTCGAGTACGTGCTGGTCGACGACAGCCACTTCGCGCTCGCCGGCGTCGAGCCCGACAGCCTCGGCGGTTACTACCTCACCGAAGAGCAGGGCGTGACGCTCGGCGTGTTCCCGATCAGCCAGCAGCTGCGGTACCTGATCCCGTTCGCCGACGTGGACAAGACCCTCGAGTACCTGGCCGAGCGCAGGGGCGCCGTTCCGGCGCTCACGGTCGTGGACGACGGCGAAAAGTTCGGCGTCTGGCCCGGCACCTGGGAGCACGTGTACCGTGACGGCTGGCTCGATCGCTTCTTCGATCGTCTCCTCGGTACCCCGTGGCTCCGGCTCTCCACGCTCGGCGACGTCGTCGACGCCCTCCCGCCGGCGGGACGCGCGTACCTCCCCACGGCGTCGTACCGGGAGATGGGGGAGTGGGCGCTGCCGGCGCCGGCGGCCGAGGCGCTGGAGGCGGCCAAGCGCGACCTCGCCGCGCTGGAGGGAGGCGACCGCCTCGTCGCGATGCTGCGCGGCGGATTCTGGCGCGGGTTCCTCGTGAAGTACCCGGAGGTGGGCGACACCTACTGGAAGATGCTCCGTCTCTCCGAGCGGATCGCGGCGGCCCCCGACGACGTCGCACCCGTGGCGGCCGCGCGCGACGCGCTGCTCCGCGGCCAGGCGAACGACGCGTACTGGCACGGGGTCTTCGGCGGCTGCTATCTGCCGCACCTCCGTCGGGCCGTGAAGAGCGCTCTGCTCGAAGCGGAGGCCGCGCTCGCCGCCGCCGGCTGCGCCGGGCCCGCGGTCCTCGACGCCGATCTCAACGGCGACGGAGCGGTCGAGGTGACGGGCCGCACGCGCGAGCTGGTCGTGACCCTGAACCCGGCGCGGGGCGGGAGCGTGACGGAGATCGGCTATCTGCCGAAGGCGCTGGACCTGGCCGACGTGCTCACGCGACGGCACGAGGCGTATCACGCCGGCCTGGCGGCGCCGGCCGCCGCCGCGGGCCAGGCGGCACGGACGATCCACGACACGCCGAGCGCCAAGGAAGCCGGGCTCGCCGCGCTGCTCGCATACGACGACTTCCGGCGCGCGTCGCTGCTGGACGGGCTCTTCCCGGCGACGGGCGAGCTCGATCCCGTGTCGCCGTGGAAGACGTGCCGCGTCGCGCTCGGCGGCGTGGCGATGCGCCACGCCGTCGCCGAGCGGGCGGGCGCGATCACCGTGACGTTCACGCCGGGCGACGCGACGCTGCCGGTCTCCGTCGGCAAGCGCGTGACGATCGACGGCCCCTCACTCGAGGCGCGGTACCGGCTGTCCCCGGGTCTCGAGGGGCGCTGGGGTGTGCAGTGGAACCTCGCGCTGACGGCGGGCGATGCGCCGGGGCGCTACCTGACGCTGGCC
>WNGG01007977.1_pt1 | contig 21055 bp, 21 predicted proteins | sample 5400661 | NCBI WGS metagenome assembly WNGG01 (sample SAMN13153372, study PRJNA577476) | soil metagenome | isolation source: 100 cm soil or saprolite under Garry oak tree replicate 1 | place: USA:California | collected 2016-06-15
TGGTCCTGGCGGGATGACGTTTCAGCCTGTATCATCTCCCGGACATGACCTGGAAGGATAACCTCTCTGAATGCAGCAGAAACGCGGGGAGGCCAGACTCTTTCAGGGCGAGAGAAACGATTTTTGTCCAGGTTTGTCAAAGAATCCGGGCAACTGTTGACACCACGTTCTACAGTAGCTCATTAGTATGGAGGAGAATGCGATGATGGCCCAGTTGATCAACTTTTTGCGCATTGTCTGGATTGTGTTCAAGAAAGATGTGCGGGTCTGGCTGCGTCAGCCTGTCAATCTGGCGGTGATATTCATTCCTGCTCTCGGCTTCTTGCTGGTAAGTGCACTGGGCACAGCGGCGGTCGGTCGCAGCCCCGTGGCGCTGGTGACGCTCGATCATGGACCGGAGGGTATCCAGATGCAGCACATTTTCCACACCGCCGATGTATTCCGCATCACCGATGCTACGCCGGAGCAAGCGCATAAACTCTATAAGGATATCCAGGTGGTGGCGATCATCACGATCCCTGCCGATTTCACGCAGCGTGTCGAGGCGCACCAGCAATCGCCCATCGATGTACAGGTCAACAATCTCAACCTGGACTTCACCAACGATATCAGGCGCGCGGTCCCCGATGCGATTACACAGTTTTACCGGGCGCAGGGAAGCGGCAGTCCGGTGAAGGTGACGATGCAGGAACAGGATTTGCGCAGCCGCGATATCGAGTTGTTCGAGTATAGTGTGCTGCCGACGATTGTGCTGCTGCTGACCATTGGCGGCGTGATCAATGGTGGTGTGGCGACATCGCGCGAGTGGGAAAGCCGGACCATCAAAGAACTGTTGCTCTCACCAACACCGCGCAGCGCGCTCGTCACCGGCAAGGTGCTGGCAAACTTCTTGATTACCTTTGCACTCGGTGTGGCTGTGCTACTGGTAGGGGCTTTGCTAGGCTGGACGCAGCCCCAGGGGGTCTACTGGTTGAGCGCCTTGCTGGCGATAGCCCTGGTGGCTCTGATGAGTTCCGGGCTTGGTGTGGCTCTGGGGGCTGCACTTCAGCGTATGCAGCCAGTAATTGCCATCGCCAACACCGGGTCGGTCTACCTGTTCTTCCTGGCCGGCGGTATTGGCGTGCTGGCGTTTGCGCCTGACTGGTTGCAAACTATCGCGACCTTCATTCCCCTGACTTATGGGCGACACGCGCTGGAAATGGCCGTGTTCTATAGTTCCTCGGACCTGCTTGGGCGCGATCTGCTGGTGTTGGGCGCATCTGCGCTGGTGGCTGTAGCACTCGGGGCGCTAGCGATGCGCCGGGGCATCGCCAGCTAATCGGGGCTGGGCCACACCGTCCCCCAGACGGCGTTCGCAAATCCCCAAGGCGTTCGCAAGGGGTCTGGCAGGGCGAGGGCAAGCCTCGCCCCTACATTTTATTCATTACATCATGGGGTCAGTCCGATGGTTCAAGGTGAGCAGGGGTGGCTATGGCGGATGAGGTGTTGTTTGCGTATGCTCGAGGAAGGTGGATGGTGAAGCAGCTGCCTTCGCCTGGTACGCTATCGACTGATACGGAGCCGCCCATGCCTTCGATCAGTTCTTTGACGAGGGCGAGGCCCAGACCTGCGCCGCTGGTGGTGGGCGTGCGCTCGCTGTTCGCCTGGTAGAAGCGCTCCCAGATGCGCGGTAAATCTAGCGGCGCGATGCCTTCGCCGGTATCTTTGACCTGGAGCGCGATCGAGTCAGGCCCGGTGGTCGCGGTGACGGCGACGATACCGCCAGGGGGTGTATGGCGCACGGCGTTGTGGAGCAGGTTTTGCAGCACCTGTTCCAGGCGGCTGGCATCCACCAGCGCGGGCGGCAGGTCGCAGGGCACGTCCGCGACGACTTCGATCCTGCTTGCGTGCCAGGCCAGCGGCGCCCGCGTTTCGACGATGCGCTTGACCAGCATGGCTACGCCGGTAGGCTCGCAGCGGAGGGTCAGCCTGCCGACTTCTGCGCGAGACAGGGTGAAGAGGTCTTCGACGAGCGCCTGCAGGCGGATCACTTCATCCTCCATGACCTGTAAATCCTGTTGGAGGGCCGCGTGTGGGGTTTCTTCCCAGTGGTCGAGCGTCGTCTCGAGATAGCTACGAAGCGTAGCCAGCGGGGTGCGCAGTTCATGAGACACACTGACGATCAGTTCACGGCGCGACTGGAGCAGGCCAGCGACGGTGTCACGCTCGCCCTGGAGCTGGCGCATGGCTCGCTCGAGGTTGGCGGCCATGGCATTGAAGTCGGTTTGGAGCCGGGCAACTTCATCTTCACCTGCTACGGGAATGCGTACCGCGTAGTCACCACCGCACAGGAGGCTGGTGGCAGTCGCCAGCGACTTCAAACGGTTGGTTACGCGGCCGACGACGAGGTACGAGACCAGCGCGGACAGCGGCAGCACGGCCGCCAGCGCGATGATGCTCAAGGCCACCAGGAGAACGGTTGTCGGTAAGAGCAGGAGGAAGTTGCGCGATACAGCGAGGATCAACAGGTCCAGGAAGAAGATGAGCAGGGCGGCCCCAAGCGCCAGGACCATTACGTGCGCGTGCGTCAGCGCCCAGAGGAGCTGCCTGCGGCGCAGGCCATCCCAGAACAACCATAGGCGCAGCGCGAGGCGCGCGACTACGAATACCGAGCAGTCGCCCATACTCGAGAGTATTGCGAACAGGAGAGTCCTGTCGAGCCCTCGCCAGAGGGATGTGGGCAAGGCACCCGGGAGCAGCCAGGGAGCGAGCACCAGTACTATGCCGCTCAAGGCGAGGCCCAGCAGGAGGGCGACGGTCGTATCGACGAGGCTCTGGCGTTTGAGAAAATCGCCCGGTACGCGCAGTCGCAGCACGTAATAGAGCATGCAGAGCGGGCCGACCAGGAGATCGATGGCCAGTTGCGAGAGGTTGGGCGAATGATAAGACTGGAACAGCAGTAGGGGAAGCCACAGGATGATCGCCAGGAGCAAGGCTTCCAGCATTGCACGCAGTGGAGGGGCATCAAGGAAGAGACGGCGCCAGCGCATGGACATCACCTTTCTGGCCGCAGGCGGTAGCCGATGCCCCACACGGTCTCAATGGCTTCGCCCATGGACCCCAGCTTTTTGCGCAATCGCAGCACGGTGTTATCTACGGAGCGATCGCCGCCGATGTAGGTCTCACCCCAGACGGTATCGAGCAAGTAGGTGCGGCTGAAGGCACGGCCAGGACTGCGCAGTAGCAAGTGAAGAAGGGAAAACTCTGTAGGGCTGAGATCGAGCGGCTCGCTATCCAGCGTGGCCAGGTGAGCCTGGGGGTCGAGGTAGAGCAGGTCGCGAGTGAGCGGACCATCGGCGGCGGTGGAATCGGCTTTGAGTATTTGCTGCACGAGTTCGGCGCGGCGCAGCAACGCCCGCACACGCGCGACGAGTTCGCGCATGCTGAAGGGCTTGGTCAGGTAGTCGTCGGCGCCCAGTTCGAGGCCGACGACGCGATCCGCTTCCTCGCCGCGCGCGGTCAGCATTAATACCGGGGTGGGAGCTGCCTGCCGCAAGCGGCGCAGGACTTCCAGGCCGTCGAGCTTTGGCAGCAGCCAGTCCAAGATGACGAGCGCGGGCTGTTCTTTTGCGTGGAGCTGCAGCGCGGTCAAGCCGTCGCTCGCGTGCAGGACGCTGTAGCCGCTTGCTTCAAGTTCTCGGATGATGACTTGCGCCAGGTCGTAGGCGTCTTCGACTAGTAGGATTGTAGTCATGTAAGGCGGGTCCTGATGATTGGTTTTTTATAGAATGTTCCTAAATTAGCAGGGCGACCAGTGACCAAGGTGACCGCAAGGGATGCCCCATAGGTGTCACGTGAAGGGGCGTAGGCGCGACATTTATGGCGCTGGGGGAGGGGGACAGCCTCGCCCAGGACATCTCTTCCCACCCCGGCGCGATGATGAGTTTTAACAACCAAGATCGGCAATGTGTGGTCACGCCTCCGCGCAGCGAGGGGTCTCTCTCGACGGGCAGATCCTTCCCCTTCGCGGAGTTTCCCCTTGAGCGAAGCGAAGGGCTCAGGGCTTCGGCTCATGCGCTCAGCATGACAGGACCGGTTTTGATGGTTAAAAATCATCATCGCGCAGCCACGCCCCTTTGATAATATGTATCAGATTATAGTGTACCATAGTGGGCTAGTTGGTGGTTTTTTGGGGGTGGTTTTGGTTATGGAGCGAGGCGGGCGGCCATAAAGGCCCCCACCCCGCCTCGCACCACCCCCGCCCCTACGGGATATCCCTGGTCTGCTCGGTTATCATTCTTCTTCATTTCACGGTGGGACCGCAATTGATGGATGCTGCTACGAGATCGCCGATGAAAGGCAGCCTGTAGTATTTTCCGCGTGAGGCCTGGACGATGGCTACGCACCAGCCGATGAAGGCTACGAAGTTCAAGAACAGGAAACCCGGGATGGCAAGATGGGATAGGTAGGGAAGGTGATACATGGCTATCTTGACAAGCGCGATGTCTAGCAGGTTGATGCCGCCGAAGAAGACCAGGGATTGTAAGGCATGGAAGCGCACGAAACGATTCTCTCGCGCGAAGAGGAGAAAGAGCAGCCCGGTGAGCCAGCCGATGGAGTAGCAGAGGACGGCGGCCAGGCCGGTATAGTTGAGGGCCAGGGCGGGTTGAACCTGCTCCTGTTGAATGTAGGATATTTGCTCGAAGCTGCCCGGTGACTGGTATTCCTGCTGCTGCGCGGTGTGCTGTTGTTCTTCCTGGTGTCGTTCAGCGGTTTGAGGCGCTTCTGGTGACCAGCCCAGGTATCCGTGGTAGCTATCCTGTTGATTTTGTGCATGTTTGTCTTGTTGAGCATCGGTATTCCATTGCATGATTCTAATCCTTTCCTAATTGACCCGATGTGCAGGTTTTTGCTCTAAGTGTCGCCTGCGGCGGCGAGCAAAAAGAGAAAAAGAAGTTTTTCGGGGACACCCCGAACCCCGGCAAAGGGCGGCTGCCCTTTGCAATCCTGCTCATACAGTGTTCAGTATTATTGTCGCGCCTGCTGCCAGAGCAGGTAGCGCCAGAGTACGAACAGGGCGAAGGCTGCCAGGCCGAGCAATAGCAGGATGCTTTCCACGCCTTGCAGGGCCGTGGCGTGCTTGATCAGGAGGCCACTTTCACCATAGAAGCCTGCCAGCATGTTGTCCCCAAGCGGCGTCAGGATGGTGTTGCTCAAGGTGGGGATGCCACGACCGGGCGGGAGCAGGTTGCCCCAGAACCAGTAGCCAATGAAGAGGAACTGGTAGAGCGGCACCCACATGATGGCGGGGCAGGCGATTGAAAACACGGCTATGAATAGAATGCCGGGGAGAATGATGGTAGCAAAAGCGGCCAGCGCCAGCGGTATTGCCAGCAGGTTGTGCGTGTGAACAAGAATGTAGCCAATGCCAATCAAGTAGAAGGCGAACATGGGGAACAGTGTCGCCAGCGTGCTGCCCAGGTATTTTCCGAGCAGGCGTATGCTCAACGAGCCAGGCATGGAGGTAAACAATTCGTATACTTTTGTGCGCTGGTCGCGCGGAAAACGGTCGGCCAGCAGGACGCCGATGCCGATAGGCAGGATGGCGAAATTCACCATGTCGGCCCAGTAGGCGACAGCAGCGGGCAGGGAAGGTGAATTTAAGAATGTTAAAACGTCGTTCAGGCCGTTATGACGGGTCAGCAAGAATGCGAGCAGGAGTCCCAGCACGATCATGGTGATCCAGACCGCTCGACGATGAAACTGCATGTGAAATTCGTAGCGCAGGGCTCCAATGAGTACAGGAAACTGATTCATCGGTGGTGTTTACTCGCTCCTTTCAAATCAAAGATTGTAGACATTGCATAGCCTCACCCGCAATGCGATTATCTATGACATGCCTATGCTGTAGTGTAGCTGAGATATGTCACAGGGCTATCATGCATTTGTCGCAATTCTGTCGCAGGGGTGGAATCCATCCTCATTTCGTTGATGCGATAGATTGACGAGGGTGAGCTGATTTCCCCATTTTCTGGAATCTGCGTTGACCTGGGCGTTTTCTTTGGCCCCAGGGTTTAAAGACCGAGATAACAATGACTCCCGATAATGAGATGAGTTGAAAGAAGATGCCGATGAACATCAAGGTACGATTGGTTATATAGAGCGGATTGTGTAATACATGTAAACCCTGCATAGCAGTCAAGGAGATAGCATCATTGTTCCAACCGCTGAGGATGAAGCCTAAAACGATACAGAGAACGCTGACTATCTCTTTGACGATAATCCAGTAAAATCTCATCAACCCCCACTGGGTCAATACAGAAAGCAGAATACCAGTTATCAGGGCGCCAACTGCTCCACCTCTGAGGATGGCTTTGTCCAGAATATCAGCAAAAACATAAGCAGCATTGAGCAGATGAGGGTCATTGGTGATCAGTGCCGTGATGTTGAAAATCAGGGAACAGAGGCCAGCTCCGAGCCAGGCTACGGTGCAGAGAAGGTGAGCTGAAAGGAGCCATCTTTTTTGGGTGATGGTAATTTTGTTGCGCATAGAATCTCCGTAAAAGAATAAAACAAACAGGAATGTGTACTCGTAGTATGCTTAAAGGAGCTTCTCTACACCAGGGAGAATACTGGGCAACCACTGGGACATTCGAGAGCACCAGGAGAAGATTGTATGAAAAAAGGAGCAAAGAGGCATGCAGCTTTCCGATCGCTTGAAATATGAACGAATGCAACGCGGGTGGTCACAGGCGCGCGTGGCCGAATTGATTGGGACCGATGCGGGGAACGTGAGCCGCTGGGAGCGCGGCCGCTCTTCGCCTTCACCATACTTCCGCGAAAGGCTCTGTCGATTGTATGAAAGAAATGCCCAGGAGTTGGGATTGCTGAAGGAAGAACTGGCGGATATGGGAGAGCCAAGAGAAGGGGCTTTTCGGGATAATCGAAGCGCGCAGGCCCCATTGTTAGAAGCAGCGTTGCACAAGGAAGATGTGTATGCGGGACCGCCAGAATCTGTTCCTGCTGTCTCTTCCAGGGTGCTCGCCTGCCTCAGTTATGTTCTCGGCTGGCTGACGGGCTTGCTCGTTTTGTTCTTCAATCGCTCGAACCGTTTTGTCCTCTTCCATAGTATCCAGTCAGCGTGTTTCTTTGGCGGTGTTCACCTGGTTGTTTTGCTCTGCGTGTTGACGGCTCCGTTGACTGACCACAGCGCTTTTTTCACTCTCATGCGTGATGTGTGTGGCCCGCTGGCTGTGCTGCTGGGGCTGATCGCGTGGGGGGTCGGTATGATGCAGGCTGCACGAGGAAGATATTACCAGTTGCCGCTCGTAGGAAAATATTGCCACCACCTGGTTTTTTCCCTTCTGCGCACGCCCCATGAGGAGCCTATGGCACAGAAGGTATAAGTATCTCAAGACCCGGAGCATGCTCATGGCTTGTTAGCCAGCAATGTTACGTTTGTGTCCCCTTTCTTCTATACTGGTGAAAGACAGCGATTTGTTTCTTGTCTTTTTTGAAAAGGAGGCATACACATGGCAAACGCTTCTAGCAGGCAGATCATCGATGCGTGGGCGCAGCCAGTCTTAAAAGGCAGCTTGCTCCCGGAGGTCGTGCAGGTCTTTGAAAAATCGGGATCGGCACACCTGCTCGGCCAGGACCTGAGCGCAGCACAACTCGTCGAGCTGATGGACCAGGCTGGCGTGGATCGCGTGATGCTCTGCGCCTGGCACCGGCCTGGCACATGGGTCATCAGTAATGATACGATTGCCGAGTTTGTGCGCCAGTTTCCCCAACGTTTCGTGGGAGTTGCGGCCGTCAATCTGGAAAAGCCCGTGGAGGCGGTCCACGAATTGGAGCGCGCCGTCAGGGATTTGGGGTTCAAGGCATTACGGGTGGTGCCCTGGCTGTGGAATCGTCCCCCCAATGACAAGTTCTATTTTCCTCTCTACGTCACATGTATCGAGCTGGGTATTCCTTTCTGCACCCAGGCAGGTCATACAGGTCCTCTCATGCCTTCCGAAACGGGCCGTCCGATTCCCTATCTCGACGAGGTGGCTCTGACCTTTCCCGAATTGCGGATTGTGGCGGGTCACATCGGGTATCCCTGGACGGATGAAATGATTGGGGTGGCCTGGAAGCACGAGAACGTCTTCATCGACACCTCTGCCTATGCACCACGTTACTATCCCCCACAACTGGTGCATTATCTCAAAACCTATGGGAAAGACAAGGTGCTCTTTGGAACCAACTTCCCGCAACTGTCCTGGGAGAAGTGTGTCCAACAGGTGGAGGCGATGAACTTGCCGGAGGAGATCCAGGCGAAGTTTTTGGGTGGAAACGCGCGCCGCGTCTTTCGACTCGATTGATGGAGGGCAGTTACCGGACATCTCTCAAGCTGTGCTATACTGGTGTGTAACCGTTCGCATGTCCGGTAACCGGATCGATGAGCAGCTGTTCGAGACAGCAGAGAGGAGTCAGTGGTGGCTCCCACCGTACGGGATGAGACCCTGGTCTATCAGCAGGGCGGGCAGGAGCAGCAGCTGACTGTGGGTACCGCGGCCTGGTTTGCCTGGTTGGAAACCGCCTCGACCTTCTCATTTGTCAGCGTTGAGGGGCTCTTCACGGCACGCCGTGAGCAGTCAGGCCACAAGCGTGGCGGCTGGTACTGGAAAGCCTATCGCAAACGGCACGGCAAGCTCTCCTCTCACTATCTGGGCAAGTCAGAGGCCCTCACGCTTGAGCGCTTACAGGCTGCTGCCCAGGCACTGGCCGGTGCCCTCGCCGGGCCCCCGCCTGTCAACGATGCGAACGCTGCTGTTCCCGAGGCCGAAGCCTCACAGCGTGCGCACGGTGATCCGCTCAACCCTCTGCTCGCGACCAAGCTGCACGCCCCACGTCCCCGTGCGCAGCTCGTCTCTCGCCCTGAGTTGATTAAACGGCTCCAGGAAGGAATACAGGGTCCATTGACCCTTGTTTCGGCACCAGCGGGCTTTGGCAAAACCACCCTGCTTGCCCAATGGCTCGTCCAGAGCGGCACGCCTGTCGCCTGGCTCTCGCTTGAGCCGGAGGACAACGAACCAGTACGTTTTCTCTCTTACGTAATTGTCGCCTTGCAGACACTCGACTCCCATATCGGTACCACCGCGCTCGCCTTGCTCCAGATGTCTCAACCAGCGCTGCCGGAGACCGTCGTTGCCCTGCTCACCAACGACCTCGTGATCCATGATAGAGGAGACTTCGCTCTTGTGCTGGACGACTACCATGTCATTGAAGCCTCGCCCATTCATCGCAGTCTGGCCTTTCTCCTGGAGCACCTGCCGCCCCGGATGCATTTACTGCTCACTACACGCGCTGACCCGCCGCTGCCACTGGCACGACTGCGAGCACGCGGGCAGCTCTGTGAAGTGCGAGCCGCAGATCTGCGCTTTGCCCCGGAGGAGACCAGCACCTTCCTCCAGGCAGTGATGCGACTCGATCTGTCCGAAGAGGAGGTAGCGCTCTTGCAGAGCCGCACGGAAGGCTGGATTGCCGGGCTCCAGTTGGCCGCGCTCTCCCTGCGGGGGAGAAGCGATGTTGCTGCGTATCTCGCCGCTTTCACCGGTAGCCATCGCCTCGTGCTGGACTATCTCTCGGAAGAGGTGCTCGCGCAACAACCCGCGGAGGTGAAGGCATTTTTGCTGCATACTTCGATCCTGGAGCGCCTCAGCGGGCCGCTTTGTGAGGCGGTGACGAAACAAGCGGAGAGCCAGACGTTGCTGGAAGCGCTTGAGAGAGCGAATCTTTTTGTAGTTGCGCTGGACGACGAGCGGCACTGGTACCGCTACCATCATCTCTTTGCCGAGGTGCTCTCCAGCCACTTGCAGCAGGCAGAGCCTGGCCTGGTATCCGAACTGCATCGGCGTGCCAGCGCCTGGTACGAGCAGCATGGGTTGGTCATCGAAGCGGTGCAGCATGCCCTGGCCACCTCTGATATCGAACTTGCTGCCCGCTTGATCGAACAGTATAGCCTAGCGGTTGCGCTCCGGGGACAGGTTCACCTGGTGCTCGGCTGGCTGAACAGGCTGCCTGATGCGCTCGTGCATTCACATGCACGCCTCTGTCTTTACTACGCACTCATGCTGATGTTCACCAATCAGTTGGAGGCCGCCGAGATTCGCCTGCATGATGCTGAAAAGTGTGTCCAGGCAGATATGTCTACCGATTTTGCACGCAGCATCCTCGGCTGGGTCGCTGCGGTTCGTGCGAACCTCGCCCTCTTCTCTGGCGATCTTGCACGCTGTATCGCCCTCGCGCAGGAGACGCTGGAGCTCGTGCCAGAGACGGAGGTGCTCCTGCGGTCGTCTGCCGCAACGGGTCCGGCCCACGCTTTTCTGGTGAGCGGAGATGTGACGCAAGAAGTCGAAGACCTGGTCGAGGCAACAGCAGCCCCCTTACGTGCCACGGGTGACCTGTTTGCGCTCCTGACCAGCATGACTCTGCTGGCCCGGCTGCAGGTGCTGCAAGGGCGGCTTCGCCAGGCTGCTACCACCTATGAGCAGATGGTGCATGTGGTACCAGGGCAGGAGATGCTACAAGTCCTCGTCGGCAGCGCAGGCTACTACTTCGGCCTGGGCGATCTGCTGCGTGAGTGGAACGACCTGGATGCCGCAGAACGCTTCCTGGCACAGGGCATGGAACTGGTCAGGGGAACACTGACGGTGGCTGCCCATGTAGTCACGCAGGGGTATGCGACTCAGGCCCGCCTGCAGCAGGCCAGTGGGGACTATCATGGAGCGATTGCGACGCTAGATGCGTTTGCACAGCTGGCACGCGAGCGTCACTTTATCTCTGATGTCGGGGTTCACATGGCAGCAGTGCGGACCCAGGTGGAGTTGGCACAAGGAAACCTGAAAGCCTCCGTCCGCTGGGCGGATGCAAGTGGCCTAACCGCCTCTGATGAGGACTTGAGCTACCCGCATGAGCGCGAGTACCTAACGCTGGTGCGGGTACGCATCGCCCAGGGGCGAGCTGACCCGGTGGGATCTTTCCTCCAGGATGCCTTGCACCTCCTGGACCGTCTCCTCACAGATGCTGAGATCAAAGCACGCATGAGCAGTGTGCTGGAAATCCTCGTGCTGCGCGCGCTCGCCTTACACGCGCAGAGCGACCGAGCAGGGGCTCTTTCCACCCTGGAACGTGCTCTGATGTTCGCCGAACCGGAGGGCTACGTCCGCCTTTTCGTGGATGAGGGGGCACCGATGTTGACGTTGTTGCGTCAAGCCCATGCACATGGGATGCTACCTGACTACGTTGCTACCTTACTTGCAGTCTTTGGCGAGCAGACTGCAGCGGATCCCCAACTCTATGCCCCGCGCGTCAGTTCGCTCGTCGAAGCGCTCACTGAACGTGAACTCGACGTGCTGAGGCTCCTGGTGGCTGGCCTGTCCAATGCCGCGATGGCGCGGGAACTCGTCATCACCGTCGGTACGGTGAAGCGGCACGTCAACAGCATCTACGGCAAACTTGGCGTGACCAGCCGCACCCAGGCGGTCGCTCGCGCCCACGCCTTGCACGCGCTCTAGGAGAGAGCATGGCGCCCGCAAGGGTTGAGGTCGCCCCCAGCGACCGTGTGGCCACTACTATACTCCCCCTACCTAATAGCCATGTTTAATAGTTAATCTTCATCATTAGCGAGAATCAACCCCACAACACATCCTTTGATGCATGCTGTCCCGCGACCAGCGCTGGTCGGCGTGGTTCGAGGGGCTCGCGATCAGCTACGACATTGACGATAACACGGTGCTGCATGGTCCCCTCGTCGATGAGGCGGCGCTGCACGGGGTGTTGATCAAGGTGCGCGACCTGGCCTTGCCGCTGCTGGCAGTGAACCGGGTTGCTGGCTCCGGAGCGGAGCCGGAAAGCCACGAAACGTTCTAGAAACGCACCATATTCTAAAGTGCTCTTGATGGATTATCCAATGGACGCGGTCTCTCATCATCCAGGAGGCAAAGAACTCCCTGCCAGGAAAGGAAACACATCATGTCTACCGTCACATCGACGTCGCAGCCTGCGACCTCTTCACCACTTCGGCGTCTCATTAGTGACCATCCGTTAGTGGCTTACTTCGTCATCGCCTTCGCCGGGACCTGGCTGTTCGTGCTGCCCTTGCTGCTGTCCAAAAATGGCGTTGGGCTCCTCCCTTTCACCTTCTCTGAGATCGGGTTGATCCTGGTTGGCGCACTTCCTACGTTATGTGGGCCGACGCTTGGTGCGCTCACGGTGACCGCCGCCATTTCTGGCAAAGCAGGCGTGGGGAGGTTCCTGCGCCGCTACCTCCAATGGCGCGTCGGCGTCCCGTGGTACCTGCTCGCGCTCTTCAGCTTTCTGCTGGTCTACCTGCTGAGCGTGAGCATCCCATTAGGAGCAGGCCCACTCCTGGCGCTCATCCGGCAGTGGTCGCTCCTCTTCAGCCTGTTCCTGCCCCTGATGGGGCTGCAAATTCTCTTCGTTGCCTTATGGGAAGAGCCCGGCTGGCGGGGCTTCGCTCTGCCACGCTTGCAACAGCGCTATGGCCCGGTGCTGGGCACCATCGTGCTGGGGACCCTCCACTCCTTCTGGCATCTGCCCACCGGGTTCATTATGGGCGGTCCCTTATACCCCTTTGCCCTCACGACCTTTCTCACCTTCGTGTTGACAGGCATTGCCGCCTCGTTCATTTACACCTGGATCTACAACCACGCGAAGGGCAGCATCCTCATCGCGATTCTGATCCACGCCGCGGCCAATGCGGCCAGCGGTGTTGTGAACCAACTGCTTCCCGCGAATCCTCATCTGAGCCTCCTGGCTTCTGCCCTCTATTACGACAATTGGAGCAACGTCATCGCCTTTGGAGCGGTGGCACTGCTCCTGATCGTCTTCACCAGGGGACGCCTGGGGTACAAACCAGATCAGAACACGCAACTCGTAGAGACACCTCGACCAGCAGAGACGCCTGCGACCGGTGCTGGTGAGCAGGCCGACCGTTCGTGAAAGCAAGAGCCAGCTTGTATCCCTGGCAAGAAAGGAAACATTTCATGTCTACTGTCACCACCACGTCGCAGCCTGCGACGACTTCACCGCTTAAGCGTCTCATCAGGGGTCATCCGTTGGTCGCCTTCTTTGTCATCGCCTTTGCGGGGGAATGGATTGTCACCTTGCCCCTGGTGCTGGCCCAGAATGGCCTGGGCCTGCTGCCCTACACTATCCCAGAGATAGGACTTATACCGCTGGCCTACTGGTTCTCTGTCCTGGCTTCGATCGCAGGGCCGACTCTGGCTTCCTTTACGGTGACCGCAGTCACCTCTGGAAAAGGAGGGATGCGGCAGTTGTTACGGCGCTATGTGCTCTGGCGGGTTGGGCTCCGCTGGTACCTCCTCGTGCTCGCCGGCGTGCCCCTGATCCAGCTTGCATTTGCAAGCATCTTTTCTGGCGGGGCTCCGCTCGTGGCGTTTCTCCAGCACTGGACGCTCTTCTTCACGGTGTACCTGCCACAAATTCTGATCATTAGTGTTGCCATACAAATCTGGGAAGAAGGGGGCTGGTCGGGCTTCGCGGTTCCCGCCTTGCAAAAGCGCTTTGGGGCGTGGCGGGCTTGCCTCGTGCTCGGTCCACTGTGGGCTTTGTTTCACCTGCCTTTCTTCATTGTTCCGGGGCAGATTTTCCAGAGTAAAGTCGGGATCAGTACGATGGTCGTGACGATGGCGCTCCTGATCATTTTGGCACTTCTGACCAGAATTGTCATGACCTGGGTTTTCAACAATACGAAGGGCAGCATTCTCATCGCGATCCTCTTACACTCGGCGTTGGATGCGAGCAACAGTGGAAGCGCCTACATCACGCATTTACTGCCCCCGTCCCAAAACGGAGGCTACGGCCTGGGGTCAGCCCTCTTCCCCCTCGTTGCAGCGGTATTGTTGCTCATCTTTACGAAGGGCCGTCTCTCGTATAAGCCGGATCGTGTCGTGCAGTCAGTAGAGGCACCGCAGCCAGCGGAGACACCTTCGACAGGTGCGGGTGAGCAGACTGGCCGTTCGTGAAAGGCTGAGACGCCACCAACCGGAGTTTGCAAAGGAGCCCCAATGCCAGGAAGGAAGGATGGTGTGAAAACCATAAGCGTTTGTTCAGCGATGGAGCGGGTCAAGGCCCTTCCGCCTTTCTCCTGGATGTGGTTTTACTCTTTACACTGGACTGCCAGATGGTGAACTGGCAGTCAATCGTGCCTCATTGTGTCCCTGAAGCCAGCCAAGCAGAGAACCCAGCATGACGCCCAAGATGCTCGTAGCGAGTCCGAAAAGAGAGGGAAGCAAAGAGAGGCTGATAATTGCTGCCAGCACTGAGAGTCCAAGGAGTACAGGCAGTTGTATCTCAATACCTATGCTCAAAAAACCCAAGATCCAAGCGGCCACGATGGCGGTCAATGGATACGCCAGTACGCTCGCAATCAAGCCAGCAAGGAGACCTCTATACCACGTCACACGCTTCGCTCTATTCACGATGAAATGCCAGCAGATGACCATGCTCAGCATTGGCCCTATTCCCAACAGGATGCTGATTCCAAGGGCTTTATACCAAACGAGCGGAGGGGAATTTGGCAGATACGTTTCCCCCGGATAGCTCAGGCCGTTCCTCACGGCGACGAAAAGTGCCGGAGCGATGAGCGTGAGAGCACCTGTCCCACCGGCAATACACAACCAGAAGAGCCTCCTGCGGCGTCTCTTTTCCTCTATGCTTCTCACATTGGTCGTCATTTTGCATTCCCCCCTTTCAATCCTCAAGAAGAGATGCTTTCGCCAGTCGCCTCGTTTTCGAGCAATGTCTTGAGCCGCCGCAGACGTTCATCCCATTTGGCGCTGATTTCTTTGATCCACTCATCAATATCGCTGAGGGGTTCAGGGGTCAGGGTATAGCGTTTTTCGCGCCCCTTTTGATGGACAGCCACCAATCCGGCATCTTCGAGAATATGAAGATGCTTGAGTATCCCCTGTCGTGAGATGGGATAGTCTTCTGCAAGCTGGGTCGCCGTTTTAGGGCTCTTTTCCGCCAAATTCACCAGCAAGTCCCGGCGTGTCGGGTCAGCGAGTGCGGCGAAAATGCGCGCGTCCATCAGAATTCTAGACTCCTGCCCGCCAGAAAGGCTTTCAGGTTCTCCAACAGCATCTCCCAGCCCTTGCTATCCTGATCAAGACGCTCATTGCGCGCATCCTCTGGCAGCGATTCAAACCCGGTCTCAGTGACTGTGAAACGCGTGCCGCCATTTTCTTCTTCGAGCGTATAGGTCGTAGTGATCGACATACCTGGTAAATTGCGGGTGGTAATTTGCCGCGGTCCATCTCATTCGCCTCCTATGCGCAACTAAATGATTTCATAGAAGTAACTTGAACCTTTTCAAAAATCCGTTCGGGAATGCCTATTTCTGTATTAGTTTTTCTGGGCGAGTTGTATGAGGTTACCGCAGGTATCATCAAATACGGCAACGGTTGCTGGCCCCATTTGTGTTGGCGGCATAGTAAACACTATACCCAGCTTTTTCATTCTTTCGTACTCTTTTTGAATATCCACGACAGCAAATGATGTTGCAGCTATCCCTTGCTCAAAAAGGGCTTTTTGGTATTGCCTGGCAGCCGGGTTGTCGTTTGGCTCAAGCAATAATTGGACACCGTCTGGCTCTTCGGGCGAGGCAACGGTTAGCCATTTGAATTGCCCGACCGGAAAGTCGGTTTTTTTAATAAAGCCCAGGACCTCCGTATAAAACCTAAGGGCTTTGTCCTGGTCGTCTACATAGACACTCGTGAGATAAATCTTCATATCGCTCAACTCCTTGACTTTTGGAAGTGCTTTATCTGCAACCTTTTGGTTTCACTAGCATTTTAGCATGTTTGTTCTATCGTGTCAAGAGCTTCGTAGTACTGCTCGTTTGTTGCAATACTTGTGTTTTCCAGGTATTCTATGCTCAGTAGCGGTCCCGCCAAGCGGTTTGTCGTTTTCATCTGACCTCGCGTCGCCTGTAGCATTGAGCATAAGCATACACATGTGCAAGCAAGCCACACACAGAAAGGAAGACATGCTATGTCAACAGATGAGAATAAGGCTCTTGCCCGGCGCATTATCGAAGAGGCCTGGAACCAGGGGAACATGGCCGCGGTGGACGAGTTGATGGCCCCTGAGTATGCCGGTCACCACTCGCTGGTTCCCACGCAGCCACCGAGCCGCGAGCTCTACAAGCAGTTCATCGTCAGAACCCGAGCCGCCTTCCCCGACATGCACGCCAGGATTGAGGACCAGATCGCCAAAGGGGACCTGGTGGTGACGCGGTGGTCAGTCCAGGGTACGCACCAGGGGACATTTCGAGGCCAGAGTCCAACCGGCAAGGGGATGATCGTGACAGGGATCATCATCGAGCGCTTCGTGAACGGCAAGGCAGTGGAAGGTTGGATGGAGATGGATACCCTCGGTCAGATGCAGCAGCTCGGTGTGATGCCCCAGCCATGATGCGGGCCGATAATGGGTTTTAACTTTTTAGCCTGGATTACGGAACATCCACCGAGGGCCGATAAATCGGCGATGGGCGCGGTGAACCGGCCCCTACTGCTCTGTCAAGGTTCAATTGATGGGTGGGAACCTGGCACCCGCAAGGGATGCCACTACATTTCTATGCGTCAAATCAAGTTTGACAGAGCACTATGGGTATCCAGGTTAATTTCTTACAGTTCATAACCACTTTCCCATCGCCATCATTTTGGCAGCAGCTTGTCGAGGGTGATCGGCAGGTCGCGGATACGGATGCCCGTGGCATGATAGACGGCGTTGGCGATCGCAGCGGCGGTGCCGACGATCCCGATTTCGCCAATGCCCTTCGCGCCCATTGGACTGACGTGCAGATCCTCCTCGTCGATCCAGGTTACGTCGATGGCGCCGACATCGGCGTTGGTCGCGATATGGTATCCCGCGAAGTCGTGGTTCACGTAATCGCCGAAGCGCGGGTCCAGGACGCTCTGCTCGTGCAGCGCCATCGAGAGGCCCATCGTCATCGCACCCAGGAGCTGCGAGCGGGCCGTCTTCGGGTTGATGATGCGACCAGCGGCGAAGACCCCCAGCAGCCGTGGGACGCGCACCTCGCCGGTGTCCACGTTGACGCGGACCTCGGCGAACTGCGCGCCAAAGGCGTGCATGGAGAACTGCTGCGCGTCGGGGTTCGTGTCGAATGCGCCGCTTGCCTCCAGCCCATCGGCAGGGACGATACCGCCGTACTCCTCGTGCAGCCGTGCGCGGAGCTTCTGGGCCGCATCAAAGATCGCCCACCCCCACGAGGCGGTGCCCGCCGAACCCCCGGCCAGGCCCGCCTTTGGCAGGGCGCTATCGCCGATCTCGAGGTGAACGCGCTCGGGCGGCACTTCGAGCGCGTCCGCCGCGATCTGGGTGAGCGCCGTCCACGCTCCGGTCCCGATGTCCGTGGCGTCGATACGAACCTGGTAGTTTCCCGCATGGTCGACCTGCGCGAGCGCGATCGCGGGAAACTGGTAGTGCGGATACGTCGAGGCGGCGACGCCGGTCCCGCTGAGCCAGCGTCCCTCTCGACGCGTCCCAGGGGTCGGGTCACGCTGCGCCCAGCCGAAACGCTGCGCCCCTTCGCGCAGGCATGCGACGAGGCCGCGGCTACTGAACGGATGCCCAGTTTCGGGGTCGACCGCCGGTTCGTTGCGGATCCGCAACTCGATCGGATCAAGCCCACTGGCGACCGCCAGTTCGTCTATCGCCGATTCGATGGCGAACATCCCCGGGCACTCGCCCGGTGCGCGCATGAACGTCGGCACGGGCACGTCGAGCCGGGCCAGCCGGTGCGTGGTGCGGCGGTTTGGGGCCGCGTACATTATGCGCGACGCGATGGCGGTCTGCTCGGCAAACTCGTAGATGGTCGCGGTCTGCTCGACGACGTCATGCGCGACCGTCGTGAGCCGACCGGTGCGGTCGGCCCCCAAGCGCATGCGTTGGATCGTCGGGGTGCGATAGCCAGCCACGGCGAACATCTGCTGCCGCGTGAGCGCAAGCTTCACCGGCCGCCTCGTCACCTGCGCGGCCATCACGGTGAGGATCATGTGTGGGTGTGCAAACAATTTGGAGCCGAAGCCGCCGCCGACATAGCGCGCAATGACGCGCACGCGCTCGGGCGGGAGCTTGAACGCCCTGGCGACATCATCCCGTATCCAGTCGGCACCCTGGTTGGCGTCGTAGAGGGTTACGCTGTCGTCGCCCCAAACCGCCAGTGTCGCATGCGGTTCGAGTGGATTGTGGTGCTCAGCTGGTGTCGTATAGGTGTGGTCAAGCGAGATGGGCGACGAGGCCAGGGCGGCCTCGACATCGCCACTTTCCGTATCAGTCTCGTCGCCATTGCTGAGTCTCTCTGGTGTGGAGAGATCGCTGCGGTCGGCGCGCAGTTCCACGTCGTGCGGCTGCTCCTCGTAGTGAACGACGACCAGGCTCGCGGCGTGACGCGCGATCTCGGACGTCCCGGCGACCACGGCAGCGACGAACTGGCCATGATAGGCGACTGCATCCGATTGGAACACCGCCGGTTCGGCATCGTCAAGCGGCGCAAGCCGTGGGGCGTTCTCGTGCGAAAGCACATCGATGACACCGGGCAGCGCTCGGGCAGCGCTCGCGTCGATCGACACGACCCGGCCTTTCGCAATCGTGCTCTGCACCGGGAAGACATAAGTGACGCCCTCGACCGGGTACTCGTAGGCATATGTCGCCGTGCCGGTGACCTTGTGAGCCCCGTCGATACGGTCGAGAGGGGCGCCGATGGCGCGCGTGACGAGTTGCATCTTCATCGCCGGTTTTCCTCCTCCTCTGTCAGGTCAAGCAGCGTTCGCACCAGGGTATTGCGGGCGAGCGGGACCTTGAACGCGTTGCCGGGCAGTGGCTGTGCACCAGCCAGTTCGGCATCGGCAGCCCGACCAAACGCTTCCTCGGTTGCGGGTGCGCCGCGCAGGGCGGCTTCGGCTCGCACTGCCCGCCACGGCACGTGCGCGACGCCACCGAGCGCGATGCGCACATCTCGTACCACGCCACCGGCGATGTCGAGCGCCGCGGCAACGGAGACGAGCGCAAAGGCGTAGGACGCGCGGTCGCGCACCTTGCGATAGTGAGAGCGTGTCGCGAACGGAAGCGGCGGCAGGTCGACGGCCGTGATCAGCTCGCCGTGCTCGAGCACTGTGTCACGCTGTGGCTCGTCGCCCGGCAGGCAGTAGAAGTTAACGAGCGGGATCGTCCGTTCCCCACGCGGACCGAGCACGCGCACGCTGGCATCGAGGGCGGCCAGCGCGACCGCCATGTCCGAGGGATGCGTCGCGATACATGCCTCAGATGCCCCAAGGACAGCGCTGTCTCGCTGATAGCCCTCCCGCGCGGAGCAGCCGCTGCCCGGCATCCGCTTGTTGCACGGCTTGGAGATGTCCTGAAAGTAGACGCAGCGCGTCCGCTGCAGCAGGTTCCCACCGGTGGTGGCGAGGTTGCGTAACTGCCCCGAGGCGCCTGCGAGCAGCGCCTGAGCGAGCAGGGGATAGCGCGTACGAATGGTGCGATCGGCCGCGAGATCGCTGTTGCGCACCATGGCGCCGATGCGGATGCCCCCATCGGGGAGCGGTTCGATGCGGTCATAGGGAAGGTGGGTGATATCGATCAGCAGATCCGGCTGCCTCACCCCCAGCTTCATATGGTCGACGAGGTTCGTCCCTCCAGCGAGGAAGACCCCGTCCGGCGCCTGGGCGAGGAGCGCGACGGCGCTGGACGCGTCGCTGGCACGTTCATAGCGGAAGGGATTCATCGGCGTGCCTCCTCCTCTACCCGCTGTGCCTTTTGTGCCTGCTGGACGACCTCTTTGACCGCCGGAACAATATTGGCATAGGCGGCACAGCGGCAGAGATTGCCGCTCATGCGCTCGCGGATCTCATCGTCGTCCAGGGTGATGTGGTCAGCAGTTAGATCAGCGCTCACCGCGCTGGGCCAACCGGCCTCAACCTCGCGCAGCATGCCGACCGCCGAGCAGATCTGTCCGGGTGTGCAGTAGCCGCACTGGAAGGCGTCATGCGCGATGAACGACTGCTGGAGGGGATGCAGGTGGTCGCCATCTACCGCCAACCCCTCGATGGTGACAATCTGGGCATCCTGATACGCGACGGCGAGGGTGAGGCAGCTATTGACGCGCCGCCCGTCGAGCAAGATGGTGCAGGCGCCGCACTGCCCATGGTCGCAGCCCTTCTTGGGGCCGGTGACTCCGAGCCGCTCGCGCAGCGCATCCAGGAGCGTCGTCCTGGTATCGACGGACAGCCGGTGTGTCGCTCCGTTAACCCGCAGAGTGATCTCAAGGTCCATAGTGTATGTGTCTCCTCTGGCCCTGTTAGTTATAAGTCGTGACTTAAACAAACACTGGTTGCAAAAAAGTGAGAGCCATAGCGTGATGAGCGAGCATGTGGGAGGAGCAAGGAGAGTATTTCCTCACGCAATGGCCCACCCGGCAGGGTTTGGGCCACTCCCCAGCTGACGCGCCTCGCCCTCTCTGCTCCTAAAAGTATAAGGAGGAAGCGCCATGAAAGTGTCATGAGCAGTGTCATGGGCAGTGGTCTGAAAGTGTGTTACACAGATGAGTATGAAGGGGTCCGGCAGGAAGAACACAGGTACTTCGGAACGAGGCAACTTGCTAGACTGTGGGTACCAACTCCAACGATGTGGCAACGGGGGTCTACCAGAAAGTAGGCAGGTTGTGTCCAGAATCAAGTAATGAAAGGACAAGAACACCTATGCCTACGCATCAGCCGTGTGGAATCGTTGCTGCCTTGTGCCGTAGCTGTGAGCGTAACGTTCTCATAATCGAAGGCGAAACGGGCAAGACGCACTGGCAGGAAGTGTAGCTCGGCCAGGGTTTTAGGGCGACTACTCAACGGTAATGGTGCAGCCACCTCTATCATGATGCGGCGTAAGACCCCCGCATGCATGCGCGGGGATACAAGCCGCGCTGCCTCTCAGGCAGTATTTTGTTGATATTTGTTCTATTCTGTGCTAA
>WNGG01002429.1_pt1 | contig 21054 bp, 21 predicted proteins | sample 5400661 | NCBI WGS metagenome assembly WNGG01 (sample SAMN13153372, study PRJNA577476) | soil metagenome | isolation source: 100 cm soil or saprolite under Garry oak tree replicate 1 | place: USA:California | collected 2016-06-15
AGAACCTTCGCTTCGAACCAGCAGAGACCAGCAAGGATGACGCGGAACGCGCCGCGTTTGCCGAGCGGCTCGCGGGGCTGGCCGAACTCTACGTCGGGGACGGATTCGGCGCCGTGCACCGCAAGCACGCGAGTGTGTATGACGTGCCTTTGCGGCTGCCGCACGCTGCGGGCTTTCTGGTGCTCGCCGAGGTCGGCGTGCTGCACCGGCTGACCAAGAGCCCCGACCGCCCATACGTGGTGGTCCTTGGCGGCGCGAAGCCATCGGACAAACTCGCCGTGATCGGCAGCCTGCTCGACCACGCCGACCGGGTGCTGATCGGTGGGGGGATGGCCTACACGTTCCTGCGGGCCCAGGGCTACGAGGTGGGGAACTCAATGCTCGAGGCCGACCAGATCCCCGAGGTCTTGCGCGTGCTTGAGGAGGCGGCACGGCGTCGGGTGGAGATCGTCCTTCCGGTGGACATCGTGGCCGCGACGCGGTTCGCCGCCGATGCGGAGCACGAGGTGGTCCCGGCCACGGAAATCCCAGCCGACCGAGAGGGCCTGGATGTGGGGCCGCGGACCCGGCGGTTGTTCGCGGAGAAACTGGCGGACGCCAAGACCGTGTTCTGGAACGGGCCGGTTGGCGTATTCGAGTTTCCCGCGTTCTCTGCGGGGACCCGGGAGGTGGCCGAGGCGATTAGCAAGGTCGCCGGGTTCACCGTGGTTGGCGGGGGCGACTCGGCGGCGGCGATCCGGTCGTTCGGGATGCCCTCGCATGCCTTCTCACACATCTCCACCGGTGGCGGTGCGAGCCTTGAGTTCCTGGAAGGCCGGGAGCTGCCCGGGCTGGCCGCGCTGGAGGAACCGTCGTGACGGCGCGCGGGGAGAAACTGTCATGACGGCAGGCGGGGAGGAACTATCGTGACGGCGGGCGCGGCGCCGCGATCGGCCCGAGGCGGCGGGCGACCGCCGCTGACCGCGGGCAAGCGGCTGCCACTCATCGCGGGCAACTGGAAGATGAACTGCAATCACCTCGAGGCGATAGCGCTCGTCCAAAAGCTAGCCTTCACGCTGACCGCCAAGGATTTCGATGCGGCAGAGATCGCGGTATTGCCGCCATTCACCGCACTGCGCAGCGTGCAGACTCTTGTTTCTGGTGACCGGCTGCGCATCCTGTACGGGGCGCAGGATCTTTCCCAGCACGCCAAAGGTGCCTATACAGGTGATGTGTCCGGCGCGATGCTCGCCAAGCTGGGTTGCACCTACGTAATAGTCGGTCATTCCGAGCGCCGAGCGTGGCATGGCGAGGATGACGCACTGGTAAATGCAAAGGTGGCGGCTGCGCTGGCGTTCGGGCTGGCACCGATCGTGTGCGTCGGCGAGCGGCTGGAGATTCGCCGCGCCGGAAATCACGTCGAACACACGCTCGGCCAGCTTAATGCTGCGCTTGCCGGTGTCCCTGCGGAGAAGCTTGCCGGTGTCCCGGCTGAGAAGGCCGCCGGCCTGGTCATCGCATACGAGCCGGTGTGGGCAATTGGAACGGGCGAAGTGGCGACGCCCGAAGACGCGCAGGAGGTTTGCGCGGCGATTCGAACCGCTATTTCGGCGAGTCATGGCCAGGACGCGGCGGTCGCGGTGCGTGTCCTCTATGGCGGGTCGGTAAAGTCGGACAACATCGCTCCGATCATGGCGCAGGCTGACGTTGATGGTGCCCTGGTCGGGGGGGCGAGCCTGGACGCGAGCGAGTTCGTCAAGATCTGCCGCTACCGCGAGCTTGGCGAGTGAGCGTGGGATTGCGGTTTGGCTGATCCGCACCGGGTTTTCGTCGTACCCTGGGCAAACAGAGCCAGGCCGGGGAGGACGCCTGCGAGCGAGCACAGTGATCCGAGCAGAGCCGTGCGAACAGGTGGCGCAACACAAGGTATGGTCAAGGAATGATCGTCGGAATCTCCATCGCCCTCATCATTACCAGCTTGCTGATGGTGGTGCTCGTGCTGCTGCACAAGGGCAAGGGCGGTGGCCTCTCGGACCTCTTCGGCGGCGGCGTTTCGTCCTCGCTTGGCTCCTCGTCTGTGGTAGAGCGGAATCTGGACCGCATCACAATCATCATCGGGTCGGCGTGGTTCGTCTGCATCGTCGTCCTCAGCTTCCTGTTCAACCGCTGACAGGGCGCAAGGATCAAGTCGAGAGGTGATCCGTGGGTAGTGGCAACGCCATCCGTGGGAGCCGGGTTGGTGCCGGACCAATGGGAGAGGCGGAGCGGGGGGAGGCCGCGCCGCGCGTACGTGTCGCGTTCTGGTGTTCCAACCGGCATGAGACCCGGCCCAGCTTCGCCAGCGACGCCGCCGTGCCAGAGACCTGGGATTGCCCGCGGTGCGGCTTCCCCGCAGGCCGTGACAAGCATAATCCGCCAGCGCCGCCGAGGGTCGAGCCGTACAAGACCCACCTTGCCTATGTGAAGGAGCGGCGCAGCGACGCCGACGGCGCGGCGATTCTCGCCGAGGCGCTGGACCGGCGCCGCGCTGCCCCACCACGGGCTATTTAGCTGCTTGAGGTTCCATGATCGCAAATAGTTTGTCGATGCTGGCCCTTATGCTGCGGCGGGGGCGACGTGAATGCCCAGGTGCTGGAAGAGCGACTGCATGCCGATGCGGAGATTTTCATAGTCGCGGTCGGCAACCGTCCAGCTGGCGGGCTTGCGTCCCCGGCGCTGAGGGCTGCGGACGCCGGCCAGAATCGGCGCGATGACCTCCTCACGCAGGGCGAGCAAGGCAGCGATGGTGCGGGCCGCCAGGTTCGGGACGTGGTAGCGGCGGGTGCGGCCGAGCTTGCCGGCGAGGCGTTTGCCGCGCAGTTTCCGCAGGTCGTATCCGGCCTGGCGGGCGGTGTAGTCCTGCTGTCCGGTCAGGGCGCAAACCTTGGCGGTCAGGTCGGCGACGGTGAACCCGTCCGGTACCGCGGCTAAGGCGAGAACCGCCTGCAGGACGGCACGGATCCGTGGCTTGTTCATATCGACACCGCCGACGCGGATGGCACCGAGCTGGGAGGGCAGCGGCAGCTCATCGAGGGTGCCGTCCGTGATGAAGGCGGTGCCGGCGCAGTCCAGCGCGGTGCAAAACCGCTCCGCCATGCCTGCCAGCCGGGTGACGATCTGGGGGAACTTCTCCAGCACTTTCCCGCAGCCGAGCTGTTTGGTGTGGTGCGCGATCGCCTCGAACCGGAGCACGTGCTCGCCTTTTGAGTAGGCCTTCAGTGTCAACAGCCCGACGTGGACTTTGAACACGGTCAGGTCCCACCGCAGGTGTCTCGATCACCACACCCAGGCGGGGCGACAGGTCGTGGCTGGCGTACTTGCCGGGACGCCTCCGGGCGCCGAACAGGGTCCGCAGCGCCGGGACGTCCAACCGCGAGCGGGTCCGGTCCGCCACCGTGTTAAACACCCGGTCCAGCTGACGGCCGTCCCCGAAGATCAGGTTCCGGGAGTATTCGGCCTGGCAGGCCGAGTAGGCGTAACGGAACCCGCTGCGCGCCTGCTCGGCCAAATCCAGGCCGAAGCACAGGCACGCCGAATAGATCCACCGGTCACAGACCTGGCCCAGCCGCCCTGCAGCCGCATCCTGCGACAAGGTATCTGCGATCTGGGCCAGGCCCTGCGGATCCGCGATACCAGTAAACAGTTGCCCTCCGTGGCGAAACCGATCCCGGCGGCCTGGGCGGCGGCCGCGGCATACTCGTGGCCGTTGAGGATGACCTGCGCGCCGAACGGCGGATGCCCAGACATCTTGACCGTCAGATGCCCCCACCGCGGATCCATGATGTGAAAGCTGTAGTGGTTCACATGCGGGATCTTCTTGGCGATGTTGCCGATGACCCGCCCATCGGCCGAGCGGCGCACGTCCCACACCGTGGCCGGCGCCCGGGCGACCAGGATCAAAAACACCCCCGGACCCACCGGATGCGTCCGCAGGTACTCCCCGGCGATCAGGTGCTTACGTTCCCCGCGGACGCAGTCGATCACCGGAATGCCGTTGGCCGCGGCCAAAGGCCCGCACCCGGCGAGCGAACAGGCCGGCCAGCCGCATCAGATGAGTGTTGTCCAACTCCTCGCCGGAATCGTCGTGCAGCCGCCGCCACCAGCACCGAAACCCGCCCGGACTATGACCCAGCGGGAAGTAGGCGTTCAACACCACCCGGTCAACGCAGTCGTAGGAGCCAGTCAGCAGATCCCCGTACCGCTCACAGAAGTCATCGGCCACCCGCCGACCGTAGAAAGCAGCGGCACCTCACCTCAGCCGAACCGCCCCGAAGGGGCCATCCCTTCCGAGCGAAGTCTCGGACGGGACGTAGCTCTCTTAGCGCCCTCGAGCGCCTGGTCAGTGCGCGAATGTCTGGCGTGTACTTGGCGGCACAAGCGGAAGGTTCGGATGGGGGTGCCGCTGCAGCGCCCCTGAATGTCGCCGCAGGTCGTTAAGCAAGAGATCCGCGAGGTCGCGGCTGAAACCATTGCGCACCACGATCCGCAGCACCTCAACATCCTCGAGGTTCGCCGGGAAGGTGTAGGCAGGGACAAGCCAGCCGCGCTGGCGCAGCCGCTCAGACAGGTCGAAGACGCTGTAGCCTGCGGAATTGTCGCGCAGCTTGAATGCGAACACCGGCAAGTCGCTGCCACGGGTAAGCAATTCAAACGGTCCCATCTTGGCGATCTCGGCCGACAGGTGCAGCGCGACGTCCTGGCAGGCCCGCTGGATCCGCTGGTAACCCTCGAAGCCGAGGCGCAGGAAGTTGTAGTACTGCGCCGCCACGTGGCCGCCAGGGCGGGAAAAGTTCAGCGCGAAGGTGGGCATGTCCCCGCCGAGGTAGTTGACACGGAATACGAGATCATCGGGGAGGGCGGCGGGCTGGCGCCAGACAATCCAGCCGACGCCGGGATAGACGAGCCCGTACTTGTGCCCGGATGCGTTGATCGACTGCACTCGCGGCACCCGGAAGTCCCATGGCAGGTCGGGGTGCAGGAACGGAGCGACAAAGCCGCCGGACGCGCCATCAACATGGATCGGGATATCGTGGCCACGCTCGGCCTGCAGGTGGTCCAGGGCCTGGCTGATCTCCGCGACGGGTTCGTAACTGCCGTCCATGGTGGACCCCATGACCCCGACCACGCCGATCGTGTTCTCGTCGCACGCCGCGGCTGCCTGCGGGCCGCGCAGGTGCAGTCGGTCGAGTTCCATCGGCACCATGCGTGGTTCGACTTGCCAGTACCGGCAGAACTTCTCCCAGCAGACCTGCACGTTCGTGCCCATGACCAGGTTTGGCTTGACATAGCCTTGTGCTCCGCCGCGCCGCGCCCGCCATCGCCAGAGCAAAGCCATCCCGCCGAGCATGCACGCCTCGCTCGAGCCGGTGGTCGAGCAGCCGGGTGCACCGCTGCCAGCAGGTGCGTGCCAGAGATCCGCCAAGATGCTGACACACCGTCGCTCAAGCTCCGACGTCTGCGGGTACTCGTCCTTATCGATCATGTTCTTGTCGAAGCACTCCGCCATGAGCTGGGCCGCCTGCGGCTCCATCCAGGTCGTGACGAAGGTGGCAAGGTTCAGCCGTGAGCTGCCATCCAGAATCAGTTCGTCCCTTACCACCTGCAGCGCGGTGTCAGGGAGCATGCCGTTAGGTGGGATCCGGTACCGTGGCACGTCTTGCCTGGCAAGTTGCACATAAACCGGGTTGACATAGATTTCATCTGCTCCCCGAACTGATTCAGCCTTACGATGCAAGGCCATTGTTGCCTCCCCGGTATTTGGCTAGCTTATTGGCCAAGCCTATTCACGGTCTATTCGCTCCCCTGTTCACGCTGAGTCCGGCCAAGATCGTGTGCGACTGGCGCGTCCAGCTCGCCGGCCTGCAGGAGGTTGGCTCGCGGTCCGGACGCTGGCGCTCACGTGCGTCGCTCACCGCGCTGGCCCTGTTCGCTTCTCCACCCGCTCGCTCGCGCTCACGTGCGTCGCTCACCTGCTGCCCTCGTTCATCCTTACGTACCGGCAGAACAAGCTGCCGTCGGCCTCAAACACGTGCGCGAGCCGCAGCCGCCGCGGTGACGCCAGGGGTGCGCACGCCATGATCCGGCTCGCGCCACCGACCAGCAGCGGGCTCACGGTCAGGCACAGCTCGTCAAGCAGGCCCGCCGTGGCCAGCTCGCCGAGCAGCCGCGGTCCGCCCTCGGTGAGTATCCGGCGCATGCCGCGGTGGGCAAGGGAGGTGATCACGGTCTTGAGATCGGCGAACTCCTCTCCGGCGATCATGACGTCGGCATGCTGTGCCGCCTGCGCGCGCCGCGACGGTGCCGCAGCTCGCGTCGTGATCACAATTGTCCGGGCGTGGCTCGGTGCACTGGTGAACAATCGGCTGGACAGGTCGAGATCAATCCTTCGGCTGATGACGGCGATGGCCGGCGTTGGCGGGCGGCCGACCCGCAGGTCAGCCCATTCGCTCTGGGTCCTGGCCGGGCCGTAGCCCTCAGCCCGCACCGTCTGCGCACCCACCAAGATCACGTCCGCGAGGCTGCGCAACAGCCCGAAAAGGCGGTGGTCGGCCGCTCCGGAAAGGCCCGCGGACGTGCCCTGCATCGCCGCGGCACCGTCGGTGCTCGCAATCATGTTGGCCCGCACCCATTGCCCTGTCTCCGGGTAGGCATACGCCGCGACAAGATCCACACGGTCGGTCCCGGATACGTCCTCCCGCCTGCCTGGATAGGCCCTCTGCCCCGCTGGATAGATATGTTGCACGATCAGGAGTCAATCAGATGGTCGGCCACTGATCGATGGACACCCTTGGCGCCGCGCCTATGGCTCAGCCCATGATCACCGCGGATCTGTCGCGGTGACTATGGCCCATAGGCGCCAGATGACGTGCCCAACGGGCCATCCATGGCAGCGAGCTGAGCCAAGATCCCTTACCGCGGCGACTCTTCCACACATACGTTGGAAAAATCGCCACGATAGCGGATCATGCCCGCTGGACGCCTGGGAGCGGAATGGTGTCGCGCTGTGGCAACACCCCTCGGCCATCGGTGCTGCTGCAAAACGGTGGTGGGCTCACGGGTTGCTGTCAACGAGATAGCGATGCGCCATCGATACCCCTTCGAGTACTAACGGTCATCGATCATGGCGCGTGCTGCTCTACTATCGTCGGGTGACGCAGCCGACGGCTGAAGGGGTCTGACCGGTGGATCTTGGAAGTGCCGAGTTCGACCGCCTCTTATCGGAGAGCCGTAAGATCCTTGAATCGTTGCGCGCGCCGCGCAATGCTGATGGCGCCCACGGTGTTCGTGGCGAGCGCGGCGCCGGCGGTCAGGGCGGCGTTGGAGGTGAGGGCGGTGTTCGCGGCCAGGGCGGTGTTCGCGGCCAGGGCGGTGCCCGCAGCCAGGGCGGTGCCCGCAGCCAGGGCGGTGCCCGCAGCCAGCGGGACGTCAGAGGTGAAGGCGATCTTCGCGGCGAGGGCCAGGCCGCTGACGGGCAGGTAAAGGCGACAGCGGCGAATGGGCGGCTGCAATCGATCAAGCTCGATCCTCGGGTGATGCGGATGCCGTCGAAGGAACTGGCTGACCAGGTGCTCACTGCCGTCAATGCTGCGCTGGATGATCTCGCCGCCAATGCACCGTCACCTGACGGGGTGGTTGCGGTGGATCCGCAGGTTCTCGCGGCCCAAGTGGCCGAGATTCAGGATCAAGCGATCCGGCAGATGGCGGCGATCTCGCAGGCGATCGGCGCGGCGGTTGCCCGGGTGCGGGAGGACATGTGAGCGGGGAGATGCGGGTGAGCCCGGCGGCGATCCGGGATGCGGCATCGGGCATACGCCAGACCGCGCAGTCCTTCGATGCGCAGGTGCAGGCGTTCCTCTCGCGGGTCGAGGGTCTGCGCGAGCCGCCGGGCAACGACATGGTGAGCCCGTTGATCTGGGCTGCGCACGACGCGGTCTTGACCGCGGCGACTCGGTGCTTCTCCTCCAACACAGCTACGCTGCACGGCCATGCAGACGGGTTGGACGTGACCGCCGATGGTTACGAAGGGGCTGAACGGGTGAATACTTTCGAGATCAACCGCGTGCGCGAGACTTTGGGCTGAGCATCGTGGGGTTGCGGCTTCCTGGCGCGCTCGAGCAGCTCCTAAATGATCTTGGTTACGTATGGCCTGAGATCGACGAGGATAACCTGCTTCGGCTCGGCGGCACCTGGATGAACCTGTCCGGGACCATCTCACAACACGCCATCACCGCCGACAGTCACGCGCAACGGGTGTGGACCGAGAACAACGGCCAGGCCATCGATGCATTCAAGGACGCTTGGCTGGCGCGGCAAGCACCGCACGACACTCTGCACACGGCGGCGAAGGCGAGCACAGCGGCGGGTGCCGGGCTCATGGGGGCGGCCGCGATCGTACTCGGACTGAAGATCAACGTGCTCATTCAGCTCACGATGCTTTCGATCGAGATCATTGAGGCGCTGGCGACAGCACCTGAGACGTTTGGCGCCTCACTGCTGGAAATCCCGGTTTTCAAGGAGATTACCGGGAGGATCATAAATCTGATCATTAACGAGGCCATCAACGGGTTGATGAGCGCTTGAGGTTCGCGTGGCTTTCATGATCACGGAACCTTTTACCGGAATAGACGGGAAAAGGTTCCGTGATCATGAAAGCTAGGGTTTGCCGGGCAAGGAGGTCGGCGGGTGGCGGGTGCACGGATCATCGAGTGGGTTGCCGAGTTCTTCCTCAAGGCCCTCGGCAAGGACGTCGCCGCAGACACGGGTAAGGCCGCGGAGCGGAAGCTCGAACAAGACCTATTCGCCTTCGGCAGGAAGGAAGCTCCACGGCTGCCACGACCGGAGCAGGATTTTCATGTTCCTTCGGCCGCGGATCCCATTGGTCCGTACTCACCTAAGGCTCCGACCGACAATGTTCCTGGCGCGTCAACATTCACTGATCCACAGCATCCGGACGTGCCATTGTCGGGGCAGTACCATAAACTGCCAGCCGGATATGAGCTCCCGCAGGGTCTTGGCATTCACGCTGACGGGCAGGACGTCGGCGGCACAGCTCCATGGGGTCATCGAACCATCTACCCAACTCACCGCATGACCGTGCAGGAGTTTCAAAAGACGTGGGAGGGTCTCCCATGGGACTGGGCAGGAAAGAGGAAGTGACGTGCTTTTCGCCCACCTTGACCGGCGGCGCTTGGATGGCTAGATGAATGACTCGATCTCATCAGGCGATCCACTAAAGGCCTGGCAACGCGGCATCGCCGCGATCAAAGAACTCGCCGCCGCCGCCGCGGCGTTGCGGTCGGATCAGGCCACCACGCTGACATTGCTCAAGCAGGCGCTGGATAGCCCTACCGAAAGGGTGTCCGCCCTGCTTTTGCTGAACAACATCCACCCCGACTTCACGGTCCTGCTGGCGGATCGGCTGGTAGCACTCTCGCTCAGCCATCGCGATGCCCTGCTGGTGCGCCAGATTCTGGGCCGGCTCAGCTATGAGCAGGCACAAGGGGTCGTTCCAGCCGCCGTGTGGAGACAGCTCGACAGCACTGATGACTACGACGCATATCGCAGGCTTGCCGAGCTACTAGCCCATCTCGGACTTACGCAATCGCTTCGGCAGTTGTGTGAGCGGGCCCTGGCGAGCCAGGATCCCGATGTCCGGGAGGTCGGTGAAGACCTCGCACCGACCGAACATGACCAGTGATTAGTTCGTCAGGGAGCGGCAGGATCTAAAGTCACGGCAGCCAGATCTCGGTGCCTGGCGGTATGTCATCTGGTCCGAGGCTGCCAGCGAGGTCGCCAGCCAGGTAAAGCGTGAATGCCGGATCGGACGGGTCGCTAGCTGTGTAGAGCGCCCCGTCTTGCAAGAAGGACTCGACACCGAAACTCGCCACGCTCGCATGCCGGATAGTCCCACTGGGGAGGCGCAGCTCGAGCGCGTCACCTGGCATTGGGACGATGAGATCCGGCTCACGTCCGATCAGGCTCGCGATCGATACCGCGGGCAGAACACCCACATTGCGACCAGCACCGCGCACACTTTCGACAGTGAGTAGGTAGTGCGGCATCAATTTACCTCTCTCAGTGACGCAGTGGAATTGGTCAAGAACACAAGGTTATCGGCTGAAACCCGTAGCGCGGCGGCACATTTTGCAGATTAACCGGTGTACGGGGTTTCACCGGGTGGCGGTCAGCTTAATCGCCAGCACTGCACCGCCAGTTTGGCGTGACCCGGGGGGGTGCGCCGGATGCTTGATGCCCTCGGGCATCCGGTGCCAGTAATTCAGGACGCGTCGCTGCAGGCGGTATGCCGCCATGCTTGTGGCGCGCCCGCGAGGGGAGCACGGGGTGAGGATCAGCGCTCTTGTCCTCTGGGTGGCAAATGCCTGCATCGGCCTGTACCTGCTGTGGACCTGGCTATCGCATGGCGGCATCAGACAGCAGGCCACGAAGGTAACACGGTTCCCTGTCATCCTGATCCTTGCCCATCCGCTATTCGCGGCGGGCGGCCTTGGTTTCTGGGTGGCCTACCTGTTAACCGGGTTCGCCAAGTTCGCCTGGAGCGCGTTAGGCATCTTGTCCGCGGCGGCTCTGCTTGGCTTCACCTTGCTGACCCGCTGGGTCACCGCCCGCGGCGGGCGCCATGCCAGGGGGGCCGAGCAGCACTTCCCTGTCTTCGCGGTCGTGTTGCACGGCGTAGTGGGGGTAAGCACATTCGTGCTCGTGCTGATCACCGCGACGATCATGGGCCAGGGATAGCCGCAGTTCAGGCGTTGTGCGGCCCATCGTCAGTTCAGGCGTTGTGCGGCCCATCGTCAGTTCAGGCGTTGTGCGGGCAATCGTCGGCGCGGCGCAGGATCTGCACGGCATGTCCAGCCACCGTGACCTGCGTTGAGGCCCGAAGCGCGGGGGCATCAGAGCCGTTGTCGCCTGCCGCAGTGTCGAGTTCGAGCTCCCATGCTTTGCCGAACCGCTCTTCGGGCAGCGTGAAAGGTACCGGATCGCTATGTGCGTTGAAGAGCAGCAAGAAGGAGTCATCTACCACCCGCTCACCGCGTGGATCGGGCTCGGTGATGGCGTCGCCGTTCAGGAAAACCGCGATTGCCTTGCTGTAGCCTGCGTTCCAGTCGGTGTCGGTCATGTGCTCGCCCGAAGGGGTGAGCCAGGCGATATCGCTCAGCCCATCGCCGTACAGCGGTCGCCCCTGGAAGAACCGCCGACGCCGGAAGACCGGGTGATCGCGGCGAAGCCCGGAGAGCGCGCGCAGGAATTCGAGCATCTCCTGATCCGCGTGTTCCCAATCGACCCAGGAGATCTCGCTGTCCTGGCAGTACGCGTTGTTGTTGCCCCGCTGGGTGCGCCCGATTTCGTCTCCGGCGAGCAACATGGGGATTCCCTGCGCGCAAAACAGCGTGACCAAGAAGTTCCGCTTCTGCCTCGCTCGTAGCTGGCCGATCGCGGGATCGGCGGTCGGTCCCTCGGCGCCGCAGTTCCAGGACCGGTTGTCGTCGCTGCCGTCGTTGTTGTTCTCCCCGTTGGCTCCGTTGTGCTTGACGTTGTAGCTCACAAGATCGACCAGCGTGAAACCGTCGTGGCATGTGACGAAGTTCACCGAGGCAACCGGCCGCCTACCGCTCGCTTCGTACAGGTCGCTTGATCCACTGAGCCTTGAGGCGAATTCGGCCAGTGTGCCAGGCTCGCCGCGCCAGAAGTCGCGTACGGTGTCGCGGTATTTGCCATTCCACTCGCTCCACAGGGCCGGGAAGTTGCCGACCTGGTATCCGCCTTCACCCACATCCCATGGTTCGGCGATCAGCTTGACCTGGGAGACGACTGGATCCTGCTGCACGAGGTCGAAGAAGGCGGACAGGCGGTCCACGTCGTGCAGCTCGCGGGCGAGTGCCGCGGCAAGGTCGAACCTGAAGCCGTCCACATGCATCTCCAGGACCCAGTAACGCAGCGAGTCCATTATCAGCTGCAGCGCATGCGGATGCCGCACGTTCAGGCTGTTGCCGCAGCCCGTGTAGTCGAGGTAGTAGCGCCTGTCGTCGTCGGTCAGCCGGTAGTACGCGGCATTGTCGATACCGCGGAACGACAACGTCGGGCCCATGTGGTCGGCCTCGGCGGTGTGGTTGTAAACGACATCGAGGATCACCTCGATGCCTGCCTGGTGCAGTTCCTTCACCATCGTCTTGAACTCGAGCACCTGCTCACCGAGCCCGTCCGCCGATGAGTAGCCGTTGTGCGGGGCGAGGAAGCTGATGGTGTTGTAGCCCCAGTAGTTGGTGAGCCCGCGGGCAACAAGAGCGTGCTCTTGCACGAACTGATGTACCGGCATCAACTCCACCGCCGTGACACCAATGCGCAGCAAGTGATCGATCATCGCCGGATGGGCAAGACCGCCGTAGGTACCGCGCTGCTCAGCGGGGATTCGCGGGTGCCGCAGCGTCAGGCCGCGGACATGCGCCTCATAGATCACGGTCTGGTGGTAGGGGATATGTGGTGGCCTGTCGTCGCCCCAGTCGAAGAACGGGTTGATGACAACATTCTTCGGCATGTGCGCTGCGCTATCGTCGGTGTTCAAACGCCCTGGGTCGGCGAAATGGTAGGAGAACAGCGACTCGTGCCAGCGGACCTGGCCGTGCATCGCTTTGGCATACGGGTCGACCAGCAGTTTTGCCGGGTTGCAGCGGTGCCCACGACTCGGGTCGTAGGGGCCGTGCACGCGGTAGCCGTAACGCGTGCCTGGTCCGATGCCGGGCAGGTAGCCGTGCCAGACGAAGCCGTCAACCTCTGCGAGTTCGATCCGCGTCTCGTGATCCTCAGCATCGAACAGGCACAGTTCCACCTGCTCGGCTGCCTCGGAGAACAGGGCAAAGTTGGTGCCCGCCCCGTCCCAGGTAGCGCCAAGCGGATACGCGGTGCCTGGCCAGATGCGCATCCGTCTCCCTACTCTCCTTATTTCTCCAGCATCCCAGCGGTTCGGCTAGCGGTCACTCATGGCCCGCACGCAGCAGACGACAACACTAGCCCCGATCCAAGTGTGCTTGTCATCAGTCGCGTAACACGCAGGCCCGGCTAACGATCGCGGCCGCGTCAACGCCGCCACCAAGGGTGCCGAACGCGTAACCACACTCACCCGCGAGCCGGGACGCGCAGAACGCGTCCGCGACCGGTGCGGGCGAGTGACGGGCCAGCAGAGCTGCTTGCAGGGTGACAGTGGCCAGCTCGGCGAGCAGGCGGGCGCGCCATTGCGCGGCGGAGGGGTCGGCCGTCACTGCCGCCATTTCGCCCGACAGCCTCGCCGTTGCGGCGTCGAGCCTCGGGTCAGCTCCGGCAGCTGCGGCGAGTTCGTCGCGCAGCGCGTCGGCAGGCCCATGCCCTGAGGCGAGGCCGCGGAGCACATCCAGAGCGGTCACATTGCCTGAGCCTTCCCAAATCGAGTTCAGCGGCGCTTCCCGGTACAGCCGCGGCATGCCCGAATCTTCCACATACCCGTTACCGCCGAGGCATTCCATCGCCTCCGCTGCATGACACACGGCGCGCTTGCAGACCCAGTACTTGGCAGCGGGCAGCACGACGCGCAACAGCGCCGCCTCCGCGCGATCACCGCGGTAGGCGCGATCGGCTGCGCCGGCCAGCCGCATTGCGATTAGCGCCGCCGCCTCCGCCTCAATGACCAGGTCGGCAAGCACGTTGAGCATGAGGGGTTGATCGACAAGCATTCGCCCGAACGCCTGACGGTGCGTGGCGTGATGCACAGCGGCAGTGGCGCCCTGCCGCATCGCTGCCGCGCTGCCCGTGACACAGTCGAGCCTGGTGGCACTCACCATGTCGATGATCGTGCGGATCCCATGCCCAGGCTCACCGACCCGCCAAGCCAGAGCGGCCTGGTACTCGACCTCGGCGGATGCGTTCGAACGGTTGCCGAGCTTGTCCTTGAGGCGCTGGATGCGCATGCCGTTAAGGCTGCCGTCCGGTAGCACCCTGGGCAGCAGGAAGCACGTTAGGCCTGTGGCTGGCTCACGCACCTGTGCAAGCACGAGGAACAGGTCGCACATCGGGGCCGAGTTGAACCACTTGTGGCCGGTGAGCACGTAGGCGCCATCTCCAGCGAAGGACGCAGGCTCTGCCCGGGTGGTGTTGGACCTGACGTCGGAGCCTCCCTGCTTCTCGGTCATCGCCATCCCGGCGAGCAGGCCCGCCTTTCCGTCTGGCGGCGCGAGACCCGGCTGGTAGACGGGCGCGGCGAGCAGCGGGCCGAACCGGGCCGCGAGGTCCGGTGAGTGCCTGAGTGCGGGCATCGCCGCGTAGGTCATCGAGATCGGGCAGCCGTGGCCGGCTTCGGCCTGCGCCCAGACGTAGAACTTGGCCGCCCTGGCAACGTGTGCGCCTGGACGCACATCCTGCCAGGGTGCGGCGTGCAGGCCATGGCGCACCGCGGTGTCCATGAGCTGATGCCATGCAGGGTGGAACTCAACCTCGTCGATCCGGTTGCCGTAGCGGTCGTGCGTGCGAAGCACTGGAGTATGGTCGTTGGCGAGCCTCGCCAGTGTGGCGGTCTCGCTGCTTCCCGCGAGCCTGCCGAGTTCGTGCAGCTCACCTGCGGCCCAGTCGGCTCCTTCCCGGGCAAGGGCCGCCCACACGGCGGAGTCGTCCGCCACGTCATAGTCAGTCAGTGGCGGTGGCTGGTTCAGTACCTCGTGCGTGACGTGAGGCCGCATCCACTCTCCCAAAGCCGCTACTTAGCCATATCGGCGCGCGGCGCTGCCGGGGGACTGCAGGGCGGCCGGCGGCAGAACGCCGGTCCGCCCTCCACCCTCCGCCAGCGCCGCTTACTTCACGACTTTAAGGCTGTCAGGCGATTCTGGCTTCGCGCTGGCGTAGCAGGCCTGCTGACGCGGTGGCGTAGCGGCGCAGGACCAATTCCGCCAGTCCGGGCGCTGCGCCGAGAACGCCAGACACCGTGCTGGCGCCGGCCGCTAGAGAGGTGTCACGGACCTTGTCGGCGAACAGGCCAGGTGCGAGCAGGTAGCTTGCCACGGCTATACGTGGCGCACCGCTTTCCCGCAGGGTTGCCACTGCCTGTGCGGGAGTGGGTGACGCAGCGGAAGCGAATGCTGGGATCACGCTGTGCCAGCCACGTAGTGCCTGCCAGGCACGGGCGAGCTGTGCGATCGCCGCCGACGCCGCGGGATCGCTTGATCCCGCAGCCGCAAGCACCACGGCGGTGTGCGGGTCACCGGAATGTATGCCTGCCTCTGCGAGGCGCCGCTCCATTGCGGTGATCAGCAGTGGATGCGGGCCGAGTGGTGAAGCGTAAAGGATCTGCAGGCCGGGCACCGTCGCTTGGGCGGCACGCAACACGGTGGGAATATCGGTCTTGCTGTGGTAGGCGTCGGTGAGCAGCAGTGGCAGCGCGATGATCTGCCGCGCACCTGCGCCATGCAGGGCGCTCAGCGCCTGCGTGGGCGACGGCGCGGCGTGGCCGAGATAGGCAGTGGCGATCTTGAGGCCAGGAAGACCCTGCTGGGTCGCGCGCCGCCGCACCCCGTCAAGCAGATCCGCGGTGGTCGCGGCGGCGCGAGGGTCCCTGCTGCCGTGCGCGATCGCAAGGACCGGGGGCGTGGCGATGGTCACGAGTGGATGCCGCACTCGGTCTTGCTTGTCCCAGCCCATCGCCCGCTGCGTGGATCAGCACCTGCCTCGACTCGGACTGTGCAGGTGGCGCATCCGATCGATGGATACCCCTCGAAGACAAGCGGATTCACCAGCACGCCGTGCTCGTCGATGTAGGCATCCACCTGATCCTGTGACCAGGCCACGATCGGGTTGACCTTGATCATCTTCCTGCGCGGGTCCCACTCCACGGACGTGGTGTCGCGCCGCGAGGTTGTTTCTTCCCTGCGCACGCCGGTGATCCACGCTTGGTACGGCTCGAGCGCCTGCTCAAGCGGGATCACCTTGCGCAGGTAGCAGCACAGGTCTGGATTCCGCCCGTGCAACCGTGGGCCCAGGTCACGGTCCTGTTCGGCCACCGTGCGCGACGGCGTGACGTTGATCAAGTTCACGGGGTAAACGGCCGCCGCGGCGTCACGGGTGCCGATGGTCTCGGCGAAGTGATAGCCCGTGTCCAGGAAGATCACGTCTACGCCCGGCTTCACCCGCGAAACAAGATCGATCATCACCGTGTCTGTCATCGATGATGTGACACACACGCGGTCCCCGAACGCCCGCAGCGCCCACCGCACGATCTCCTCCGCGGGCGCGTCAGCCAGTTCATCGTTTGCGCGCTTGGCAAGCGCCTCAAGATCGGCTGATGTGCCCGGCGGCGTGCAGGTCATAGGGCAGCTCCGATACCGGCGAACCGAAGTTGGAACGCGCGCGCGCAACTGCGGCAGTGCCAGTAGCCGTCCAGCTCGCGAGGCTCCAAATCTTCTTCGCCACAATAGGGGCAATAGAACGGGATCGCACGCTCAGCCACAGAATTTACCTCAGTCACTTATCGGCGGTCGCAGATCGCTGTCGGCCGCCCTCGCGGTCCAGACGGCGAATGTCTCATCAGGCTGCTTGGCAGCCGCGTACCGGCGCAGCAGTCCTTCCACATAGCCAGGAAGGTCTTCAGCCGTGGTCTTCAGGCCCCGTATCTTCCTGCCGAACCCGGATCCCGAGCCATCTCCGCCGGACAGCGCACCGCCCAGGTGGATCTGGAATCCCTCTACCTGGCGCCCGTCCGGGCCGGTGACCAGCGAGCCCTTGAGCCCGATGTCGGCCGTCTGAATCCGGGCGCAGGAGTTCGGGCATCCGTTGACGTTGATGCTGACCGGATCGGTGAAGTCGGGCAGGCGCCGCTCCAGCTCAGCGATCAGGCGGCCCGCGCGCTGTTTGGTCTCGACGATGGCGAGCTTGCAGAACTCGATGCCGGTGCACGCCATCGTGTGACGGCGGAATGCGCTCGGCTCTACCTGAAGCCCGGCGGCGGCGAGTTCGGCGCACAACGCCGAGGTGCGGTCCGCAGGGACGTCAAGGATCACCATCTTCTGTTCAACGGTCGTGCGCACCCGCCCGCTGCCGTGCTCGGCGGCAAGCTCGGCGACCGTGCAGAGCGCGTCGCCGGACATCCGGCCGACCACCGGCGCGAAACCAACGTAGTAACGGCCGTCGCGCTGAGGGTGCACGCCGACATGGTCTCGCCTACCCTCGCGCGGCGGCGCGGGAGCTGGCCCGTCCGCAAGCGCGTAACCTAGGTACTCCTTCTCGAGTACCTCACGGAACCGCTCCGGTCCCCAGTCCGCGACCAGGAACTTCAGTCGTGCCCTGTGCCGGAGACGACGGTAGCCATAGTCGCGGAATGCTGCGGTGACCCCGGCCCACACCTCGGGCACCTGGCCCGCCCTGACGAACGCGCCCAGCCGTTTGCCAATCATCGGGTTCGTCGATAGCCCACCGCCGACCCACAAGTCGTAGCCAACTTCGCCGTCGGGTCTGGTCAGGCCCACAAAAGCGATGTCGTTGATCTCATGCACCGTGCACTGGGCTGCGCAGCCGCTGATCGCTGACTTGTATTTGCGCGGCAGATTGGAGAAGGAGGGATTGCCGATCCACCGGTCGTGGGTGGCCTCAATCTCCGGGGTCGCATCGATCACCTCATCGGCGTCGATGCCGGCGAGCGGGCAACCGAGAATGACCCGTGGCGTGTCGCCACATGCCTCAACTGTGGAAAGCCCCACGGCTTCAAGTGCGTCCCAGATGGCCGGGACGTCTTCGATCTGCACCCAGTGCAGCTGGATGTTCTGCCGGTCGGTAATGTCCGCCGTTCCCCGCGCGTAGGTGTTGGAGATCTCACCGATTGTGCGAAGCTGGTCGGAGGTCAGCTGGCCGCCGTCGATCCGGATCCTGAGCATGAAGTAGCGGTCATCGAGTTCTTCCGGTGCGAGTATGGCGGTCTTGCCCCCATCGATGCCGGGTTTGCGCTGTGTGTACAGGCCAAACCAGCGGAACCGGCCTCGAAGGTCAGCCGGGTCAATGGAGTCGAAGCCATGCTTGGCATAGATGTCGATGATGCGCTGGCGAACGTGGAGGCCGTCGTCATTTCTCTTGTTCTCCTCGTTCTTGTTCAGCGGCTCGCGGTACCCGAGCGCCCATTGACCCTCGCCGCGGCGCTGACGGGTGCTTGCCCGCGGTGCGGTGCTGGCTCGGCGAGACCGCTCAGTCGCGGTGCGCGGCGAAACCTGTGATGGCATGCTGCAGTCCTCTGGAGTCAGCGGGCACCTGCCAGGAAAAGCAAATGGCTACGGAGCAGCGCAAAAAGATGCAACGAAGCCGACGCGGGCAGATGCCCAGACGGTCAGGGCAACGGTCAGCGAGCGCGTCGACACATCGCGCTGCGTACGCGGAGAAGATCTACGTGCCTGCGCATGACGAGCAAGGGGTCCGCGGCAGCCATACCGGCATGATCACATGAGGTCACATGAAGTGTCCAGGGACGCTCCGGGAACCTGATCCGCCTGCGTTCACCCACAAAGGCGGCAACGAGGCACCTGACCGGCCTATTCCCAGCTACGGTGCCAGGATGAAAATCAGCCCCGGCTGACCCAGCCAACGGCGGGCTCGGCGGGACGGTGCACCGGCAGATGCTGGCAATCGCACCAGTTGCCGCCGGGACATTCGTCATGTCGGTGCTCACGACAGGCGACGCAGATCACAAGGCGATTCTTGCGCAACTCGGTACCTGCAGCGAATCACCGGCGGAGGGCGTGGCCAACCCCGCTCTGGGTAGGAGCTGAGCGTGTATCACCCCCGAGGAGTGGTCACGCGATACCGGCGCCGCGTGGTTCGAGGATGCGGGCCCGATGAATGAGCAGCCCGCGGAAGCCGTTCGGGATCTAGTGCGGCTTCCTTTCCCGGACCGTCGTGCCGCGGGCCGTGTGCTGGCCGCGGCGCTACGGCGGCGCTTCACCGGGGCGGACGGGCGGCTGACGCTGGACCGACCCATCGCGCTCGCCCTGCCGCGTGGCGGTGTCGCGGTGGCGTACGAGGTCGCCAGCGAGTTTGGGTTCCCGCTCGACGTACTCGTCACCAGGAAGATTGGTCACCCTGCCCAGCCGGAACTGGGCGTTGGCGCCATCACCGAGGGCGGTGACCAGGTTGAGCCGGTCTATGACGACATGCTGCTGCGTGAACTTGGCATCAACAGGGACGAGCTCGCTTCCGTGGTCGAGCGGGAACGTGCGGAACTCGCCCGCCGGGTCGAGGTGTACCGGTCCGGTCGGCCGTCGCCTGACGTAGCCGGAAGATGCGTCATTCTGGTAGATGACGGTCTCGCGACCGGTGTGACGGCGCGAGCCGCTCTGCGCACGCTGCAAGCCGGCCACGCGGCCCGCACGGTGCTTGCCGTCCCAGTCGGCTCACCCGAGTCGGTGGCTGCGCTCGGGGCTGAAGCTGACGATGTGGTCGTATTGGCAAAGCCCCGCGGTTTTCGCGCGGTAGGTGAGTGGTACGCCTCGTTTGGCCAGCTCAGCGACGCGGACGTGTTGCATCTGCTCAGGGCGGCGGGCGGTCGGAATCCTGGCTAGGCTCGTACGCCTCTCATAGCCTGTCAGGCCGCGTTGGCGCGGCGCATGCGGCGCCGCCGTTCCGCGGCTCGTTCCTCCTCGTTCTGGCCACCCCAGACGCCGTACTTCTCCGGCCGCGCAACCGCATAGCTTAGGCACTCAGCTTTAACCGGGCACTGCGCACAGATTGCCTTGGCCTTGCGCTCGCGGATCTCGCGTTCCGGCTGGCGCTCGCCATCCGGGCCAAAGAACAGAACAAGATCCTCACCCCGGCACGCGGCAGCATCCTGCCAGCCCCAGCTAGGGCGGGGAAGCACAGCGGTCTGCCGACGTACCTGAGACATATATCGATCACCTCAAACGGAGTGCTAGCCGATCGTTCGCATTGCTTACTGGATCGTTTGTATCGTCGATGGAGCTAGGCTCGTGAACACGCGAGGCCTTCGCACGCGGTTTCCCGCCGCAATGTTGCAACGTGCTTTCGTGGTCAGGTGTTCCCGGCCATCCGGGCGCACCTGCCGCGATGTGCGATGACATCAGGCCGAACGGCTTGCGCGCCTGGCTCCCGAGACCGTGGCAGGCGCAATGTCGGATCGGCGCCTGCGAGCCGGTGAGTAATCATGCCATCCCTTACCCGTACCGCGCACGCGGGGTGGCAACAATCGGCCAGGCAAATTTGGCGGTTCGGCTCGCTGGCGCGCGCGTTTGGGCGCGAAGTGACCAGCTCGCCGCGGCAGAGGTGCACGTACTGGCAAGGGGTGAGCCGGCGGATGGCCGTTGGCTGCTGGCTGGTTGGGCGGAGCAAGCGGCGCTTGCGGCACGGACTCGATACCGAACGCAGCTGTGACCCATTTTGGTGAGCCGCTTGGCATCAGGATCGCCACCCGTAGTAACCCCCCGGACCGCATGCTGTGACCAAGCGCACATAGAACGATCTTTCCTGGACAGCTTGCGCGTTTCCGCGCCACTATGGGCTGCATGCCAGCATCGGACGTAGCGCCGTTGCCCCGCCTCGGCGAGGTTTTCTTCGACGTCCGAGGCAACTCCCGCACCATGCGGCTGAGTTGGTACGCGGAGACTGGGGTTGCGGTATTTAGCATCTGGCAAGGTGGCACCTGCACCGGCACCTTCCGTGTCCCGATCGCGGATCTTCCCCGGCTGGTCGACACCTTACAACGCGGTCCGCAGGGAGCTTCCCCCGCGGGCGGTGAGGTGCCGAGCACCGGGGCGAGGCCTGTTCAACGCAACGAACAGCCCGCCAGGATTCAGGATGATCCGCTCTCGTCAGCTGAGCCAGTTGCCGACTATCCCGCTCCTGGCCGACATGCGGATCCGGGCCATCGCGGTGATCCGGCCGTCTACGGGCACGCCGAGATGCCGGCTTACGGCGGCCACGCCACACCCGCCGGCTACACCAGCCACACCGAGATGCCGGCTTACGAGGGCCACGCGGAACCCGCCCCCCGCTACACCAGCCACACCGGACCCC
>WNGG01007427.1_pt1 | contig 21051 bp, 25 predicted proteins | sample 5400661 | NCBI WGS metagenome assembly WNGG01 (sample SAMN13153372, study PRJNA577476) | soil metagenome | isolation source: 100 cm soil or saprolite under Garry oak tree replicate 1 | place: USA:California | collected 2016-06-15
ACTTTGGAGTCATGGGGTTAGAGCTTACAGGTTGTGGAACAATCTTGCGGGCGGTGTCTCGCGACATTCAGCTAGAGGGCGTCTAGTTGTTTGGTCGAGCTATGGAAACTAAACAACATATTCAAACTGTTTCTCCTCTTATTCACGGCCGTCTTTCTATTCTTGATCTTTGTCCTGAATGAGATCCAAGTCTCTCAGTACCTACTCATCGTACTTGCTGCAGGAACGACTGTCTATCTTGTCATTAGTTTTCGCGGTATCCCAGGAGCCCAAGGCCCACCCACAATACCCCGGCACCTACACCTCCCATCACGTACCCATCTTCTTGCGATAATACTGATCTTCTCGCTGTTCGCATCATCCTATGTAATAGCTCGCACGCTCACAACACCCTCGCCTTTTCAACTCGTGAAATTCCAGTATCTGGTTCTTCCAAATGGCGAAGTTCTCTCGATGAACCCGTTGCAACCAAGCAATGAATGCGCTTGGCTGGAAAGCATGAACGTTACGACCCAGCAAAGGGCCAGGCAGCTGGGACTGCCCGATTGCGATTATGTCGCGTGGTATCACCGAACCAGTCCTCCCACGCTGTTTCTTGAGTTTCAGAACTTCACGGAGTTAACCTACAATCTCAGCAACACTACTGCTAGATCGACTGGATCGGAACTCCTCTGCTTCTCACTCTCTCTGCAAAGTTTTCAGTGCTGGGTGCCGCCTGCAACGGTCTCTCACCTGAAGTGAGAGGCCATGTATGGGTCGAGGCCGCAAGGGGACCTGTTAGCTATAGTGCTTGAAAGTCACAGCGCGATTCATGAAGTGACTTCAACGTGAACCACCGTGGTCACTGTTTCCCCGTATTGTTCTGTCTTCTGAACATTGAGATAGTATGTTCCGCTCTGTTGAACGCTAACTGGGAAGCTGGCTTGGGTCGTGTTTGTCACCGGCTTGTTGATGAGGTAGGTGGTTGCCGCCGAGTTTTGCTGGTACCAGAATGTTACGTAGACAAGGTATTGTGCTGTGCTAACCGTGATGTTGACGTTTCTATTTCCGAGAACGAAGAGGTCAAACTGCCATATGTGATTCTCCTTTAGAGTTTGGGTGTCATCGACCAAGACGCGTGGGATGTACTCATAGTAGATGTATCCAAGAATTGCCACGACTATAACAGTCGCCAAGACAATTACAAGCGATAGAAATTTGCGCTTTTTCATTATTAATTCCGTTGAGTCCTTGTCTATACAATCCCGGCAGGAGAGCACTGGACAGTCATTTTAGTTCCATCGACACTTAATAACATGCCCAATTTGGTTGATCGGGTTTACAAGCTCGCCGATATTTGCGCAGCATAGAGTATGCCTAATCTTCCCTGAGCGTCAAGTAGTTTTTTGGGTCGGGAGACTGGTTGAGCATGGAGTATTCAGAAAATTCGTCTTGGGCCAGATGTCTATCTGACAAGTCTCGTCAGGCTCCGATGGTATCTATGATTTGGTATGTGATAGGTGTTTGACTCTAGATCGAAGACTGATGGAAATGACAAAAGAGCAAAAAACCAGCTAGCCAGACCCGTATAGCAACTTATATCTTTTTGAGTATGAAACATCCAAATGGCTTTAGTAGCCATCGCTACATGCATAGAGATACTAGCCGAGGTTAACTGATTCTTACATTAGAAGTTGATAGATAATAGTAGCACGCAACAGAGTGAAGTCGAATAACACTTTCACTCTTGGCTCAGGCGTGACATCTCAAAAGGGACGACCTTCGGAGAACCGTTCGTTCAGACTAGACCACGAAACAATCGACAAGCTGAATGATATTTCCGAGAAAGAGAGAGTTAGCGTTAATGTTCTAGCTAATAAGGCACTCAGGAGATACGTTGAGTACGATGTTCTAGCTGAGAAGTTCGGACTCATAACCATATCCAAAGCTTTGTTGAAGACTCTCTTTGCTCTTATGACGGAAGAACAGGCGAGAGAGCTGGGCCGAAAGTCCGGTCGTGAAGCCGGGCCGGGGTTCGTGACCTTCTGGTACAAGAAGTTCGATCTAGAGAACACGATCAAAGCTATAGGAAAAGTCACGTCTGAATATGGGAGAAACTTTAGCTTCGATTCGTCTTTCGACGGTAAGACACATGTTCTGGTTATGCGGCATGAAAGTGGAAAAAATGCTTCCACGTACTATGGAGAATCAGTGAAAGCGGTATTCGCCATGCTTGGGCTTGATTGTAGAATAGAGGAGAATGAAGACCAGGTTACAGCATATGTTGACGCGTTTCCTTCACGCGGCTTGCTTCCGCCTCTAAAGCCCTCTACAACAATCCCAGAGCTCCCAAGGCTGACGGCACCCCAAATCACGAAATAGAATCCTACGTCCTGAGCGTGACAGGCTAGCCGTGTTAGGCCTGCACTTAAAGCGGGGCCCACATGACAAATCCTCCAACACGGAAAAATGGAAAGATCCGCGGACTACAAAGCTTCAGGGGGAAAACTCGTCCGGATCAGACTCACAGAAGAAGCGGGCCAGATCCGGTCCGTCAGGATAACAGGCGACTTCTTCCTCATTCCCGAAGAGAGCCTCGGAAAACTAGAGAAAATGCTTGAGGACACTCCCTTACGGGAACAAGAAATCCGACTCCTAGTTAACAGATTCTACAGTGCAACCCAGGCACAAGGCGCAGGAGTCACCCCAGATGATTTCGTCAAAGCACTACTCGCCACGAGAGGGGTGTAGAGCACTGGAAACCTGGCGTCTCGTAGACCACGAATATCGCGACAATCCGTATATGAATCTGGCTGTTGAAGAGGCGATACCGCGAATGGTCGGGGAAGGAAAAGCTCCGAGTACAGTCCGGTTCTGGCATAATTCGAACACGATCGTTATCGGATGCTTCCAATCCGCCAAGCTAGAAGTGAATATGCAGGCTTGCAAGGAGACCGGGACCGAAATCGTGAGAAGATTCACGGGCGGGGGCGCGGTCTACCATGACAGTGGGAACTTGAATTATGCGATATCGTTGCCGAAGGGACACCGGTTGGTCCCGGACCAGAATCTACAATCAGTATTCCAGAGATTGTCTGAAGGTGCGGTTGAGGGCTTGCGAAGGCTCGGCGTGAAGGCGGAGTTTGAGCCTGTGAACGATATCCAGGTTGATGGGAAGAAGGTGTCAGGGGCTGCGGGAAGCATCCGGTGGAATTCCGTGTTCCATCACGGCTGCATTCTTGTCGGTTCAGACTTGAGCATTCTCGGGAAGGTGTTGAATGTTCCGCGGGTGAAATTGGAGGATAAGCATGTTGCGAGCGTGCAGAAACGGGTGACGACTGTCCGGGATGAGCTGGGACGGGATATTACTACTAAAGAGATGCGCGATGCGATTGTGGGTGGGATCGAGAGTTGTTACGGGGTCCGAGTGGAGTCTGGCGTGTTGATGAAGGAGGAGGTTGGGCTGGCGGAGGAGTTGTATCAGACCAAGTATAGCCGATTGGAGTGGAACTTGGAGCCCTGATCAAGGCCGGGCTCCGGCTTCGTCAACGGCTCGACCCTGGGCCGAGCCTCGGGCATTGTGATCTTTGTCAAGAGTTCGCCGTGTGTTCTAAACCAATCAGGTATGATAACCGCGCGCAATAGCTCCTGAACCGTTACTCCTCGCTCCTTCGCCTCGCCATTTATGAGGTCGAAGGTTTGCTGTCCGAACGCTACCATCACTTTAATCGAAGACATTTTTTTTCTATTTTCACACGATTTTTCTACGAGTTATCGCCACGGGTCATAGAAAAATGACCCGAAGAGATACCTTAGACGACTGGTACGTTTACCGGCTGGAAATCATATAAGTCTGCCGGAAAAAACCGGTTCGGAAAAACCATGCCCATGAAGAGGAGCGCTCGGGCCAAGAGCGTCGACGATTACCTCAACATGGTACCAGAGGATACGAGGGTCGCCCTCGAAAAGCTTCGCAAGATCATCAAGGCCGCCGCACCCGTGACAACCGAGGTCGTCAGCTACAAGATTCCAATTTTCAAAGTACCAAGGACACCCTCTAGTCGGGTTCGGGGCAACGGAGAACCATTGCTCGTTCTACATCATGAGTTCAAGCATGATTCCCAAACTCGCACGCGCAAGAAATACCGAGCTCAAGGGATACGATGTTAGCGGTGCCACCATCCACTTCACGCCCGACAAGCCTCTCCCCGCCACGCTCGTGACAAAGCTCGTCAAGGAACGCATAGCCGAGAACGAGAAACGCGCGAAAAAGTGACGCGGTCTAGAATGTTATTCTTCTCGTCTTGCCCTGTTGGGCTATGTTCTCTTTCAGGACTGACCCTTTTGGTCCGTAACCGTAGGTTTTGAGCCATAGCTTGACTATCGCGACGCATTTTTGACAGCGTATTCTTTTGGCCTGGACCAGCTTCCTCTTCCACACCTCTCGAGTAGCGCTCCAGCTCTCCTTGCTGGCCTTTTTCAGCTGGCGACTCCTATTGTAATAGCCTATCCAATAATCGACCCAACCTGCGGGTGAAGTGGGTGCGGATTTTCCATGTCCCACAGGATGGTGGCTGGTCATTCTATCTCCTCCTGTCGAGACTCCCGGCGCACCTGTATGACCTTTTCCGTACTGCTCCCCTTCCAACGATTATCCACGGAGACAATTTGCGGAAACTTATCTTCCTTCAATCTTGTTTTTCAATCTGGTCTCTAAGCAGAGTGTCTAGGATGTTTGCTGGGAGGACTTGCTTGGGAGAAGATACTGGGAAGCGTAGATAGCCAGCTCGAAACAGCAAGAGCAGGCGTAGTCGTAGGCAGGGACGGTTCGCATCGGGGAAACACAAGAAGTAGAATGCTACTCTTACATTCCGTGAGAATTCGTACTGCGAGGTCCCGCCCAAGTGTCCCGAAAAAGGTTCCTGGGGGAAACCGCGCTTTCCTCGAACTCAATGGCGAATTCGAGATCGTTCTCAGGTAAGCGCCAAACTATTGATCGGGGATCGGAATCTAATCGGGTCTAAAAAGGGGGGAGGTTGACGGAGCTAATATCGGATGATTACGCTTTGAAGAACGGTGCATAAGCGAGAAGTGTCTCGCTCTTGAAGATACCATCAAGGTGACTAACTCTCTCAACGGATGTCTTCACAATGTCTTCAGAGGTTCGTGCTTGCCAGAGGGCGACTATGTCGAACTGTCCGGGTACCGTAGATGCTTCTACGAAGCCTGGGATGCTGCTGAGCTGCTTGATGACGTTCTCGCTGGTAGTGTGCTCACAGTTCAATAAGGAAAAGCCGAGAGCCATTTGGTTCTCGAATTTCTTGGTCGGCTGAATACCGTCGAAGCCGATGTGAGTGTCGGTTGTGCGGATGTCTTTGATCTCGCGGATTTCTTTGACTGTCTGGTATACGTTGTGTGGTGTGTTTGGTTTCAGGCGTAGAACTAGGTCGTATCGGCCTGTGACCGGTGCGATCATGTCAATCTGGCTGTTTCGCTTTAGCTCCTCAACCACGTTGGTGCTGCGGCCCGAATTGACGGTCGCGAACACGTAGGTCGGGAAATTCATATTGGTTTGCATTGTTGTTTTTTCTACTGCATTTTATTGCAATACAGTAACACTTGTTACTTGCATATAAGGCTTTAATTATGGATCCAACGATATATTACAGTGAGGGGTCACAGAGACTTGACAGCCCAAAGGAGCACTGTTAGCGTCCCAGAAGCGGTGCGCGAGATTCTGACCAGAAACTACCCCATCTATCAATGCTTGAAAATGAAACTCATGAACTTCCACTCCCTCGCAGAACTCATCCAACCACAAGTCAAACAAACGAGCGGAAGAGAGGCAACAATCAACACGCTAGTCGTAACGATCAAGCGATTCTCCGACACCCTATCCAACACGAAGAGCCCTGATGCTTCAAGAGTTCTCAAGGACGCAAGGATCTCCCTTTCAAGCGGCATAGTAGACGTGACAATAAAAACGCCTAGGACAAAATTCTCAACTATAATCAGAGAATTGTCAGAAGTCTGGAGCGATCTCTCCGAGTTCCCACACATCTTCCCCCTTTCAAGCTCGATCAAACTGATTCTGCCCGGAGAAGACTACGCTCTAGTCCGAGGAAAACTGGAGCATCTTCGAGAGGCGACGACCCAGGCGAACGTGGCCAAGTTGACACTCAACCTCTCGCCCCACGCTGAGATGACCCCTGGAATAGCATCCTACATCACAGAACTAATGTTCAGAAACGGCGTCAACATCCTAGACGCGTTTCTAGGCTACGGAGACATCATAATGGTCGTCGACGACAGAGACGGACCACTGGCCTACGACGTTCTACAAGGAGAAATCCATGGCTCCACCAAATGGAGAAGTGGAAATCATGAGCCCTCACGTTGAGGCCTAACAGATCTCATAACTAGGCAAACTTTCTTCAACAAGAAAGACACTGTAGATTTCTATGCCTATTGTTAGGGTTTTGATGTATCCAGGGAGAACGCAGCAACAGAAAGACGAACTAGCCAAGGCGATCACGGATGCTGTGGAGAAGATCGCGAAAGCGCCACGGGACCAGACAATAGTTGTCATACAGGAAGTTCCAAAAGAACAATACTACATTGCAGCAAATCGAGCAGCGTAAATGAACTATCTACCGGTTCGCGGAGGAAAGCTGTACTACGAAACTGCAGGGGAAGGGCCCCCTCTTGTTCTGATACACGCTGGCTTTCTCGACAGCAGAATGTGGGACGACCAGTTCCAACTCTTCGCGAAGGGCGCGCGAGCCATACGTTATGACGTGCGAGGCTACGGGAGGTCAAGCAGGCCCAGTGAAGAGTATTCAGACGCAGAAGACTTGTTCGCTCTGCTCAAGCATCTCAATATTGAGAGCACTAGCATTCTTGGGGTCTCCAACGGAGGCAGAATCGCACTCGACTTCGTTTCTGTCCACCCTTCTATGGTAAACAGTCTGATTCTCGTCTCGCCTGGGATACGCGGCTACAAGAGCTCTGGTCCAGAGGAAGATAGAGAATGGGAAGAGCTTGACGAGAAGGGTGACCTACAGGATCTCGCAATTAGCGAGAACAGAATAGATGACGCTGTCAACATGGATCTCGAAATTTGGGCCTCCGCTCAGAGCGCGACGAGCAAAAGTCGTATTCTCGAGATAGCAACTGCAAACTCACATATTCACAAGAACCCGCCGAACAAGTTACAAAAGTCGCCTGAGCCACCGGCCTTCACAAAGCTGAATCAGATTCGCATACCCACGATCCTAATCGTGGGAGATCAAGACGTTAAGGGTATGCAGTTGATGTCAAAGAGGTTGCACGAGCTAATACTTGGATCGAAACTCGGCGTCATCAGTGGCGCGGATCACATCGCCAACATGTCCAGACCCGAAGAATTCAATGCTATCGTATCTTCGTTTCTAAAGCAATTGGGTCAAGTGTCTTTTGCATCGTCTCACGTATAGCCTATCTGTCGTCACATCCCCATCCGCATAACGAAGACGAGGACTGCCTAACGAAGCTACTTGATTAGTCCAACATTTCTCGCAATGTAGTGTTCGAGCAGAGAGCCCCCGACTAGCACGGCAAGTAGGTTCTGATTTCCGACCCAGACCACTGCGCCTATGACCTCCGATATTGTCAGTACAAGCAGTCCGACGAAAACAGCCCTTGTGCTTGAGAGCTTGAAGAAGGAGAGTCCCTTCTTGACATTGTCAGCGATATGATGCTCCACGAACAGGGCCGCAAGGAAGAAGGTGATCGCGAGAATCCCGTTCACGGGTATCAGTACTAGCCATACAACCCAGATCACAGATTCGAGACTACTGAATGTCAGAATCTCCACAAGTTGCTTTCCTGACGCGAATCGTCCCGTCGCGTCCACCTGGGTAATGATATGCTCGACGAGCAGGAATACGGCGAGGACTATAGCTGCAAAGCCTGTCATTCCTACTCGGGATGAGATCGCTCCCAGTTGCAGTATCGGGTAGGATTGGCCGAGAACCATGATAGGGTTCCCTCCTTTCGAAAGCGCTAGCCACTCGCTCAGTCCGACAATCTCTATCCCGGTGAATATTACCACGACGAGGAAATGGCCGAGCCCGGGGAAGTGTGACAGTCCTGGCTGCTTCCTGATGACCTGTGGGCTAGTCAACAATTCACCTCCAAGTGTTCAACAGCGCGGTTTTCCTTGCCAAGCTTTGGGCCTAGGTTTTCACGTACGATTGGGAAGCCTTCAAAAGACTTCTCTATCATTCAGTCTAGAAAGACTTCCGGCTAGGCTGGGAATCTTAGGCTAGGGGTTGTCGGATGTAGGCGATCCGCTACTACTCTCTCTTTGAGATAGACAAACCTGTCCGGCAGTGAATCGTCGTACTCGAAGTTCGGGGGCAGAGCGAACTCCTTGTAAAGCTCAACCACGGTCCTGAAAGCGATAACACGTGCACTCGACCCCAATCTCTCCATTAATGTCTTCACAACATCCTCAAATCTGCCAGGAATATCCTCCCGGCTAATGCCTTTCTTGTTCAGGAAATCGTAGATCCATTCGCGTATGGGTCCGCCCATTCCTTGCAGGACCCGGTCGAACCAGTAGTCGACAGCCAGTTGAAACCCAGGCATCAAGGTCGTACGCATGGATAACCCAGACACGTGATGAAACAAGCATCAGAACGACTGGATACGCCTAGCGTTTCCCGCGTTCGAGACAAGCGGTAACCCCTTCTTCCCGCCCATGGCCGGCGTCAACGGCCTCTAGCATTCTGGCGCACTAGTTCTGAGCGCCTGTAACGGTTGTTAGCCCGCCGGGGTCGTTTCCGGCCTTCTTCGAAAACTCGTTGGTGAACAATGCGTCTTTTGCCTATCCACTCTGGTATGACGCGCTGCCTAAGCAGATCATCCACGCTAGATCCTTTTTTCCGGGCGATACTTTCCAGTTGGTTAACCAATTCGTCTTCGAGCACCACTTCCAACCTATGGGTCCGTTTACCCAACGACCACCCTGAGACTTAGAATTAGTGCGGGTAATCTCGAACTTAGGTATGGGGTTTACAAAGAAACACATTTGGGTATTTCAAATGGAGGGTGTGTGTTCGTGAACTAGACTTCATTGGTGAGTTCATGCTTCTTGATCTGCGCTGTGATAAGCTGATGAATCTTGCAATCTACGAATCCGGGGGTTGCTTTCAGCGCGATTCAACATGTGGCGAATTTTATTCTAATAGAGTTAGACGATCTCCGTCAAGGATAGTCTAGGGTAGCCTCGTTCAAAGCCGAATTTCACACCGTGAACGTTAGTAATCGGTTTGACCCCATAGATGAGCAGTGACCCGTTGACGGTCTGCATCTTCAAGTGGTAGTCGACTGCTCTCAGAAGCTCTTCCCTTAGGCTGGTGGGTCGTGATATTACACCGATGCTGAGCGCCCCTGAATCACGAATGCCTGCCCCTATTTCGGCGAGGCCCGGTAACCCTAGAGCTTCCCCGTAAAGCTGTACTGTCTTATCGAAATCGTATTTCATCATCCTTGCGGATGAGATAGCTCCGAGTTCGTTCCATGCATTATTGAATAAGGCCAGATCTTCTGGAAGCCTACCCGTAAGCTTCACTCGCCATTTTTCGTCGGGAAGAGCCTGGTTGAACTCTGCGATGCGGACTCTCTCCCTCAGCACCTGGTCTCCAACGTACGCCTTTAGGGACTCAGCCTCGTTTTGTGAACTGAATATGCTGTAGGGAATCATGAAGGCGGTCCCTCCCTGATTGATGAAATTAGCTGCCATTATGTCGAGGAGAAGCTTCACCGAGTGGGGCGAGACGCTGCTATTGACATCTAACAGGAGAGATGAGCCTTTCATGACTCCACCGTCCAACAACGCGTCAAGGTCCGGGCTACCAGTAGAATAGGAGCCCTCCGTATTACTAACAGGACTTAGCAGTCTTGGATCCAGAGATCCGTTCTGGCCAAAGTGGTATTCGACTCTGGGTAAGAGCGTGAACTTGCCTCCATCGAGCGAAAACAGAGCCCCTTGACTATGGAGCCTAAAGCCGCGAAGCTTGTTGACAATTACACTCCTCACAGTCCTATCTTCCAAGTGGGATAGCGAAAGTGTAACGATGCCATCGACGAGATAGTTGAGTTTGGGAGAATTTTCGCTTTCGCTCACAATTACCGCGCTTAACTTGCTCTCTTCCAAGTCCTGAAAAATCGCTGTTTCCATTGCATTACGTTGTTCCTCCGTCGCGTTCGCTATTGCACCTTCCCAACTGTCCACAACTATGATGCCTTTCTGTTTGGCCCGTTTCAACGTAAGAATCCTGCCAACAATATTCGCCGCTCCTGCTATTCGGCTATCTCCTCCTAGCCGCGTCCCGCTGCTCGTTGCCTCTTTTCCGGACATAGAATCGAGCACTTCATGAACCCCGGGGAAGTGTCGGTGCAGTTTCGAAGAAGAGACCCGGCTTGACACATACACCTTGTTGGCAGAGATTGTGTGAGGACCGATGCGAGTTCCTTTCATCTCGTTGAGAAGTTCAAGGGCGAGCGTTGTCTTCCCGGTGCCCGGGGCACCTTGTATGAGCAGGACGTTTCCAGGCGATTCTAGGAATCTTGACATAAGGTCCAGAAGGTCGCCAGGTTTAGATTTCCCAACACTTGTTTGCTCCACTTGAACGCGGGGTTCTAGCACTGTTTCCTCTTCGCCGGAGTCATCTTCAGCCATCATGTAATTCTCGCTTCAAGACCATTCTTCTCCCCCGACAAGCATTGTGTAACCAGACAAAGGATTCCACGGTTGAACACAATAGACCACTATGGACGTCGATTGACGTAAGTGAGTCGCCCGAGCCCTTCGGGTAACTTTTCGAACGCAACCCAGCGGAAAACGAATTGGTATACGCGGCAATAGGTTCCAGAACAAAGGGAAGGAGGTTTCTGAAAGAGGAATCTAGATCGGGTCGACTTTCCGGTCCGGTCCCCATTTTCACGGATCCTCTGTTACATCACGCTTAACCTGAGATCAAGAAAATGCGGCCCTCAGGGAGGTCATTCCACGCGGACCAAGATAGAAGAAACGTTTCAGATGACAATGAACCAATGTTTCACTACTGTCCTTGAAGACATACTTGGCCGAACCGTCAGGGAAGAGATCTTCCAATTACTGGAGAAGAACGGGATCAAACCGTTGGAAATCTCCAGCAGGTTCGACGAGGTGATTGAGGTCCTCACAAGAGTCTTCGGAACCAGTGCCCAACTTCTTGTCTACAAGACGGTGGCAGAACTCTACAAAGAGTATTCTCTAAGGACTGGCTCCTCTTTCGGCGAATCTTTGAGAGGCCAAGTTGCCCAACTAAGGGAGAAGGTGGTCAGCGACCTCCTGAAGCCTAAGCACTATACTAGCATCGACCCTTGACGTAAATCACACTTGGGGAAATCTCAGGAGGTCACTAGCAGGATGACTCTGGCAGAATCGTTGACATAGGACTCGTCGGCCAGTTAGTCTATAAATAGCGCGAAAAGAGAGTGCTTTGTAATGTTAGTTCTTTCCGAGAAAGAGGGATGTTTCCTTTAAGACCAGTTTAATCCAACTCGCCAAAAGGCGAAGAATTCGGAAATTGGAGAACAAGGGTGCAGTACGAAAAAGTAGCAAACGATCGTCGAAAACGAAGAAGATTGCAAAGACGGCTGATTCTGTTTTGGGCCCCGGGAAACTGGCCCCTAACTTTTCTCTTAACAGTACACCGGACCAGAAAGTGTCCCTGAACGACTTCCGGGGTCAACCCGTAATTCTTGCTTTCTACCCTGCAGACTGGAGTCCCGTCTGCACGGACCAGTTATCATTGTACGCGATGGTAATGCCAGAATTCAAGAAGTTCAACGCAGAACTCCTCGCTATATCAGTTGACAATATCTGGTCACACCTAGCCTTCGTTAAGGACCGGAAACTCAACTTCCCCGTCCTAGCAGACTTCGAGCCAAAAGGAATTGTCTCTCGAAAGTATGGTGCCTACAAGGAGAAGATTGGCGAGTCCGCTCGAGCGCTCTTCGTGATCGATGACAAGGGGATTATCAGGTGGAGCCACCTCTCCCCGGACGGAATCAACCCAGGAGCCGACGGCATTCTATCAGCCCTAGAAAATCTGGGCAAGGCTCAAGTGACAGAGAACTCGCATTTCCTGTAATGCCTGAACGCGACCACATTGAAGGACCCGTGAACGCTACTCTCACGTTAGTCGAGTATGGAGACTACCAATGCCCGTATTGTGGGGCGGCATATCCCGAAGTGAAAAAGGTCCAAAAGGAACTCGGCTCTGAACTACGATTCGTGTTTCGCAACTTTCCCCTAACAAACATACACGAGCACGCGATGAACGCCGCTGAGACAGCAGAAGCGGCCTCCGCCCAGGGAAAGTTCTGGCCCATGCACGACTTTCTCTACGAACACCAGGGAACTCTCGGCGACCCAAGTGTCGCCCTCAGCTACGCGAAGAAGCTGGGGTTGGATACTCAACAGTTTGAGCGTGAGATAGCTCAACACGCATATCAGAAACGGGTCAAGGACGATTTCATGAGTGGAGTAAGGAGCGGTGTCAACGGGACCCCAACATTCTATGTGAACGGAGTTAGACACGATGAAGACGCGAACGCCAAGGCCCTAATCGAAGCCCTGAGTAAAACCAAATAGTACTGCTCCAAATAGTCGTTGGCAACCGGTCCCGGGAGGAGCAGCCTCCCAAAAATTTCCGGAGTGTCTTGTTGACTACAGGGATCCTATTGCCCATTTGCACGCGTGAACGCCTTATGTTTGCCTGAGCATCTTGCAACTGAACATTTGTAGTCGCCGAAGCCGCGAAGATCTCGCAATGATTGTTATTGACATGGAATGTCAAACGGTCTTGAAGGAATCCCTAAAGCGTCCGCGCGCTTAGCTTGCACAGGTCATCCCAACGATGCCCGAGTTTTCTGGGTTACAAGAGCCTTTAGTTGCCCGGCCATGCGATAGCCATGAAGTGAGCATTGCTGGCATGGTCCAACCAGCAGCGAGGCTAGGGCAGTGTTCCATCAAAGGGCTCGAACCTTCCTATTGTTCCTCATGGCGAGCCTCATTCTCTCCACAGTTGTTGGCGTTCCAGTTCGTGCTCCCATAGGTGAGACCTATTCTCTATCAGCATCACCCAGTCGGATCCAAGAAGGAAGCACAACCACGCTATCTCTCGCAGTAACTAACGCCTCACTGTTCACGAACTACAACTTTGCCTGGAAATTAACAGACCCATCAGGCGCAAACAATACTCTCAGTAAGACTACTAACTCGGGCTTTGGCGCCAACTTTGTTCAGACGGTAAACTACCCTCAGGACTTCTCTGTGGGCTCTGCAAAATACGTTGGAACCTATACTGTGCGAGTTAACGAGACCACGCCAGCGAACAAGCCCAATGTTGCCACGATCACCTTTCGGGTCGGCCTATCCGATGCGAATACGTATCAACGGACATCGAAAGCAAGCATCCAAGCAAGCTCCTACCTTCCCGGCGAGAGAATCACCCTCAACATAGCTCAGGGCGCAATCTCTATACCTGGGTTTCCAGCTCAGGGGACCGCGGACGCGACCGGCATCTTTACCTACGCTTGGCAGTCCGCCCCAAGCACGTCTACAGGCTTCTATGCCCTCACTCTTCAGGGAATGACGACCGCTAAGACACCACCCGACGCTCAAACCATAATTCTCTTTCCAGCGAACATCACCATACCCCAAGCTACTCTTACTCGAACGTCTATTCCTAGAAGCGAAACGGAAGAACTCCGAATCGTCGCGAACTACCAGAGCGGTGTTCCCGTGCAGTCAGGCACTTTCCCGGTAACATTTGTTGAACCTGATGCTACAACATTCCATGCTGCAAACGCGATCTACAACTCTACACTCAATCTCCTCCAGGCTACCTATAGGATTCCTCTAAGTGGACAGATTGGTAGTTGGGCCGTTCGCATTGACCCCTACACGTTCAATGACGGTTACGCTAATGGAGGACCGAGTCAGGGTACGACTATCGCATTTACCGTTCAGCAGGCCGTTTTAGCCGTCTCAGTCTCACTTGTTAACAAGACCTACATCTCTGGTGATGTATTTCCAATTTACGCGACGATTCTGAGTCCGGATGGAACTCCGTTCAACGCGGGAAGGGTGACAGCCACGGTCGACCTTTCTAGCACCGGAGAAACGATCGGCAGTCCAATTTCTCTTTCTTACGTACAGGGTCAAGGCCGGTGGGTTGGGAGCACCTTGTTGAATTCAACTGATAGGTCCGGGATCTGGATAGTAGACCTGAAGGCCTCTGACTCTTACGGAAACTCTGGCGAAGGTAGCGGTGCGCTTCTAGTAAACATCGGACCTGCTCCAGGAGGCAGTCAATCTGTCAGCCTCTTCTACTTCATCTTGGCCGCCGTCCTCGTCGGCGCCGGGGCGACGGGGGGCTTCCTTTTTGTGCGGTTCAACAGGATGGATGCTCCTTTTTCAGGACTCTCGAAGCTAATGGGTGGTGAGTTCCAGCCACCAACTACTCTGATGATTCGGGGAGAGTCGGGTTCCGGAACGACCATGATAGGTCTCCAGCTCATCTATCAGCAGTTGATGCTAGGCAAGCATTGTGCCATTCTCACCTACAATTCCTCTCCTTCTGAGATCCAGAAGAAAATGGAGGGGTTGGGATGGAACGTTAACCAGTATGTTCAGGATGGACATCTCAAGTTCCTCGACTGCTACTCAGCACTGGTTGGGGAACAAGCTCTGATAAAGGACCCAGTTGATTTTACGGAAGTGAGCATTCAAGTCAGCCTAATGATGAGCAGCGCTCAAGAACCCGTGACGGTTCTTCTCGATTCGTTCACCCCCATTTTCAACTCCGCCCAAACCCGTCACGGCATCAACTTCCTTCGAGTGTTGGGAGCCAAGATCAAGAACGATGGCGGCTTCTTCATTCTTACCGGGACAAGAGGATCTCTACCTGACCCCATAGAGAGCAACCTCGAATCGATTGTGGATGGAATCATAGATCTCAAGCTCGTCCGGAAGGGTAAGTCTATGATCAGGACGCTTACAGTGAGAAAGGTGGCAGGACGTCAGATTGATTTCGCAGAGACAGAGTTCAAGATTACAAGGGGAAAGGGAATAATGTTTGTGGAACCACGTTTCCAGGTAGGTCTTCCTGCCATAACTAGAACCCTAGACTCTGCGATAAGACAAGCCCGGTCATCCCTCAAGACCCTCGAAAAAGAGCTGGAGAGACGCTGGAGAACGGAACCGGACGCAGAACAGCCCCCGGAACCTGACGGGGAATTACGTTAGAACCCGTTCCCAGGAACACTCCCGCGGATACCCCAGATTTCGCGGACTCAATTCTTTCACGTTTCCTGCCATCTCTTTCCCCAATCAACCCTAGTCATACTTCTTTCCGTGTGCGGAAGGTGACGATTTCACTCCTTTTGGGAAATCCTTGCTTGAAAGAACAAAAGAAGAGGGAGCCACGAAGAAGCAAAGCCGTGCTCTGTTAAACCGCTGGAACCTTCTCTGCTTGAGTCTTGGTTGTTAGAGTTACGCCGAGCTGTTTCAACAGTCCTACCAAGTCGTAGAAGAGTTTCTCTTCGACAATCTCGTTGTTCTTCCACTGGGCAACCGTGCAGAACTCAAGCTCGAATTTCTTGTTGGTGGCAGGGATTATGCGCCCATCCGGGCCCATAAATGGCCCTATGTTCTTGCCTCTCCATCTGGCCACTGAACATGTGTAATCGCCGTAGCCGAAGAGGACCTTGTATGGATTGTTGTCCAGATGATTGTCAAAAGCTTTGAAGAATTCAACAGATTCGTTATGATGGGCGTGGCGTCCCCTCGTTGGCTCAGGTTGGCCAGGCCAGTACACCGCAACGTTCTCAGAGTGACGTTTCATGAACGTTTCCCAGTCTTTTGCATTCCAAGCGTTGTCTAATGTTTGCATAAGTCGCAGGTTTTCTTCAACACCCATTCCGAAAATTCACCTCGTAGACTACGATTAGGGTGTCAGTTCAGCTTTTATCGTTATTCTAATCGTCCCTCTTCCAATCTGCCTATGTCGTATTCTTCTATCTATCGAATCTCTCAAGAATCTGCAGAATCTCAAATTCATTTTCATCCGGGTCAGCAAAAGTAGCTGTGTATGCCACCATGAGTTCTTCGGGACGATAATCGACCTTCTTCTGAGGACGCTTCACTGAACCACCAAACCTCTCCACTCTTTTGACTGCCTGTTGGATGTCCTCAACTTCAAAGTGAATCGCGACTGGCTTGCCCTGCTTGTGACGAAGCCCGTTGTAGCCGCCGTGTAAGGCAAGTCGAATGTTGCCCACCTGGAACTCGGCCCAGGGAGGAGCCTCTGGTCCTCGCCAATTTCTAACAAGCTTCAGATCGAATACGTTCTGGTAGAAGTTCAGGCATTCCTCGAAGTGTTCGACGAAAAAGATGACAGGATTTAGTTCTACCAATGTGACATCTCGTGAATTGGATTTGACCTTCGCATAGTCTCTTGTTTTCGCTGAGAGTTCTTTACATTTTCTGCCATCTCTTCCTTAATCACTCCGGCTCATTTCCCCTCATCATGCGGGCGGTGACGGTCAGGGAGGTCATGTGGTGTTGGACTTGCAACAAGGTCATGGAACACGACGTTAGCAATCACCCTGGCTCGGCTGGCGGATGGGTCACCATCGTCTGCAAGGGTTGCAGAGCAACCCAAGTAGAACAGTTATGGAAAGATGGGACGATACGAGATTCTCTTAGAGGTCAAATCTAGATGAACATGTCCGAAACAACACGACAACGTTCTCTGTGGGTCGCGTCTGATACGTCGTATAATCTAAATTAGGAATCGTATCCTTTCCTGAAGGCTGAAGTGATCTATGAGTCCACAGGAGGCTCGAAGTGCGGTGCGCATTAGTTCCCTATTCCGACCTGTTCTTGCGAGGACCCTTTTCCCTAGCCAATGATAGAAACTACTCTCCGTCGCAGTGAGTTGCGCAGTTCTCTCTGCTCCTCCTTGAACAAACTCGGCCTGTTTCCGCCGTGTTTTCTCGTAGCTTTTGAGCGTGTTCGCGCTGAAATCGTCCAGCTCAAAGCATCTCTCCATCGTGTTTGATAGAGCCGCATCATCTTGCAAAGCCATGTTCGCGCCTTGGGCCCATGAGGGGTCAAGAGCATGGACAGCATCCCCGAGCAGGGCAGCTCGGTCGACAACCCAGTTTTTCACATTAACCCTTTGAGGGGAGGCATAGGTGATGTCTTCCCATGACCCGAGGCCACCTAGGGAGTCGGAAAGCTCTGGCTCAATACTCGCAATCTCTTTCTTGAATGATTCTAGTCCTCGAGCTTTGAAATCCTCTGACTTTCTTTTTGGAAGGTAATAGAAGATGTACGTCGAGTCTCGTGGAGGAAACAAACCCACCATCTTGCCCCGAGCTACATACTGCCTTGCTTCTACCGAAAGTGAGGCTACTGGTCCCGCGAGCGTGAAGAGGAAGTCGTCGGGATATTTCTTGACTTTGGCAGGTATTCGGAGTGCCTGTCTAATTTTCGAGTTCTCCCCGTCGGCCCCGACGACAATTTTCGCGGAGTACTCAACTGAAGAGCCGTTTCTTTCTGCTTTTATGACCCGTCCAAACCGAGTGAGCAATATTTCTCGAAAGAATGTTGAACTGTGGATTGTTCCGCCTTTGTTGGAAAATACCTCTCGAAGAACTAGCTCAAGTTCACTCGGTACAACAGTCAGGAGATAGTTGTGAGGATGGTTGAGAATAGAGTAGTCAAATGTTGCCAGTGGGCCTCCGCCTATCTCATGCCAGGTCACGCGAGTGACCTTTGCCCCAATTCTAACAACTTGGTCCAGAAGACCAAGCTTTTCCAGAGTTTCCAGGCCGTTCGGCTGAAGAGTTAGCCCTCTCTTCGACGGCGTTACTCGAGACCTTGCCTCTAAGACGCATGTTTTTCGAGCGTTGGATGCGAGGGCGCAACCCAAGGCCAAACCTCCTATTCCAGCACCTACTATTACAACGTCGTAGTCCTCCACCGGGACATCTACCTTCAGAAATCGCTTCCACTACTGAGCGTAAAGGGCTAACAGTTTTTCCTTTTTTGCCCTCGCTACATTTGATATCCTCTTGAAACGCTGGCCTTCGGAGATCTATCCGTCATTTTGCCTAGCTGAGGCCTGAGAGGCTCAGAACATAGTATGATAGGCCAGCTATCGCTGCCGCGGCGGGAATCGTCAGGACCCACGCGTAGACTATTCTGCGGGCCACTCCCCATCTCACCGCTGAGAGTCTGCGCGTCGAGCCAACGCCCATGATCGCTCCGGCTATGGTATGGGTTGTGCTTACAGGGATTCCTAGAGATGCGGTGGCGAAGAGTGTTGAGGCGGCTGCGGTCTCGGCGCTGAACCCTCCGAAGGGGTGCAACTTTGTAATCTTCATGCCCATTGTGCGAACTATCCTCCATCCCCCGAAATAGGTTCCAAGACCCATAGCGGTTCCCGCCATCAGTATGACATAGAACGGAACGTAGAACGTCGAACCTAACAATCCCTGAGCGAAAAGAAGCGCAGCTATGATCCCCATCGTCTTCTGAGCATCATTCGTCCCATGCCCTAAACTGTAGAGGGCCGCGGAAACGAGTTGAAGCCGTCGGAACGCGTGGTCAGATGTGGAACGGGAATACCGCATGGCAATCCTCACCGTGAGCAGGACTAAGCCAATAGCAGCGAAGAAGCCGATCACCGGAGACAGCACTATGAAGTATGCTATCTTGCTGACGCCAGCGGTCTGAACCACGCCCCACCCTCCCTTCACGACACCAGCGCCGATAAGGCCACCGACCAAGGCGTGGGACGAACTCGTGGGCAGTCCAAACCACCAAGTTATGACGTCCCAAGATATCGCACCGGTGAGGACAGCAAGTAGTAGCCAGGCGGTGACTATCTTCGGGTCTATGGTTCCTTTACCTATTGTTGAGGCCACGTTGACCCCGAAGACGAAGGCCGCCACGAAATTGAAGAATGCGGCCCAGAGCACAGCGACACGGGGCGTCAGAACTCTCGTAGAAACCACGGTAGCAACAGAGTTCGCCGCGTCGTGAAACCCGTTCATGAAATCAAACCCTAAGGCAACAACAACCACCAGGACAACTATCTCAAACGGGACTGTCGTGGACATTTGGGGGGACTCTTTTTTTTTGGCTAGGAGTACTCTAGGATGATGTCCCTGATCACCTGGACAACGTCCTCACACTTGTCAGTAATTGTCTCCATCAATTCGTAGATCTCCTTGAACTTGATGATGGAGATCGCATCGTTCGTCTTGAAAAGGGCGGCGACGGCCTCGTTCAGAACAACATCCGCCTCGTTCTCCAATGTGTCGACCTCATTGCATCTGGTCTCAATCTCAGAGGCCTTGATCTTTTGAATGCTGGCGAAGGCGAAGTCAATTTCCCGAACTGACTTCAGGACCAAGTCGGCGAACCGTCTCATCGGCTCTGTTGACGAATCTACCTCGTAGAGGTACAAACGGTTGACAACGGCGTAGATGTAGTCTAGGACATCGTCGTATAGAGAAGCTAGCTTGCTGATGTCTTCTCTATCGATCGGAGTGATGAAAGTCTTCACGAGACGGTCGTAGATTGAATGAACAATTTCGTCTCCGTGATGCTCTATGTCCTTTACCCTGTTCCTCTTGTCAGACAATTGATCGAAGTTCTGGATCAACTCACTGAAAGCCATAGCCCCCGCCAAGACATTCTTCGACTCTTCCTCTAGAAGCTGGAAGAAGATTTTCTCCCGGGGTATGAGAAGCTCCCTTAGACCCATAAGACGATCCGTGAGCGACTGAGTAATTAATCGTCCCACTGATAATACTGACCGTCTATGTAGGTCAGTAGATCACAGTAGTTCACGAAAAAAATGCGCGACTTTTGGATGAACCGAGAACTTTGAAAACTGAGAGTCATCTACGCTTGGGCACGGTTATGGCGGTCAGTTCATCTCTTTACTACATCTAGGTAGCACGATTCGACTTCCGCTTCGGAGATCTCACCGCTCTCCGAGTTGTGTGACACCAGATTAGGATTCTTGAGTAACTGGACTGGGCCTAAGAGGTGGTACATCCTTGGCCGTGGAAAAGTCTGAACGTCTATCTCATAGGTTTCGCCGCTCCCTCCGGTGTCCGGGTCGGATCATGGGTGCGACTTCGCCCTCTCAGGAAGTCGGGAACTTGAATCATCTTCTTCATGTGTGCGGGTAGGCACGCCATGGGAAATAAGTAGATAACTAACCGAGTATATAGCTAGGGTAAATATATACATAGACCAACGGAGACGGGTTCAGGAATTGAAGCAGGTCGAGCTGAGGAGGTTGCAAATGACTGGAGGGGCGAGCTATACTGTTTCTCTCCCTAAGGATTGGGTGAAGGAACAAGGTCTCAAGGTGGGTGATGCCGTGGCTGTTCTTCCGCGGTCAGATTCTTCGCTAACTTTGGTCCCGCATGAGAAGATTCCGGCCAATCAGGGCAAGGGTGCAGAGGCTGTTCTCGCGCCTTCGAAGGATCAGGATAGAGAACAGATCTTGAGAACGGTCGTCGCCCAGTATTTGGCAGGCTATGATGTGATCAGAATAAGATTTCATACGGCGTCAAGGCCTGACCTTCGTGTATACCTTAGAGAGGCTGCGAGGCGCATGTTCGTTGGATCGGAGATCATCGAGGAGTCAAGAGATGAGTTGATAGTTCAATGCCTTTCAACCTACGGGGACCTCCCGGTGCCAAAAGTCATCTCGAGAATGAGCCTTATCGCTAAACTCATGTTGCGTGATGCAGTAGAGTCTCTGAAGAATCGGGACTCTGCGCTTTCTGAGGAAATTATCAAAAGAGACGAAGAAGTTGACCGATTTTACCTGTTTCTCATACGACAGCTCACCATGGCTGTCCTGAATAGAAGCCTGATCCAGGAAATCGGATTGGCGGATCCACGGGATTGCCTCGTCTATCGTGTGGTCTCGAAAAGCC
>WNGG01006601.1_pt1 | contig 21049 bp, 22 predicted proteins | sample 5400661 | NCBI WGS metagenome assembly WNGG01 (sample SAMN13153372, study PRJNA577476) | soil metagenome | isolation source: 100 cm soil or saprolite under Garry oak tree replicate 1 | place: USA:California | collected 2016-06-15
GGGCTGTCCCGCAGCGCTACAACTGGGGCGGCGAGAAGGTTGATCTGCGCACCTATTTTGCGATGGCGCGTGGCACACAGCATGACCAGGTGCAGGCCGAGGCCATTCCTGCCATGGAGATGACCAAGTGGTTTGATACCAACTACCACTATATCGTGCCTGAATTCTCACAGCAGCACCAGTTCCACCTGGCCTCGACAAAACCACTGGACGAGTTTATGGAGGCCAGGGAGCTTGGTATTCATACGCGGCCTGTGCTGCTGGGTCCTGTCTCGTTCCTGCTCCTGGGCAAGACACATCGGCAGGACCTACAGCCGCTTGCCCTCCTGGATCGCTTATTACCCATATACGAGGAACTACTCCAAGCGCTGGCGACAGCTGGAGCAGACTGGATTCAGATAGACGAGCCATGCCTGGTGCTTGACCTGGATGTTGACGTACAGGCCGTCTTCCAGAAGACGTATGCTCGCTTGAGCGCAGTGTCCTCATCGCTGCGCCTGTTGCTGGCGACCTACTTTGGTGATCTGGGTCCTTCTCTGCCTGTCGTGTTACACCTTCCGGTCGCTGCTGTTCACCTTGATCTTGTGTGTGCGCCGGAACAGTTGGAGCGAGCGCTGGCAGAAGCACCCCCTTCCCTCGCACTCTCGCTTGGCGTCGTCGATGGGCGCAATGTCTGGCGTACTGAATTTGACCGCGCTCTGGCCCTGATCGGGTGTAGCGTGCAGGCGTTGGGCTCCGAACGTATCCTGATCGGTCCTTCCTGTTCACTGTTGCACGCACCAGTTGACCTCGCCCAGGAGACGCGGCTGGATGATGAACTCAAACAATGGCTTGCCTTTGCCCATCAAAAGCTTGAAGAGATTGTATTGCTGACGCACGCCAGCAACGAGAGCGTTGCCGCTCTCGCGGCGCAACTTGAGGCGAATCGACAAGTGTTTCAGCGGCGACGCAGTTCGCCCAGGATTCACCATGAAGGGGTAGCACAACGCGTCAAGGCGGTGATGGGGCAGGGAGCGCAGCGGAAGAGTCCCTCTGCTGAGCGCAGAAAGCAGCAGCGGGCTAAATTGAAATTGCCGCTCTTGCCGACGACGACGATTGGTTCATTCCCGCAGACCAGCGAGGTGCGCGCTACCCGTGCCGCCTACAAGAGCGGGAAACTGGATGCCGCTGGTTACGAGGATTTCTTGCGCAAAGAGATTGAACGCACGATTCGCTTCCAGGAGGAGATCGGGCTGGATGTGCTGGTGCATGGAGAGTTTGAGCGTAGTGACATGGTCGAGTACTTTGGTGAGCAGCTTAGCGGCTTCCTTTTTACGCAGCATGGCTGGGTGCAGAGCTATGGTTCGCGCTGTGTCCGACCGCCTATCATCTATGGCGATGTCACGCGCCCCGGACCAATGACCGTACGCTGGTCACGCTTTGCGCAGTCGCTGACAGAGCGACCGGTGAAGGGAATGCTGACCGGGCCTGTCACCATGTTGCAATGGTCGTTCGTGCGTGACGATCAACCGCGTTGGGAGACCTGTTATCAACTGGCCCTGGCTCTTCATGACGAGGTGCAGGATTTGGAGGCGGCCGGGATCGGTGTGATTCAGATTGACGAACCGGCTCTGCGTGAAGGCTTACCCTTGCGTCGTGCCCACTGGCAGGCCTATCTCACCTGGGCGGTCAATTGCTTCCGATTGGCCTCTTCTGACGTACGCGATGACACACAAATTCACACGCATATGTGTTATTCCGAGTTCAACGATATCCTAGAGGATATCGCCAGGATGGATGCGGACGTGCTCTCGATTGAAGCCTCGCGCTCGCAGTTGGAGTTGCTGAACGCATTTGTGACCTATCACTACCCGAACGAGATCGGTCCCGGTATGTACGATATTCACTCGCCGCGTGTGCCTTCACGCCAGGAATGTGAAGAGATCCTCCACAAAGTGCTCCAGGTACTGCCTGCCCGGCAGGTCTGGGTCAATCCTGACTGTGGTCTCAAAACGAGGCGCTGGGAAGAGGTACAACCAGCTCTCACCAATCTGGTTGCTGCGGCGCAGGTGGTACGCTCTACACAGGGGGAACATGCGTGAGAAAACGGCCTGATTTCCTCCCCATGGGGTCCGTCACAGGCATAGGCAGTCTCCCTCTGACGGACCCCCAGGCTGCCATACGATTAGTCGCGCAGATGTGTCCAGACGTTCCCTTCTGGCCGCAACTGCCGCGGCGGTCCTCGCGCGAACACATGATTGAGCAAGCGCTTGGGCCACGGAGCGCCTTATTCGTGCCTCGCAAAACTGGTTACGGATATCGTATCAAGCCCGGTCTCCTTCGGGTATGCTTGCATGAATTGCTTGATGGTATTGCCGCACTGGATGAACACTCTGCCGCTGGCTTCATCGCTTTTGAGCAAGCTGTAGAGGCTGGGGTGTTCAACCGTGCGCGGGCCTTGAAAGGGCAGCTTGTCGGGCCGATTACCCTGGCTTGCAACCTCTTTGACGGGGAACACGTCTTTGTATTGAACCAGGAATACCTGGCTGCGGTGAGCCGTTCTATTGCGCGCCTCGCGTTGTGGCAGGTGCAGCGCCTCCAGCGATGGAACGTGCCCGTCTTTTGCTTCCTGGACGAGCCGTGCCTGGCACAACTCACGCATGATCCATTCAAGCACATGGCTGCACAGGCGGTGGAGGCGCTGCACAATGTGGTGACGACGTTACAAGCAGCAGGCGTACTCGTTGGCATCCATTGTTGCGCCGGACAAACATCGTTCCAGACGATGTGCCAGACTGCACCAGATATCCTCTCGTTCGATGCGTACCAGGATCTGGAGACGTTCTGCGCAGACCCATATGCGCGTACCTTCATCAACGAAGGCGGTCTGATAGCGTTTGGCCTGGTTCCGACCTCTTCCGACCACTCTCGGCTTGATCCGACGACCTTGTTCACACGCTGGTTACTGGCATGTACAGACATGGGTGATGTGAGCCAGCTTGCTGCGCATACATTGATTACTGCGACCTGTGGACTGGGCCTGCTCAGCCTTGCGCAAGCGGAGTCCACGTTTCACTCTGCTCAACATATTGCCGCTCTCGTGAAGAAAGTTGCGCTGAACACACGATAGCGCGTTCTTTCTACCGTACATAGGTAACCCGGCGGTCGTCTTTTTTGGCTGCTCTCCTGCAGAGCAGTTCGAGGCTGCGACGATTGCACGAAAGGGAAGCTGGCATGAGCAGAGAGCATCGTGAATCGCTTGATGACGAGCGCGATACGGGACGATTGGAAGCATGGAGTGATGATCCAGGTCTCATTGCCGGAACAAGACGCCTTCTGTCAGGTCTTGCGCGTGATTGGCTACTGGGAGTGAGTCAGTTCTCTGGCCTGGTGCGCGAGCATCCAGAGCAGCGATTCACCGACAGGCGAGTGTGTGATGCCTCTGCATTTGTGGAAGGGATGTATTCCACGACGTCCCTTCTTCTCCTGCATGCTGTCGGAGTTCGGCGACGCGAGGGTGGCATGAAACGAGGTGATACCTGTGGTCGGGGTACGCGTCTCGAATGCACTCCGCATGGATGTGTATGTCTGGCTGCTGATCGAGGCATCGCAGCATGGCACCAGATATGAATTGAAAGATGTTCCCATGGAAGACCCAGATGATTGGATCATCGACTCCAACGGCTTCTACGTTGCTACCCGCTCATTCCTGATTCGGCGTGGCTATTGTTGCGCTAACCAGTGCCGCAATTGCCCATATATTAACTGGCACAACTCCCCGACATGGGAACCTCTGCCAGCAGAGGCGGTACATTTTACTGAAGTGTCGCCAAAAGCAGTGGAGGATGCACAAAAAGCACTCACGTATCATGAACAGCAGGTACAGGATGGGAGCCAGGCCGAAGAAGCACTTCACCAGGCAATGATCGCGCACTACCGTTTGCTTTTGGAACGCTGGGAAGAATCAAGGGGATAAAAACGGCGGAGGAGTCTGACGTGAGAGCGGAAGCACAGAACAGTCGAGGCTCGTAGCGAGATGCAGTTCGTCAGGGTTTCTAGCCAAACCGTTTTGTACACATCTCTACCTGGATGATCACTCTTTTCTCTCGGCTGGAAATAACACCGGTATCCAATGCTCGATGTGCAAAAGCAATGCGTGGCCAGGAAGAGAAAGACTCCTGCATTGCCTCACCAAAAACGGCGGTGAACCGATTCTTCCATGAGGCAATGCGCTCATTACTTCTAATTGTCGCTTAACAACACCTATTAGCACTCAGACTTGGTAGAAGCTTCTTCTTGTCAGGACAGAGTGACGTTCGCATAGGTCAGCTGATGGCCCAAAGCCCTCGATGAGGTCTAAGCATCTATGGACCTCGACACGTCCAGCGGTCCCACTTTCCTGAGCATACATTCAGGTTTAGGAGCCAGTTGTTTGCCCGACCTCGATAAGATAGTCGTCAGGGTCACGCATGTAGCAGCGAATCTCCACGCTATGATCCTTTGGCTCGGTCAGGAATTCGGCCCCTCTGTTTCGCCACTGCTCGTACGCGGCCCAGATGTCGGCGACACGAATGTTCAGAAAACTGGAAACCTCATTTGGGTTCTGAGGGGGACGAAGCGTCACGTTGGGTTTATCGTCCGTGGGGCCACCACCGACGTTCACAATCAGCCAACTATTGGCAATTTGAATGATGGTGGGTTCGCCGCTGCGAACAACGGTGCCTCCAAGAATGCGCACATAAAACTCCGCTGAGCGTTTCACATCTGCTACAGTCAAGAAGTGTGTCAGGATAAAGCCTTCTTTGGGAGGCAAGTGATAGTCTTCTCTTGTGCTCATGGTCTCTTCCCCTTCTTTCTTGTTGCTCTTGTGTTGATGAGTCTCACCACGAACAGGGTTCAACAGCCGTGGAACGCTGCCATCTCCATCTCCTCATGTTCAATACGACATGCGTCTCAATGAGTTGAGACATGTCTGGGTCATACTAGAGAAATAGCTCTTTGTCCATAGTTCGTTAGCAGTATATAATTTCTGTGAAGTTGTCCAGTCCCCGATTTACTGAACACTAAAACAGGGTGATTTTAGGGACACTGTTCAGTTGTTGCGCCTTCGCAAACTGGTCAGGCGAACGATAGTCTAGGCTCTCATGTGGCCTGGTGGTGTTGTAAAAGTTGACCCACTGTTGGGCTGCCCGCAAAAAGTCTCCCAACGTGCGATACGGCTGGCGCTCGGCGACTGCTAGCTTAAAGAGCCCCACAAAGCGCTCCGCATAGCCATTGTCGGTCGGCGTGCCTGCTCGACTCATCGAACGGACAAAGCCCTTCTCAAGCAAGAGCGTTCTGGTCTCGAGAGCCCCATACTGCTTGCCTTGATCCGAATGAAAGATCGCTCCCGGCACCTCAAATGGCACCATTTCGATCGTCTTGACCACCAGCTCCGCTTGCATGCGATAATCAAACGCCAGTGCCAAGATATGTCGCGTGCGCGACCATTCGGCAAAGCAGCCACGCACCCGTGCCCCATCTGACAAACGCACTTCAAAGATGTCGGAGAAAACCACCTCTGTCGGACTACTCTGCTCCAACTCTCTCACCAGATTGGGAGCCGTCTGGTCCGTTTTCCCTGGATAGACGTAGCGCTTCTTCTTGCGTCTGGCCGCAATGCCATACTTGTGCATAATGCGATTGACGCGGTTCTTGCCCATGCCCATCAGCACGGCCAGTTTGCGATGAGGAAGCCGTATCATCTAGTTCATGCCACTGCTCAATCGCCACCGCCACCTGCTTATCTTTGGGCGCTCGCTTGGATTTGAGGTACAAACTGCCTCGCGCGAACTCAAGGGCACGTACCACCTGGCTCTTGCTATAGGGGTCGTGGGGAGCCAGCAACTGCTGGGCCAGTTCCACCTTCTGTGCGGCTTTTAGCGTCCCAACAACCCCGGTACTTTTTTTAGGATTTCATTCTGCACCGTCAGCTCGCCGATGATCTTCTTCAGGTCATCAGGCGACTCTCCTGGTGCATAGCCCTGGGCTTGCGCGATCTTTTTGGGATTGCGTTTGTCCACGAAGATGCTACTGGCCTTCGCTTGAAATTCCTGCCTCCAGCGATGGATCATCGACGTGGAGACGCCGAACTTCGTGCGCACTTCTTCAATGGTCGTCTCGCGTTGCAGGCTTTCGAGCACGACCTTTAACTTGAACTCCGCTGTGTACTGCTTGCGTGTGTTCTCCATTGCTTCCAATACCTTTCATTTCAGTTTCCTCCCTTGTTCTCTTGTTCATTATACCAGGTATTGGACACCTTAACCGACGATGGCCGTTCCCCTTTGCAGCCGTCTGGTCTCCGCTTGCACGATCGTATCACCCAGGTCAGCGACTCGATTGCCCGGGTCCAGGAAAAAAAAGGTTGCCACCCGCTTTAAAGCTGTTGCGAGCCTATTCTGACCAAAGGAGTCAAGGCTACCGCCGTGCTGTGGTCCCCACTGCAGCGCGCGTATGGACTGGTGCACCAGGCGGCACAGATCCTGGCCAATGATGAGCAGCACACCGGGGCACAGGTTCGTGAATGCTACCTGGCATACGTTCGCCAGATGCAGGAACAGAAGGCCGAAATGGAGCCGCTCGCTGAGGCCATTGAGCATTTTTGCCATATCACTGACAACTTTGCGGCTGGCCTTTTTCAGTGCTATGACGTGGAGGGCTTGCCGCGTACCAATAATGATCTGGAACATTGCTTTGGTGTCGCACGGGTTCATGAGCGACGAGCCACAGGTCGACGTGGAGCCATTCCAGGCGTGGTTGTGCGCGGTTCCGTCCGCGTGATCGCTGCGGTCGTCACGAGAGAGAAGAGCTTCTCTGCCCAGGAGCTTCAACCCCGCGATTATCAGCGCTGGCGCGACCTGCGTGCCCACCTGCAACAGTGTGAAGAAACCCGTCGGCAGCAATTCCGGTTTCGCAAGAATCCTGCCGCGTACCTGGCGGCTCTGGAAGCTCAACTTCTCACCTGAAGATTGCCATTCAGCCGTTTTTTTGGGTAATGGTACATTACCCAACATTGGGTAAAATCCAACACACAGGGGAAAAGTTCCATGACAGTCAGGGTCTTCCTCCGGTTTGCTCTTGCTACGGGCCGTTTCACTTTCTCTAACACTTTTCTGCGAGCTGCCTTTTTCTCTTTACTCGGGGCGTGAGAAAGCAAGGGGGTAGTTTTAGTAGGGCTGGTGATCTGGTGGCCGTACTCGCCCATACCTCACTGGCTTGTCTCATGTCAGGGTCTATCTATCCCTTCGTTTTTCGAGACGGTGGAAAGAGGATACCGGAGACAAATCTGGTTCACAGAACCGGAGGAAAATCTGGTTATTCGGAACTATGGTGAACAGTGTGTTCGTCGGCAAGGGCACAGCATTGGTCGTTATGAGAAGCTGAGGCTGATGTAACAGATGCGGGTTGCCGGTCAGCATTCGCAGGGAGTTATTTTACTATCCCATGAGGCTGTGACTCTTTTGTGTCAGCAAAGCCGCCCTCTGTGATGGAAACGTGAGAGTCATGCGCTACTCTTCTGTGAAAGCGCAGATGGGAGCGCAGCGACAAGGATGGAAGCCAGGAAGTGCTATCATGACCGTTCAGAGCACCACAAGAGAACCAATGAACTGCCATGCGTGCCACAACCAAACAGACGAGCGCTGCTCGTATGGTCTGCTGCCTGTCTGTGCTGAGCATGGGGAGTACGTCCAAGCGTGGTATACGCGTCGGCAGGTGCTGGTCTGCACCCCGTGTCAAAGCCAAACTCCAGGAGATTGCCCAGGAGGATGAGAGCCTCTCCTGGGCAACACAAGCACGGCATCGTGTTGCTCTGGTGCCTGTGCTTCCAGAAATGTGATGCCATTGTGAGCGCACATCGCCTCTTTTCCCGGTATACTTGACGTATGAAGAAGAGGTGGGCAACGGCGAAACGAAAGGAGGAGCCGCTTCCTGAATGATAGGTGAAGACTGGCTGGGCTGTGAGGCATGGACAAGGACATATATACGAACGGAGGCAGGTTGGTTGCTCACGACGATGAGCACACCGCATAAAGTCATCAGATGATCCGTCCTGTGTTTCGATGCGCATCACAGCCCACTTTTTTCCAGAAGAATGGGTATTGATCGAAAGGAGACTATGCACCACCCTCCTTAAAGACGTTACTTCTCGTTGAGGATGACCTTGTCACTGCTTTCCGCCTTGGTCAGACGCTTGCATAGCAGGCAGCCTGCCGTGTCATCTTCGCTTCTGATTGGTTGACGGCCTTGCAATTCCTTCGCCTGTGCAAACCAGACCACATTCTCTGGATGAGCGCCTGCTCACGCGGCATGGCATTGACCTTTTGCCGCGCCTCCTTGTGTTGAAAGAGCTCCAGGATATTCCGCTCCTTTTCCTGAGCGCCGATTCCCCTGGGAGCTAGTGAGCGCAGTGAGGAACTTGGCCTCATTTCTACGCCCTATCGCTACACAACAATCGGTATGGCATCAAAGAGTGGGTCTTTGCAGTGTTTTTCCACTCTTCCAATATGCCTCCGTGTTGTTTTGCTAATTCTACTCTCTGTTACTTTATTCTGACTAGGGAAGTCTTCTGCCAAGTCAGAGTGCCAATAGGTGTACCGAAGTGTTCTAATCAAGCATGAACCCTGTATGCTCGTTGTGCGGGAAAGTGCTTGGGATCTGTGGCGCATCTTTCCTGTCACCAGTGGGTTAGTCCAGACACCCCGGGAGCTTTGGTTCCAAGGCGAGTCCCCAGCCACAACCAGGAAGAAGGAAATTCGATGAGTACTGCTGTTAGGATTGCCGTCCCGGTTTCCTGAACATCCCTTGAGAGGCGCTCTGCATACCCACAGGTCCCGGAGGCCCTCCTCTGGACTCGGCTTCGTTGGGGCTAAACAGTGCTCCTGCCCGTTCGGGTAGTACAACTACTCCGGCCAGGGATTGCCATGGTCATCACAGTTATTGTCGATCATCCATTGCACGTGCCGCTCTGCCCAGCTCATGTGTTGCTCTGCGAGACGACGCCTGGTCCGCTTCAGCCAGCGCTGGACGTGCAGACGGCTGCGACAGCGATGGGTGCTCCCCTCGAAGGTAATCACATAGCCAGGATTGGCGTTGCCGTCTGTGGATGGTCCGCCCTCCTCGAGCGTTGCTCCCAATGCGGCGAGCTCACGCAGGGTCTTTGGCCATTGGTTTTCTGCCCGTTGTGCCGCCGCCGCTTGGCGGCGTGTCCGTTCCTGATGCTGGTGACGAGCGAGCGCCAGTCGACTCTGCGCTCTTTGCTGCCGTTTCTTTTTTGCCTGTGTGCCCATCTTTGTTTGCTCTGCTCGTTTCCTGGTTCTGCTGTGCATTGTACTCTCTCAGCAGGGCATAGTAAACCTCTTACCCCTCCAGGAATAGAATGCAATGCTTGTTCCTGAGAAGAGGAGGATCAGGATTTCAGTTCACCTCTCGCTGTTGCTGCTTCTCAAGAAGAGTGGGATGAGAGACTTTGCCCAGATTTCCTGCTCTCACATCACTGTTCGGCACACCACTGCCTGTTGTTCCGTCACCTGTTTCCAGCATTTTCTGGTATCTGTCTCCAGAGATATCTGGACACGTTCTCATTCCTTTTGAGCACGGGACCTGGTTACACTCTACATACAGGATAGGGGTCTTTATGGAGCGCAGACCATCCAGATGGTGGATGGAGCAACTACCTGGAGTACAGGTGTCGGACACGTAGAGTCAGAGGCAACACGTGATGGAGGTTCAGTCTCGTCATCTGTTCACTCATCACTGAGCTTTGCTCAAGCCTTGCCTTGTTGAACGACACCCGATGCTCCTGAACAAGCGACGTCTTGCGCCTGCGCCCTAATTTTCCTGCTCTGTAGGGCTTTGCTGCCTCCAATGAGGGAGGCAGCGAGGCGATCTCTCCAGGGCCACATACAGCAGCTCTGCGCAACGCTGCTGCCGCACAGACAGGATAGTGTCGCAGCAGGTAATGGCTCATCCCCGGCCATGAGGCGGCGGGTTCAATGATGCGATCATTTCCTGTTTCTTCGCATGGACGTCCATGCAATTAGGTTGGAGAGCCCGTCACAACAAGCGGGCTCCCATCATCTCACCAGCGATGAGTCTAATGGAGACATCTCTCACAGCTCATCCTGCCAACGCAAGGGCAACAACATGTCAGAGCACATTCCTGGAGATCAGGGTGTACCAGTGAAAAGAGAGGATGCATTTATGCCTGGACGTATCGGTTTCATTGGCGTTGGTCATATGGGCCAACCCATGGCACGCAATCTCCTGAAGTCTGGCTTTGAACTCCGTGTATATGACCTACATCCAGAGCAAGCAGCGTCGCTGGTTGCGCTTGGGGCGCACCAGGCGTTCCATCTCAGTGACGTTGCAGCACCAGGTGGCGTCGTGATCACCATGGTTCCCGATGATCACGCTCTGGAGGAGGTCGTCTTGAGCGAGGGCGGGATTTTGGAGCAACTTGGCGCGAACGGAATCCACCTCTCCATGAGTACAGTATCGCCCCAAGCAGCAGAACGGTTTGCGGCTCTGTATGCTAAACAAGGCAGCTGTTACCTTGCTGCAACCGTCCTGGGCCGACCTGATGTCGCAGCAGCGGCGCAACTTTCGATATTTCTTGCAGGTCCCTGTGCTGCCAAGGAACGTGTGCTGCCCCTCTTGCAGGTGCTTGGGAAAGACATCTACGACGTTGGAGAAGCGGTAGCAGCAGCCAACGTGGTCAAGATTGCGGCCAATTTCCTCATTGTGGCGGCCATAGAAGCCATGGGAGAAGCGGCTGCCCTGGTCGAACGTTACGGCCTGAACCGGGCGCAGTTCCTGCACATGATGGTAGCGTCACCCCTGTTCGGCGGTGCCGTCTATGAGGGCTATGGGCGCATGATCGGGGAGAATCAGTATGAGCCAGCACTTTTCCCGGTGCCCCTGGGGCTCAAGGACGTGGACCTGGTGTTGAGCACGGCAGCCGCTATGTACGTCCCTGTTCCGCTTGCCAGTGTCGCTCGTGAGCATTTGCTGCGGGCGATTGAAGAGGGATGGGCAGCGCACGACTGGTCCGTGCTGGCGCGTGTGATTGCCACAGAGGCGAGACTGCCAGCGGAAGTTCATGCCTAGCTTGAAAGGGAGCACACAGATGTACCTGTCCACCTTGCCGGGAACGGGGAGTTCGGCGACGATTCCCAGGAGCAGAAGGCCCATCCGCCCGCTCCACGGGCTGACGTCCTACCCACCTCTCCAACCTGAAAGAACAAGCCATGGCAACGCGCCTGCCAATATCCCAGGCCATCGCCGGAGCACAAGACGCACTGTCCCGGCCGTCGAGATGGTTGACCTCTGCAAACATTTTGGCACGCTGCGGGCTGTTGATCACCTCTCGCTCTTGGTCGAGCCTGGAGAAATCTTCGGTCTGCTCGGTCCCAACGGATCGGGGAAAACGACCATCATCAACATGTTGAGCGGGTTGAGCGTGCCCACCAGTGGCCAGGTACACGTGCTGGGGTATGATGTGCGGCGCAACGGGCGGCAGGTCCGACACCTCCTTGGGGCCGTGCCGCAGGAGACGGCCCTGTACGAGGAACTCTCGGCGTGGGATAACCTCGAGTTTCACGCCGATCTCTTCGGTGTGCCGCGCAGGGAGAAAAAGGCGCGCATCATCGCTATCCTGGAGCTGGTGCAATTGCTCGACCGCAAGGATTCTCGTGTCAACACCTTCTCCGGCGGCATGAAGCGGAGGCTGGCCATCGGCAGGGCGCTGCTCCATAACCCACGGCTGCTGTACCTGGATGAGCCCACCTTGGGTGTGGATGTGCAGGCGCGCTGGGCCATCTGGGACTATCTGCTCACTTTGCGTGAGCAGGGCAAAACGGTCCTGCTCACCACCAATTACCTCGAAGAGGCTCAGGCGCTCTGCGACCGCCTCGCCATTCTCGACCATGGCAAGCTGATCGCAGTCGATACTCCGGCTCATCTCAGGCAGCTCTACGGGGCGCGGGTCATCGAACTGGAAACCTCCACCATGAGCAGGGCCATAAAGGAGTTGCGTGCCGTGACAGGGGTGAAAGAGGTCCGGCAGAAGGGTTTGCGCCTCAAGATCACGACCGGGGGAACGGACAATCTCCTCCCCAGGCTGATCAACATCGTCTCCCGCGACGGGCCGCTGCGCGACATCACCGTGCGAGAACCCACGCTGGATGACATTTTCCTACGCTTGACGGGAACGTCCCTGCGCGACTAGCCAGCGCGCCTGAAAGAGAGAGCGAGTATGCAAGCACCCTGGTATACGCTCCGCGTCATCTGGGCATGCATGAAGAAGGATATCAAAAGCGCGTTGACAGAGCGGTCAACACTGATCCAGTGTTCCACGCTGCCGGTCAACTACTTGATACTGATGAGTCTATTTGTGCTCTCAGGCAGTAACGCCCCGACAGCGGTTGTCATGCAGGAGACGGGCCGGTATGCCCAACAGTTCTACAGCGCGATGAGTAGAGCGCACTCCTTCCGACTCCAGATCATGAGCGCCCCCCAGGCCCACTCCTTGCTGCTGGGAGGCAAGCTCGTAGCGGTCGTCACGATACCACCTGATTTTGATACACGCATGGCCCGGCGCCAGGCAGTTCAGGTGACCGTGCAGATCAACAACCTGAACGAGGATTTGACCGATGATGTGCGACGGGCCATGCGGCTTGCAGTGACGTCGTTTTACGCCAGGGCATTGCCAAAGCTGATCACGATCGTCCCACAGGAACAGGATGCCTACCCACAGGAGACCGACTACATCCCGTTCCTGTCGATCTCGATCCTGGTGATCAGCCTCATGGTCGCGGGTCTCTTGCAGGCAGGCATGGGTGCGGCCCGTGAATGGGAACAGGCGACCATCAAGGAACCCATTTCCTGATGGTCCTCGGCGTCTCGCTGCTCACGCTGCTGGTATTCGTTGCCGCTGGCGTCATGCTCGGCATGGCCTTGAAACAGCGCATCATCCTGACGACGCTCACCCGTGGTCTATCCGTTCCGCTCTTTTTCCTGAGCGGCGTCTTTGGACCGCTCACCTTTTCCACGATAGCTGTGCAGGAGATCGCGCGCCTGTTTCCAGTGCACTATGCCATCGTGCTCGAGCAGTTTGCCTTTAAGGGGTTCACCACCAATACGCTGGGTCTGCTCCCCAATAGCCTGGTCCTGTGTGGCTTTACGCTCGGCTTTGTACTCTGCGCAACGCTGGCCATGCGCTTCAGCAGGATCGCGCACTGAGGAGAAGGACACATGCGAAGATTCATGAACGCTGTGTGGAAGATTTGCAAAAAGGATCTGCGCGTCTGGCTCAGCATGCGGGTCTTGATCGTCGCGACCTTGCTTGTCCCGCTCTCCTATCTGCTGGTGGAGTACCTGGGTGCAGCAGCGGTCGGTCGCAGTCCCGTCGCCATCGTCAATCTCGACCGTGGCCCCGCCGGCGCGAAGATCGTTCAATCCATCGTCGACGCGGAGGTGTTTCGCGTCAGCATCGCGGACTCTGAGCAGGCAGCGACCCTCTACCGGCAACTCGACGTGGCTGCCATCATCACCATCCCGCCGGATTTCTCCCGGCGCGTGCAGGCACACGAGCGAGCGCCTCTCCTGCTACAGGTCAACAACCTCAACCTCGATCTCACCAACGATATCCGGCGAGCCGTCCCGGACGCCATCATCAGATACTATGAGTCACAGGGGCGGGCCAGTCCCATCAACGTCAGAATTGCGGAGCAGCCGCTGCGTCCACAGGACATCGCGTTGTTCCAGTATGCGGTGCTGCCGACAATCATGCTGCTGATCACCACGAGCGGCGTGATTACCAGTGGGCTTGCCGCAACCCTGGAGTGGGAGAAGCGCACCATAAAGGAACTCTTGCTCGCCCCCATCGGTCACGGGCCCATCATTGTTGGGAAGACGCTGGCCGGTTTTGTTACAACAACCATCCTCGGAGTGACCATGCTGGTGGGGGGAGCGGCCCTCGGCTGGACGAGACCAGAAGGCCTCTACTGGCTGAGCTCCCTCCTCATCATCGCGCTTGGCTCGCTGTTCAGCAGCGGCCTGGGCATCGCGATCGGGGCTTTTTTTCAGCGGCAGCAGCCCGTCATCTTCTGCTCGACGGTCGTCTCCGTCTATCTGTTTGCGCTGGCAGGCGGCGTCGGCGTGATCTTCTTTGAACCGGAGTGGCTGCAAGTTATTGCCGCCTATGATCCCCTCACCTACGCCATCCATGCGTTACAGATGGCAGTGTTCTATAGCTCGTCCGACCAGCTGCTGCGTGATGTCGTCGTGCTAGCAGGAACGGCGGCGGGCGCAATCGGCCTCGGGAGCCTGGCCATGCGGAGGGAGATGGTGCAATGAAAGCTGCAGTGTATCACGGCCCCGGTGATGTGCGGATCGAGCAGGTCCCCGAACCGGGGACGCCTGGGCCAGGAGAGGTCCTGCTCCAGGTGTCGATGGGATCATTGTGCGGGACAGATGCCAGCCAGTACAAGCAAGCAACGATGATTCCGCTCCTTCACCCCCACCCGGTCAGTCAGCAGCGTGCCCCGCTGATCCTTGGTCATGAGGTGGTGGGGGTCATCGTCGAAAAGGGCCCGGATGTTGCACACCTCCAGATTGGTCAGAGGGTAGTTCCCGGAGCAGGATGGTGGTGCGGCGAGTGCCTCCCATGCCGGGAGGGACGGATCAATATCTGCGAGCGCTACTTCATCTTCGGCATTCACGCCCATGGTGGGCTGGCCGAACGCGCGACATTTCCGGCCAAGATGTGCCAACCGGTTCCCGATGGATGCTCCGACGAGGCGGCAGCCATGGCCCAGGCCTGCGCGGTAGCCCTCCACGCGCTCTTGCGGGGTGGCATCGAGCCTGGCCAGACAGTGGCCCTCTTTGGCGTGGGCAGTATAGGAAGCCTGCTCCTTGCGACCATGATGGCGCAGACCGGAGGCGCAATATGCGTCATCGTCGTCGATGTAGAGGACGAACGACTGCAAAACGCGGAAAGGCTGGGCGCATCCATGCTGGTCAACGGGCAGTCCGCCGATCCAGTCGCAGCCATTCACCACTATACTTTCGGCAAGGGGGTTGACGTAGCGATCGACGCCTCGGGCACGCTGGAGATACCAGCACAGACGCTCCTCTCGGCGCGAAAAGGCGGAACAGTGCTCCTGGTGGGCATACCTGCAGCCCCATCTCACCTCCCGTTGAGCCATGCTGTGGTGAACGAAATCCAGATCGTGACCACGAATGGACACGTGTGCGGAGTCGATCTGCCACAGGCCTTACAGCTGCTCGCGACAACAGATCTCGCTGCGCGGGTCAGGCACCGCGTCATTGCTCTGGATGCTCTGGTACCGGAAGGCCTTGTGCCGCTTGCAGCACACAGGGCAACCGCGAAAATACTGGTTGACGTCCTGCATGCAGGCATGCGGTAGTCTCTCGCAGAGATGGTGGCCCTGGAGGCCACCCGGCGAATCAGAGCTCTGGTTTCCTGCTCAGGGGACCTATACAGCCGGGCAGAGCTACTCGGAGGAAGTTAGTTCACGCGCTGTTCGTTCGAGAACGAACAGCGCCGAATAGATAAGGAATGATTCTCTCTGGCGCGTACCAGAGGAATCCGACTCATGCCACAGGCAGCGTGCAGCTTTTGTACGCATGGAAGGTGGCCAGGAGGAACACCGTGATTGCAACACCGATCAGCACGATGGCACTGGATCGGGAGATCCGCTGGAAAAATCCCGATCCACCCTATGAGGAATACTGCTATCCCTACTACCTGCGCTCCAGTCCAGATGCCTGGTCCGAGTTAATGGAGAAGTTACGTGCCTTCGCTACCGATCGCTTTGTTATCGTGACCGATGGGGCCTTCCCTTTTCACCTCGTGCAAGCCCTCAAGGACCGGATATCCTCCATTGCACCCTCCACGCTCCTCAGCTTTCAAGGAGGGGAGCAGGCAAAGGATCTGCTCACAGTGTCTCAACTGGGCAACGAGGCTCTGCGCGAAGGAGCAATCAGATCCTCCGTGGTCATAGCGCTTGGAGGGGGGCTCGCTGGAAATGTCGCAGGGCTGCTGGCAGGGCTCTTCCTGCGAGGCGCGCGCCTGGTGCATATCCCAACCACGCTGCTGGCCATGTCGGACTCCTGCCTCAGTCTCAAGCAGGGGGTCAACTCTGAACTGGGCAAGAATCATTTCGGGCTGTTTAAGCAGCCCGCGTTTGTCTGGGCTGATCTGGCCTACCTGCGGGAGCTGCCCCCGCGCGAAATGCAGTCAGCCTTATGCGAGCTGATCAAGAATGTGCTGGCTCTATGCCCGCACTGCTATGTCGAGATTGCCACCACCCTGCGCCCGGATGGCGTGTATGCGACGGCACAGATCGTACGCTTCATTGAACTCTGTATCGAGGCCAAATGCTCCGTGATGCGCGATGATGCGCTGGAAAAGCATGGAGCCGTGGTGTTGGAGTATGGGCACACGGTCGGCCATGCCCTGGAAATGGCTTCTCATGGGGTCATTCCACACGGTCTTGCCATTGGTATTGGCATGATGGTCGAGGCCCGTATCTCGCATCGGCTCGGCATGCTCGCGCAGCGCGACGTGGATGCCCATCTCGATCTCCTCCAGCGCAATGGGGCGCCGACCGGGGTCCCTTCAAAGTATGGAAGCGAGGAGTTGCTGTTCCTGATGAGCAAGGACAATAAGCGCGGATACCTCCCACCTCTTCCTGGCACATACGATCTCGTCCTGCTCAAGCAGCTGGGCGTGCCGAATACGACGGGGGAGACCGTGCTCACCCAGGTTGACGAGCCCATCGTTCGCGCTAGCCTGGAGACGTCTCGCATGTAGCACAGAAAAGAGGGCCACGATGAACCATGCAAACCCTGAGGGAGGAGAGAACAGTCGTGACAACGCTACCATCTAGAAGGTACGGTCCCATCGCCAACACGACCGAAGGCCTGGGGATAACGCGGCAGTTGGTCGGCGGGGAAGGCGCCTGTCGCTGGAAGATGCTCATGTATGGCATGCACCTGGGCCTGCCTTGGAACACGGTGGAATACGTGGTGATCCCGCCAGGAGCCTCATGTGGCGAGCACATCCATGCCCGCACCGAGGAGATCTATTACATCCTGGAAGGCAGCGCCACCATGCACATCAACGGCTCTCGCCTTGAGGTCACAGCGGGAGACCTCATCACGACGCCCATCGGTGTTCGGCATGGGATCGCGAACCATACCGCCCAGGACATGGCGTTGTTCGTGGTCGAGGTCCTTCCGGGTTCCGGGGCAGGGCATGAGCCAACACGCATCTCGCTGCCGAAGCGGCTGCGAGAAACGGCTGCATTTCGTGGAGCAGACAGCCCGATCCGCGTAGTGACCGTCAATGTGGCCGAATGGTTGACTGAAGCGTGGCGAGCATTCACCCTGGCGGAAATTCAGCCTGCGGGAACACTCGGCCCGTATCGGTGTGATGAAGGGATAGAGGTGTTGTTCGTGGTGCATGGACAGGCCAACGTTGCCTTCGGAGAGGAGTGCGTCTCGGGAAAGGCCGGGCTATGTGTTGCAGTGCCGATAGGCATGCCCAGAAGCATCAGCAACACCTCTTCTGAGATTCCGCTGGCACTGATCTGTACGGAAGTCCGCCCGGTGTGAGACAAAGCGGGCGGGCGGTCAGGTTCCATCGTCCAGAGGAAAGACGACGCAGGAGGTACGCTATGCACACAGGTCTACATGGAAAGATCGTCCTCATCACGGGCGCTGCCAGCGGCATCGGCCTGGCCACGGCTCGCGCCTGCGCAGCTGAGGGAGCCCGGCTGGCCCTCATCGATATCGATAAGGGCGGTCTGGGGGATCTAGCAAGAGAACTTCGCGCCGGTGGCGTTACAGTGCATGCGACCATCGCCGACCTTTCAACCAGGGAAGGGGTCGAGACAGGTATGGAGGCGGCTCTGAGCGCATACGATCACCGTATCGATGTGCTGATCAACAATGTCGGCGTCTGCGTTGTGCGGACCTACGACGACGTTTCGGATGCCGACTGGACACACACCTGGCAACTCAATTTCAGGAGCTACGAACGAGCCTGCAGAAAGGTAGTGCCGTTCATGCGTTCCCAGGGGAGTGGCAGCATCGTCAACACTGCCTCGGACCTGGCGTGCCACCCGGAGGCGAACTTTCCCGACTATGCAGCCTCCAAGACCAGCGTCCTGGCCCTGACCAAGATACTCGCGCAGTCAGAAGGCCTGCGCGGCATCCGCGTGAACGCCGTAGCACCAGGCCCCATCCGGACGCCCCTGTGGACGCGACCAGGAGGCCTCGCGGACAACCTTGCCGTGCAACACGGACTGCCTCCAGAGGAAGCTGTGAGCCACGAACTGGGTTTGCGTAGATTGCCACTGGGTCGGCTGGGGACGCCGGAAGAAGTGGCGAACGTGATCGTCTTTCTCGCATCTGACCTGGCTTCCTTTGTCACTGGGAGTGTATATGGTGTCGATGGAGGCAGTACAGCAAGCCTCTGCGAGTAGCAGGGAGTAGAATGAGATGGACAAGAGCTTTTCGAAAGCTACCGGTAGGAGGACTGGCTCTTCGTACTCTGAACAGCAAGCGACAACTGCTAGCTCATTCATCAGTCGAATTCTTCAAAAAAGCGGTTGACACCAGGGTCTAGCGACCGGCACTTTTCTAGTATGGTCAAGCAAGCCTGAAGTAGCTGACCGTTGCGTAAGGCCTGGTCACTCACAGGCCCATCAGGAGGCGGGTACTTCCCGCCGTGAAACAAGTTATTTCTAACGTCCTTCACCAGCCGTAACAAATATTCGGCATCGCCTTCCCGGAGTTGCTGTGAATTTTTCTGCCACCGCATGATTTCTTCGGACTTAACAAAGATTTGTTTCTGTGGAGGCTCACGAAGCAAATACGACCTGGCTTTTGCAAATTCTGTGTCCGTCATGTCGGCAAGCCGAGCATCAAGCCTCTCCCTTGCGAACCTGCGCCAATCCGCCGAAGCATTATTGTGACTGTCGCACTTGACGAACCCCGCTCGCTTCAGGGCATATTCAAACCGAGAGAAAGTTACGAAGCACTGTAAGACTATCTCGCCGTCGCCCCCGGTAAGCGACTGAATCAGCTTGTAGTGGGTACTCATTTCAGCAGGTTCCTTTCCGCTAAACAATCCACTCGCTTGGCGCGAGAAGCCTAGTCAACATCCTCAAATTGAAACAAACCTGCTTCAAGCGCATTGCCTACTATATTATAGACATGGATAATAATATCGGTTGTATGGATAATGAAGTGCAAGAAGTAGGTGCGGGGAAAGTCAGCTACAGGCGGCGACATGCTATCCAACTGCCGCTGATATTCTAAGTCATTGTGAAAGTACTTCCCGTCAAGATACATATTCGTAATCTGCAATGGAGTAAGATGTTTCCCATTGAGCTGAAAGATTATTCCATTATTCTGTTTTGCCTGCTCAAAGGATTGACGTGCTTGAGTCAGGCTTTGCTTCATCTCATCACTGGTAAGCCGTCGAAGACATATATTAAAGATGCGATTAAGGAACACATCTTCATTTTCAGATACAAAAGAACGAAATGTTAAAAGGTATTCCCTCACATCTGACTCATCGGGCTGTGTTAGATTGGACTCTATTGAACCAGGAGAGTAGCGTACTCTATGTTGAACACGGAAACCCTTCTTGGCAAGCTGGGTACTTCGCAATTCCTCGAATTTTCTTATGAAAAGTTCTAGCCTTTCACGGTCTGATCGCTTACGCTGCGCTTTCACAGACCCTTTATTGCGGCTCATTCATATATCCTCTCTGCAATCTACATGTGCATACCTGACATATGGAACGATCTTGTCAGGCAGAGTATACCAGAGAGTGCACACCAGTGCATAGAGCAATGCCTCCATTTAGCCCGGACAGCACTAGCCCCTCCCCTCCCCACTGTCCGGCGCCTCCGCATCTCGCTTGTTTCGGCAGCGGCGAGTCTTTCGGAGGTGTAGCTGAAGCTTTCTGTCCTGCTGGAACTTTCGGCTAGCAGGGCAGAAAGCCTACAACGCCTGCCCTTTACCTACCCAAGGTAGCGGGTCAGATCAAAAGCCAGCTTGAGGATCTCGCCCGGTTTATTGGCCTGGTTAGGGTCCTCCACCACCGCCCAGACATCGTCGGCGATGACCCAAGCATGAAATGCGAGTAGGCCCAACGCGACGACGCCCAGCAGAACGCCTGTTGACGGGTTTTTCATCTGCTACTCCCTTCATCTGAAAGAAAGCCTGCTCGACTCGACAGGCTTGCGGAGGGTACGCCTTCGCCCGTTGTGTAACCCTATTTTCTCATGAGGAGCCCGGAGAACATGACAGGCTTGGCGGCCTGATGTAAAATAGCGCTATGAAGAAAGAGAAGCAACGCCCTCCAGCACCGGACGAATGGACGGCGGAACAATTGCTGGTGGTGGCTACCAGCGAGAACTACACCGTTTCGTTGCGCCAGTTGGAGCGCTGGCGCAAGCAGGACTTGCTCCCACGTCCACGAGTGATCCACCTGGGCCAAGGGGAACATGTTCAGTGTATCCGCCGGGAACGGATCAGCAACTTCTCGCTGTCTGCCGACTATACGGCAAGAAGCGTAATGCTCACCATGTCCGTTGGTATCTGTGGATGGAAGGCTATCCCATTCCACTCCCGACGATCCGCAAAATGCTGGATGCACTGGTTCTGGCACCCATGCGAAAGCTACAGAAGACAAGTGGACAAGCAGATGGGTTTGATGCAGCCGAAGTGGTTGTTCGGCAAGCGCTCCCATCACTTGGGCGCTCGAGGCGAGGAAGGGCGTTGCGGAAGCGGTTGAACAACAATGAAGCGGATATACAATCGGCGATGACCATGTTCTTTGCACTGCTGTTTGGGGCAGAAGACCTCTCCTTCCATTCTGACCTGCTAGTATTACAACGAGACTTTACCAGCGCAGCCCCTGCAACTGGGCAAGGAGTCGCTTGCGATGGGAGCAATAGGCGGCGTAGTTGTGGCTAGGCTCGATAGGCGA
>WNGG01002434.1_pt1 | contig 21034 bp, 18 predicted proteins | sample 5400661 | NCBI WGS metagenome assembly WNGG01 (sample SAMN13153372, study PRJNA577476) | soil metagenome | isolation source: 100 cm soil or saprolite under Garry oak tree replicate 1 | place: USA:California | collected 2016-06-15
CGACATGCTCGCCAAGCTCCGCCGCGAGTTCCTCAAGGCCCGATTTTCCGCCGTCCGCCCAGCCCGCACCCCGCACGATCAAATCGAGGACTACGCCTGGACCTGCGACACCCCCGCCGCATAACCCGGAAACACGAGGCTCCACACGTGTTGGGTAACCACAGATCCGGCAAATCGGTCGCGGAGCTGACTGGAATCCGCAGGGAGCCGATTCCGCACGTGGCGGGTCCGGAACTAGGCCCAGAATCCGGGCCCGGAAACCTGCGCCCGGAACCTGCGCCCGGAATCCGAGCCTGGCTCCCTGGCGCGACACGCCGGCTAGCGCTCTCTACGCCAATCTAGGGATCTTGCTAGATCGCCCCATAGGCTGCTATGCCGTGGATCCAGTGCGAAACCCGTACGCGCCAGGAGCCGGGCAGCGGCCGCCCGAGCTGGCCGGCCGGGACCGGGAGATCGCGCAGTTCGAGGTCGTGCTCGAGCGAGTTGCCCGCGGTCGGCCAGAACGCAGCATGGTGCTGACAGGGCTGCGCGGGGTGGGCAAGACCGTGCTGCTCAACGCGTTCCGGTCGATGGCGATGCAGCGCCTGTGGGGGACCGGGAAGATCGAGGCCAGGCCGGACCAGTCGATCCGCAGGCCGATTGGCGGCGCGCTGCACATGGCGGTGCGGGAACTGGCGCCGCGGCACCGGGCGCCGCAGCGGATCGACGGCTTCCTCGGCGTGCTCAAGGCATTCCTGGCCAGGGACCCCAAGGCGGCCAAGGGCCCCGGCGCGGGCGCGGCGTTGAGCCAGCTCGGCATCGACGTGCCGATGGCACGGGGCCGGGCGGACTCCGGCGACCTGGAGATCGACCTCACCGAGCTGCTGACCGACGCGGCGGCGGTGGCCGCCGACCTCGGCGTGGGGATCGCCATGTTCATCGACGAGATGCAGGACATCCCCGCGACCGATGTCTCGGCGCTGTGCGCGGCCTGCCACGAGCTCTCCCAGAACGGCGGCCCGCTGATCGTCGTCGGCGCTGGTCTGCCGCACCTGCCGTCGGTTCTGTCGGCCAGCAAGAGTTACTCGGAGCGGTTGTTTCGCTATGTGAGCATTGATCGGCTCGACCGCGATGCTGCCGACATCGCGCTGCTCGCGCCGGCGCGGCGGGAGGGAGCCGACTTCCAGTCGGCCGCGCTCGACGCGCTCTACCAGGCGGCGGATGGCTACCCGTACTTCGTTCAGGCATACGGCAAGGTGACCTGGGACGTAGCGGCAACCAGCCCGGTGACACCGGCCGACGTCAAGGTGGCCGCGCCGCTCGCCGCCGGGGAGCTCGCCGTCGGGTTCTTCGGCAGCAGGTACGAGCGCGCCACGCCGGCCGAGCGCGAGTACATGCGCGCGATGGCGCTGCTCGGCGACGACCCGGTGCCGACCGCCCAGGTCGCCGACGAGCTGGGCAGGAAGCCGTCGAGCGTGTCGCCGGCCAGGGACAGCCTGATCAAGAAGGGGCTCATCTACAGCTCGGAGCGCGGCCTGATCGCGTTCACCGTCCCGCATTTCGGGCGCTTCCTGCGCGCTCAGCCCGGCTGAAGCCGCCGCCTCCACGGTCCGCCGCCTCCACGGTCCGCCGCGCTCAGCCCGGCTGAAGCCGCCGCCTCCACGGTCCGCCGCCTCCACGGCCCGCAGGGTCGCGGGCCCGCCTCGCTCTGCCGCTCTATTGGCCTGTCTAGCGCACTGGCAAGACTAGCCAAGAAAGCCTCATAACCCGGCCGTCCTGGCGGCTGGCGGCTCATGGCGGTGGTCGCCAAGCCAGGCCGGAAGCTCGGGTTGCGCGGTGGCATGAGACCCGCGGCGCCGCAGCCGCGCCCACCGCCAGCCGACCAACCTGGCGGAACTGACCGGCCACGGGATGACGGCGCCGGTCGCGGCGTCGACCAGCACGGACAGCACCGCGGGCCGGCGGTGCTGCAGGTACACGGCGAACACGATCTCGGCGTCCCTGCCGTTGTACCTGCTTGGGTAGGCGACGTAGCGCCAGCAAAGCTCGCGCCAGGTGTCGAGCGGCCGGCGGTCGGCGAGGAGCGCGGCGTGCCTGCGCCACTGCGTGCTGCGGTGCAGCGTGGCGATGGTCTGCTCCTCGCTCAGCACCCGCAGTTCACAGGGCGCCGAGTAGCCGATCCTGACCAGGACCTCCCGCACCTCGGGCGAGAGCAGGCCGAAGACCGCGAGTTCGGCCAGGAGCATGATCAGCAATGGCGCTGTCTGGCCCGCCGTCGTCGGCAGCCTGATCTTCGGCAGATCCACGGTGCCGAGCGCGGCGACCGCGAGCAGAATCGACCTGGCCAGGGTCCGGCCGGTGATCGGCGAGGCGCTGAACTCGCCGAAGCAGCCGCAGCCGATGTCCGGCCTGATGCTGCGGAGCTCGATCAGCGCGCAGGTGGCGACCACGAACAGCAGGCAGGTGCCGAGCCGCACCAGCGTGGCCGGGGCGCCGCCGCCCAGCCGGCCCGCGGTCAGGATCAGGCCGAGGCCCATGCCGAACTCGACCGTCCAGAGCGTGCCGGCCGCCCACGGCCGCAGCTTGAGCGGGAACAGCGCGGTCGGGCCGAGCCCGGCGCTGATCGACCGCCGCTGGACGGCCCTGGCGAGCTTGGCCGAGCAGCCGCCGAGCAGCATCGCGGCCAGGAGCGGTATCTGAAGGTCACGCAGCGAGATCAGCATGTCACCGGCCGATCGTCAGCGTCGCGTTGAAGCAGCCGGCCTCCAGTTCGCCGCCGAGCGCGACGAAGCTGGCCAAGGTCAGGTCGGCGACCCGGCCGCGTTCGGAGTTCTGGCAGGCGACGCACCGGTCGTTGAACAGGCGGGCGATCGGTGCGCACCCGGTGACGGGCAGCGTCCAGGAGATGCCGGTGCATTCGTTGCGCACGTTCAGGGCGGTGCCGATCGCCAGATACGGCAGGTCGCGGCAGGCCGGTGCCGCTCCCGGCCCGAAACCCGCGGCCGAGTCCTCGCGGCAGCCGGTCGCCGGGTCGATCGCCGGGTAGCAGACGCCGAGCACGCCGTAGGGCTCGTCGGCGGAGTCGTGCCAAGTTGCCGACCCGGTGATCGTCTCCGGAAGGCGCCCGCTCGCCTGGCGCTCTTTGGGCACGAGGTCACTGCGGTAGTTCGGCTGCGGGGTGGCGGGAAGTAGGCCTTCGAGGAAGTCGCGGTGCCGGATTCCGATGATGTCGACCAGGTAGCCGGGCTGCAGGGTCGGGAACCTGACCTGGAGCCTGACCCGCGCGACCGGCGGGATGATCACGGTCTGGAGCTTCTTCGTTTTGCCCTCGGCGACGAGCAGGTAATCCCCGTCGCGGACCATGATCGTGCCGGTGACGCGGCCGATGTTGGCCCAGACCCGGTCGGCAACTCCCGGTCGCGACGGCAGCAACCGGACGACGGCCTCATCTCCGGTGCTCAGCGCCGAGGGATCTAAGGGGACGCCGCGCCACGCCGTCGCGTCAGCGGTCAGCGCGAACCGCCGCTCCCCGCCGTCATGACCGATCACGATGACCTGCGGGCTGACATCGATGACCTGCCCCGTCGCGGCCCGGTAGAGGGTGGCGGGAGCGGGCGCCCCAGCCGGGTAGGCCGTCGGCGTCCACTGGCCGACCGCCGAGCGGCGTCCTCCGGCCTGCCGCGCCCCGTCGGCTGGCTGCGCTCCATTGGCGGGCTGCGCTCTGCCGGCCGCGCCTGCTCCGTCGGCCGCGCCCGAGCCTGCTCCGTCGGCCGCGCCGTGCTCGCCGGACTGGCCGGCGTGTTCGGGCTGGAACAGCGCGGCCTTGAGCAGCCGGCGCCTGTGGATGTGACGAGTACTGGCCATGGTGGCACCGGGACACCGCTCGCAGCACACTCTGGCTGCCTCCACTGGTGTACACCCTTCCTCGTCAATCACAAACTGACGATCACATTCCGAGTTGACCATGCTGAGCTATCGAACTCGCGTCAAGCGGTTTGAACGATCTCCTGGCCGTCAAGTCTGGCCAGGACACCTATCGGGTCGGAGGTGGTCGAGCCGGACCTTCCGGCAATAGGGTACTGACCTGCGATGCGTTACCAAGGGTAGTGAGACATGAACGGAGTGTCGTTAGTACCGTGGAGGGGTGAGCGTCGGGGGCGATCACGGCGACCAGCGGGCACGCACGGAGGAAGCCGGGGCCAGTCGCGGGCAGCGCAGCCGAGGGCGTGGCCTGCCGCCCGCTGGCGTCCGGCGTGCGCCCGAGCCAGGCCCGGACCCGGTGCCGCGCCAGCTCGACGCGGCCAGAGCGGACGCCGAGTTCCGCGAGTTCGTCAGCTCGCGCGGCCGGGCGCTGCTCAGGTCCGCCTATCTGCTGACCGGCAACCTCGCCGACGCCGAGGACCTGGTGCAGTCGGCCCTGGCCAAGACCTATCAGGCCTGGGAGAGGATCGAGGACCGCAAGGCCCTGGACGGCTACGTCAGGCGGGCGATGGTGAACACCCACATCTCCTGGTGGCGCAGGCGCCGCGTCGAGGAGTACCCGACGGACGAGATTCCCGACCAGCCTGCCGCCGACACGTCCGGCAACAGCGAACTGCACGATACGCTGCAGCGGGCCATCGACCGGCTGCCGCAGCGGATGCGGGCGGCCGTCGTGCTGCGCTACTTCGAGGACATGACCGAGGCCGAGGTGGCTGACATTCTCGGCGTGAGCCAGGGCACGGTGAAGAGCACGGTCTCGCGGGCGGTCGCCAAGCTCCGCACGGACGCGGACCTGCTGGCCGAGTGAGCCCGACCCGGGGATCATCTCACCGCCGGCCGGTGACGTTTCGGCGCCAACGTGGGAATATCCACCCCAGGGACAATTCCCGGCGCACCAGGCCCGGCTGACCGGGGCGGGCGACGGGGCACGTGGCAGGCAGTTCGCAGGAGGTTTCCGTGCGCAGCACGATGATGGACGTTCCGCTGACCGTCACCAGGATCATGCAGTACGGCACCAGCGTGTACGGTGACCGCGAAGTGGTGACCTACACCCCCGGCGGCCTTCGCCGCCAGAGCTACGCCGAGACCGGCGTGAGGGCCGCCAGGCTGGCGAACGCGCTCAGGTCGCTCGGGGTGGACGGCGACCAGCGCGTGGCCACGCTGATGTGGAACAACTCCGAGCACCTCGAGGCCTATCTGGCGATCCCGTCTATGGGCGCGGTGCTGCACACGCTCAACCTCCGGCTGGACCCGGAGATCATCGGCTACATCGCGACGCACGCGGGCGACGATGTCGTTATCGTCGATCCCAGCCTGGCACCGCTGCTGGCACAGGTTCTCCCGCACGCCGCAGCGATCCGTCACGTGATCGTCACAGGCGCAATAGGCGAAACGGACTCCTCGGCGCTGGCCGCCCTGGCAGGCCCGGGCCGTCAGGTGCACTCTTACGAGGATCTGCTTGCGGCGCAGCCCGCCGCCTTCGACTGGCCGGACGTGGACGAACGGTCCGCCGCGGCCATGTGCTATACCAGCGGGACCACCGGCCACCCTAAGGGCGTGGTCTACAGCCACCGGTCGATGCACCTGCACTCGATGGCCGTCAACACCGGCTCGGTGTTCGCCATGTCCGAGCGGGACCGGGTGCTCCCGGTCGTCCCGATGTACCACGCCAACGCCTGGGGCCTGCCGTACGCCGCGGTGATGGCGGGGGCGAGCCTGATCATGCCCGGCCGGTACCTGCAGCCTGAGCCGCTGGTGACGCTCATCGAGGCCGAGCGGCCGACGGTGGCCGGAGCGGTGCCGACAATCTGGAACGCCCTGCTCCAGCACGTCCGCGCGAACGGCGGCGACCTGAGCTCGCTGCGGATCGTCCCCTGCGGCGGATCCGCCGTCCCGCACGCCCTGATGGAGGCGTACGAGAAGGAACTCGGCGTCACCATCCTGCAGGCCTGGGGCATGACCGAGACGTCGCCGCTCGGCAGCGTCGCGTACCCGCCGGTCGGCGCCACGGGCGAGGACGCGTGGCGCTACCGTGACACCGCGGGCAGGCTGATCTGCGAGGTCGATGCCAGGCTGGTCGGGCCCGACGGGTCGGTGCTCCCGCATGACGGCCAGGCGGTCGGCGAGGTCGAGGTCAGGGGCCCGTGGATCACCGGCGCGTACTACAAGGACGACGACCCGTACAAGTTCAGGGACGGCTGGCTGCGGACCGGTGACGTGGGAACCATCGACCGGCTCGGCTACGTGGTGCTGACCGACCGGGCCAAGGACGTGATCAAGTCGGGCGGCGAGTGGATCTCCTCGATGGAACTCGAGAACGCGATCATGGCCAATCCCGACGTGCTCGAGGCGGCCGTCATCGGGGTAGCCGACGAGCGCTGGGGCGAACGGCCGCTCGCGACCGTCGTGCTGGCATCCGGCGCGACGACGACCGCGGCCGAGCTGCGCGAGTTCCTCGGCGCCCGGGTGCCTCGCTGGCAGCTGCCCGAGCGCTGGTGCTTCATCACCGAGGTGCCCAAGACCAGCGTTGGTAAGTTCAGTAAGACAAAACTCCGCATGCAGTACGGTAACGGCGAGTTCGAGGTGATCACGCTGGATCCGGTGCCTCCCAAACAGGGATGACCTTGATCTAGTAACCGCGAGCAGGCCGGCCGTCGGCGATCTGCTCGCAGGTGCCGCTGACCTCGACACGGTGGATCATCGTCGCGAGCAACCGCTGTAGCTGCGCGGGCGTCAGGGTGTCCCGCTCAGTGAGGACCGGCAGTTCGTCGCGGGCCGCGTCGTACACCTCGGCAGGCATCTTGTCGCCGTCCACTGCCTTCTGCACAGCAAGGCGGCGCAGCGCAGCGTCGGTCTTGGCGAGCTCGCGCCCCGCGCGCGCATGCCCGGCTTCGGCCGTGGCGCGCGAGGTGTGACGGGACTTCGCGACGGTCTTCGCTTCACTGATCTCGGCCCACTCGGCGATCTTGTCGCGGACCGCTGCCTCGTCCACTGACCGGCGTGGGAACGGGCCGTCGCAGGGGCCGCGCTCAAGGCGAGCTCACCCATCACCGCTCAAAGTCCGCCGGCTCAGCGGCAATCACTCTCTGTGACAACACCAGATAAAACAGGGCGCACGAATATGGCTCGATATGCGCCGTATCGGCTGTGTCGGAGCGCGGTGGCTAACGCCCGCATAAACGGATGATCTGTGCGTGAACGAACTTATAGGTGGTCAACTTTCCTGCTGGCTCGCGCGTCGGTAAGAAGAGCGCTCGGACTGTCACCGCGCGCCGGGCGCATCGACGTTCACCGGGGGTGACGAGCCGTGGGGCATAGCTATCTGCCGCAGCCGCCGCCTGACGGGCGTCGCCGTGGCGTCGGGCGGCTCGGGCTTGTTGATCCATGAGGCCGTCGGCAGCTTCGGCGGCTGGGGCGGCTGGCGGACGAACCGTTCGGGGTGGGCGGCGCAGGCGGCGGCCGGGACGCCGGCGCGGGCGGCCTGGACGGCCTGGACGGCCTGGACGCGGCCGTAGTGGACGTCGGCGGGGGTGTGCAGGCCCAGCCCGCCATGCCGGTGAGCATCGTTGTACCAGGCGAAGAACCTCTGGCAGTGCGCGCGGGCGTGCTCGATCGAGGTGAACCGGCCGGGGAAGTTCGGCCGGTACTTCAGCGTCTTGAACTGGGATTCGGAGTACGGGTTGTCGTTGGATGATCCGGCCGCCGCCCCGGGACTCCGGGCCCACCCACTGGACCATGGACTCCCGCTCGCCTGACGGCACCCCCGTGGTCGAACTCGACGACGTGCCCGACATCCGCCAGGTCGCGACGGGCACCGTCCTGGGTCGGCTTGGCTCCGCATCGTGGGTGACGGAGGGGGCGGTGACCAGGCGCGTAGCCGCCGAAGGCCACCGCCACACGGTCCGGGCCTGCGCGTGGTCGCCGGACGGGCACTGGATCGCCACTGGTCCGCTACCTGGCCGGCAACGTCGACCGGGACCGCCTCGAACGCACCGCACCCGGGCTGACAAACCCGGGCACGGCAGGCGCCACCGTGCACACACGTTCCGCGAACCTGTGCGGGTTGGACAAGGAGCTCGCCGAGGCGAACTTCAAGGGGTTGGCGACCACCCGCTGCTTGCGTACTGCGACAACAACGTGACGAACAGCCTGGCTGGCCCCGGCTGTCCTTCTCTTTGAGCTGGCCGCGATAGGCATCGGGCTCGGCTTCACGGCCACCGTTAAGCGCGGCGGCATCTACGAGTAACCGGCTGCGTCCGGCCAGTTACGCGCTCGGGCAGATGCGTGTGCCGTAAAGCCTCCGACCCTGCCCCGGAAGGGAACCCATGCGGCGGTGGGCCGCGCAGGCCGAGACGGCTCCCCGAGACGGCTCCCCGAGACGGCTCCCAGACGGTGGCATGGCGTGATCAGCTGCCTTTTCACGAAAACCCTGCTTCTCCTCTGGTGGACGCGCAGGGGAAAGAGCAATCTTATTGGTACGACCAGGAGCGGCGACGCTGCCCAGACTGGAGTCGAGCGGCGCATGCCCCGGGCCATCGATGGAGGTGGGGTATGACGCGCCTGCGGAACATTGGCCGCGCTACAGCGCTGGCCAGCATGGCCGCGCTTGTCCTGTGGGCTGGGGCCGCAGCCCAGGCAATACCGGGCAGCGACGTGCGGTTGACCAACGATGCCCTGGGCACGGGCGGGTATGTCAGTGATTTCACGATGGTCACCGGGCACCCATACACGGACCCGGTGCTGACAACCTGCTCGCAGAGCCGCGGCAGGCAGAACGAGCCCGCTGTCGCGGTGGACCCGCGCGACCCGCGGGTTGTGGTCGGCAGTTCCAACGACTACTGCGCGGTGTTCCAGTCCGACGGCAGCCTGCTCGGCCTGGGCAACGTCTGGCTCGGGTATTACCGCTCGGAAAATGGCGGCGCTTCGTTTGTGAGCTCGCTGGTTCCCGGGTATGTCGGCGACACCTCGCCGTATGCGGCGAACGCGCACATCCGGACCGCTGACTCAGGGGACCCGGTGCTTGCGTGGGACAGCCACGGCCGGCTGTTCGCCGGCTCGGAGAGCTCCGGCGATCGCGCGGGGACGGGTAAGACCTTCGGCGACGTGTGGGTGGCCACGTATAAGAATCCGCAGGGGCCATCGGGCCCGCCGGTCGGCGACGGAAAGAAATTCGTGCGCTCCCTGGATGTGGCGCAGGGATCTGCAGCGCCGAACCTGCTCGGCAAGTTCCACGACAAGACCGCGATCGAGGTGGACCGCACCGGCGGCGCCTGTGACGGCACGGTCTATTTCGCGTGGGCACGCTTCACCGGAGACGGGTCGAACGGGTTCAACTCCAGCGTGTACGTGGTGCGTTCCGCCGACCACGGCGCCACGTTCAGCGCACCGCTGAAGATCAGCCAGACCGTGCACGATATCCAGTTCCCCGACATCGCGATCACCGGTGACGGCAAGGTCTTCATCACCTACCGGCAGTTCGCCGATGTGCGCAGCGATCAGCCGCAAGACGCGATCGCCTACAACGTCTCCTCCGACTGCGGGAGGACCTTCTCCGCGCCGCACCTGGTGACCGGGTTCGAGCCCTATGACCCGACCGACTTCTCGGTGCAGGGCGGGGTCGCCGGTGACTGCGGCGACGCAGCGTCGGCGTGCGTGTCGGGATACACGTTCATGCGGGGCGGCACCCAGGTGAGGTCGAGCGCTGATCAAGGCGACCGCAGCCACGAGTTCGTCTACATCGTGTACGACCCGTCCATTCCGGGCACGCAGGTGCCCAGCGGCAGCACGTACGGGTCGGTGGTGTCGGAAGACCTGCCGGCCAAGTACCACCGGGACGTGGGCAGCGCGTCGGGCATCTACTTCCTGCGGCTGAACGGGCGCACCGGAACGCATACCACGCCAGTGCTCCTCGATGACCCGCGTGTGCACGGCGGGCTGCAGCGTTTCCCCGACATCACGGCCGATTCCGGTCAGCTGCACGCGTTGTGGTGGGACAGCCGCAACGACCCATGTTTCGACGCGCGGCGGCCGGTCGGCAACTGCGCCGACCGGAGGACTGTCGCCTCGCTGGACACCTTTGCCTCGACCGCGCCAGAGAACACGCTGGCGTGGTCACCTTCGGTGCGGCTGAGCGCCGTGACGACGAACCCGAATTGGGAGCAGTTCGGCGGGCGAACCGTCCCGTTTGGCGGCGACTACCTCTACATCAGCGCGGTCGGCGGCTTCTCGTACGGGACGTGGACCGACTGGCGCAACGTCCGTCCCGGCGCCGACCTGCGTGAGGGCGGTGACTCGGACAACGACAACGCTGACGTCTTCCAGTGCCGGACGGCGCTTCCCGACGGCAGCATCAGCGGCGACACCTGTCCGTGGCAAGGAGGCCTCGACCAGAACATCTACGGCAGCCAGACGCCCTAATCAGACCACCGGAGCGGGCGCGGCATCTGCACAGGGCAGCGCGGCAAAGATGCCGACAGGGCAGCGCGGCAAAGATGCCGCGCCCGGCACGGTGGCTTACAGCGCGGTAACCGGCGCCCCGCGCTCGGTCACGCAGCGCCCACGCCGGCGATCGGCCGGGGGGCGGCTGACCGGGGCGGCATGTCTGATTTCAGTCGGCCAGGCGCTCGTTCCCTTTCGAGTCACGCCACAGCGAGACCCTGGCCAGCTGCCAGCACGACTTGCGGTCCCCGGCCACCGCCATCAGCGCGCCGTCCTGTGCCCGGCGTGACACGCCGGGCACATCATGATCATCCGGGCGCTAGATCACAAACCCGGACTGTAGTACCGGCGGAAGCGGTGCGGAGAGAATTGCAGAACAGATAACGACGTTGGGCGTTGTGCGGACCGCGGCCGCACGAATGTTCATGTGCACGGGGAGGCAAGCATGGCCCGGATAGCGATCATTACGGGCGCTGCGTCTGGCATCGGGCGGGCGCTGGCCCGCGCACTTGTTCTGCGGGGCGACACCGTCGTGGTGGCTGACATCGACGGTGACGGCGCGGAACGTGTGGCTGGTGGGCTGGCCCGGCAGGGGCCGGGTGCTGCCACGTCCGCGGCCCTTGATGTCCGCGACGCCGCCGCGGTCGCGGCCCTGGTGCGCAGCACTCACGACAGCCACGGCCGCCTCGACGTAATGGTGAACAACGCCGGTATCGCCATCGGCGGTGAGGCCCACGAGTTGCTGCTCGCGCACTGGGACCGCGCCATCGACGTCAACCTGCGGGGCGTGGTGCACGGTATTCACGCGGTTTACCCGATCATGGTCAGGCAACGGTCCGGGCATATCGTGAACACTGCCTCGCTGGCTGGCCTCCTCCCGGCCCCGGGGGCGACGGCGTACGCGATGACCAAGCATGCGGTGGTGGGGCTGAGCTTGTCGCTTCGCGGCGAGGCCGCAGCGTACGGGGTGCGGGTGACTGCGGTGTGCCCCGGCGTGGTTGAGACGCCGATTCTCGACAAGGGCGGCCCCGATGACCTGCCCAAGTCACCGGCCGCCGGGCATACGCGAGAGTTCTTCCGGCACGTGCAGGCCCGCTTTTACCCGGCGGATCGGATGGCGCAAGACATCGTCCGGGGGATTGACCGCAACGCTGCGCTGGTCGTGGCGCCTGCGTCGGCACGGCTGGCATGGCGTATCTGGCGCTACACACCGCCAGTGGCTAACGGAATGACCGCGCGTCACGTGGCTTGGGCCCGCGCCACCTTTGGCGCTCAGTCGACCGATGTCGAGACCGATGGGGCGGCAGTCGAGGCGAGCGGGGGTCGCCCCAGACCACATCGGTGAGCCTGCCGTACGAGGGCGCGAACGGCCGGTGATTATGATGCTCGCTCGCGGCTCGCCTGCGCGTCGTGCCGCGGGATCGTGACGCCCCAGATCAACCTGATCTGCGCTCCTCAGCCGATGATTGCCGAGAGGCCCACTGCCCGCGCAGATCGGCGGCTCGGTGAGCGTTCCCCCTGACCTTCCCCGTCACTCAGCGTGATACTGACACGCGACGTAGCCCGGGGCCGGTCACCGCAAACGGCTGTCCGGGTCACGGCACATTGGGCTCGGGGTGCTCGTCGAGGAAGCGCGCGGCCGCGTCGTCGGCGACGAGCGAGTTGTCGGCGAGCCACTCGGCTGCGCGGCGGTACGCACGGGCGTCGCGGAAGGCGTACCACGCGGGCAGCAGTTGCGGATGCTCCTCGTGCAGCTGGGCTTTGAACCGGCGGAAGGCGCCCTTGCCCTGGATCGCCTGTGCCAGTCTGCGCCCGGCTCGCTCGTCGCTGATCTGATCGGCGAAGTCGGCCATGTCCTGGTACCAGATGCAGGACGGCAGCGGATCGATGCAGATCAGGTCCAGTTCGTCGAGGTCAACGGGCGTCTGGCCGTCGATCCCGGTGTCGGACGTCCAGAAAACGATTTCTCCGGTCTGCGGGTTGATCAGCCACCGGTGCTCGTAGCCGGTCTGGTCCGCCAGCGCGGTGGCGATCTCCCCGAGGTCAAGGCTGCTCAGATCAAGCACCGGGCCAGCGTAGTCCCCGGCACCGGGCGCGGTCCGCGGCATGATCGGACGTGGGCCAGCCAGATCGTCGGCGGGGCCCTTGGCCTGGAGCTGGCGTTCGAGGAGGCGAGCACCATTGAGCTGTCGGGAACGGTGACAAGGTCCAGCTGTTCGGCCAGGGGGCATCGCTATTTCGATTTCTGCCGGCACCACAACGCGAAGATCGTTCCGCTCTTCGAAGTTGACGACCTTGATGAAGCGCGCGCCGAAATAGCCAGCAGCGGGGCCGAGGTCCGCGGCGAACCATGGCGGCAGGAGAGGAATAGTAGTCACTGGCCGTCGCGGGCGGAGTAGGGGCGTCCAGGCCAGTAAGGCCACTCCTCGAACCAGCTGCAGCGGCCGTCGTCACACAGCCGTATGACCCACAGGTCGCGGTACTCCTGGCGGAGCGGGTCCCCGTAGCGCACCTCGGCCCGCACGATCGCGGTGTCACCGTCGACGGCGAGAATTTCGGTGGCGAGGGTGAACGCCTCGCCGGGGCCGTCCCTGTCCTCATCCCACATCCGCCGGATCGCGCCCAGGCCCGCGACGGGTTCTTCGCATGGGGAGTGAAGGTAGGCGGCATCGTCGGTGAAGATCTCCGCAACGCCGCCAGTGCCCGGCGCTCCCAGCGGGCTTGGCAGCAAGGTCCTTGCCGCGGAGCTTGCGCAGGTCGTAAGCGCCCTGCCGGATCGTGTAGTCCGCCTGCCCGGTCATCTGCTGGACCCTGGCGGCGTGCTCGGCGGCGGTGAAGCCGCGCGGCGCGGCGGCAGGGCCAGTGCCGTCGGCAGGGCGGCGCGGATACTGGGCTTGTTCAGGTCGATACCGCTCTGCGCTCGCGGCCAGATCCACCCATTCGGTGCTGACCGAACGGCCAGCACTCCAAGCTGGCCGCCGCACCGAACGAGCCTTCCGGCGCCAGCGCGTAGCGGCGGCTATGTCACAGAGGAAGCGTCCGCGGGCAGCGGCTGGCAGCCTCTGCGGCGGGGTGGTCAGACTTTCAGCAGGGTGGCGAGTTGCTGGGCGTTGGCCTGGGCGTAGTCGTCGTAGCAGTTGTTGAACAGGACGTGGGTGTCCTCAGCATCGCGGGCCAGAGTGGCGACCTTGGGGGCCCACTCGGCTAGCTCGTCGTCGGTGTAGCGGTAGCCGAACCGCTCGTGGATGTCTTTGCTGTCCCATTTCGCCGAGCGCCCGTGCAGGCGGACCACGGCCAGGTCGGGGGCGGTCGCCGCCAGCACCGGCGGGATGGAGTCCCGGTAGCCCTGCGGCATGTCGACGCAGACATACGGCAGCTGATGGGAGGACAGGAAGTCCAGGGTTTCTTGCTGGTTGTCCGGGGTCATCCAGGTCCGGTTGCGGAACTCCACGCAGACCCGCCGCGGCGCCACCCGCTGCGCGCAGGAGGCGATGTAGTCCTTGCGGGCGCGGGAGATGGGGAACCACGGCGGGAACTGCAGCAAGATCGCCCCCAGCTTGCCGGCCTGGCGCAGTGGCTCCAGCGCGGCCAGGAATCGGTCCCACGCCTGATCGGCTACCGCCGGGTCCACGTCCTTGAGGTACACCCGGCTCTTGCCGGCCTTTTCGGCCGCCGGGCGCAGGTCGGCAGGCAACGCCGCGACGCGGGTGGGGTGCTGGGTGAACAGGCTGAACGCCTTGACGTTGAAGGTGAACCTGGCCGGGGTCCGCGCGGCCCACGCCGCCGCGGTCTGCTCGGCCGGCAGGGCGTAATAGGTGGCATCCACCTCGACCAGCGGGAACCGGCGGGCGTAGTAGCGCAGCCGCTTCTCCGGCGTGTCTGCCTCCGGCGGATACCAGCCCGACTCGATCAGGGTCCGGTCCGTCCACGACGCCGTGCCCACCCGTACCTGCCCCATACCCGCAGCATAAGAACCCTCCCAGGGTATGCCGCGCACCCACGGGGCACCCAACTGGCCAAGCACTGCCAGCACAGGCCAACTGGCCTGGAACCTGGCGAAATGAGGCGCGCGCGGGGCTATCCGCGCCCACAAACTCGTCTCGCTGTTCGCCTCCCCAGGCTCATGAGGCGTTATGGCTACCGCACAGTGTTCGCCGTCGGGGCGCTGCTGCTCGGCGGGCCGGCCCTGGCGCTGCTGGCCCCCCGCAGCGTGGTCACGATCGTCGCGGTCAGCATCGCCGCAGCATCGGCTTCGGCCTCAACACCGTCGTATCCGGGGCCCAGGTGGCCACAGTACTGCCGCCGGAGCGGCGCGGCGAGGGGGATCGGCCTGGCCGGAGTCGTGGCCTGCGTGCCCGCGATCGTGGTGCTGCCATCCGGGGTCTGGCTGGCCGAGAACACAGGTTATGCAGTAGTCATGGCGATCACGGCCCCAGTGCGCTAGCCCCGCTGGCGGCAATGCCCTGGCTTGCCGGTCGGGAACGTCACCTTCGCACTGATGATCGACCGTGCGCCGGTCTCCGGCTACGGCACGGCCAGCGCCCTGTGGAACCTGGCTCACGACGCCGGGTACGGGGCCGGTCCGGCGGGTTCGGCGTGTTCGTGGTCTATACCGCCTCTGAAATTCGTGCAAATACCGGAGGCCGGGGAGCACCGGACTCCAGTGCCCGACGCAGATCCCGGCAGTCACGGCGGCACTGACCGTAGTCGAGGCCCGGCCTGGCCGCCCGGTCCCTAGCCTTACCGCCCGCCCTGCTAGCTGCTCAGAGCAGGCCAGGGCTGATGACAGATCGGCGGGGCCGTGATAGGACATTCGCCATCGGGCAGGCGCGATCAGGTGACATCCGGCAGGGAGGCATGCAGATGGCGACAGGCACGAGGGCTGATCCCGCGGACATAGTGGCCCGCGTGGGCAGGCACTGGGGATGGGTCCTGGCATTCGGGATCATCACGCTGCTGGTCGGCGTCGCAGCGCTGGCCTGGCCCGGCCGCACGCTGGTGGTCATCGCGGTGCTGTTCGGCATCCAGCTGGTCGTGATGGGCATCTTCCGGTTCGCGGGCGCGTTCGCCTCCGATGACCTGACGGGCGGGACGCGGGTGCTGCTCGCGCTGCTCGGCGTGCTGTCGCTGATCATCGGCCTGTATGCGGTGCGGCACGTCCTGATCACCCTGCTGGCGCTCGTGCTGCTGCTGGGCATCTTCTGGACCGTCAGCGGCGCGGTCGAGTTGTTCACCGCGATCTCACACCGCGAGATGCGCAACCGCGGCTGGAACGCGGTGATGGGCATCGTCAGCATCCTGGCCGGCATCGTCGTCCTGGCCTATCCCGCGATCTCACTGGTCACGCTCGCGGTCGTCCTCGGCGTCTGGCTCATCATCTTCGGCGCGATGCAGGTCACGGCCGCGTTCCGGATCCGGTCACTGACCGCCCGCTCTTGAGCATCGCCCGGTCTGGTTGGTTTCCTCGGCGGCCGGGTGAGTCGGCGTACGCGGCTACGCTCGACTGGCAGCCGTGCGAGCCGGGGGGCCGGCCAGGGCGCAGTGGAAGCACCGGGGCCGGATCGGCTTCGGCCCGGCGGGTGTGCTCGCTCGGGCCCAGCCTGTTGCGGAGCTACTGGCGGCCGCGGTGCAGGCGCGACATCGTGGTGCCGAGCGGGATGGCCAGCAGCTCCGCGACTTCCTTGTAGGGGTAGCCTTCGATATCTGCCAGGTAGAAGACGGGTCCGGAATCCGGCTCGCGGCCCCGCTTCCTGTGGGCGCTGATGCTGGTATTTCTCATGATCTTGTGCAGCCAGGCTCTGAGGTTTGTGCCCGGCTCGAATTGATGGAAGGCACGGTATGTCTTGATCATCGTTTCCTGGACAAGATCTTCGGCATCACCCGGATCGCGGGTCAGGTTGAACGCGACCGGGTACAGCTGTCGCATATAGGGGATTACATCCTGCTCGATCTCTGCGCGCCGATCTGCAGCCGATTGGGTCATCGTCGTGCTCATGTGCCTCCTTGGTGATTCCCCTTTCGCCGGCTTCGTCCCCGGTCAGCCAGTTGCAATCTGCTGCCGACTTGAGCGCGAGTTGTTGCCCTCTGGGGGCCTGGATCGGCTGCCCGACGACCGGAGGGCCGCCTTCCGGCAGGTCCTGCACGGCAGGCGGCCCGCGGTCCCGCGGTTGGGGGTTAGGGAAGGAGCCGACTGCGTGGGAGGGGGATTGTCGCCGGAGCCGGGACTTGACTCTCCTTCTCAGGGCCTCGCCCTGGCGGCAGATCGTGACTTGCCGCGCCGAGGACGTGCATGTAATCAAGCGTTCAACTAAAAGTCAAGAGGGCTCGGCGCGAACTGTCAGGAACTGGCGTGGGCAGGCATTCAACCAGTAAATAGGCTAATTTCCGGTTGATTACCGTGCTCGCCATCGGCGCAGCTGGCCGTCAGGTACGCAGCCGGGGCACCCCGGAGGCTCACGGCCGACGCAGGCGCGAGGTGAGGCTGCCGGCAAGTCGGGCCGGCCGCGTTCCGATGGCGGTGCCCAGGTGAAACGATCGCCTTGTGACAGCGCCGGAACCACATCCGCGGCGTGACGACGCGCCCCAGGCGGTCCCAACGTCGGGCGGTACTCCGGCGCTCAGCATTGAAGATCATCTAGAGTCGCGCGTGCGGCTGCCGGTCGATGGGCTGCGCTCTGTCGTCGCGTGCGTCGAGATAGCACTGCTCGTGGGCATTGGCCTCGTGGCTCGCGCGACGGTCACCGGGGTGGAGACAAATGTTGTCGGTGCCAGTCAGCTGGCCGACAAGAGACTGCTTACCGGAGTGCTGGGCCTGGTCGGCGTCCTGGCGCATATCGCCCTGCTCATGCTGCCGCTGGCCCTCGCGGTCAGCCTGCTCATACGCCGCCGGCCGCGGCGTGTGGCCGAAGCGGCCGGCGCGGGCGCCGTAACGGTCGCGGTGGTGGTGATCTGCAACGCGCTGCTCCGCCAGCCCGCGGCGACCCAGCTTTATGCTGCACTGACCTTGTCAGGTGCCCATCCCCAGCGTGCGGCCGTACTCGATTGGTACCTGGCAGGCCTGGCGGCCTATGTCACCGTCCTGGGCCCGGCCGGCCGCCGTTGGCGCAGCGCCTACTGGGTGGCGCTGGCCTTTTATGTGCTAGCGAGCCTGGCGAACGCGAAGAGTACCCATGTGACCTTGCTGGCCCTGCTGGTCACATTGCTGATCGGCTCGGCCATCGGGTCCGGCCTCCGGTATGTGTTCGGCTCGGCATCGGAACGGCCGCCCGCGGCCGCCATCGCCGCGGCGCTCGCCGCGGTGGACGCGCCGGTGGTAGCCATGCGCAGAATCTCGGACACCCGCGCGCAAACGAGGCGCTACGCGGCGACGGTCCGCGGCGGGGAGCAGCGTGATGTCACAGTCTTCGACCGCGACCAGCAAGCCGCCGGCGCGCTGTATCGCATTTACCGGCGGCTCCTGCTGAAGACCGAGGTATCTCGCACCGGCCTGCTGACCGTGGAGCGGGCCGTGGAGCGCCGTGCCCTGCTCACCTACGCGATGGAAGACGCGGGCGTCGGCACCCCGCGGCTGCGCGCCCTGGTCCGTGTCGGGCCTGAGGCGGCAGTGCTGGTCAACGAGCATCACGACGGCACGACACTGGCGGAACTGGAATGCCAGCCCAGCGATGAGCAGCTACGCCGGGTCTGGGACGCCGTGCTGCGCCTCCACCAGCACCGGGTCACCCACCGCAACCTGACCGCCGACCACCTCCTGTTCGCAAACCCCGGCTCTCGCGGGACTGGTTCCGACGGCGCCAGCGATGGCGAAGTCATGCTGCTCGAGCCGGGCGATGGTGATGTGGCGGCGAGCGACCTGCAGCGTCGGCTGGACCTGCTCCAGCTACTAGCCGAATTGGCGCTGGCAGTCGGTGCCGAACGTGCCGCCGATGTAGCTGCGGAAAGGCTCACCAGCGCCGAGATCGCGGCGATGGTGCCCCTGCTGCAGCCGGTGGCCTTGCGCCGCAGTACTCGGATGGCGATGCGCCAGCACAAGGACCTCCTGCCCGCGCTCCGCAAGCGGCTGCTCGGTAGCACCGACCCGGAAGGTGAGGCCGCGCCGGTCCAGCTCGAGCGCGTGCGCCCGCGCACGCTTATCACCCTGGTGGCCGGGGTAGTTGCGGCCTACCTTCTGATCGGCCAGCTCTCCAAGGTCAGCCTGGCCACGGTCCTGAAGAACTCGGACTGGCGCTGGGGTGCGTTGGCAGTTCTCCTGTCGGCGCTGACTTACGTGGGCGCTACCTTCCAGCTAGCGGGCTTCGTACTGGAGCGGCTGGACTTCGTCCGGACCTTGCTGGTTCAGGTCGCCGGATCGTTCGTGACGCTGGTCACCCCGGCTGCTGTTGGCGGGGTGGCGCTGAACATCCGATACCTGCGGAAGGCCAACGTGAGCCCTGCGGACGCCGGATCGAGCATCGGCGTGTCGCAGGTCATCGCGTTCAGCGTGCACATGGTCCTGCTGGTCATCTTCACGACGCTCACCCGTAGCGTCAGAACGAACTCGCTCCGGCCGCCGGACTGGGTCTGGATCGGGCTAGCCTCGCTGACGGCGGTGGTGGTCATCGTGGCTGCCATACCGGCGGGCCGCCGGTTCCTGCATTCCCGGCTGGCGCCTGCGCTCAGCCAGATTGTCCCGCGGCTGCTGGACCTCGCGCAGCGGCCAATCAAGCTGGCCGAGGGCATCGGCGGGGCACTGCTCCTGACCGCGGCCTACATCTTGTGCCTGGACGCCTCCGTCCGGGCCCTCGGCGGATCGGTTGCGTTGGCGAGCGTCGCCGTGGTCTACCTCACCGGCAGCGCCATCGGCTCGGCCGTGCCAACGCCGGGCGGGATCGGGGCGGTGGAGGCGGCGCTGTCGGCGGGCCTCACCGCAGCGGGAATGCCCGGTGCGAAAGCAGTCAGCGCCGTCCTGCTGTTCCGGTTGGCCACATTCTGGCTACCCGTGCCGATCGGCTGGCTGGCCATGAACTACCTAGAGCGCAAGGAAGCCCTCTGATCTGGTGGCTGCTGAGCGGCGGTGCTGGTCAGCAGGAAGCCGGAAGAGCTTGACGCGCACAGTGCTCCCCGGGCAGTGGTGGGCCGCCGCCGAAGAGGTGACGAGGGCATTACCGCACCGGGCTGGGGTCGTTGGCGGTGAGCAGGTACGCGTCGCCGTCATCGGCGGCGCCGGTGGCGATGTCGACGATCGCGGTGCCCACCTGCTCCGGGGTGAGCGCCGGGCCGAGGCGGTCGAGGAAGGCGGGGATACCGGCGCGCCCTGCCTGGCGGCGTAGGCGACTACTCCGGCCGCGCCCAGGTCTGTTTCCGGGGTGAGCTGCGGCAGCACCGAGGTGAACCTGATGCCGAGCGCGTTCCGGCCGGACTCCGCGGCGGCATAGGACGCTATGAACCGGATGGTGGCCTTGGCCCCGGCGTAGCCGCCGCTGAGTGGCGAGCCGTTGACCGCCGCTCCGCTGGAGAAGGCGATGACCGCGCTGCCCGGCTCCGGGGGAAGCAGCAGCGCCTCGCGGGTCCAGTTGAACACGTGCTGCACGTCGACTTCCCAGTTGCGGCTGAAGGTCGGCCAGGTCTGCCGGTGGATCGGCCACGTTAGGGGAGCTGCCCCGGCATTGAGGACCAGCGTGCGGGGGGCGGTATTTGTCGAGGAGTTGGCCCGCGACCACGGGGTCGGCGGCGACGGGGGTGAAGGTGCCGCCGAGCTGTGCGTGCAGTTCCTCGCGCCGGCCGGGGTCGCGGGCGACCCCGGCGACGTGGGCGCCGTGCTTGGACAGGGCGACGGCGATGGCGCGGCCGAAACCCCGGCTGGCGCCGGTGACCAGTGCCGTCGTTCCGGAAAGTTCTTGCGTTGGCATGCGGGACTCCCTTGATGCGTATGCGGCGGTGGTTGGGTTAGACGCCGGCAGGTGCTGGCTGGGGCTTCTGGGACGTGCGGGCAACCGCCGTGGCTAGCTCGTTGCGGCGGACCAGGAGGTAAGTCACCGGGACTGCGGCCAGGCCGATGGCGCCGCAAGCCCAGAAGGCCCACTGGAAGCCGCCGGTGAGTGCCGCGGCCGCCGCGGCGCCCTGGTGGAGCAGGGTGCTGGCGTGGGTGGCGGCGATCGTGGACGCTATGGCGATACCGATCGCCCCGCCAAGCTGCTCGGAGGTGTTGATGAGCCCGGAGGCCAGGCCGGCCTCGTGCTCGGCGACCCCGCCCAGGGCGGCGATCGAGACCGGGATGAAGGCAAATGCGGTGCCGACTCCGACGATGAGGAACGGCCCGGCCAGGCTGGCCCAGAAGTGGCCGTGCACGGGCACCTGGGTTGACCACAAGATGCCGCCGCCGATCATGGCCATGCCGGCCGCCATCACGAGCTTGGCCCAGCCGCGGGTGACAAGCGCCTGCGACAGGCCGGCGAAGGCGACCGAGATGAGCGCCATCTCCAGCCAGGCGAACCCGGCCTTCAGCGCGGAGTAACCGAGCACCTGCTGCATGTACAGGGTGCCGATGAAGATGTACGCGAAGAAGCTGCCGCCGAGCAGCACGCCGACCGCGTTCGCGCCCGCCAGCGTCTTGTTCTGGAAGATCCGCAGCGGCATCAGCGGCGCCTCCGCGCGCGTC
>WNGG01002436.1_pt1 | contig 21024 bp, 18 predicted proteins | sample 5400661 | NCBI WGS metagenome assembly WNGG01 (sample SAMN13153372, study PRJNA577476) | soil metagenome | isolation source: 100 cm soil or saprolite under Garry oak tree replicate 1 | place: USA:California | collected 2016-06-15
GCAGCCGCGGCGGCCGCGGCCGCGCCCGGGGCGATCAGCGCGGCCGCCAGCGCGGCCGCCGCGGCAATCCTGCGCCTGCGCATGGCGGCAACTGCCATACTGAACATGTCGGGATTCCTCCTAAGGTTGGTCCGACGTAAGGTCCCGGCCGCGTGCTGCGAACACCTGGCCGGGACCGCCTGGCTAGCAGGCGAAGCTCGTGAGGGTCACCTCCTGCCCACCCCCGCAGGAGGGCGGATAACGCGATATGACAGGCTCTCTCCTTCAGTTCGTGCTCACTTGTGCCAGTTTGCGGCTTTTTGAGCTGTCAGGATAACAACGTGTTTATAAGGCTGCGGAGGGTTCGAGCAAAGATGCAGCTCAGCCGCCTGACTAACGGTAGATGCCAGGGCCTGTGCAACTGTGGGTAACCACGGCGGCGGGCCTTCTTCCGCCGCGACCCATACCGGGCCGGCCAGCTGGCCGACCGCAGTGTCCGCCACTGCCGCTCCCGGCCAACATGCCCGGGGCGTTCACGGCCCGCTTGCCGGCGCCGGACCGCGCCGGTCATCCCTTACGCTGACGAAGAATAACCGCGGGCCAGTCGAGCGCCCTTAAGGCCGGCACGGGCGGCCAGCTCACGGATTTCTGCCCTCTGGCTGCGGCGCGCGCCTTGTTGTGCGGAGCTGAAGGGTTGTGCGGAGCTGAAGGCAAACCGGGCCTGCGACATGGCGCCGGACAGGCTGGTGCCATCGATGAAGGCTTTGGATTCGATCCCGGTCACGGCGCCGGGCACGTAAGCGACCGAGCCGCCGGGCACCGCAACCAGGACCGCCTCGGCGCCGGAACATGCCCCTGTCTGCGGCAGAAGCGAGCGTTCTCAATCCAGGGCTGTGATGTATAAATATGCGGCCCGAGCGACCGCATGGGGAACCGATTGAGAGGCTGCTGGAACCAGACAACACGAAGGTCCCCTGATAATCGTGCGCCGACCCGCCGTTTGGTATGTCGTGACATGCCGTGCCTGTGAACATCGGTGCCGCGCCGCCGGGTAGCCCCGGCCGGTTTCCCGACCGGGGCCCCCTCAGAACCGTGCGTGCCACTCGTCGCGGCACACGGCTCAAGCAAGCCGCGAGGGCGTTGCAGGTTGAAGTGCGGGTTTCCTGCGCTGGCGGGCCTGGAGCGCCCGCTGGCAGGATGCGTGCACGAGGCGGGTCTGGTCACCGTCGGCTGGGCCTGGTCTGCCGTGGGTGAGATAGCTGGCGGCTATCGCCTTGCGGGTGACGTGCAGCCACCACCGTTCCCACTGTTCGGGAGACTGGGGTGGCTGATCGGCGGAGAGCAGGTGATCCCCGCAGAGAGGCAGAGCCCGTCCTGCCTGGATAGCAGGCGCAGGCTGTACCTGTCGAGCGGGGGTTTCACCTTCTTGCGCCGGTCGGCCCAGTAGCTGGCCAGGGCGGGGTCATCGGGGGATGCCGCGCCCCTGACCGGCACGTGCCGTTCGATGGCCGTCCAGGAGAACCTGACCAGGCAGGCGCCGGTGTCGCGGTCGCCGAATACCCAGCCGCCGTACCTGCTCCTCCTGCGCCCGCCAGTCGATCCGGTCCCACTGTGCAGGCGCGGTACGGGGCTGGTCCTCCGGTCCGTTCACTATCCGGGCTGCCGCCGTCACCTCGGCCACCACGGGGGCGGTCCACTGGCCGCCGTTCCAGACCGGGGTGGAAAAGCTGTAACCCGTCATCGTGTCTAACTTGCCCTTCGGTTCCGGCACCCTATCGCTTCACCAGCTCACCTGCCTCACGTCAGCGCGCTTTCACGCCCGGACACCAGGCCCGGTATCCGGCCAGTTATGCAGCGCCCCCGGCGGGAGAGCCGGGCAAACTAGCACTGGTTTCCTGCTGCCTTTCGGCTGCCGGCCTTCGCTTCTTGGGGCATCCTGCCCCGCCCGGGGATTCCGCCCCTCTTACGATCGGCCTACCGTGCCGCACGCGGCGCGGACCCGAGCGGGTTTTCCATGTTCCGCACGCGTGAGACCCGGCTGGTTCAGGGTGCCCTCTGTACCCCGGGGCGGCGGTGTCCACACGGCCCGGCATTCTTCCCGGCCGCCGCCTGCCGCTTCTCAACGGCCAGCCCTGCCGCCCCGGACTGCAACCCGCCCCGGGACGCATCATTGACGAGGCATCAGCAAGGGTTCACTGTCATTCACCCCACACCAGCCTTCCCCTCACCTGTGACCCCGGGCGGAACGAGGTCCTTGGGCTTTCCCCTGAGCTTCGCACCCGGCCGGGCAGGACCCGGCAACGCACGTCAGGGCGGGGACAGGCCTGGACACTGCCTGGACTACGTCCCTGGCATCAGCCAGCCTCCTTCGACGTACTCACTCACAACGTGCGACCTCACGTCGCAAAGAACGGGTTGATCTGTGCGCGGCCATGCGTGGCTGACAGTCACGGGCTGCCCCAGGCCACGGTACGGACGAGGACACCAAAACCGGCGGCGCTCGCTTTCCTCGAAGTTCCTTCCTGGTTGGGTTGTTCTTGGTCTGTCGCGTGGCCAGGCGCGGACCAACTGGTCCTGCTGTGCCGCACTCAGTAGTCGGTCAGATGACCATCCATGACAACACGGCGGTCGACTGTAGGTAGACGAGCAGGCACATGAAGGCCACGAATGCGATGCTCCACGCGATCACGCGCCGGAAGATGTCGCCTTCGCGCCCATGGAGGCCGACGGCGGCGGCCGCGATCGCGAGGTTCTGCGGCGAGATCATCTTGCCCAGTACGCCGCCAGCGGAGTTCGCCGCGGCGAGCAGCGTCGGCGACAGGTGAGCTTGCGCCGCGGCAGTGATCTGCAGGGCTCCGAACAGCGAGTTCGAGGAGGTGTCCGAGCCGGTGACCGCTACGCCCAGCCAACCCAGGATCGGGGACAGCAGCGCGAACAAGCCTCCGGCTCCGGCCATCCACAGCCCCAGCGTCGTGGTCTGGCCGGACTCGTTCATGACAAAGGCGAGCGCCAGGACGGCCATCACGGTGAGGATCGCGAACTTCAGCTGCGCGAGCGTGCGTCCGTAGGCGCGCACCGCCCGGCCGGCCCCGGTCTTCAGCACGATCATCGTGAGCAGCCCCGACAGCAGCAGCAGGGTGCCGGCGGCCGACAAGGTGTTCAGCTTGAAGGTGGTCGCTACGGCTTTGCCTTTGCCGCTGACGATGTGCAGGCCCGGCCAGTCGTAGATGCGGGTCGCTGACTCCAGGCCGGTGCCGCCCGCGCCGGGTTTCGTGGGGGCTACGCCGGTGATGGCCGGTACGCGGGTGGCGACCACGAAGATCACGATGATGATCAGGTACGGCGCGTAGGCCCTGAAGACATCGACGGGCGTGTCGCGGACCGTGCCGTCCGAGGCCGCGGCGGCCGAGGCGGCTGCGGCCGGGTAGCCCTCCCCGGGGTCACCGGAGACGTGCCTCCGGTGCCGCGCCGGCTCCCGGTGCGCGGGCGCATCGTCGGCCGTTTCGACGTAGCCCTCCTTCGGGTGCCAGACGCGGGTGAAGGCCAGGACGGCCAGCGCCGAAGCGAGCGACGCGATGATGTCGGTGAGGGGGATGGACCAGAAGTTGGACGCGAGGTACTGGAAGACGCCGAAGGTCGCGCCGCACACCAGCGCCGCAGGCCATACCTGGCGAAGGCCGCGTTTCCCGTCGACGATGAACACCAGGGCCAGCGGGACGAAGACCGCGAGGATCGGCGTCTGGCGGCCGACCATGGCGCCCAGGTCGCCGACCGGCAGCTTCGTGACGGTCGCGAGCGTTGTGATCGGCACCGCGAGCGCCCCGAAGGCGACCGGCGCGGTGTTCGCGACCAGCGCGACTGTCGCTGCCTTGAGCGGCCGGAAGCCGAGCGCGATGAGCATGACGGAGCTGATGGCCACCGGCGTGCCGAAACCCGCGAGAGCTTCCATCAGGGCTCCGAAGCAGAATGCGATGATGACGGCCTGGATCCGCTGGTCATCGCTGATCGAGGCGAATGACCGGCGGAGCACGTCGAAGTGGCCGGTCTCCACAGTCAGGTTGTAGACCCAGATGGCATTGATGACGATCCACATGATCGGGAAGAACCCGAAGGCGGCACCGAGCAGCCCGCTGTTCACGGCGTCGCCGACAGGCATGGAATACGCGGCCACCGCCACTATCAGGGCGACGGCGAGCCCGATGATCGACGCAAGCCACGCACGCATGCGCAAGACACCGAGCAGCACGAACAGCGTGACCAGGGGCAGGGCCGCCACGATCGAGGACAGCCCGAGCGAGTTGCCGAGCGGGTCATAGACCTGCCGGTAGCCGGCAAGCATGGACGTACTCCCTTCGTGAAGGGGGTTAGCGGGTCAAAGCGGCCGTCCGGGTGCTATGCCAGACCCGCCTGCCGGGTCCGTCCAGCGCGTCAGCGAGGTGGCGCCCGACCGGCACGCCTTGGATCGATGCGCCGAGCAACTGCATGATGCGCGCGACGGGCATCGGCTCGCCCATGACCATCTCGCGATCGGCCAGGGCCGGTGATCGCGACCCGCCGATCGACCAGGCCCGGGGCCAGCGGGGCCTCCCGCCGCACGTCCCGCCTCCCGGCCAGGAAGCAGGGCAGCGCCGCCCGGCCAGCTCCGCGTCGCGGACCACGCGGGACTCGGGCAGCTCCGCCCGGCGTGGCCCGAACATCCGGTGCAGCGCCGCCAGCAGCTCTAGCGCCCCGGCGGTCAGCACCTGCTCGCAGCCGCCTAGCCAGGACGCGCCGACCTCGACGCCGGGAACGCTCGGGGCACTGCTCATCCGATACCCGTCTCAGACCTGCGTACGGCTCGCGCCGCAGCGGCGGAACTCCCTGACAGGTACCCTCCTGCGAGACTGGCAAACGACCGCCTCGTCGGCGGCCGGCCGGATGAGATCCTGTCGCCCTCACTTACTGGCCGGCGGAGCACGGGCCTGGTCCTCCCGACGCATCTCCTGTACGCAGCAGTGCCCACCCGCCTGCCTCTACAGCACAGAACTGGAAGTTCTGGCATGACCTTCAAAGTGTCCCGGTCAGGACCGACGCTGACAAATATTCGGCAGGCTTCATTCCAGAACTGTGAAAGGCTGCGCGATGATTGCTATGAGAATTCGGTCGCGTCGGCTGAACCATGAGTGACTATTCGAGGCGACGAATAGATATGTACATTGGCGACGCACTCATTTCGGCATGTGAGTGAGGGGTATGACGCCCGGTTTACGGGCTGCGGATCGGCCTTGGGCATCGGTGTTGCGTATGCGGCAAGGTTCCGCGGCCATGCGCGGTCCTTCGCTGGCTGCTCGGCTTGTGGGTGTGCGTCAGGAGCAGCTGCGGAAGACGGTGTTGCGGTGCCAGGTGAAGTAGGGCTCGGAGGCGTCGCTGTGAGCGGCGCAGCGCTGCCCGGCCAGGTGCCGGAGGTGTTCCTGGATCTTTCTCCCGGCATGTCATCCAGCGAGACGGTCTGCACATGGCCGCCCGGGCCGACGGTGATCCTGCCGGCCTCGTACAAGGCGTCGCAGCCGAACGTGCAGGCCAGCGTCGCCACGTGGCGCAGATCCCGGCGTTCGTCGTCGCTGCAGATCGAGCGCTTCTTACTGTGCGCGGCCACCAGGAAGCCCGTCGGGTACTCGTGGCCGCAGAACGCGTGTGGTGGCCTGTGCCGCCGGTGTGCCTGCGGCAGGCCGGGCGGACCGGGCAGGGCAGGGGACCGTCATGAGGGCTGGCGGCCGTAGGCTGTTGCTGGCTGCGTCGCGGTGGAGGTGGCGGATGGAACGTCCGGGCGGGCTCTCGGCTATCGGCGGCACGCCCGTGGTCCGGCTGGCGCGGATGGCCGGCGAGGGCTGCGCCGAGGTCTGGGTGAAGATGGAGGCGGCCAATCCCACCGGCTCGTACAAGGACCGGATGGCCCTGGCGATGATCGAGGCCGACGGACGGCTGCGGCCGGGCCAGCTGGTCGTGGAGTACACCGGCGGGAGCACCGGCTCGTCCCTGGCGTTCGTCTGCGCGGTGAAGGGCTACCCGCTGCGGATCGTGTCCTCCGACGCGTTCGCCGATGAGAAGATCCGCACCATGCGGGCGTTCGGCGCCGAGGTCGAGCTGATACCGAGCCCGGAGGGCATCACGCCCGGCCTGATCCCGGCGATGATGCGCCGGGCGGCCGAGATCGCCGCGCAGGCCGGCGCGTTCGCCACCGACCAGTTCAACAACGCCGACATGGTCCAGGGCTACCGCAGGCTGGGCGAGGAACTGCTCGGCCAGCTGCCCGGGCCGCCGCCGCTCAGCGCGCTGTGCAGCTATGTCGGCACCGCCGGCTGCTTCCTGGGCGCCAGCCGCGCGCTGGCCGCCGCCCTGCCCGGGCTGCACCGGGTCGTCATCGAGCCGGCCGAGTCCGCGGTGCTGTCCGGCGGGCCGCCCGGGACCCACCACATCGAGGGCGGCGGCACCGGCCAGCGCCCGCCGCAGCTCTATCCCGCCGATTACGACGAGGTCATCGCCATCCCCGAAGCCCAGGCGTTCGCCACGGCCCGCCGGGCCGCCCGCGAGGAAGGCATCTTCTCCGGACCCTCGACCGGCGCCAACCTGGCCGCCGCGCTCCAGGTAGCCGGGAGGCTCGGCCCCGGCCACCGCGTGGTCACCCTGCAGGTCGACAGCGGCCTGAAATACCTCACCGGACCGCTCTACACCTGACCCGCCCGCGCCCGCCAGCTCAGCGACGGGAACCGAGTCCCGGGCAGCTCCGCCAGGTTTACGCCCGGCAAGACCGGCAGCCACGCCCGCGGCCCGCCGTGACCCAGGCTCCGCCACCCGGCGACCGGCGGTCCCGAGACGTACCTCAATGCGGCATGAGCGGTAAATCAGTCGACCTCGGTGCTCAGCTGGCCTACGGTGACACAGACTGGCCGACCTGGCGGTAAGGGCCAGAGTCCGGTTGTCCCCGCGAGGGGTTCAAGAAGTGTCAGGAAGTAGACCCGGCCTGGCCGCCAGTCCAAGCCCGCCACGCAGCAGAAGCTGGCAGTGCTGGTGCCCGGGTAAGCACGTATATTCATGCAGATTGACCGGCTCATCGCCGTTTCCGTACAGAGCTATATCGCATCCTCTGGACACTCACGTAACCGATATGTGTCCGATTCTGGCCCTCGACGTGATGTTAACTTCTGTACCAGAGCCACAATCTCCGTGCCCTGGAAGCGCCGCGGCGCCTGACGTCTTAACGAAGACAACCCCGACCATGACCTGTACGCAGAAAACAGATCGGCGGTTATTGAACCTCTCGGCCACCGTGCACGTCGCGGTCTGTGACGGTTGCTGCTGGCCGGAACAGCCGCGCCTGGCGGGTCAGGCTGCGTGGGCCTCGAACCACACGGAGCCGAGGTCGTGTCCAGCGGCAGGTGCACGTTCGGCGCTCATACCGGCCCGCCCGGCCAGGTCGGTGACACTGAGACCCAGCGCGCAGCGCTGATCATGAACGGCCTTGCCGAAGGCCAGCGCCTCGCGGATGGCGACCCGCTCCGGATCCTCGGCCTGCTCCGGCGGGCGGACCCAGCGGGTGCGGTAACCGGTCTCGAGCCCCGCCGCCGCCGCGAGCCGCGCTGCCTGGGGTGTTCTCTTCCGGGTAGCAGACGGGGCGCCGAGCGGTGTCGTTGTCATGCCTCTGTCCTGGCCAGCGGCACCCATCTCCCTGTAGTGCGATCTATCCGGCCTTCCCCGGTACAAATGTCATTGGTCGCTGCTCGCAGCGGCATCCGGCGGATGACGCTGTTCGCGGTGCCTGTGCTGTCAGATGCTCCAGAGCGCCTGAGTGGGGGACAGGCGGGCGGCGCGGATGGCAGGCAGCAGTCCCGCGGCGGCGCCGATGAGCAGGGCGGCGGCCAGGCCGCCGGCCCAGGCGCCGGGCGGGATGACGACGGCCTCGCCATGGGCGTGGGCGTAGATGGCGGTGGCGGCCGCGCCAGTGACGACTCCGGCGGCGCCGCCGGCCAGGGACAGCAGGATCGCCTCGGCCAGGAACTGGGCGCGGATCTGGCCGCGGGTGGCGCCCAGCGCCCGGCGCAGCCCGATCTCCTGGCGGCGCTCCAGCACCGAGATGACCATGATGTTGGCCACCCCGATCGCGCCGACCAGCAGCGCGACCGCGCCCAGCCCGAGGAACAGGGTGTCGAGCGCGCCCTTGGCGTCGGCTTGGGCGGTGAGCGCGTCCGAGGGCTGGGAGACGGTGACCTGGCTGGGGTTTTCCGGGCTGGACTGCGCGCCGAGCAGATTATCCACCGCGGTGGTGGCGGCCGGGGTATCCACGGTGCGGACGTAGATCTCCGAGGGGTGGCCGTCGAAGTGCAGGTACTTCTGGGCGGCCGGGAAGCCGACCAGGACCGCCGAGTCGAGCTCGGGGACATAGGTGTCTTTGTTGAGGATGCCGGTCACGTAGAACCACTGGCCGCCGGCCCAGATCCGCATCCCGGGCCGGATCCGGTCGAAGCCCAGCAACCGCGCCGTGACGGCGCCGAGCACCGCGACCGGCTCGCGGGCGGTCGCCGCGTTCAGGAACCGGCCCTGCGCGAGGCTGGTGCCGGCCACCGCAGGCAGGTTCAGGGTGGCGGCCTCCACGCTGAGACCGTTGGTTTCGATCGAGGGGATGAGCGGGGACTTGTAGGCGCTGACGTTGCCGACGGTGCCGGTGTCCTGCACCGCGGTGACCCCGGGCAGCCGGCCGATCATCCCCGGCGCCGCCTCCGGCAGCTCGGCGGTGGCGCCGCCGAGGGTCTGCCCGTTAGTGACGGTCAGCAGGTTGGTACCCAGCGCCCGGATCTCGGCCAGCAGCGCGGCGGAGGAGGAGGCGGCCAGGCCCAGGACGGCGACGATCGCCGCGACGCCGATCGCGATGCCCAGCGCCGACAGCCCGGCGCGCAGCTTGCGGGTCCGCAGCCCGATGCTGGCGAGGGCGGCCAGGTCGGCCGGGCGCAGCCGGGCCGCGGCCGGGGTGGCCGGCCGTCGTGATGTGGTGATCATGATGGTCCTTCCCGCGCGGGCTGGGAGCGGGCGGTGTCGGCGATGATGTGCCCGTCGAGCATCTCGATGCGCCGCCGCGTCCGGGCGGCGACCGCGTGGTCGTGGGTGATGATGATGATCGTGGTCCCGGCGGCGTTCAGCTCCTCCAGCAGGGCCAGGATGGCAGCGCCGGTGGCCGAGTCCAGGTTCCCGGTCGGCTCATCAGCCAGCACCACCGGCGGCGCGCCCGCCACCGCCCGGGCGATCGCGACCCGCTGCCGCTCGCCGCCCGACAGCTGGGTCGGCCGGGCAGCGGCCCGGTGCGCCAGCCCGACCCGGTCCAGGGCCTGCAGCGCCAGCAGCCGCCGCTCGCCGCGCCGCACCCCGGCATACAGCAGCCCGTCGGCCACGTTGCCCAGCACGCTCTGGTGCTCGGCGAGGAAGAACTGCTGGAACACGAACCCGATCCGGGACGCCCGCAGCCCGGCCAGCTCCCGGTCGGTCATCCGCGCCGCGTCCAGGCCGGTGACCCGCACCGTCCCGGCAGTCGGCTTGTCCAGCGTGCCCATCAGGTGCAGCAGCGTGGACTTGCCCGACCCCGACGGGCCGACCACCGCCGCCAGCTCCCCGGCGGCCACCGCCAGGCTCGCCCGGTCCAGCGCCCGCACCGGCGGCTGCCCCGGGTACATCTTCGACACCTGCTCCAGCTCCAGCACCGGCATCCCGCCCGGCCCGTCCCCGCGGACCAGAGCCGCCCCTGCGGCGGTCACGACGCCGCCACCACGACGCGCTGCCCGGGCGCCAGCGCCCCGGTCACCTGCACCAGCCCGTCAGCGCCGTCGTAGATCCCGGGCGTCACCGGCACCCAGCGCCGCGTGTTCCCCGGGCGGACGACCTCCACGACGTACCCCCCCGGCGACTGGGCCACCAGCGCCGTCACCGGCACCGCGAGGACCGGGCCGGGGCTGCTTTCGGTGGTTATGTTCACCGTCACCGGCGCCTGGTCCAGGGTTCCCGCCGTCCCCGGATCGGTCAGCGTCACCTGCACCGGGATCGTCGTGGCCGGGTTCTGCCCCGACCCGGGCGTGGTGGTCGCCACCGTGCCCACCGAGGAGATCATGCCCGGCGTGGTCGTCCCGTCCGGCAGCGTGATGCTCACCGTGTCACCCGCCTTGACCTCCGACTGGTCGGAGGCATCCAGCGGGATCGTCACCACGTGCCGGTCCGAGGTCGCGGTCAGCACCGGGCCGTTCGCCGAACCGCCCAGGCTCCCCGTCACCTGGCTGACCCGCAGCGCCTCCGGCTCGAACACCACCTGCCCCAAAGACAGGCTCCCCGGCGGGCTGGAGACCCCCAGGTGCTCTTCAAGCTGCTGCACCGCGTACGTCGTCTCCCACGAGTAGTAATCCCAGCCGAGCGCGACGATATCCGCGCGGTCGGCGTAGCCGAGCTGCACCAGGTCGTGGTTGAGCTGGGACACGTCCTGGCCGGTGATCCCCTCATCCAGGGTCCGCCACGCCGGGACACTGCCGTACAGCAGCATCACCGGGGAGCCGTTGCCGGTCTTGTACAGCACCTGTCCCTGGCGGATCACCTGCCCGGCCGGCGGCAGCCAGGTCAGCGTCCCGCTGCCCTGCCCGGTCACCGGGTAGGACCTGGCATACCCCAGCGTCGCGGTCACCGGCGTCACCGCCGCGAGATCCTGCCGCGTCACCGCCGCCGTCGCCGGCGCGGGCGCCCCCTGCGGCCCGGACCCGGGCGAGGCGGCCGGGGAAAACACCCCCGCCCGCCACGCCGACACCGCCCCGGCCGCCACCACGACCACGATGCCCAGGGCCACCCAGCGGCCACGGCCGCGCGATCCGGCAATGCCTTTCATGATGACACCGTCACCGACGGCAGCCCCGTGCCTGCGGGCAGCACGTGCTGGCATTCGCGGGCCTTGGCCAGGATCTGCGGCGAATGCGGGTCAAAGCCGTCTCTGCTGACGCTTATAACGAATTCCACGCGCCCATCGGAACTCGTGGGGTCGGGGAAGTCCGGCACCCCGTGGGAGCGCATGCACCGGGCGAACTTCAGGTCGTCGGTCAGCTGCTGCCGCTGCTGGGCCTGGGGCAGCGGCTGGTGCGGGTTCAGGGCCGCGCAGGCTTCCGTGGCCGCAGCGAGCACGGAATCGCTGACCCCGAGTTGCTGCGCGGTTTCCTTATGCATCTGTCCGCTGCTGGCGGGGTCGGGGAAGTCCGGTATCCCGTGAGAACGCACGCACTGGGCGTAGGCGACTGCTGACGAGGAGTTCGCTGACCCTCCCGCATTCGGCGAGCCGCCGGACCCGGTGGATGACGGGTTGCCGCCGCATGCCGTCGCCAGCAGGGCGGCGGCGGCCATAACGGTTACGGCGGCTGCGACTCGCGGCCGCCGCGGCCATGGCGGTCGCGGGCCCGGTCCGCGGGCGGGGCAGTTGTTCATGTTGTGCCTCCACGCGACTGGCACTGTGACTGTGGGTTCATGGCAGCCAGCGTCCCGGCCGGCGGCGGCGGGCGCATCACGCGCCGGGGGTAGCGCGGGTCCCTCGCTGGAGGGATACGCCGAGGGTGACGCGGAGGTAGCGTGCAGGTGTGCTGGACCGCATGCGACGCAGGGCGTGGGGGCTATCGGGCCGGCTGATCGCCTCCTACATTCTCGTCACGCTGGTCGTCGTGGTGCTGGTCGAGGCGCTCGTGCTCGGCTTCCAGGTGCCCCCGCTGGTGAACGGCGTCCAGCTGCAGGCCCACCTAGAGGCCCAGGTGGACGCCACCGCGGACAGCTACGCCCGGCAGCTCTCCCAGCGCTATCCCGGCGGCGTGCCGGCCGGAACCGTGCTCGGCGACGCCGGCCAGCCGGCGCAGCCGGGACTGGCCCGGCCGGCCGCGGACGGCACGCTGCTCGTTCCTGCGGTCACCGGCCCGATCCACAGCGACCAGGCGGTCACCGCGGTCGTGGCGATCGCCGCCGACGGCACGGTCGTCGCGTCCTCCGCGCCATCCCGGTACCCGCCCGGACGAGCGGCGGCCAGCGAACTCCCCGCCCCGGCGATCTCGGCAATCACATTCGGCAGCATCATCAAACGCGGCAGCGTGTCCACGCCGTACGGCAGCGTGCTCTTGGTGGTCCAGCCGGCGGGCCGCGCCGGCATCAGCAAGCCGCCGGCCAGCGCGCCGGGACCGGTCGCGTACGTGTATGTCCAGGCGCCATGGTCGTCGCCCGGGTTCATCAACCCCATCCGCGCCTGGGACGAGCTGGGTCAGCTCGGCGAGACCGGCCCACTGCTGCTGTCGGCCGCCTCCGCGCTGCTCATCGCCATCGTGCCGGTCGGCGTGCTGTTCGGGCTCCTGGCCTCACGGCGCCTCGTCCGCCGGGTACGCCGCCTGGAACGAGCCACCCTCGCGGTCGCCGACGGCGACTACACCGTCACCTTGCCCGCCTCCGGCCGGGACGAGGTCGGCCGGCTGGAGGCGAACTTCACCACCATGACCCGCCAGCTCGGCTCCGCGCTGGCCGCCGAACGGCACCGCGCCACCAGCGACGCGCGCGCCGCGGAACGAGCCCGGATCACGCGGGAGATCCACGACGCGATCTCCCAGCACCTGTTCGCCCTCCGGATGATCGCCGCCGGAATGCGCCGGGCCGACCCGGGCGATCAGCAGGCGCAGGCGATCGAGCGCATCAGCGAGGAGGCACTGCGCGATATGCAGATGCTCCTGATCGAGCTGCGCCCGGCCAGCCCAGACGGTGCCGGGCTCGCCCCGGCCCTGCAGCAGATCTGCGCGGCCTACCACGACAGGCTCGGCGTCACCGTCGACGCCAGCCTGGACGACGTCACCGTCCCCGCGCCCGTCGAGCACGCCCTGCTGCGCATCACCCAAGAGGCCTGCACCAACGCCGTCCGGCACGGCAACGCCCGCCGGCTCGCCGTGTCCATGACCCGCCAGGGCAGGCACGTCGAGCTTGCCGTCCGCGACACCGGCACCGGCTTCGACCCGGCCGCCCCGCACGCCGGCTCCGGGCTGGCCCACATCCGGGCCCGGGCCGCCGAACTCGGCGGCACCGTGGACATCGACAGCGCACCCGGCCGCGGCGCGGCGCTTACCGTCCGGGTGCCGGTGCCATGACGATCCGCGTGGTGATCGCCGACGACCATCGCGTCGTCCGGGACGGCCTGTGCTACCTGCTCGGCCAGGAACCAGACATCGAGGTCGCCGGCGAAGCCGGAGATGGCCGGCAGACGGTAGACGTCGTCGCCGCCACCCGCCCGGACGTGCTGCTGCTCGACCTGTACATGCCCGGACTTGACGGGCACGCCGTGCTCGCCGCACTACACGACGCGCCGCACCGGCCTGCGGTCGTCGTGCTCACCTCCGCCACTGACGACGAGCACCTCGTCCGCGCCGTGCACGCCGGCGCGACCTCCTACCTGCTCAAAACCGCCCCGGCCGAGCACGTCATCGCCGCCGTCCGCGACGCCGCCGCCGGCACCGCCAGCCTCAGCCCCGAGCTGCTGACCCGGCTCACCCAGGCGCTCCGCCGGCCGCCGCCGCCGGACCCGCTACAGCCGCTCACGCCGCGCGAACGCGAAGTACTCCGGCTGATCGCCCGCGGTCACAGCAACCGGCAGATCGCCCGGGACCTGGCGATCGGCGAGCAGACCGTCAAGACCCACGTCCGCAGCATCCTCACCAAACTCGGCCTGCAAGACCGCGTCCAGGCGGCGATCTTCGCCCTCCGCCACCAAGCCGGCAGCCGCGAGCGCCGACCGTAACCGTGTGGGGTTCCAGGATCCTAGAGTTGCGCATACGGGAGAGCCGCGCGACTGGTATCCCTGCTCCTTCAGTTCGCACCCGGCGGCCACTCCGCGGCAAAGGCGGTGAGGCTCTCGTGGCGCTTTTGCCTGAGCTTCTAGCTCGAGCTGGCTCTCGTAGCGCGATCGAACACGTTCGCAATTTCCCTGGCATAGTGATCGACGTCGAGCTCTGGATCATGCGCGAGGCGGCGGGACACCGAGTCGATGGCCGCACGGATCGCGACCGCCATCACCTGCGGGTCGAAGTCGTCTCTGAACTCACCCGCTCTCTGAAAGCGCGCGAGCAGGTCGTCCAGTACCTGGACCGCAGCCTGGATGTCTGCGTCGCCGTAGAAGCGGCGTCCGAGCTCGGCGATCGTGTCGATGGCGGCTTGGACGATCTGGGCCCGGCGTGCGGTCTCGATGAAGGTGCGAGCCTCCCGGCGTTCGGCGACGCCTGTGCCTGATCGCATGGCTTCGCCCATCCCGCCGTCGCCTCGGCGGTCTTTGAGCGCTCGCACCTCCTGGTCCAGCTGCTCTTCACGCCTCTGCTCGCCGGCTGGTCCATCTGGGTCGGCATCGCCATCTCCGCCCGGTCGCAGGACGTCCGGGTCGCCCAGCAGCTCGCCGTGTTCGCCAGCCTCCCGCCACTCGCCCTCGTGGCCCTGATGTCGCTGAACGTGATCACCCCCGCGCCCGGCCTCGCGCTCGGCCTCGCCGCAGCCCTGCTGGCCGTTGACGGGCTCGGATGGCGAGCCGTGGCCGCGATGTTCGACCGCGAACGGCTCGTGACGGGCAGCTGGCGATGACGCGCCGACACCTCGGCACGCCGTCGAGCAGGTGAAGGCACTCCTCCAGAAGGGCGGGCAGTAATGTCAGCAACGCTCAAGGTGACGCGCGAAGTCGGCTTCGGCTTTGAGCTCCGACGCTGCCGGTTCGAGATCTCAGTTGACGGCAACAGCGTCGGCTCGCTCGACAACCATGAGACGGTCGAGACACCGCTCAAACCCGGACGTCACACCATACGAATACGGAATGGCCGCGCGCCGAACTGCGGCAGCAGGCTGGTGAAGAACACCGCCATCTTCGGGTTGCCCAGGTCGCTGAGCAGGCCGCGGCGGTAGCAGGCCCATGCGCCCCGCCGCGTCGGCCCGCCGGCGGCCCCCGGGCGGGCCGGCTCAGGCCGCGCCGTGGACCAGATCGCATGGAGCCCGAGATACAGCAGGTATGCGGCGCCAAGGTACTTAACCGTGAGGAAGGCCGGCCCGGAGGCCACCAGCAAGGCCGAGATGCCCGCACTGGTGGCCAGGGTCCACACCGCCTGGCCGCAGGACACGCCGAGCGCCGTGAACACGCCCCCGCGCCGTCCGCCGCCGAGCGTGCCGCTGATCGTTACCGCCGTGTCCGGGCCAGGCGTCACGATGATCAGGGCCGACACGCCAAGGAACGTGAAGAACGAAGCGGTCACCCCGCCAATCTAGGTCACAGCACAGCTCTGCACGAGGGCCGCACCCGGCGATGCCAGAAACCGTCGGAACCCTTCGACACAAAGAGGCCGTCGTTATGCACAGATCTTTTTCAAGATCAACTGCGAACCCGCTGGCAGATATCATTAATGCTGGCTAGACGTGATAAATGCGAACGCATGAGTGATGCAGAATCAGTGCACTTTATGTCTGTTCTCGGCCGTTAGGGCCTGTTCCCCTTACACCCTGACCTGACGTCAGCGTCACCGATTTCCACCGGCCGTGAACCAGGATTCCGGCAATTTCGTGATATCAACTGCGGGACAGCGCTATTTACGGGTCTAACGGGGAAGCGGGGCGGCCTCCCCCGGCTCTGACCTGGCGCTTGTCTTTCTGACGGGGAAGGCTACCTGGCCTATTGAGGGAGCGGGGCTGGTTGCGATATGGCCACAGAAACTGAGATGACGCCGGCGCGCGAGCCTGGCCAGGCACCGGTCCTGGTCGCCCGGCTCGGCGGCCAGCAGCGCATATTCCCGGTGGGGGCGCAGGTCCGGGTGGGCCGTGACCCGACGCTCGAGCTGGTGTCGGTGAACCCGCTGGTGTCCAGGCAAACCCACGGCGTGATCACCTCGGACCAGGGCGGGGCCACCTACGTGGACCAGTCCAGGCGGGGGACGTTCCTCGACGGCAAGCAGCTGAGCGGGCCGCTGCGCATCACCGAGTCGGTGGTCCTGCGCCTCGGCGATCCGGCCACCGGCGAGGAACTCGGCATCACACCGCCGCTGACCAGCACCCAGATAGCGCGCAACCACGGCCGGCGGGTCCTGGGCGGCCGGATGCGCCGGGGTGCCCTGGTGGGCGCGGTCGTCGCGGTGGTCGCCGGCCTTGGCACGTTCGGATTCTTCGCGCTGCGCCCGGCCGGCAACGCCCTGAGCGGCGGCCTGCCGACCTCCGTGCTGCGGCACGCGGAGTCGGCGACCGTCCGGCTGCTGATGGGCTCGCCGACCGACGCACGCACCGGGGGTCGGGCACGCTGATCAGCCCGACCGGGCTGATCCTCACCAACACCCACATCGCGCAGCCGACCGCGTCAGGGCTCGCGGTGGCCTATGTGACCCCGACCATTCAGCCCGAGGTCAATCCGCCTTACCTCACGGTCGAGATGACCACGGGCCCGTCCTCGCCGGCGGTCGCCCGGTACCGTGCCAGGCCAGTGGCGGTGGACGGGTACCTCGACATGTCGGTGGTCCAGATCTACGCCACGATCGACGGGATGCCGGTCAGCCCGGGCTCACTGCACCTGCCCTACCTCACGATCGGCAACGTGCGCGCGCTTCAGCTCGACCAGCCGGTGACCGTGCTCGGGTTCCCAAGCGTGGCTGAGTCGAAGTCGATCACCGTCACCAGCGGGGTCCTGTCCACGTTCGTGCCCGACCCGATGGGGCACGTCACCAACTCCCGGTTCGAGCTGGAGACCACGGCCCGGGTCGCGCACGGCAACTCCGGCGGTGCCGCGATCGACAGCGCTGGCCACCTCGTCGGCGTGCCGAGCGCGGTCATCCCCGGGGAGGGCAGCGACACCTCGTGGCGGCTCCGCTCGGTCGCCGAGGCCGCGCCGCTGATCGCCGCGGCCCGCAACCATGCCGGGTACCACAGCAAGATCCTGGTCCAGAGGACCGGCGCCGAATCGGTGACCCAGATCGGAGTGGCCGCCACGAAGCAGGAGGCCTGCTCGGGCAGCCGGACGACCGCGGCGTCGGCGTCGGCGGTAATCGGCTTCCAGTATTCCGGGTTCCCGCCGGGCCCGGACGTCGCGCTGGTGATCGTCCTGCCCGACGGCACCGAGGTGACCGACAACAGCCAGTTCCCGCCGCACGGAACCATACCTCACAGCAGCGGCTGCCTGGGATATCCGCTGACGGCCGCAGACGTGGGGCAGACGACGCTGCCCGTCGGCACCTATCAGGTCGAGATGTTCGCGGGCCCCGGCCTGACTCCGGTCGGCCAGGCGGCCGCCCTGACTATCACCGCCCCGGCGACGCCTCCGGCCGGCGGCGGCTCCTCAACCGGGGCCGGCACTTAGCAGACAGCAAGCGTGGGAGGAAAAGCCATATGAGCCAGCAGCTCGACGCACAAGGAGAGGCCCACGAGGCGCTGGGCACCGCCGTCGCCAGCTACGGTCAGCGGGTGCTGAGCGACCCGCACACCCTCGGCAACCTCGTCGCCGACCTGCTCCCCGACAGGCCGCGTGAGCGGAGCCTGCTGGTCACCGGGGCCGAGGCGGGCATCGCGGCCGAGATGAGGCAGCACGTCGAGGAGCAGCACATCGACCCGGACACCGCCGTTCAGCTGGTGGCCAGGGCGCTGTCGGAACGCCGGGCGATCGACCCGGCGGCCGGCCTGTGGGTGGCCGCAGAGTACGCCCAGGCCCTGGGGTACCAGGTCCGGCCATACACCTCGGCCGTCCCGCCCGGGCCGCCGCAGGTGAGCCTGGGCGCGCCGGCGGCGAGCGCCGTGCCGCCGGCCGCCGGGGCGGCGGGCATCCAGGCGCCGAGCCCGCAGTCCTGGCCTCCGGCCGGGCCGACGCCGCAGCGACCCCCGGGCCAGTTCTGGCAGTCACCGCCGCTGCCGTCGCCGCAGCCGCTGCCGTCACCGCCGCCGCAGCCCTGGGGTCAGGGCGGGCCGGCGCCGCAGTCCTGGCCGCCGGCCGGGGCGCCGCCGCAGTCCTGGCCGCCGGCCGGGCCGGCGCCCGGGCAGTCCTGGCCGCCGCCCCAGTCGTCTTCCGGCGGCCCCAGGAGCTCGTGGTCCGGCCGGACACGCGGGCTGATCGCGGCCGGAACCGCGGTCGCGCTGATCGGCGGGTACCTGATCGCTGCTACGTTCGCGCACACGTTCCCGTTCACCAAGTCCCGCCCGGTCGCGGCCCGGTCCCCGGTCCAGCTGACCCGGCCCACGCCGAAGCCGACGCAGCCCGCGACACCGGCCCCGACGGGCCCCACGCTGGCGGCCGGGGTGGCACCCCTCATCCGGCTGCTGCCCGGGGACATCGACGACCCCGCGACGCAGTGCCACACCGACCCCCCGCCCTGGCCCTGGGACATGCCAGGCCGCGTCGCGGCTCTGAACTGCACCGATCCCGGCCTGCCCAAGGGCAGCAAGGTCTACGGGTACCAGCTGGACAACCAGGCCGACTACGAGGCCACGTGGCAGAGCTACAACAAGGTGCTGGGCGTCACCGACGGCAACCCGGGACCGAACTGCCCGCCGGCCAAGGGCGGCGCGGGGACCACCCCGATCCGGGCGCAGTTCTTCCCGCCGCGGCCCGGCCAGTTGCTCGAGTGCCTGACGGTGACGGACGACAAGGGCAGGCCCCAGCCTGTCTACACCTGGACGTTCCCGACCGAGGACGCGATCCTCGTCGCCGTGGGCCCCCCTAACTCGTCGTTCGCCGCCTTGCAAGCCTGGTTTGCCAGCGCCTCGATGCCGCTGACCTCCCCGAGCCCGTCGGCGTCATGAACAGCCCCGATTCCCGCTGGCTGCGCGTGCCCGCGCCGGACAACGCGGGGACCACCGAGGAGGGCGCCGGGTTGGCCCAGGCCACCCCGTATCCGCAGATGCCGGGGGGCGGCATCTCCCGGCGCCCGCTGCACTTCATCATCCTGGCCGACTGCTCGGGCGGGATGAAGGGCGAGAAGATCCAGGCGCTGAACTTCGCTATCGCGGACATGCTGCCCCACCTGGCGGCCTGGGAGCGCGACCAGGAGCAGGCCCAGGTGTTCATCCGGGCGATCGCGTTCGCCAGCGAGCCGTGGTGGCACATCGCCGAGCCCCAGCCGGTGGCCCAGCTCGGCTGGAAGCCGCTGCGGCCGGTTTCCAAGGGGCTGACCAACATGGGAGCGGCATTCGCGCTGGCGGCGCAGGCGCTGGCGCCCGGCCAGATCGAGCGCCGCGCGCTGCGGCCGGCCATGCTGCTGATCACCGACGGGCTGGCCACCGACCCGCCCGGAGGGTTCGAGGCGGGTTTGTCCGCCCTGATGGCCCAGCCCGCGGGCAAGGCCGCGCTGCGGCTGGCCATCGCGATCGGCCGCGACGCCAAGTCCGCGGCGCTCGACAGGTTCATCGGCGACCCGGGCGTCCCGGTGCTCGTGGCGGACAGCAGCGAGGACATCGCCGACCGCCTGGTGGCCGCGTCACTGGCGGTATCCAGGATGTCGGAGGTGGGCGCGGACCGCGGCGCGGTGGCGCGCCGGCTGTTCGGCGCGCCCGGCGAGGTGCCGCCGAACATCTTCGACCAGGACACGATCGTCTGACCGCCATGGCCACAGACAGCACCACGGACGAGGTCGCCACCTGGCAGGTGATCACCGGCAGCGCCCGGGGAGCGGCCCACCGGGCCAGCGGCCTGCCCAACCAGGACGCGGTGGCCAGCCAGGACGGGCCCGGCGGTGTCGTCGTCGCGATCGCCGACGGGCACGGCCACATCCGCCATTTCCGCAGCGCCGAAGGGGCCGCGCTGGCCGTCGGCGTCGCCTGCCGGGTGGCGTCCCACGCGGCCGCCGGGCTGGCCGCGGACGCCACCGGAGACGAGGAGGCCGCGCTGGCCGGGCAGGGGCTGGCCCGGGCCGTGGTGGCTGACTGGCGCTCCGCGGTCGCCGATCAGCTCGAGGTGCGGCCCTACACGGCGGAGGAGCAGTCCATCCTCGACCGCGCGGCCGACACGCCCGTGGTCCCCTACGGCTCCACCCTGCTCGTCGCCGTGATCGCCGCCCGATGGCTGGTGTGCGCGCAGATCGGCGACGGCGACATGCTCGCCGTGCGCCCCGATGGCAGTTCCTTCTCCCCGGTGGCGGGCGATGACAGGCTCGACGGGCGGCGGACGACCAGCCTGTGCCAGCCGGACGCGCTGGCGTCGTTCCGGACCGGCGCGCACGACCTGCGCGAGGTGCCGCTGGCGGCGCTGCTGCTGGCCACCGACGGATACGGCAACGCCCAGGCCGACGAGCCGTGGCAGCCCAGCGTGGGCCGGGACCTGGCCGAGCTCGCCGCCTGCCGCGACCGTCACTGGTTCGGGCAGGAGGTGCCTGGCTGGGCGCAGCGCTGCGCCTCCGCCGAGGGCAGCGGAGACGACGCCACGATCGCGCTGCTGCTGCCCGGTGCCGCCAGGGACCCGGAAGAGGGCGGCTGACGTGGACGGGCTGATCCAGCCCGGAGACACGCTGCGGATGGAGCGAGCCGGCGCGCTGCTGGCCGTGGAGAAGCGGATCGGCGAGGGCGGCCAGGGCGTAGTCCACGTGGCCAGGCTTAACGGCGCGCCGTTCGCGGTGAAGTGGTTCCGCGTCGGCCTGGGCAGCGACGAGATGCGCATGTCGATCACCGCGCTCATCCAGCGCGGCCGGCCGCCGCACCCGGCCTTCGTCTGGCCCATCGACCTGGTCAGCTCCGAGCAAGTGCCCGGATTCGGCTACGTGATGCCGCTGCTCGAGCCCCGTTTCGTCTCGCTGGCCCAGCTGCTCAACCAGGACCTGCAGCCGTCGTTCCGGGTCATCACCACCATCGGCCGCGAGCTGGTCGACGCGTTCGCCGCGCTGCACTCGGCCGGGCTGTGCTACCGGGACATCAGCTTCGGGAACCTGCGGGTCGACCCGGCCGCGTGCGAGGCGGCGATCATCGACGTGGACAACGTCGGCGTCGACGGAGGCAACGCCCTGGTCAAGGGCACCGGGCCGTTCATGGCCCCGGAGCTCCTGCGCGATG
>WNGG01002439.1_pt1 | contig 21013 bp, 16 predicted proteins | sample 5400661 | NCBI WGS metagenome assembly WNGG01 (sample SAMN13153372, study PRJNA577476) | soil metagenome | isolation source: 100 cm soil or saprolite under Garry oak tree replicate 1 | place: USA:California | collected 2016-06-15
ATGGTCGCTGCGCACCCGCTGCTCCGGCGAAATGTAGCTGAACACGTGACTCTGCTGCTGATCGGTTCCTCGCATGTACATTGGACGCACTGTGCGCTCGATCGTTACAATATTTCCGACTTTTTCAGCAGCCTGCTAGGACCGAAAGTTAGCCAATAAACTTGGGATTGGCCAAAAAAGGGAGTGAGCCCAAGCAGAGGACCATTTGCTACCGTCAAGTCTCAGTGATGCCGTGATTTAAATCCCAGCCTTCCAATAGATTGCAGTCATCTATGTCCTAAGCCCCGCACCGCATCTCAATGGCTGACTGTCATCCTGTCCGCGGCGCAAATTGACAGTACGTTCGCTTGGCCTAAGATTCGCCCTCTCGTGGATTCACCTATATTGCCCTCCGGGATTGAGAGAGGGGCAGAGCTGATCGCCAGGTGCGGGTTGCTTGGTGCTGTAGTTCGCAACGGACGCGAGCAGTGGGCGGAGCACAGGGACCAGGAGTCGGCCCACGGGAATGAATGGGTCAATGAAGCAAGAATTCAGGAACTCTGAGGTCTCGAGATCCAGATCCTCCGGTACGGGAATGCCATGAGCGAAGCCGCTGTTAGAGAACCACCAACCTTAAGCTTAACGGAGACCGAATGCCCGATGACCGTCAAGGAGGCGGCAAAATTTCTTGGTGTGAGTCCTCAAACTGTGTATCTTTGGGTTGAACGAAAGCAGATTCCCCATCTCCGCGTAATGGGTCGGAACATCCGCTTCCTCAAGGCGGATCTCGAGCCATTCCGCGCGTCCTTCAGACAGGAGATGGAGAATGTCTAAACCACGGAAGCACGATGGGGTTGTCTATGCTCGCAAGGATGGCAAGATCTGGTGGATTCGATATTGGGGCCGAAACGGGAAACCCCGTAGAGAGTCCAGCCATACTGCGGACTGGGATGAGGCCAACCGGAAACTTCGAGAAAGGCTTCAAGCCAGGGATGGCAACCTTTTAGAGGTGATTCGTAAAGGAGAGGCCCTAAAGTTCGGAGAGTGGGCGGATTCTTTTCTCAAGAGCTATTCGAAGCCGCCCATACGTGCCGCCAAGACCCATGAGGCGAATATGCGCTGCGTAACCCATCTGAAAGCTGCGTTCTCAGGCAGACAACTGGTGGATCTCACAGCCGACGCAATCGAGCAGTACCTTCGCGATCGTCTAGAACAGCGAGTTCGCGTCAGGACCGAGGATGGTTACCGGGAAAAGGGACCTCTCAAATCGTCCACAGTACACCAGGAGTTTCGGGTGCTTAGGCGTATGTTGAACATAGCGGTCCGCAAGAAGTTGCTCGCAGCCAACCCCTGTTCGGGGGTGGAATTTCCGGTCGCCGTGAAGGGATTGTTCCGACCACACTACGTTACTTGGTCGGAGCAGGAAAGGATCGAATCTCACGGCCCGGATTATCTGCGCAACATTGTGCGGATCATTACGGAAACGGGGCTGCGAGTCTATAAGGAACTGGCTCCGATGAGGAAGGACCAAGTGGACCTTTCAAACTCGGTGGTCTGGATCCCAGACTCAAAGACTCCGAACGGTACCGCCGAAGTTCCCCTGACCCCATTGGCGCTTGAAGCCTTTCGGCGGCAAATGGCAATCGCACTGGAGAGTCCGTTTCTGTTCCCGAGCGATCTGAATGGGAGCGGGCACCAAACCACTTTCAAGACCGTTTGGAGCAAAACTCTTCGCCGGGCAAAGGTCCCCTACTTCCGCATCTACGACCTTCGATCCACTTATGCTACGCGGCTGAGTGCTGGAGGAGTAGCGGATGAGTGGGTGACTCAAATGCTGCGCCAGGGTGACGCGCAAGTCTTCAAGAAGTACTCTCAGATGAAGTTGCAGATGAAGCGTGAAGCCCTGGAGAAGCTTAACCGCCGAGCCGGCGAAATGGCTCCGGTGATTGCGGAACCAATGTGCACGGTCACAGTCCAATGACTCAACCGGGCGAATAAATGCACGGTACGTACACGGTCAAGGCCAGAAACCATGAGTAGAAGCGGGCAGAAAATTGGAAAGTGCTTTAGAATGAATGTGACTCCTACTGTGGGCGTGTAGCTCAGCTGGGAGAGCACCTGCTTTGCAAGCAGGGGGTCGCCGGTTCGAGCCCGGCCACGTCCACCAACCATCTGCCCGCAAATCAATCACTTACTAATTTGGCCGTTGCGCGATTTCCTCAATTTGGGTCCATTTGGGTCCAACTAAAAGCTTCTCCACTTCCTCAACTGCTCGACGTTGCTCCGCTGGGATCGCGTGCAGATAAATCTGCCGCGTGACCTCAGGTGAAGCGTGACCGAGCAGCGCCTGCACGGTGCCTAGTGGTGCGCCCGCAGCGTCGAGCAACGTGGCGTGACAATGACGCAAGGTATGCCAAGACATTCTCGGCAAATCGAGCTTCTTGCACGCGGGCTGCAAATGACGGTGCAGGAGATTCCTCCGGCACAAGGGCTCACCCGAACGAGTTGAGAAAACCAAATCGTTAGGATCGTGAGCTCGTTTGTGAAGAGCGGCAAGGATTGAAAGAGCTTTTGGACCAAGTGGAATCGTGCGGGCACTTCGCCTCGTTTTTGGAGTGTCGAAGTGCCCTTCATAGACGGTTGCCGTTACACGAAGCGTCTGAGCGCCCAAATCTACGCTCTTCCATCGAAGCGCTAGAAGCTCTCCGATCCGAAGCCCCGTCAAGACTAACAACATGGCTACGGACCGAGCGGGTTCTGGAAGAGCAATCATTAGCCGCCAGATTTGCGCCGGTGCAAGGATGGGCCGCTCCTGTTTGTATTCCCGTCTTGGGAGTCGCGTCTTTCGCACTGGGTTGTCGGCCAGGTAGTTCCACTCCTCCGCCGAGCCCAGCACTTTGCTTAACGCACACCTGAAATGATGAACAGACTCCCACGAATAATCCTCGCGAAGCTTTGTCAGAAGGAAATTCTGAATTGCCTCGCGAGAGATGTCCGGGAGTTGGAATTCACCAAAGGTTGGAATCAGATGGGCTTTAAGTATGTACTTGTAATGCTTTTGTGTTGCGTACTTCAAGGTCGGAAGTACAACGGGTTCCCAGTCCTTTTGCACGAAATCCGTCAGTGTGCGCATTGGCTGCGGCCGTTGCCTTCCGCTGTTCAATAGACGAAGCCGCTCTGACAGAACATGCATCGCGAGACGGCGTGTGGTGAATTCTGCGACCGTGCCGATCACGATGGACCGTCGCACCCTCCCCATTGTTCCGTCTGCGTCGATGACATCCTCCCACCAGCGGGCAACCCAAACTTTTTCTCGTTTGCCGCGCTTGAAGAGCGAACCTCGTTGATACCGCCTGCGAACCATCGTTCCTCCTTCGATGGTTCGCTTGGCCTGTTCTGTGTCGGCCCTGATTGTACTCGAAATGTTTCGCACAAACGCGCTAGGAAGTTCCGGCCCCCTGAAACAGTTCAGCTTTGGCGAGAGGGCCCTCACAGGGACCTCGCTCGCGGATTCTGCGACTCCAACCAGGCCGTGATGTCCTCTTCGCGGAAGCGCCAGTATTTCCCGAGTCGGTAGCCAGGCAATCGCTCTAAAGATCGTTTGCGCGTGCGTCCATACACCCACGAAACAGGCACGTGCAGCAGGACAGCGACTTCTTCCACCGTAAGCAGTCGGCCCCTTCCTGTGTCTGTTCCCCCTGTGGCTTCGGTCTGAAGGCCGTTATGTGGTAGCTCTGACCCTCCTGCGTCGTAGGGCGTTGGTGGCGGTGCCAGTTCTATCGCATTCGCGCTTTCTGACTTCCTGACTGATTCAACCGGCAGCGAGCGGACTGCAAGGCGCAAGCCATGCACTCTAGACGAGTCTGGGTTCTTGCGCTCTCCGAATTGGACATTGCGGACTTTCATGCTTTCTTGGCGATCTCTGTGAGAGAGCCTCCTTCGATTTGGTTAAGGTTGTGGTTGTTGGTGTGTTGGCTTAGCCAGGACTTGAATTCTCCGTCTTTGTTAAAGAGGAGTTTGAGAGCTTCGGTGACCACGTAAGCCGGAGAAGAATCAATGAACTCAGCATATTTGTCGAGCCTGAGCTTCACGTCCTCCTCGACGCGGATTTGAATGGTTGCCGACTTGGGTTGCTTAGGTTGTGCCTTCAAGATTGGCAAGTACTCGTCTCCTTTCTACATGCAATCTTGTCGGACAGGCTGTATGTGGCGCCTCATACAATCCGTCCGACAGAACTCCTTCGCGGCCAAAACACGAGCTGCGATTTCCAGCAGCAAGAGGCGGGAGTGACCCCCGAAGCCCGCAGGGACCGGGGCCGCGATTTTGCGGCACGGTGGGGTCGCTCCCGCCTCTGATCGTGTTTTGGCCGCGCTCCGTTCTCTTGCCTTATTCCGGGCATTTGCCTGTTCTTTCTGCCGCTTACGTTTCCGCCCCGGCGAAGTTGGGAGTGAAATCTCCAGCGAAAGGTCGTTTACCCACACTTTTCCAGGGAGATTTCACCAAACTGTTGGGATGTCGCTCGAAGAGAGCCACCTGGCCGTTCACAGGAGTGAAGATAAACGTCACGGTCCGAGGCCTTCGCAGTGCTTCGTATTCCTTTCGGACTTGATCGAAGTTCACCTGCCCGGCGCGCCATCGCTGGTAAAGATCGGTGATGCCGGAGCGGTTGAACTTGGCTTTTCCTTCTCCCAGTACCACAAGATCCGCGCTGGATAGTTCACGGAGTTCCCCTGCATCCGCCTTCTTTTGCAGGCAGAAATAATCCACCAGTCCGCCAGGGCCGTCCGGGTTCCAATGGCGATCGAAGAGTCTCAGGAATGCTTGCTTCGCACGATCTTGGTAAGTATCTCGGGTCGCGATGTAGTGGAATCTCAGATCCGAGAGCTGACAGAAGAGCGGGAAGTAGGCCTGGAGATGGGTCTGGAAACTGTCGAGACTCCCAAGGCCAGGATTGACGAAAGAGAAAGAGACCACAGGGGAAGAAGAGCTTGGGATAAGAAACATCGGGAACTTATCGACGAAATAGCGGTCGGTGAACTGCTCCCGGATGGCTCCGGCGTAGCGCTTAGCAGGGAGGTATTTCTTGTCGATTGCAAGCTGCTCGGTGAAGTGGTGAACCTTCTCTTGTTCGGTTTCGAAGAACTTGTAGTCGAGCTTTCCGAGAATGAAATCGAGCGCGGCGAGCCGTGTCCGGATGTATTCGGTCGAGTGTTTGCGACGGAAGCGGACATTATCCTTGCCGATGGTTTCGTACAAGTTCCGGGCGAAGAGATGGTAGACCTTGCCGTTGCGGAGGCAGGGGCGCGCGGAGGCGTGGCCTTTTTCGAGCAGCTTTCGGGCAAGGGACAGGCTGCGCTTTCCTGGCTTGCCTTGGATGAATCGAACAAACTGCTGGCAAGTGAAGTAGCCGGAATGCGTGGCCACGAGGTAGAGAAAACGGGCCTCGTCCTCGGTGTAGCCGAACGATCCAAGAGCGATGGTGTGCATGCGGGGGATGTTCATAGGGCGAAAATCCTCGCGGTGATTTCCTGGGTGTCGAGAACGCGGCGAAGTTTGGGATGGTCTTGCTGCCGGGCGAACAAGTGGAATCCGGCTTTGGCCTTCTCGGCGAGTCCCTGAGGCCGGTAATCACGCGTGGCCATTTCGAGGTCAAGGCGACGGAGGTCTCTGCACTCGTCCTCATACTCAATGCGAAGGTCGGGGACAGGAATCTTGTCGTTCACAACTTTGAGGTCGTATTCGTTTGCGACTCGGATTCGCTCGTAGGCCAATTTCTTATTCCGATCGACCTGAGAGAGCTTCCTGTAGAGCTCCTGTTTCAGTTCGTAGTCAAGGACGACGCGGCGGACCTTGCCACCCACTTCATCAATCTCCCCGGCAACTTTGTGATAAAGACGGTAAAGATCGGCGTCGTGGCGGGCCTCCTTGGGTTTGACGAAGCCGTGATAGATCGCCTGTCCATCGGGAATAAACTTTTGACGCGAGAGAAGCTTGTGCCCCTCCTTCGTCAGAGCAAGGACTTGCTTCGAGTCGGACTCGTGCCCTTCGATGCTGCGCTGCTCGATGAGTCCTTGGTGACGAAGATGCTGAACGTCGTTCTCCATCCGTGAGCGATCGCCTCGATAACCTAACCGGGCGAGATCATCGGCTGGAACGACTCGAAACTTTCCTAGGTCGATGAGGGTCCGAACTTCGGATTCACAGAGCGAGTACTCGCGATTGCGGTCGCGGTAGGTGGTGCGGAAACGATCGGAACTGTCTTTTTGAGATGTGCTTCGATCTCGATTTTGGCGGTCGGCAGGCGAGTTTCCGCGCGAGCGGTCACCTATCTGAGCGGGGTCAGTTTGCTCAAATTGCCGAGACAGAGAGCTATCGGAATGCTTTCGAAGAAAAGCCTCAAAGTCGGCAGGCCGATAAGCTCGGGACACGCGTGTAACGCTCCTGTACCAAAGTAGGGGCGGCAACGCCCGTCCGGGGCATTACCGCCCAACAGTGGAGGGAGTCTGCGCGGGTACCGGCTCTCAATTTCGGTTACTCGGGTGCCGAACGCCTCAGCCCAGTGAAGGCGTGAGCCCGTATCGATTCGGTTGCTCACGATTATATTTGTTCCTTGCCTGGGTCATAGTTGGCTCGGTGGAGCTGAGAGGCGGATTTTTTAGGTGCGCATGGCTATAAGAACTCACCTCATCTGGTTGCTAGACGCAAGAAGGCTGCCAAAGGTTTCCTGTTGGATGAAAATATTTTGAGAGGCAACCATGACGAATCTTGCAGGATAGTAGCTGGCGTGTGATCTTGTAGCACGGTGCTGTACGGTGTTGCACGGTATTCGGCAAAGATTTCGATTTTCAGCATCACTGTCCTTATCCAAGGTAGTAAAATAGTAGACACTCGTTAATCAGTTCCCTTAGAGACTCTTGAATTGGAAGAGCGCGGGATTCGCTCGGAGTGTCACTGTGGACCCAGTCGCGAAGAACTCAGCGGCCAGCATAAGACCACCTGGGTCCCCCATCTCTACTGAGCGCCAACAAGTGGTTGAGCGAGAGCGCCAGGCATGGATTAAGAAGCTCATTGATCTTTCGCGTCGCAACAATCTTCTCTATTTTCGCCTGCTAAAGACCGGCACCCTTGATTTGACCTCGATGGACGAACTGACCATGGCGGACTTGATTGCCGGCGAGGCTGTCGCGGTCAGTAAGCTGCTTGGTCGCGAAGCTGAAAGCCCCGACGAAGATAGCCAGCACGAGGCCAACGAAGAAGAGGACACCGTAGCTCACAAATTACGTGAAATCGCACGTCGAGCGTTATCGAACAAAGAAGAAAAAGGTCTACAGACCATGTTCGTGGCATTGGGCATGGCTACTTGGCACCCTGACGACGAAGGCCGCCCTGCGGACGCCCCCGTTCTCCTCTTGCCCGTGGAACTAGAGATTCGGGGGCGTGGGAACAGCGCCTTTTCGCTGCGGGGCACTGGTCCGGTTCAAGTGAATTTGGTGCTCCTCCATGTTTTACAAACCGAATTCGGCATAGAGGTTTCGCCAGAAGATCTGCTGCCCGGGGAGCAAGACGGCCAGAAGTTTGATCCTCACGAGGTTTACGCTGCTCTTTGCGTGTTGGCTAAGCATGTGCGCAATTTTGAAGTCAAGCCGAGGGCCATTCTGGGAAACTTTGCGTTTCAAAAGATGGCGATGGTACGTGATCTCCAGCAGTTGGGCCCGCAATTAGCGGGTCACGATATGATCGCGGCAATAGCCGGGGACCTTGCAGCTCGCCGCAAATGCGGCGAATCACAGAAAGACCTCAACCCAAGAGAATTTGACAGCATTCCGCCAGACAACGAATTCATAATCATGGATGCGGATTCGAGTCAGCAGAGCGCAATGGCGCTAGTACTGTCTGGACGAGACGCGGTTGTTCACGGACCGCCGGGGACTGGGAAGAGCCAAACAATTGCAAATCTGATTGCAAGTTTTGCGGCCCGTGGACAACGTGTCCTTTTCGTGGCGGAGAAACGGGCGGCTCTCGAAGTAGTCCTGGACCGGCTGAATCGGGTTGGATTGGGCCATCTCGCCATCGATCTACATGGAGCGGACATTTCTCCGAAGCGAGTCCTAAAACAGATCGGCGCTGCCTTGGACTTAGTCCGCACATCGGCTCAAATAGACTGCGTGCAGCTTCACGAGCGTTTTGAAGAACGGCGAGCGCGCCTCAACGCCCACGTCGATCGCATGCATCGCAAGCGGCCACCTTCCGACGAAACAGTTTACCAATTACAAGGAAAGCTGCTGCGCCTCCCCGCTAATGCAAGGTCGGAAACTCGCTGGCGTGGCCCAGAATTGAATCTGCTCACACCCAAACAGGCTGAGAAAATCCGGGACCTGCTCCGCGAAGCAGGAGGTTTTGCCACACTTTTCTTGGGGATGGATCAATCGCCATGGGCTGGAGCACACCTGTCAGACGGCTCGAGTGTCGAAGGAGCCATCGACCTGGTTCAAGAATTATTATCCGGGAAGTGGTCCGCGGCACTTGCATCCATAACTCATATTACACGCACTACCGGACTCCCAGTCCCTCAGAGTCTGGAAGCTGCTAGAGAACTATTCGGCCTTCTATCGAGAGTACAGGGCTCACTCTCTTCGTATGCTGATTCACTTTTTAAGCTTGACTTGTCTCAGGTAGTTCGAGTGCTGACGCCAGCGAAAAGCGACGGTTTGCGCGGTGCTTGGGCATGGTGCCGAAGCGCTGAACTTCGAGCCATGCGCAAGCAGATGCTCACCTTGCGAACCGCTGGAAAGGCTGCCACTTCCCAGTTAGCGAAAGAAGCGGAAGATGCTCTCGATCAACTGACACGTTGGCGGGCGCTGGCGAAGGACAAAGGTTCGCCCTGCACCGTCTCTGGGCTCGCAGAGCATCGAAGGGCGTTTGACGCCGCATTGCAGAGCATCTCGGCTCTAGCAGCAATCATCCCTCAGAGAAATCTCCCGAAGCTACCTTTGGATGAAGTCACGAAATGTCTTGTCGATCTTGCTGCCGACTCCACAACACCGCACAAGATTCCTAAAATCCTCACCATTGAGCGCGAGCTTAAGCGTCTGGGCTGCACCAAATTAATCGATGAGATTCGCTCTCGACCGCAACTTCCTGAATTCTGGCCTCAGATGTTCGATCACGCCCGGTGGGCATCCTGCCTGGATGCCGCTCGCCTCACCGATCCCGAAATAGCTGGTTTCAGCGGCAGAACACACGATCAATTCGTCAGAGATTTTATCGCCCTAGATCAGGAGCGGGTGAAACTGGCTGCGGCTCGCGTACAAAGAGCCCACGCCGAACGTGCAATTGCGGCGATGAACGCACATCCTAACGAGGAAGATTTGGTCCGGCGTGAGGCTCAGAAAATGCGCCGTCTGTTGCCATTGCGCAAGCTTTTCGTCGAAGCACCACACGTGATAACGGCGCTCTGCTCGTGCTGGATGGCAAGTCCTTTGTCTGTCAGCCAGTTGCTGGACGGGCGAGAACGTTATTTTGATGTGGCTGTATTTGACGAAGCTAGCCAGGTTCTTCCCGAAGACGCCGTGCCTTCCATCGTTCGCGCTTCGCAAGTGGTTGTGGCAGGAGACAGCAACCAGTTGCCGCCCACGGCGTTCTTTGTAGCGGATGACTATGAGCCCGAATACGACGAAGAGGAAATACGTAGTGGCACGGGAGGCTTCGAGAGTTTGCTGGACACGATGAACGCGTTTATACCTTCGCGACCGCTAGACTGGCATTACCGAAGCCGCGACGAAAGTCTTATTAGTTTTTCAAATCACCATATCTATGGGGGTCGCTTGGTTACGTTTCCTGGACCGGGCGGCCCACCGGCTCTTACGCACGTTCTCGTACAACAGACTCCCGGGCTCGATGGGGAAGAAGAGAGCTCTGGTGCGGAAGTGCGTCGTGTCGTTGAGTTAATCCTCGAACATGCTGGGAAGTACCCTCACGAATCTCTCGGTGTAATCGCGATGGGGATTAAACACGCTGACCGCCTCCAGCGCGCCCTCGACCATGTATGCGCCGAGCGTGAGGATGTAAACAGTTTCTTGGACCCGAATTTGCCGGAGCGCTTCTTTATAAAGAATCTTGAAAGGGTACAAGGTGATGAGCGCGACGCAATCATCCTGTCAGTAGGTTACGGCAAGGACCGTGGCGGAAACTTGAAATTCCGCTTTGGTCCCCTTTTGTCAATCGGTGGACGACGAAGACTCAACGTGGCAGTAACGAGAGCTCGGCAGCGTCTAACTCTGGTGTCTTCGTTTAGTCACGTGGACATGGATCCTGCGCGGGTCCGACCAGGTACCGGCGTGGAGTTGTTGCGGCATTACCTGCAGTATGCCGCCAGCTCTGGGAAACAGCTATCCGACGCGGAACTCAGCACCATACCGCTGAATGCGTTTGAAGCAGAGGTCTCAGACGTGCTCACCTCACATGGGATTGCACTAATTCCACAAATGGGCGCATCACGATTTCGAATAGACCTCGTTGCGCAACACCCGAGGAAGCCTGGACGATTCGTGTTGGCTATCGAGTGCGACGGCGCTTCGTATCACTCCAGCCCCACCGCGCGGGACCGAGACCGGCTGCGCCAGGCACAGCTTGAGAATCTTGGATGGCGATTTCATCGGATATGGTCAACCGATTGGTTCATGCGCAAGGACGAAGAGGTTCGGCGTGCCGTGGAAACTTTTCATAAAGCAGTGGAGTACGCAGACCACAAGGATTTGAACGGCGCAGGCGCCGACGGGCCTCCTGCAGCAACAAGCTCTGCGAGAAAGGAAGCTATTGGAAACTCAAGTCAAGTTCCTCAGTCTACCGGCCACCGGAAACCGCGACCGTATATTCCTCGCAAGGCTACCATCGATGACTATAGCTCTAATGAACTCGTTGAGCTGGTGCGCTGGGTCATTTCGGATGGCCAACTCCGCACCGACGAGCAAATAATGGAGGAAATTCTGCCGGAACTGGGCTTCTCCCGCAGAGGCGTACGCATCGAGACTGCAATTCGAGATGCTATTCGTCGTTCCCTCCCTTAACGGAGAAGCGGGACGGTGGACGCGGTCGGCAGCCGAGCAATCGTTGTTATTTCAGCTTCCAAACCAGAACCCGCCTTCAACGTATTCTCACGCGATAGCCGAGAGACTCATGCTATCCCCAAAATCCAGCCTTCGATCTCAGCAATCCTTCTTTCGCGGGCCTCCAAGCTCGGATTCAAGAACCGCTCCAGACTGCCGTCAAGATCGCTTTGACGCAGCCATCCCGCAGCAGCATAGGCGTCTTGCTGGTCAGAATTGCGGCCATCACGAGGGAAGCTGTGGCTCCACAATGCCGGATATACCTCCGCCACTACAGATTTGCCTGACGGAACCTTCCAGCCGTCGAACGGCCAGAAATGCACGCGATCTCCGGTTTGAATGCGGAGATAATGCAACCATGGAATTCCAGCATGCGTGGATTTGGCCACTGATCCGGGCACATCAAAATGGAACACAGACTTGGCACCCGCTCGCACTTCCGTGATGCGTCGCCAGCGAGAATTACCGGCACGAGCTGCCGCATTTCCGCAAATTCCTTCGCGTACGAAATCGACATAGGTGTTTTCTTGGTCTGTCGGCCAATACTCTTGAAAATCGTTTAAGAAAACCGTCCAGTCGTGGGGCAGGCCGTATTTCTCGAAGTACTGAAGGGGAAACGAAAAACCGTGGTCGATGCCCACTAATGTGAGAGGCGTCTCTGAGAGCCTATCGACCAGCCACTCGGCAATCGCCTTGCGTGTCCAGTACCTGCGGAGGCTGGGAGGGGGCGCGACTTCACTTGGGTCGCTTGAATGGTCTGCAGCATAGACGCGCAAGTTCTTGAGGCTGGACATGCATGTCTCTGCCCCGGAATGGTCAATCCCGATATATCGATTGAAGGCTCTACTCATTTCGCCGACGGCGATCGATCATAACTAGGTCCTGTCACAGCGGTTGTCATAGCTTGTCACAGTAAAGGGGCAAATTGGGTTGGTTACCGCCATCGAGAAAAGTTCGTTTCGTTAGGATTCGCGTAACGAAACTATATTGCCTCTTCCTTTCGTTATGGGGTGTAGCAATCAAGTCGACGTCGTCGGGTGAGGGATGGTTTCCATAGCTATCGCTCATAAATATGGCATAATACGAGTGATAGAAAGGCTGTCTATCGCTCATGACTTGGAACTGGCAACAACCCGATTGGCCGACCTTTCAGTGGGACCGAGCACGCTTGGAGGCTGCGGAGAAGCAGTTCCTCGTCGGCGGAGGCATGTTCGTTGGCACTGTGCGCCATCTCGGAAATGAGGAGCGCGATCAGCTGACAATCGAGGCGATGGGCACGGAGGCGGTCACGACTTCGGAAATCGAAGGTGAAACTCTTGATCGAGCTAGCGTGCAGTCCTCCATCCGCAAGCAACTGGGACTGGCTGCGGACGAGCGACGGGTTCGGCCGGCGGAGCGAGGAATTGCCGAAATGATGGTTGATCTGTATCGGTCGTTTGCGGAACCACTTTCGGAGGAAATGCTATTCCGCTGGCATCGGATGGTGATGAGCGGCAGGCGTGACTTAAAAGATGTAGGGCGGTATCGAACCGGTGCCGAACCCATGCAAGTGGTCTCCCAGGCGATGCATGAACCCAAAGTGCATTTCGAGGCGCCGCCGTCGTCGCGCGTGCCATCCGAAATGGCGCGATTCATCACTTGGTTCGGTCGAACGGAGCCTGGCCAAAAAGAAGCACTGCCGGCTTTAACTAGGGCAGGAATTGCCCACCTGTATTTTGAATGCATCCATCCTTTCGAGGATGGCAATGGACGTATCGGACGGGCCATCTCTGAGAAAGCTCTAGCGCAGAGCCTCGGTCAGCCGACGCTCACGGCATTGGCGGCCACGATTTTTGCTCGCCGCAAGAATTACTATGAGGTGCTCGAAGCGTCGAACAAGCAAAACGAGATCACCAACTGGCTGACGTGGTTTGCAGGTGTCGCTATCGAGGCGCGGCGTCGGACAATTGCAATGGTGGAATTCCTGATCGACAAAACAAAGCTGTTAGATCGGCTGAAGGGGCAGCTCAATGAGCGACAGGAAAAAGCACTCCTGCGTATGTTCCGGGAAGGTCCCGAAGGATTCCGAGGCGGGCTTACGGCTGGAAAATACAGCACCATCACCGGGGCGTCACCAGCGACGACCACGCGGGACCTGGCGGATCTGGTTGCGAAGGGCGCGTTGGTTCGCGAGGGGGAACGGCGTCACGCCCGCTATCGTCTCAGTGTCCCCTTGCGGCCAGTTCCACTCGTGACGCTCAACGAGCGAGGCGAGTTGGCGGAAGAGTAGAGACGCAGCCACATAAAGCGCAAAGTCGATCCACTGCGCGCGGCTAACAGATGCAGGCTCAACTAAGGAGTCAGACCAACGCAACGCACCGCTTGGGCGTAGCGCGGGTCGGTGTGCAGAGCGTCGAGCGTTGGGTCAGCCTTGATGAGGATGACGGAGCCGGTGCGCTCTTGGCAGGCTTTCTCGAGGCTCGCGAACATCTGGTCCCTCTTTCCCAAGCCTGCATAAACCAGTGGAATCGATTGAGTCACATCGGGGCGCCGCCGCGAAAGCTCCAGCAGTTCGGTCAACCGCTTTTCCGCTTCTTCATACTGCCCGGATACACCGTAGACATACCCTAGAAGAGCCGTCGTTTCAGGCCGACTGCCGCCCAAGTCTGCAGCGTGACGCAGAGTGTCGATAGCCTCGGGGTATCTCTTGCTGTGAACGTAGGCGGAGGCAAGTTGCCAGTAAGCGGGAAGGAAATTAGGGTCCATCTCTAGGGTCTTTCGGTACTGCTGGATGGCGCGATCGAATTGATGCGCGTAGTAGTACATCTCCCCCACGTCGGAATTGATCACAAGAGACAGGGGATCGGATTCCCGCGCAAGTTGAATCTCCGACAAGGCCTGTTGCGTGTGCCCCTGGGACATGAGGAGGTAGGCATACCAGTGGTGAGCGGTCGCATAGCCAGCATTTAACTGGATGGCCTGCTGGAACTCCCTTTCCGCAACGGCCCACTCCCTGTCGTATTGCATCTTCACAAAAGCGAGCGACGTATGTGCCTCGGCCAGCCTGTCATTCAACTCGAGCGCTCGCAGCGCCGCTTGTCTCGCTTTTGGCATCGCTTCGCTGCGCGGCAGAACCGAGTTCGTTAAGGAGCCTAGCAGCGCATAGGTGTCCGCGAGTCCGGCGTAAGCCTGCGCGTAATTAGGATCCTCGCGGATCGCTTCATTAAAGTACTGGAGCGCCTTTTTGTATCCCTCCTCGGTTCGCCGGTTCCAGAAATAGCGTCCCTGCAAGTACGATTCATATGCGGCAGGATTGACCCTTCGGCTTCCCGTTCCGCGAGGCCCCCCTGAACTAGCCAGCGTGATTTCAATCGACTGGGCGATGGCCGCCGCCACATCATCCTGCAATGCTAGGACCCCGCCGAGATCGCGCTCATAACTGTGGGCCCAAACGTGCGTTTGATCACGGACCCTGACTAATTGTGAGCTGATCCGCACGAGATTCTTCTCACGGACGACACTTCCCTCCACGACATAGTCAACGCCGAGTTCCTGCCCAATCTGCGCTACGGTTTCGTTAGTCTTGCGGTAATGCATCACGGAAGTGCGGGCGATCACAGCCAGTCGTTGCGGATTCATGCCGCCCAACTGCGTGATCAGTTCTTCGGTCAATCCGTCGCTGAAATATTCCTGTTGCGGATCTCCGGTGAGGTTCTCAAACGGCAACACGGCAAGCATGACCTTGCTAGTGGGCGGAGCAGGCAGAAGTCCGAGATGTCGCCCGCGGAGATATGCCCCGACACCAACGCAAACGACAAGGATCACAGCGGCCGACAACAGAACTTTCCGTGATGGCCGAAGCCGGGAAAGGTCAGACCCAGGTCTACCAGCGCCGCCGCTCCGCTGCTGATCGGCGCCGTTGATGGGTGCAATGAAGCGGTAGCCGCGCCGCGGTACTGTTTCGATATAGTGTGGACCTTCCGGCGAATCGCCCAGAATCTTCCGAAGCGTGAAGATATTTTGCGCCAACGTGGCTTCTTGGACGAACGTATCCGGCCACACGCGATGCAGAAGCTCAGCTTTCTCCATCACATGCCCGCGGTTCTCGACCAGGGCCAGCAGGGTTTCCAGAGCTTTCGGAGGCAGGGCTACGGGATGACCGTCGCGGAGAAGGACCTTCTCTACCGGGTCCAAAAAAAAGGACCCAAACGAATAACCGTGATCGGCCTGCGCTTCCATGAGGCCTTCAAAACTTTTTGAGAAAAATTTGACCGCCGCCTCAAGACTCCGGGCACGCGTCAGTGTAGTTGAATAAGCAACAGGCGCCTGGGCAGTGAGCCCGAACTCCTTCAGCGCGTGCAGATTCTAGTCCACCGCCCGGGCCAAAGCAACCCACGGGAAGGGAACTGCCATGAAGAGGGCGTACAAGCGCTGGGGCGCTGGTTTCTTAACAAGGTGGATCTATGTGCTCCTGGCAGGGGCATTGCTCAGCGCGCCGCAAGGTGCGCGGGCACAGACGCCCGTTCGGCGTAATGCCGTACGTCAACGGACCGTCCCAAAGGCAGCCACATCTCCCGGCGTCGAGGAACCAAAATTCAAGGGCATTTGGGAGCCGGTCAGCTATCCCGAAGACATTCAACTCCTCGATGTCTTTTTCGCCAATCGAAACGTGGGATGGGCCATAGGCGGGAGAAATGCGCAGACCGGTGGTGTTGTGCTTTACACAGCCGATGGCGGCGAACACTGGAGTGTGAGCCTCGGGGACACGCAGTCAAATGACAAGGCCTATCGCGACATACGTTTTACTGACGCGCGCCATGGCTGGATGTGGCAAGGGAAAGAAAAACTTTTGCGCACCGTGGACGGCCAGAATTGGGAGGTGGCCGGCAACTTCCACGGCGACTTCTACGACTACACCTTCGCGTCTCCAAGTGTGGGGGTTATGTCCTCGTCCGACAAGATCTTGAGGACCGTGGATGGTGGCAAGACCTGGCAACCGGTGTTTGTGTGCAGAATCAGTTTGCAGACCAGCGGACTTACCCAGGACGTGGCCTGTACGTTTCAGAGCTTGCACTTTCCTTCGCCGCAGGTCGGTTACGCGGTGGCGTATCACGGGAACACAACGATCCTCGCCAAGACCCTGGACGGCGGGGCGACTTGGCGAGTGTCGCTCGCACTCCCGGATGAGGGAGGCAAAGAAGGCGAAGTATTTTTTCTCAATGAGAACACCGGCTTCTTGCGCGTCAGCAACGGGACTTTTTATTCCTGCGACGATGGCGGGCAGACCTGGCATCAGCTCTCGGGTGCGCACGTTGGCGGTAGGCCGGAAATGAAGTTTGCCGATCCCGAGGTGGGCTGGTCCATTGGATACCGCACCATGGCTTTTACAAAGGACGGCAGAAGCTGGACGTCCCGAGACATCGGCTTTCCCGCCAACGTGAATGCTTTTGCTCTGCCGTCCCGCGACCGCGGCTACGCCGTAGGCAACCACGGGATGATCTATCGCTATCGCGTGGTCCCCACGACGTACAGCGCCCAAGGAATGATTGATGCGCCGCTCATGCCGGGTTTCGACTCCGTGGTGCCGCAGGAGGTCGCGAGGCTTACAGATGTGGTGGCCCAGCTTCGCAGCAAGCTGCCCGCAGCCGCCCCGGGCGAACCCGGCGGGCAAACCTCCGCTCCAGCCGGGGGCCAGAGCGGCGGCTTTCAACAGGACACCACAGCACCCAGCAGTGGCGGGGCACCCATCCCCACAGCCAACTCGAATGCTGCTGGTGCGGGAGGCTTCCAGCAAGACACCGGCACTGGACCGGTGCCTGCCGGTTACGTGGACTCGTGCTGCGGGCCGCTCATCCAGCAACTGGAAACCACCGCCAATTCATTCGCCGTTCACGCGCCTCCCTTCTCGCAGCGCTTCCGCAACTTGAATCTCATTCTCGAAGGCTTGAACTTTTTGAACAGCGTCGTCAATCAGGCCAACACGCTCAAGCAATCCATCCGCGCCCTGCGGCAGGCTAAAAATGCGCAAGCCGCAGCAGCGGCGCTGAACACGGTATCCACGCAAGTCAACGAGATTTCTTCCACTGGCGGGTTCGTGCAGGACACAACTGCACCGCCGCAGCCCTAAACCCAGATTCTTGATGGGCTAAGTTTTTCGCGAGGGAGGAGAAGCAAAAAAGGACATGAGAAAGAACCAATTAAGAGCGTTCGGAGTTTGGGCGGTCGTCTCCCTTGGGTTCGCGAGTCTTTGTTTGCCGGCAGCCGCCCAGGTCAACTCGTCCACCCAGCGAAAGAAGCCGCGGATGATGACGCCGGTGCAAAGAAGCACGGCGGCCCCGCCCGGGATCGAGCTCGTTTCCAAAGGCCGGCATTGGCAACTCCACCGCCTCAGCGGAGTGTTCGAGGGGAAAACCTACTCGCGGTTCGAGGTCTATCACATCGCCGGCACTCGGGGTCTCGAAGAGTCCCCGCTCCCTAAGGTTGTTAAGGATTCGCTACTCGCCGACGCTAGGAGCTCTGATCCGCGAGACACGCTGTATATGGTTAGCAAGGCGAACGCAGAGAAATGGGCAAGTGGCGAACTGCAGAGAGAATACGAAAGGCAGCAGAAACCAGGGGACACGCCCGACAAACGCCTCCCCATCAAGCAAGTCTTGCCCGGGGCGCCGCGATTGATGGCCACCAGTGCCAGTGATTGTTTCGGTTGGCACACGGTAAGCAAGCAGGCCTCGGTCAGCTTCGCCACCACCGGCCAGTTGTTCTCGTTGACCATGGAGAATGAGCCGGGGGAGAACGGTTTCGTGACCGGAAAATTCAAAGTGGCGTTCCCCGTCCAGGGGAGCGCGGCCCTCGGCCTGGACTTCAGGGTGCATCAAGAATTTTGCGCACCGATTGCTTTGAAGTTCAAGAGAGTCTCGGGTTCGGGAACACTGACCCTGGGAACGAACATCGACATCGATGCGCAGGTCAATCTCACGCATGACTTTGAATGGGAGCTGGGAAAAATAAAGTTGGCTGAGCCTCATTTCGATGCCGCCGGCATTCCCGTCTACGTCGAACTGGACGCCTTCGCGGATGCGGTGATTCACCTCGAAGCCGACAACTTGGTTACAGTCAAGTACGCGGTCAGCGGCAGCAGAACGGGTAGTCTTCAGGTGAACTGTACCATGGGCGGTTGCAGCAACTCGAGCTCATTCAGCCAGACCCCCTTGAGCATTACGCGCGAGCTCGATTTCGCCGCGCAAGGCTTGAGAGGGGTGATCAAGCCCTATCTCTTCGGCGGGCTCATGGTCACCGTCGGGTTGTCCGGGGACATATTGAGCGAGGTGCCGCCCCTCGCCGTAGCAAAGCTCGGGCCGGCGCCATATGTCAAAGCTGATCTGTGGGCTTATTACGGACCGTGCTCCAAGAAAGGCCCTGACCTCTCGGCCGTCACCGGCGACCTTGATTTCGGTTTGGACATTCGCGCCAAAGCTTGGTCGCCCGCTTTGGCGGATTTAGACCCCAGCGGAATCTTCCCCGAGGACTGGGTCGGCGCCGACTGGATCTTGTACAATTGGGAAAAGCACCTAGGCTTCCTTGTGCTCGGCGAGTCCTCGGCCCTCAGCCCGCTGATCGCGGGGAACACGTCGCCGGTTGCCGACTACCCGAGCACCTACACCCTGCAGATGCGCCCCTGCTATCCTTACAACGATCCAATTGCCTACCAGGTGGATTGGGGTGACGGCAGTTCGCCGTCGGTGTCGGATACGGCGCCGCCTCATTCCGGTAATTCGATTAGCCACACCTATCACGGCAAAGCGACCTACAGCCTTTTGGGCACACCGCTGAAGGACCAACACGGTCGGAAGTTCCCTGCCCGAAATACCACCGTCAGCCTGAACACACACTACCAGGTACCAGGTGATGCCCTGCCTTCGGCCAGCCCCAGCTCAAGCTCGGGCCCCGGCATTGGCACGCCTGCGGATCGGAGCACGACGAAATCGTCGCCGGCAAAGAGTACAGCCGGGCCCTGCTGCCCCATTCAGGCCATAGATCCACACACCGGCTTCGTCGCAGCGCAGGATAAGGCCAGCGGCCGAACGTTTCAGTTCAACGTTAACGATGCTGCGTTGCTGAAGTCGCTGAAAGTGGGACAGGGTGTCTATGCCAACTTCCAGACGCACCAGGTTTCAGTCGATGGAGTGCAGCCCTGCTGCAACATCACTAGCATGGGCAAGGCCGGAGGCGTGGGGAACATTGCGACGGGGCAAGACCTCGGCAGCGCGGTCAAGCCGGGCCTACCGTGCTGCGAGGTCACCAGCGTCGACGCCGCAAGGGGCGTGGTTACCGCCAAGGTCAGCAGCAGCGGCCAATCCTTTCAGTTCGCGGTGAAGGACGCGTCGATGCTGAAATCGCTCAGGGTCGGCCAAGGCGTCTATGCCAACTTCAAGACGCATCAAGTCTCAGTCGATGGCGCAATTCCCTGCTGCGACATCCTCAGCGCTGGCGCAGAAAAGCCCATCGGAAAGGCGGGCGGCAGCAACGCACGGGGACCGAACGCAGGGGCCAACGCTGCTCCGCCCGCCAACAGCACTCCCATGCCTGGCAGCAGGATTGCGCAAGGAGCAAAGTCGGCCCCTCCTGGGAGCAGCCAAGGACGAGGCGTCCAGGCGCTCTTCACTCGGACAATCGATCCCTGCAGCGTGTTGGACCTTCCCACCCTTAAGGACGGGGCAGCGCCAGCCCTTGGCAAGGCATTCCCGTTCACTGTCCAGGAGGGCGGCGATGAGTTGACGCTGTATGATCCCAGTTTGCATAACGCTACCTGCGTTCCGGCTCCCTTCCATATTTGGATCGAGGCGAAAGCGCACTTCAAGAAAACCAGGGGATTCCCTCAATTCGAAAGTACTGGGCATATTCTTTTCGATAGCCTTGTGGTTGGCCAGATCGTGTCCACTGCGCCGGCTAACGATCCGGTCACGGCTGCCAATTTTCAAAGTGCAGCCCTATGCTTTACGGACGTACATGTCGACGATTTCAATCTGAGAAAAATTCCGAATTGGTATGACGACGTTTATATGAGGAGGGTTCTAAACGACCACCTAACCGGAAAAGAAAGATGCTCCGATGTTTCCGCCCTAGTCAGTTTGTACCTACAAGGCGGAAAGACCATACCCTCTGCTGCCCAAGCAACTAGCCCCGGAGGGGCGCCAGTCGATTAGGTCCATCACGATAAAGCTTTCGGCAGCGTGCCGCGCAGCGTACAAGACTTGGGTCCAATGAGGGTCCGGATGCCGGAAAAAAGGTGCAAAAGTCGATGATCAAAATTGACTGTTAGGCAGGCAGTCATCAAATTTGGGTCCATCTTGGGACCAGTAACAAAAAAGGGCTGCCAAATTAGGTCGAAAACCGGGTACTAGGACACAGAACAAAGCCAAGCGAACCAATAAGATAGAGTTTGTTTTCTCGCTTTGCAAGCAGGGGGTCAGGGGTTCGAATCCCCTCACGTCCACCATATCTCAAGCCTTAGGAACGGCGCATATCACCCAGGTTGAAGGCGCGGACGCCTCTAGTATTTTTCCATTATTGTAACTCCTAGTTGCTCTCTGTCTAATCGCTGGAATTCGCTCCGATATCCCCAGGAAGGATCGTGTTTTTCTTGGTGCTCAGGGTGGGGTGTAACGAAGGTCCGTTTTCGAAGGTTTCAGAGCGTCCTATCAAGGTGGGGTGAAGCCGTGCGAAGAGCTATCCTTACTCTTCCTGCTCTGTGCGGTGCCATCCGCATTCGGCCAGAGCCATTACGCCGCAGTGACCGGCGCGGTCACCGATCCACAACACAGTCCCATTGCCGGAGCCGCTGTGGTGCTTACTGCGAAGGAAACTCATGCGGGGCGCCGTGTGAGCACGAACGCGCAGGGCATCTTCCAGATCACGGGACTCCTGCCCGGAGACTACGAGCTGGTCGTCGA
>WNGG01002449.1_pt1 | contig 20984 bp, 22 predicted proteins | sample 5400661 | NCBI WGS metagenome assembly WNGG01 (sample SAMN13153372, study PRJNA577476) | soil metagenome | isolation source: 100 cm soil or saprolite under Garry oak tree replicate 1 | place: USA:California | collected 2016-06-15
CTCGTGCTGGACGCCGAGACGATCGCCGACGTCGCACGGGAGTTGCTGGCGCCACGGCCGTGAGCCGATGCCGCGCGTCATCGGCATCGATCCCGGCACCGTGAGCATCGATCTCTGCGGAATCGATGACGGCCGACTGTTCCTCGATCGCTCCACCCCGACCGCCCGAGTGCTCGCCGATCCCGCGGGGTTCATCGCCCTGCTCGAGCAGGCGGGGCCACTCGATCTCATCGCCGGCCCGTCGGGATACGGCCTGCCGCTCACGCGCGTCCAGGACGTGACTGACGACGACCTCCGGCTCGCGTTCCTCGCGGCCCCCGGCGAGGCGGGTGGGATCGGCGGGCTCACCGCGCTGGTGCGCGCGCTCGGGCGGTCGGCGCTCCCCGTGGTGCTCACCCCGGGGGTGGTCCACCTCACGACCGTGCCCGAGCACCGCAAGGTGAACCGAGTGGACATGGGCACGGCGGAGAAGGTCTGCGCGGTGGCGCTCGCGATCGACGAGCAGGCACGACGCGGCGCGCTCCCGCCCACCAAGGTGTCCCTCGTGCTGCTCGAGCTGGGCGGCGCCTTCAGCGCCGCCGTAGCCGTGGCGGACGGCCGCATCGTGGACGGCGTGGGGGGTTCGAGCGGGCCGCTGGGTTTCCGGGCGGCCGGCGCGCTCGACGGCGAGGTGGCCTACCTCGCGGGCGAGGTGCCGAAACAGCTCGTGTTCGGCGGCGGGGCCGCAGCGATCGCCGGATGGGACGAGGACGCCGCGTCCCCAGAGCGTTTCGCCCGTCCCGCGACGGCGCGAGAGCGGGTCGCCTGGGAGGCGTTCGTCGAGAGCGCCGCGAAGACCGCAATCGCGCTCGCAACGTCGGTCCCCTCACCCAAGGAGTTCGTGTTGTCGGGCCGGCTGGCGCAGGTGGAGGCCGTGCAGCACGCGCTGCGCCAGCGGCTCGGCGGGGTCGCGCCCACCCGGGTGCTCGAGGGGTTCGCCCAGGTGGCCAAGGAAGGCGCGCAGGGCGCGGCGCTCGTCGCCGACGGGCTGGCCGGCGGCGCCCACCGCGAGCTGGTGGAGGCGCTGGCGATCCGCGAGGCAGGGGGCACGGTACTCGATCACCTGTATGTCATCCCGCGGGAGCGGGCGCGGCGGCGCCTGGGGCTGTCGTGACATGACGCGCGTCCTCATCGCCGGCGTCTCCACCCGCGGTTTCGCGGAATCGGCCGCGCGCGCGGGGTACGACGTCGTCGCCGTGGACGGCTTTGGCGACCTGGACCTGCGCGCCGGCGCGCAGACCGTCGTGGTAGCGCGCCAGGCCGGCCGGTTCAGCGCCAGCGCGGCGGCGCGGGCGGCGCGCAGTATCCCTCGCGACGCGGTGTGCTACGTCGCGAGCTTCGAGAACCACCCCCGTGCCGTCGGGGCCCTCGCCCGGCGCGGCACGCTGTGGGGCAATCCCCCGGGGGTCCTGGCTCGGGTGCGGGATCCGCTCGGCGTGGCGCAGGCGCTCGTGGCGCGCGGCTTCGCGACGCCGGAGGTGCGGCTCACCCCGCCCGGCACGACGTCCCGGCTCGCTTGGCTCGTGAAACCCCACGCGTCGGGCGGCGGCAGTGGGATCGCGCCGTGGGAGACTGGGCACGGAGGACGGGGCGGACGAGGGGGACGGGGGGGACGCACGCGCGCTCGTGTGCCGGGCGCGCGCTATCTGCAGCAGCGCATCGCCGGCGTGCCGGGCTCGATCGTGTTCGCCGCCGACGGGCGGCGCGCCGTGCCGCTCGGCCTGTCGCTCCTCCTCGTGGGCGAGCGGGCGTTCGGCGCGGAGCCCGGCGGCTTCCGGTACTGCGGCAACATCCTCGCGCCCGCCGCGCCGGGGCTGGCGGCGGTGGCGGGCCGGCTGGCCACCGCCGTCACCGAGGAGTTCGGGCTCGTGGGTGTGAACGGCATCGACTTCATCGCGGCGGACGGGGTGCCGTACCCCATCGAGGTGAACCCGCGCTACACGGCGTCGATGGAGCTCTTGGAGCGCGCCTCGGGGGGCCTGATCTCGATCTTCGACGTGCACGCGCGCGCCTGCGCGGGCACGTTGCCGGCGCTCGATTTCGCCGCGGCGGGCCGGACGGCGGGCGCCCTCGGGAAGGCGATCCTGTACGCGCGCCGCGACGTCACCCTCCCCGATACACGCGGCTGGCTCGAAGACGGGACGGTGCGCGACATCCCGGCCCCGGGGCAGCGGATCGCGCGCGGCCGGCCGATCTGCACGATCTTCGCCCACGCGGCGGACGCCGCCCGTTGCCGCGCCGCACTGGCCGCGCGGGCGCGCGCGCTGTACCGCGCGGTGGAAGAGCGCCGGGTGAAGATCGCATGAGCGCCAACGATCGGATGACGGAGCACGTCACCTGCCTGGGCTGCGGCTGCGCCTGCGACGACATCGCAGTCGTCGTGAAGCGGGGCCGCATCGCGGAAGCGCGGAACGCCTGCGCTCTGGGGCAGGCGTGGTTCGGCGACGGCAGCGTGCCCGAAGAGACGCGTGTGAAGGGTCGCACGGCGTCGGGCGAGCGGGCGCTGGGCGAGGCGACGAAGATCCTGAGCGGCGCCGCACGGCCGCTCGTCTATCTCGCCGCCGACGTCGCGTGCGAGGCGCAGCGGGAGGCGGTGGCGATCGCGGACCGGCTGCGAGGGGCGCTCGACAGCCTCGCGGCCAGCGCGGCCGCGGGAGTGCTCGCCGCGCAGCGCCGCGGGCGCGCGGGCGCGACCCTGGGCGAGCTGCGGCAGCGGGCCGACGTGATCGTGTTCTGGGCGGTGGACCCGGGCGAGCGCTACCCGCGCTACGCCTCGCGCTACACCGTTGAGCCACGCGGGCTCGAGATCCCCGACGGGCGGAAGAGCCGGACGGTGATTGCGGTGGACGTGGGCCCCAGTCGCGGTCCCGCGGACGCCGACACTCGCGTCGCGATCGCGCCGACTGACGAAGTGGACGCGCTCGGTGTGATGCGCGCTACGGTGCAGAACCGCTGGCGGGCGGCCCCTGACGACCCACGGTTCGGGCCGGTGGCCGACCTGGCGCGGCGGCTGACGCAGGCGCGCTACGTCGCGCTCGTCGCTGACGGCGAGCCGGGCGCGGCGCCAATCGACCCGGACCGCGCCGAGGCACTGGTCGCGCTGGGGCAGGCGCTGAACACGCCGACCCGCTGCGCGCTGTCGACCCTGCGGGGCGGGGGCAACCGATCGGGAGCCGACGCCGTGCTCACGTGGCAGACCGGGTTCCCCTGCGGCGTGGACTTCGCCCGCGGCTATCCCGAGTACCGCCCGGGAGTGGAGCGCGGCGCCGCCGCGCTGCTCGCAGCCGGCGAGATCGACGCCGCGCTCGTGATCGGGTCGCCCGGGAGCGTGCCGGAGCCGGTCGCTCGGGGTCTCGCGCGGGTCCCGACCGTCGTGATCGGCCCGCGGGCGAGCGCCGCTCCGTTCACACCGGCGGTGGCGATCGATACGGGCGTCGCGGGGATCCACGAGAGCGGCACGGCGTTCCGGATGGACGACGTGCCCCTGCCGCTGCGGCTGGTGCTCGAGGGGCCGCCCGCGGCGGCGGCCACCGCGCGCGCCTTGCGCGAGAGACTCGGCGCATGACCCCAGCGTCGCGGCTGCGGATCACCGGCGGCACGGTGTACGACCCGGCGAACGGGGTAGACGGCGTGGTGCGCGACGTGTGCATCGAAGGCGACCGCATCGTCGCCGACCTCCCCAGTGGCACGCCGCGGCTCGACGCGCGGGGGATGATCGTGATGCCGGGCGGCGTGGACATCCACGCGCACATCGCGGGCTCGAGCGTGAACCATGCCCGGCGACTGCTGCCCGAAGAGCACGCCGCCGACCCCGCGCCCGCACCGGCGCTCGCGGACGGACCGGTCGCGCGCTCGGGGACGGGCGGTACGCTGCCGAGCACGTTCGTGACGGGGTACCGCTACGCGGGGCTCGGCTACACGACGGTGATGGAGGCGGCCGTGGCCCCGCTCGCCGCCCGGCACGCCCACGCCGAGCTTGCCGATACGCCGATCATCGACGCCGGCTACTACGTGCTGCTCGGCAACGACGAGTATCTGTTCCGCCAGATCGCTGCGGGCGAAACCGCCCGGGCGCGCGATTACGCCGCGTGGATCATGGGCGCCGCCCAGGCCTACGCCATGAAGATCGTGAACCCGGGCGGGATCGCCCGCTGGAAGGGGGGCAAGGGGGGCAAGGGGGGCGGCGCCGAGCGGAACGTCACCGGCCTGGACGACGCGGTGGGCTCGAGCGCGGTCACGCCGCGCAAGATCCTCGAGACGCTCGCCGGCGCGGCGAACGCGCTCCAGCTCCCTCACCCGGTCCACATCCACGGCAACAACCTGGGACAGCCGGGGAACGCCGCCACCACCCTCGAGAGCATGCGGGCGCTGGCGGGGCAGCGGGCCCATTTCACCCATCTGCAGTTCCACAGCTACGGCGGCGAGCGCGGGAAGGCGTGGACGTCGGGGGCGCGCGAGGTGATCGAGTACGTCAATGCGCACCCCGAGGTGAGCGTGGACGTGGGGCAGGTCATGTTCGGGGCGGCGACGACCGTCACGGCGGACGGCCCCGTCGAGCACCTGCTGTACACGAGCACCGGCCGTAAGTGGGTGAACGTGGACATCGAGCTCGAGACGGGGTGCGGCATCGTCCCCTACGCCTACAAGGAGCGAGCCGCTGTCGCGGCCCTACAATGGGCGGTGGGACTCGAGCTGTTCTTGCTCGCGCAGGATCCGTGGCGGGTAGCGCTCTCCACGGATCACCCGAATGGCGGCACGTTCCTCTCCTACCCGCAGTTGATCCGGCTGCTGATGGACCGGACGTACCGCGACGCGCAGCTCAAGCGCGTGAACCAGAAGCTGCTCGCCGGGAGCGCGCTGCTCGACGGGCTGGCCCGCGAGTACACGCTGGGCGAGATCGCGATCATCACGCGCGCGGGGCCCGCTCGGCTCCTGGGCCTCAAGCAGAAGGGGCACCTGGCAGCCGGGGCGGACGCGGACGTGACGATCTACGCGAACGATGCAGACCGGGCGAGCATGTTCGCGACGCCGCGCTACGTGATCAAGGCGGGGACGCTCGTGGTGGAAGCAGGCCAGCTGCGCCGCGCCCCCGCCGGGCGGCGGCTCGCGGTGCGGCCGGAGCACGACGCGAGCGTGACGCGAGACCTGAAGCGTTTCTTCGACGAGTACGCCTGCGTGTCGTTTGAGAACTATCCGGTGGAGCCCGCGCCGTGATCATCGACGGCGTGGCGATCGCAGACACCTTCGCCGAGGCGTTCACCATGCGCGTGGCCCGGATTGTCATCACCGGGCGGAACGCGAAGTGGGCGAATGCGGCGGCGCTCAAGCTCACCGGTTTCGCGACGTCGGTGATCGGCTGCAAGTGCGAAGCGGGGATCGAGTGCGACCTCGCCGCGAGTGAGACGCCCGACGGGCGCCCCGGGGTCAGCGTGCTGTTCCTGACGATGGACAAGGAGAGCCTGCCGCAGCAGCTCATCGTGCGGCTCGGCCAGACGGTGCTGACCTGTCCCACGACCGCGTGCTTCGACGGGCTCCCCGACGTGCCCGACCGGCTGCCGGTGGGCAAGGCGCTGCGCGTGTTCGGCGACGGCTTCCAGGCGAGCAAGGTGATCGGCGGAAAGCGCTACTGGCGTCTGCCGGTGATGGAGGGGGAGTTCCTCGTCGAGGAGACGTTCGGAATGCAGAAGGGGGTGGGAGGCGGGAACTTCCTGATCCTGGCGGCGGATGCGGACGCCGCGCTGGGGGCGGCGGAGGCCGCGGTGGACGTGATGAGCAACCTCCCGGGCGTGATCCTCCCCTTCCCGGGCGGCGTGGTGCGGAGCGGCAGTAAGGTGGGCTCGAGGCGCTACAAGAGCATGGTCGCCACGACGAACGACCCCTTCGACCCCACGCTCCGCGCCAGCACCGAGTCCCAGGTCCCCGCAGGCGTGAACAGCGTGCTCGAGATCGTGCTCGACGGCACGGACGGTCCGTCGATCGAGGCCGCGATGCGGGTCGGGATCCGCGCGGCGTGCCGGCCGGGCGTGAAGGCGATCACGGCGGCCAATTTCGGCGGGAAGCTCGGGCCGCATCACTTTCATCTCCGGAAGATCCTGGCATGAGCGACGCGGTGCTGCTCACGCTCGCCACGGTGCCCGCGCACGCCCTGGTCGCGGACTGCATTGCCGCCGACCGCTTCGCCGCGCTCGGCAGCAGGGAGATCGCCGGGCTGCCGGTGCTGCACGGCGGCCGTGCGGCGCAGCTCGGCGATTTCTTCAAGGTGGGGGGCGAGCGCTCGGCCACGCTGCGGATCGAGGGTGACCTCACACAGGTGGAAGGAATCGGCGCCGCGATGGCGAGCGGGGAGATCTTCATCGCGGGCGGCGTGGGGCGCGACCTGGGCGTGCAGATGGCGGGCGGCCGGATCGACGTGGGCGGAAACGCCGGCGACAACGCCGGCGGCGCCCGGCCCGGGGCTGCGCGCGGCATGACGGGTGGCGAAATCGTGATCCACGGGACCGCCGGGGCCGGCGCCGGAGCCCGCATGCGGCGCGGGCTCGTCGTGGTGACGGGGGACGCGGCGGAGGGCACGGGTCGGGGCATGATCGCGGGCACGGTCGTCGTGTTCGGGAAGGCGGCGGCCGGCGCGGGCCGGTTCCTGAAGCGCGGCTCGATCGTGGCGGTCGGCGTGATCGAGCGGCCGGCGACGTTCCGCTACGCCTGCACCTACCGACCGCCCTACGTGCCGCTGCTGTTCCGCTACCTGCGGGCGCGGTATGGTCTCGCGATCGCCGACCGTCATGTCACGGGACAGTACGAGCGCTACGTGGGCGACATGGCCGAGCTCGGCAAGGGGGAGATCCTGCAATGGGTGGGGGAGTGAGCGGCCCGGCGGCCAGCCTCGGGTTGAACGAGCGGGCGTGGCTGATGGCCGATACCATGGCCCGGGACGAGGCGCGGCTGCGCGTCGGCGCGCGCACGCTCCCCGGCGGCGCCCGAGTGATCGACGCGGGCATCGACCGCCCCGGGGGCTACCACGCCGGGCTGTTCCTGGCCGGCATCTGCATGGGTGGGCTCGGGGACATCGATTACGCGCCCCTCGTGATCGGCGGGGACACCTGGGCAGGCGTGCGCGTTTGGAGCGACCACCCAGCCGTGAGCTGCATGGCGTCACAGTACGCCGGCTGGGCGATCCAGGTCGGCAAGTACTTCGCCATGGGCTCGGGGCCGCTGCGGGCGCACGCCCGAGTCGAAAAGGAGTTGTTCGGCAAGCTCGGCTATGCGGAGCAGGCTCAGCGCGGGGTGCTCGTGCTCGAGACCAGGGCCGCACCCACCGACGAGGTGGCCGCCTGGGTAGGCCAGAAGGCCGGGCTCGCACCGTCACAGCTCACGTTCGTGGTCGCTCCCACGGCGAGCCTCGCCGGCGGGGTGCAGATCGCCGCGCGGATCCTCGAGACGGGCCTGCACAAGATGGACACCTTGGGATTCGATCTTCGGAAGATCGTGAGCGGGATCGGGACCGCGCCCGTCCCGCCCGTGGCGAAGAACGACCTGCGGGCCATCGGCCGCACCAACGATTGCATCCTGTACGGCGGGCAGGCGCGCTACACGGTGAACGCCGACGACGCAGAGCTCGCCGACCTCGTGCCGAAGATTCCCGCGGCGGCGTCGAAGGACTACGGTACGCCGTTCTCCGAGATCTTCAAGCGCTACGACGGCGACTTCTATAAGATCGACCCGTTGCTCTTCAGCCCCGCCGAGGTGTGGCTGACGAGCGTGCGGAGCGGCAAGACGTATCACGCGGGTCACATGGACGCCGCAGTGCTCCGCGCATCGTTGCTCGAGAGTTAACCTCCATGAAGGAGCCCGACATGCCGCGTTCGTTCCTCAGCGTTCCTCTCGCCGCGTTCGTGCTGGCGGCGTGCTCGAAGCCGGCGCCCGAGCAGAAGCCCGTCGGCGTACAGTGGGCCGTCGTCGTGCTGTACAACCAGCCGAAGGACACGGCGGCGTTCGAGAAGTACTACGCCGCGAAGCATGTGCCGCTGTTCGCGTCCCACGCGCAGGAAATCGGGGTGACGCGGGTTGAGCTCGTGAGGTTCGCGGCGACCATCGACGGTCAGAGAGCGCCGATCTATCGAGAGGCCGACCTCCGGTGGGAATCGCGGGAGGCGCTCGAAAAGGGCATCGCTACGCCGGGATTCAAGGCCGTGGCCGCGGACCTCGCGAACTTCGCGACCGGCGGCGTGACCGTCCTGATCGGCGCGAAGACGAACTAGTCGCGGTGCGCGTCGCGATCCTCGCCGCGCGGCAGGGCTGGCACACCGACGAGCTGTGCCGCGCGCTGGCGGAGCGGGGGCACGAGGGGCGCGTGCTCCCGTACGAAGCGCTGGTGGCGCGGTTGGGCGGACCGCGGCCGGGATTCGCGGCGGGCGATGAAAGGCTCGACGGCGCGGCCGCGGTGCTCGCGCGTATCATCCCCGCGGGCTCGCTCGAGCAGATCATCTTCCGCGTGGACGCGCTGCACGCGCTCGAGGAGCGCGGGATCCCCGTGATCAATCCGCCCCGCGCCATCGAGCGCACGGTCGACAAGCTCTGGACGACGGCGCTGCTGGAGCGCGCGGGCCTCAAGGTCCCCGAGACGATCGTGTGCGAGAATCCCGGCGAAGCGATGGCGGCGTTCCGCGCGCTCGGCGACGCGATCGTGAAGCCCCTATTCGGGTCCATGGGCCTGGGGATGGTGCGGGTGAGCGACGAAGAGATGGCGTTCCGCGTGTTTCGGACGCTGGAGACGCTCCGGGGGGTATATTATCTTCAGCGCGCGATCGACCACAACGGCTGCGACATGCGCGCGTTCGTGGTCGGCGGCCGCGTGATCGGCGCGATCGAGCGCAGTGCCCCCGGCTGGAAGACGAACCTCGCACGCGGCGGGCGGGCGCGGGCCATCACCCTGCCCGCCGAGCGGGCCGAGCTGGCACTGGCGGCGGCCCGGGCGGTGGAAGCAGAGTATGCCGGCGTGGACCTCCTGCCCGCGCGCGACGGCACAGTGTATGTGGTCGAGGTGAACGGGATTCCCGGATGGCGCGGCCTGCAAGAAGCGACCTCCATCGACGTCGCCGCGGCGATCGTCGAGCATCTCCTCGGGCGCGTGGCGCCCCGGTGACCCGCTCCGGGGCGCCGCGCGGGGTCGACGTGGCGGTCGCCGCGCCGCTCGCCTGCCTGCTCGAGGCGAGCGCCCCGAAACCCGGCAACGTCTCCCCCGGCGCCGCCTTCCACAACGCCCGCTACGAGGACTTCCTCGCGAGCGCGATCGCCATCGGGCCCGCCCTTGCCGCGGCCGGCGGGCGCCCGCTGGGCGCCACCATCCGCGCCGCCGTCGAGGCGACGGCGCGCTGGGCACCGTCCAACACGAACCTCGGCCTGGTGCTGTTGATCGCCCCGCTCGCCCGGGCGGCGCTGCGGCCGGAGGATGCCCCGCTGCGCGCCAGGCTCGGGGCCACGCTCGCCGCGACGACCGTGGCCGACGCCGCCGACGTCTATGCCGCCATCCGGCTCGCCTCCCCGGGCGGCCTCGGCCGCGCGCCGGACCAGGACGTCACCGGCGCGCCGACCGTGACGCTGCGCGAGGCGATGGCGCTCGCCGCCGGGCGGGACCTGATCGCGCGGGAGTACGCCACCGATTTCCAGGCCACGTTCGCCATCGCCGCGCCGGCGCTCAAGCGGGCGCTGGGCGCGGGGCTCTCCTGGAGCGACAGTATCGTCGAGACGTACCTGACGCTGCTCGCGGCCGCCGCCGACACGCACATCGCTCGCAAGCTCGGCGCCGAGCCGGCGGTCCACGTGCAGCGTCGGGCGCGGGCCGTGCTCGACGCGGGCGGCGTCCGCACCCCGGCGGGACGGGAGGCGATCGCGGCGCTCGACCGCGAGCTGCGCGACGCTCGCAATGCGATGAATCCCGGTGCCACCGCGGACCTCACCGGGGCGGGGGTCTTCGTCATGCTGCTCGAGGGAGCGTGGGGGGGAGGGGGGCATGGCCGCTCGTAGCGAATTCAAGGTCGCCGTGACGAAAGACAATCTGGTCTTCGCCTCCGCCCACTTCATCACGTTCCCGGGGCATCGCTGCGAGACCCTGCACGGGCACAACTACCGCACCCGGGTCGTGGTGGAGGGCGGGCTCGACCCCGAGGCCCACTATGTCTTCGACTTCTCGACGCTGAAGCACCTGATGAAGCGGCTCACCGACGAGATCGACCACAAGGTGCTGCTCCCGCTCCAGAACCCGAAGATCGAGATCCGGGAGGAGGGCGACGCGGTCACGGTCGCCGTCGCCGGGAAGCCGCGCTACGTGTTCCCCCGAATCGACTGCGCCCTGCTCCCCGTGCCGAATACGACCGTCGAGATGCTGGCGCAGTATCTGGCGGGGCGTGTGTGCAAGGAGCTCGCCACCTCCGGTGCGGTGGAGCTGCGGGCCGTCGAGGTCGAGGTGGAAGAAAACTTCGGCCAGTCGGCCGCCTACCGGGAGTCGCTCGCGTGACCGCCGCGCCGCGGAGCCCCGCGGCGCCGCGCGGCCTCGATGTCCTCGCGTTGCAGGCCGCCGTCGTGCAGCGCCGTCGCCATGAGCGCCCCGTCACAGCCGGCGTCCGCGAGGCGCTCGACGTCCCGCAGCGACGCGATGCCGCCGCCCGCGAGCAGCTCGACCGCGGGATGCGCACGCCGCAGCGCCGCGACGAGATCGAGGTTGACCCCGAGCCCGGTGCCGATGCGCGCGAGATCGAGCACGAGAATCGCGCCGGCTCCGGCGTCCACCGCCGCGCGCGCCAGTTGCAGCGGCGTGCCGTCGAGCGGGGCCCCGGGGCGCACCACGGGCCTCCCTTCGCGCAGGTCGAGACTGAAAACCAACCGCTCGCCGCCCACGGCACGCGCCACATCCCCCAGCGCCGCGATGGAGGGCAGGGTCTCGAGGCCGACCACCACGCGAGCGGCATCCCCCCCGTCGGCGAGCGTGTCCCGGGCGCGGTCCGGCGCCCAAACGGCCGCGTCCACCAGCAGGCGGCCGCCGAGCCCGGCGAGGGCGCGCACCAGGGCGCGCTGCGGCGCGCCGCCCGAGATCGCGTCCAGGTCGGCGACGTAGCACTCGTCGCAGCCGAGCGCGTCGCGGAACGCGCAGCCGAGCGCCAGCGGCTCGCCCGCCGACTGGTCCGGCACGAGCACGGACCGCGCCGGCGCGTACGCCTCGCGCAGACCGCGGCTCGCGCGCACCGCCCGTCCCGCCATCAGGTCGAGCACCGGGATCACGCGCAATGAACGGCGTCCTGGGTTGGGACATCGGCGGCGTCAACACCAAGGCCGCGCGCGTCGCCGGGACGCGCGTCGTCGCCGCGCGTGCCGTGCCGTACGAGATCCAGCGCGACCCCGCTGCGCTCGCTCCCCTCCTCGCCCGCCTCGCGGGCGAGCTGGGCGCCGCGGTCCACGAGCCGCACGCGGTGACGATGACGGCCGAGCTGTCGCAGCTGTTCCGAACCAAGCGGGAGGGAGTGGGCTTCGTGCTCGATGCCCTCGCGGCGGCGTTCCCGGGGGCGGAAGTCCGCGTGTGGGGCGTGGACGGCTGCTGGCGCACGCCGGACGAGGCGCGGCGGGATCCGCTCGCCGTCGCCTCCGCGAACTGGGCGGCCAGCGCGCGCGTCGTGGCGCGGGCGTACGGCGACTGTCTCCTGATCGACACCGGCTCCACGACCACGGACATCATCCCGATCGCGGGCGGCGAGTGTGTCGCCGCCGGCCGCACCGACCCCGAGCGGCTGCGCGAATGCGAACTGGTGTACACCGGGGCGCTCCGCACCCCGGCGGAAGCGATCGCGGCGACCGTCCCCGTGAGCGGCCGGCCCACCGGCATGTCCGCGGAGGGCTTCGCGCTCGCCGGCGACGTGCACCTGTGGCGCGGCCAGCTCGACGCGGCCGACTATTCCGTGGCCACGCCCGACGGGCGCCCCGCTACCCGGGAGTTCGCGGGCGAGCGGCTCGCCCGGATCGTGTGCGCCGACCGCGAGCTGCTCGACGCGGCCGCCATTACGGCGATCGCCGACGCGCTGTGGGACGCGCAGGTGACGCGCATCCGCGGCGCGATCGACCGCGTGCGCGCGCGGCGGCCCGCGCTGCGACGCGCCGTGGTCACCGGGTTGGGCGATTTCCTCGCCGCCGAGGCGGCGCGGCGCGCCGGGCTGCACGTCACGCATCTCGCCGACGTGCTCGGCCCCGCGGCACGGCACGCCCCGGCGGCGGCCGTCGCCCTGCTGTTCGGGGTGGACCGGGCCGTGCCCGTGGAGCCCGCATGACGCGGGAGAGCCCGGTGGCCCACACGCTCGTGAAGGTGGGTGGCGGCCTGCTCGGCAAAGCCGGCGCCTTCGACCTCGTCATCGAGGCGCTCACGGCGTTCCGGCCGGGGCGCCGGATCGTCGTCCTCCCGGGCGTCGGCCCGTTCGCCGACGCGGTCCGCCAGATGTTCCGACGCGTGAAGATCGGGGAGGACGCGGCGCACTGGATGGCGGTGCTGGGCATGGATCAATATGCGCACGCTCTCGCGGCCCGCGCGCCCGGGGCCGCGCTGGTCGAGCAACCCGCGGAAATTCGGGCCGCGCTCGACGCCGGGCGGCTGCCCGTGCTCGCGCCCTATCGCTGGCTCAAGGTGGCGGACCCGCTGCCGCATTCTTGGGAAGTCACGAGCGACAGCATCGCCGCATGGTTCGCGGGCGCGCTCGGCGCGCGCCGCGTGGTGCTGATCAAGCCCGCCGCCGGCGCGACCGGGAAGTTGGTGGACCCGGCGTTCGTCCGGACCCTGCCGCCCGGCGTCGAACACCTCGTCGTCACCGCCGACGACCTCGGGCAGCTCGACGTGGCCCTAGACGAAGGCCGCGACGAGCGACGGGGGCGCCGCGCGAGCAAGCGCCCGTAGCGCCGCCACCCGGGCGGGAGACACCCGGCCCGTCCGCCCGCCCACGCACGCGGCCCCCCGCACGCCCACGAGATCGGCGCCGAGCGCGCGCGCGGTCGCGAAATCGGATCCGCGCAGGCTCCCCGCCAGACCCGCGAACAGGCCGGCCGCGTGCGCGGCGGCCACCCACGCGCCCACGCGCTGCGGGGACGCGAGCGCGAACACCGGTGTCTCCTTGAACGCGGTGTCGAGCAGCACGCCTGCCGCGCCCGCCGCCGCCGCCGCGGTGAGCAGCCGTTCGGGCGCGAGGCTCTGCACGCGTCGCCAGTCCGCGTACGCCACCAGCACGACGGCCACCCGCTCGCCCGCGCCGCGCCGGGCCGCGCCCGCGAGCCGGCGCACGCGCCCCTCGGCCACGAGCCCCGCGAATCCGACCTTCACGAACGACACGCCGAGACCGGCGGCGGCGCGGGCGGCGCGGGCAATCGCGTGCTCGTCGCTCGCATCGCCGAGCGCCGCGCTCACCGGACAGGCGGAGGGAACGGCGTCGCGGATCGCGGCGAGCACGTCCCGTCGCACGGCCCCGAGCGCGCCGCGGCGCGGATCCTTCGCGTCGATCACGTCGGCACCGCCCCGCAGCGCGGCGCGCGCCTCGCGCCGGTCGGCGACGCTCACGAGAAGCCGCATGTACCCACGCTCCCTTGTGGCTGTCCCAAAACCGCCGATAGCTTAGGCGTCCGGAGACGCGATGTCAAAACGACAGTCGGACGAGTTAATGCTCGCCGGGAAAGTAGTGCTAGTGACGGGCGGCTCACGCGGCATCGGGCGGGCGATCGCGCTCGCTTGCGCGACGGCGGGAGCCGACGTCGCGGTCACGTACCGCACCGGCCAGCGCGAGGCGGACGACGTGGCAGCCGCGGTGCGCGCGCTCGGCCGCCGGGCGGAGGTGCTGGCCGCCGACGTGACCCAGCCCGAGGAGGTCGCGCGGCTCGCGGCGGGCGCGCGGTCGGCCCTCGGCCGCGTGGACGTCTGGATCAACAACGCCGGCGCCGACGTTCTGACGGGCAGGACGGCCACCCGCTCCCGTCTCGAGAAGCTCGACCTGCTGCTCGCGGTGGACCTGCGGGGAACGATGCTCGCCTCCTGGGCGGCGGTCGAGCTGATGCGACAGCAGCGGCCGGCGGGCGGCGTCATCCTCAACATGTCGTGGGACCACGCGCTCACCGGTGGGATGAAGGGCGAGTACGCCCAGTTGTTCTGCGCCGCGAAGGGCGGGGTGTACAGCTTCAGCCGGGCGCTCGCCCACGCAGTGGCACCCGGGATCCGCGTGAACGTGCTCGGGCCTGGCTGGGTGGAAACGGCCTACGGCACCGGGCTCGATCCGGCGACCAAGCAGCGCATCACCGCCACCGTCCCGCTGGGGCGGTGGGGGACGCCCGAAGACATCGCCTACGCGGCGGTCTACCTCGCCTCGGACGCGGCCGCGTACGTGACCGGGCAGATGCTGATGATCAACGGCGGGGGCGTGATGTAGCCCCGGAAGGAGATACCCATGGCAGCGAAAGAGACCACGTACAGCGACACGCAAATCGAAGAAAAACTCAAGGACTTTCCCGGCTGGTGGTACGAAGACGGCTGGATCCGCCGCAACTACAAGACGGACGGCTGGCCGACCACGCTGATGCTGGTGAACGCCATCGGCTACATGGCCGAGGCGGCGTACCATCACCCTGACCTGGCCGTGACCTGGGGGCGCGTGATCGTGAAGCTCAAGAACCACGCCGCGGGCGGGGTCACCGACAAGGACTTCGAGCTGGCGCGCAAGATCGAAGAGACGGTGCTGTGGCGCCCCAAGGGCGGCGCCCTGGAAGGGACGCCCAACAAGTTCGTGCGGTCGGGCGATCCGCGGTGACGGGAAGAGCGCCCGAGCCGCGGCGGGTCCTGTTCGTCACGGGCGGGCTGGCGGAGCCGGCGCTGCGCCGCACGCTCGGCGACATGGCGCCCGCCTTCGCCTGGGAGGTGGCGGTCATGAAGATCACCGTCGCCGCCCTGATGACGACGCCCTGGATCGCGCGCTTCCTCGAGGTGCCGGCCGGCACCGATCTCGTGCTGATCCCGGGGCTGTGCGAAGGCGATCCCGCGCTGATCGCCGAGAAGACCGGGGTGACGGTGGAGAAGGGCCCCAAGGACCTGCGGCAGATCCCCGAGTACTTCGGGCGCGCGCGTGCGGCCCGGGACTACGGGGCGTACGACATCGAGATCGTGGCGGAGGTGAACAACGCCCCGCGCCTCACGCGCGACGCGATCGTGCGCGAGGCGGACCACTATCGCGCGAGCGGCGCCGATGTGATCGACATCGGGTGCACGCCCGGGCGCGAGTTCCCAGGACTCGCCGCAGTGGTGCGGGAGCTCGCGGCAGCGGGTGCGCGGGTGAGCATCGATTCGTTCGACGCGGGCGAGATCCGGGCGGCCGTCGGCGCCGGCGCGGACCTGGTGCTCTCCGTGAACGGATCGAACCTGAGTGTCGCACAGGACTTCGCCGGAACGCAGACCCGCGTCGTCGTCATCCCCGACTTTGGCCAGGGCATCGAGACCCTCGAGCCGAGCATCGCCGCGCTCGAGCGCTGGCGGGTGTCCTACCTCATCGATCCCGTCATCGAGCCGATCGGGTTCGGGTTCTTCGCCTCGCTCGAGCGCTTCGCCGAAGTGCACCGCCGCTACCCCGCGGCGCGGCTCTTCATGGGGATCGGTAACATCACCGAGCTGACGGCGGCCGACACGACCGGCGTTCACGCGCTCCTCATCGCGATGTGTGAGGAACTCGGCGTGCGGGCCGTGCTCACGACGGAGGTGATTCCGTGGGCCCGGGGGGCGGTGCGCGAGATCGACATCGCGCGTCGCCTCATGTACCACGCCGTCTCGCAAAAGACGCTTCCCAAGGGCGTGGACGACCGGCTCGTCACCGTGAAAGACGCCGCGATCCTCGCCTACACGGAAGCGGAGCTGCGGGAGCTGCAACGCGCCGTCACCGATCCCAACTTCCGCATCTTCACCGACCGCGACACGATCACGGTGTTCAACAGCGAGATCTTCATCCGCGGCACGGACATTCACGAGATCTTCTCGCAGCTGGGCGTGGACGAAGCGACCCACGCCTTCTATCTCGGTCGCGAGCTCGCGAAAGCCAAGCTCGCCATCACCCTGGGCAAGACGTACCGCCAGGAGGGGGCCCTGCAGTGGGGCTACCTCACGCCCCCCGACGACCGCGGGCCCGAGCACGTGAGGCTGACGCAAGCGTCGCGTCGCGTCCGCTCCCGCGCGCGCCGCGCCAAGGGGGGCGGCCGCCGGTGAGCGACGCGCGACCCCTCGTCGAGGAGCTCGTTCCCGCCCCCGACTCGTTCGCGACGTGCGCGCGATTCGCGGGACTGCCGTTTCTCGTGTTCCTCGATAGCGCCACCGATCCGGAACAGCTCGGCCGCCACTCGTTTCTCACGGCCGACCCCTGCACGGCCGTCCGTTCGAAGGCCCTCCTCACGCAGCAGCTCGTGGACGGGCGCTGGATCCGGGTGGACGGCGATCCGCTGACGCGCGTGCGCGCGCTCCTCGCACCGTACGCCGCGGAGCCGGTGGCGGAGGTCCCTCCGTTCCAGGGTGGCGCGGCAGGCTACGTAGGATATGAATGGGGCGGGACGCTCGAGCGCCTGCCGCGCGCGCGCTACGACGACCTCGCGATCCCCGACGTGCTGCTCGGGGTGTACGACTGGGTGATCGCATGGGATCACGCCGCGGGACGCGCGTGGGTGATCTCGACGGGGATGCCCGAGCGTGGCACGGCGCAAACCGAGCGAGCAGTCCGCCGGCTGGAATTCGTGAAGCAACGGCTGGCGGGTAGCCGGGTAGCCGGGTGGACGGGTAGCAATGGCCCGACTAGCCGCCTACCCGCCTACCCGCCTACCCGTCCATTGGCGCCGTCCTACCCTCTGGCCGACGTGCCCGGTGTCCGCTCCAACTTCACGCGAGCGGGCTACCTCGATGCGGTCGCCCACGTCATTGAATACATCTTCGCGGGCGACATCTTCCAGGCGAACCTGTCGCAGCGGCTCGAGGCGCCGCTCGCCGGGACGCCGCTCGGGTTGTACGGCCGCCTGCGGCGACGCAACCCGGCCCCGTTCGCCGCGTTTCTCGAGTTCGGCGACGTCGTCGTCGCCAGCTCGTCTCCGGAGCGGTTCCTGCGCGTGCACGACGGCCGCCGCGTCGAGACGCGGCCCATCAAGGGGACGAGGCCGCGCGGCGTGGGGCCGGAGCACGACGCCGCGCTCGCGCTCGCCCTCACGGAAAGCGACAAGGACCGGGCCGAGAACGTGATGATCGTAGACCTGCTGCGCAACGACCTGTCGCGCGTGTGCCGCCCCGGCACGGTGTGCGTCCCCGAGCTGTTCGCGGTCGAGCACTATGCCACGGTGCATCACCTCGTCTCGACGGTGGTCGGGGAGCTCGCCCCGGAGCACGACGCCGTGGATCTCGTGCAGGCGGCCTTTCCCGGGGGTTCGATCACCGGCGCCCCGAAGGTGCGGGCGATGCAAATCATCGCGGAGCTCGAGCCCACGCAGCGGGCGGTGTACTGCGGCTCGATCGGCTACCTGAGCGTCACCGGGGCCCTCGATACGAGTATCGTCATCCGCACCTATCTCGTGCTCGGGCGCGACGTGTATTTTCAGGTCGGCGGCGGCATCGTGGCCGACTCCGATCCCGAAGAGGAGTACCGCGAAACGCTCGACAAGGCGCGTGGACTCGTCGCCGCCCTTACGCCATGATCCTGGTGATCGATAATTACGACTCGTTCGTCTACAACCTGGCCCGCTACGTCCGGGAGCTGGGGGAACAACCCCTTGTCCAACGCCACGACGCGACGACGTGCGAGGAGATTGCGGCGCTACACCCTTCGCACATCATCATCTCGCCCGGGCCGTGCTCACCGGGCGAGGCGGGGATTTCGACCGATGTCGTGCGACGCTTCGGTGCGACCACGCCGATCCTCGGCGTCTGCCTCGGCCACCAATGCATCGGGGCCGCGTACGGCGCCGGGATCGTGCGCGCCGGGCGACCCGTCCATGGCAAGCCGTCCCGGGTGCACCACGATGGGCGTGGCCTGTTCGCCGGGCTCCCGAATCCCTTCCGGGCCGCCCGCTACCACTCGCTCGTGATCTCGCGGGCGGGCCTCCCTGCGGAGCTGCGCGTGACCGCCACGGCGGAGGACGGGGAGATCATGGCCGTCGAGCACGTCCGGCACCCAGTGACCGGGCTGCAGTTCCATCCCGAGTCCGTGCTCACGGAGCACGGGTACGTCCTGCTCGACCGCTTCCTCCACGGGGTCACCGCGTCCTCGCGCGCCGACGCCCTTCCCGACCGCGCCGATGGGGGAGGGGCACGGGCTCCGGTGGAACAGGTCGCCCGGTGATCATCGAATCGATCCTCACATCGCTCGACGCGGCCGGAGCGGTGAACTTCGCCCCCATGGGCGTGGAGTGGGGCGAAGAGGAGATCGTCATCAAGCCGTTTCTCGAGACGACGACCTTCCGGAACCTGCGCGACACGGGCGCCGCGGTCGTGAACCTCACGGACGACGTGATGCTGTTCGCGCAGGGCGCGATCTCGAGCGTGCAGTTCCCCGCGGGTCCCGCAGCCGTGGTGCGCGGCGCGGTCCTCGAGGCCGCGTGCTCGTGGCGGGAGGTCCAAGTCCGCTCACTCGACGCGACGCCGCCGCGCGCGCGCATCGTCACCCGAGTCGTGCACCACGGATTCAAGCGCGAGTTCCTCGGCTTCAATCGCGCCCGTGACGCCGTGCTCGAGGCCGCGATCCTCGCTACGCGGACCCACCTCCTCCCGGCTGCGCAGATCCGCGACGAGTTCGCGCGGCTGCAGGTGATCGTGGACAAGACGGCGGGCCCGCGCGAGCGCGAGGCGATGGCGCTCCTCACGGATTACGTGCGTCGCGCGCCGCAACGGTCGGTGTCCGCCGCCCGATGACCGTCTTCGTCGAGGCGCCGGCGCGCCTCCACTTCGGCGTGCTCGATCTGCGGGGAGATCTGGGGCGCCATTTCGGCGGAATCGGCGCCGCGGTGCTCGCGCCCTCGCTGCTGCTCGAGGCCCGGCAGGCAGCGGAGCTCAAGGCCGAAGGTCCTGACGCGGAGCGGGCGCTCGCGTTCGCGCGGGGCTGCGCCGCGCACTACGGGCTCGACGCGCGGGTGCATTTCTGCCTGCACCGCGCCATCCCGCCCCACGCGGGGCTCGGCTCGGGCACCCAGCTCGCCCTCGCGGTCGCGCGGGCGACCGCAGAGCTGTACGGGCTGCCAGCGGAGGTGACGGCGCTGGCGCGCGCGGTCGACCGCGGGCGGCGCTCCGCCATCGGGACGTGGACGTTCGCGTACGGCGGCTTCGTGCTCGAAGGCGGCCGCCGCGAGGGCGTCGACCACGTCGCCCCCCTGCTCGCGCGGCTCCCGATCCCGGACGCGTGGCGGTCGGTGGTCGTGGTCCCGCACGGCAAGCCGGGGCTCGCCGGGGAGGAAGAGGCGGCAGCGTTCGCGCGGCTGCCACGGCCCCCTGCGCGCGAGGTCGAGCACGTCGCGCACCTCGTGCTGATGCAGCTCCTTCCGGCCCTCGCCGAGGCCGATTTGCCGTCGTTCGGCGCGGCGCTCACGGAGGTCCAGCGGATCACCGGCGGCTGGTTCGCACCGGCGCAGGGCGGTGTGTTCGCGCCGGGCGAGACGGCAGCGTGGGTCGAGCGGCTGCGGGAGTGGGGCGCCGTCGGCGTGGGGCAGAGCTCCTGGGGGCCCGCCTTGTACGGCATCGTGGGGGACGGCGCGGCGTCCCGCGCCCTGGCCGAGCGCGCCCGGGGCGTGCTGGGCTCGGGGGGGGGGGCCGTGTATGAAGGCGGCTTCAGCGCCGCGGGCGCGCGGGTGTGGCGCGGGGAAAGCCCAGTTTCAGGCTGAAATCCTGGTGTCTCTTGCCTGATTGACAGTGACGCGAACGGGGGATATAACCACTATCCCTGGAAGAAGTCCCAGATGGAGGGAGTCGGATGGCTGTGGCCTGTTGGGAACGCGGCCCTCCCGGGTCTCGGTGCTCTCACGGGCAAAACGGGTATTCGGTTTCTTCACCACCCTCATCCTCAACATGAGGTCAGCTATGAACCGCTTCAAACTGTGGTCCGGTGGACTCGCGGCGAGCCTGATGGTGCTCGTCACGGCGTCCGCCGTCGCCCAGGGCGCGGGCGAATGGACGATGACGGGTCGGACTCCCGACCTGCAGCGTTACAGCCCGCTCACCCAGATCAACAAGGCGAACGTGAAAAGCCTCAAGGCCGCCTGGACGTTCTCGACCGGCGTGCTCAACGGCCATGAGGGGAACCCGCTCGTGATCGGCAACGTGATGTACGTTCACAGCGCGTTCCCGAACATCGTGTACGCCCTCGATTTGACGAAAGAGGGCGCACCGATGATTTGGAAGCACGTCCCGAGCCAGCCGGCCGAGGCGAAGCCGATCGCGTGTTGCGATCTGGTGAACCGCGGCGTCGCCTACCATCCGAGCGGCAAGTTGTTCATCGAGCTGCTCGCCGGCGATCTGCTGGCGCTGGATGCGAAGACGGGCAAGCAGCTGTGGCGCGTGCCGAACGCCGACTACAAGACCGGCTCCACCATGACGAACGCCCCCATCGTGATCAAGGACATCGTGATCGCGGGGATTTCGGGCGGTGAGTTCGGCGTGCGCGGCCGCGTGACGGCGTACGACGTGAACAGCGGCAAGGAATTGTGGCGCGGCTACTCGACGGGCCCGGACGCCGACGTGAAGATCGTCGGCGATGCCAACCCCAACTACCCGTCGATGCGCGGCAAGGACCTCGGGGTCAGCACGTGGACGGGCGACGAGTGGCAGCACGGCGGCGGGACGACGTGGGGCTGGTACTCCTACGATCCGCAGCTGAACCTGTTCTACTACAGCTCGGGCAACCCGGGGACGTGGAACCCCGATCAGCGGCCCGGCG
>WNGG01003070.1_pt1 | contig 20981 bp, 19 predicted proteins | sample 5400661 | NCBI WGS metagenome assembly WNGG01 (sample SAMN13153372, study PRJNA577476) | soil metagenome | isolation source: 100 cm soil or saprolite under Garry oak tree replicate 1 | place: USA:California | collected 2016-06-15
TACCGCGGAGCACCTCCAGGGCCTCATCAGGCTGCTGGCTCATCTGGCCATCCACTCCTCGGCCGGCACTGTTACCCCAGCTTGACTGTAGTTCCTGCGCCCGATCGCAGCGAGCGCCGATTAAGCGTTCTCTTATCCGGCGGTGGCGGTGCCGGTATCCCGACATGGCGGGCAGAACGCCAGGAAAGGTAAGTATTACCCCAAGGCGCGGGCAACGGGACTTTACGCGTGCGATGCTTACCGTCGCCGCTGTGCCCGCGTTCCGGGCGGGGACAGCGGTGAACCGCGCCGTGTTGCGGGGGCTCGGGCTGGCGATCCCTGCCATGGAATCATTCGGCATGGCAGCGCGCCCACGGCACCCACCATCGACAGCTCCGGGGGAGTGACGATCGCAATGAAACGGTTTGCAGTGACGGCGGCGCTGGTGGTGTCCGCCGTCCTGGTGATAGCCCAGCCGGCCTCGGCAAGCTGGCAACAGCAGAACACCCCGACTCCGTCGGGGACGAATCCGACCTGGAGCCTCAGCGCCGTGTCGTGCACGGGCACGACCACCTGCATGGCCGTGGGAAATGTCGGCGGCAGCCTTCTTTCGGAACGCCGCAGCGGCAACACCTGGACTATCGTCAGCATCCCCGATCCGGGCGGCGGGCAGCTCCCCGGCATCTCGTGCACATCGTCGTCATCCTGTGAGGCGGTGGGGCAATTCGACAACGGCGGCACCACCGAGACGCTGGCTGAGATGTGGAACGGCAGCTCCTGGAGCATCCAGTCCACCCCCAACCCAGCCGGGGTGACCTCCAGCCAGCTCAACGACGTCTCATGCGTTTCCGCGTCGCGGTGCGAGGCCGTGGGCCAGGCCACCAACGGCGGCAACATACAGACGCTGGCCGAAGAGTGGAACGGCAGCAACTGGGCCATCAAGAGCACCCAGGACGTCGGCGGCGCGACCATCAGTGAGCTCAGCGGCGTCTCCTGCACAGCCGCGACCTCGTGCGAGGCCGTGGGCGAGTCTCGCACCGGCACTAACTTCCCCGCCCTCATCGAGAAGTGGAACGGCAGCAGCTGGATCATCCAGAGCACCAGCCTGGGCACTTTCAGCCCGCTCGGGGGAGTGTCCTGCACGGCCGCGAACGCGTGCACCGCGACGGGTTCGGGCTTGGCGGCGCGCTGGGACGGCACGAACTGGACATCGCAGACGATCGTCAAGCCGAGGGGCGCTACCTCGGCCGCCGACCTGAGCCGGGTTTCGTGCACGGACAAGACCAGGTGCATGGCCGTGGGCAGTTTCCCCTTGGACGCCGTCGAGACAGCGGTGGCCGAGCAATGGGACGGCACCAAGTGGACGATCAAGGACACGCCGATCAACACGGCCAACGATTCGAGCGGCCTGTTCGGGGTGTCGTGCAGCTTCGCCACCGCCTGCACCGCGGTCGGCTTCTACCACGACCCCAACGGCCCCAACCACGCGCTGGCCGAGGACTGGTCCCTGCGCTGGCAGCTTCAGCCGCCGCAGATTCCGACCGGCGCGATCGCCAGCGACCTGCAGACGGTGTCCTGCCCGTTCGTGAACTTCTGCGCCGCGGTCGGTGGCGACGAGCAGAGCGGCAGCGTCTTCGACGCCGTCGTCCAGACCTGGAACGGCAAGTTCTGGACCATCGGCACCACCCCCAACGCATCGAACAGCGTCCTGTCCGGGGTGTCCTGCAACGGGGCGAAGGTGTGCACGGCGGTGGGTGACGTGGACACCGGTGGCGGGACGCTGTCCACGCTCGCCGAGCGCTGGGACGGGACCAACTGGACGGTGCAGCCCAGTCCCAGCCCGCCGGGCGCCGTCCGCAGCTTCCTGATCAGTGTGTCGTGCCCGTCCACGAAGTCGTGCATCGCCGTGGGGTTCTTCACCAATGGCTCCGGCAACCAGACCCCGTTCGCCGAGCACTGGAACGGCACCAACTGGGTGGTCAAGACCACGCCCAGCCCGCCGCTGGACCCGGCAACCCAGCTCAACTCCGTGTCCTGCACGTCCTCGACCTCGTGCGAGGCCGTCGGCACGTCCACCACCGGGACCTGGGCCGAGGTGTGGAACGGCACGAACTGGTCGATGCAGAGCATCCCCTCACCCGCCGGCGGCAGCGACGTCCGGCTCCGGGGCGTGTCCTGCACCGCCTCGAACGCCTGCACCGGGGTGGGCGCCTACTTCAACGGCACCAAGCTGGTGCCGCTGGCCGAGCGCTGGAACGGGTCGAACTGGGCCGTGCAGGCCACGGCCGTCCCGTCCGGCAGCTCGAGCCAGTTCTCCAGCGTGTCGTGCAGCACCACGCAGTTCAGCACCGGGTGCAACGCCGTCGGGTCCGTCACCAAGAACGGCATCGGCCTGCCGATGGCGGAGAACTGGAACGGCACGACCTGGGCGGTGCGGCCCACCCAGTCGCCGGACCCGAACGTGATCCGCAGCACGATGTCGAGCGTGTCCTGCTCGTCGCTGATCACCTGCATGGGCGTCGGGTTCTACGACACCTCCGGCGGGGTGGAGGCCGCGGTGGGCGAGTTGTTCTCCTGATCGCTGACGCACAGCGGCGCGGGCCGGGCAGCATTGCCCGGCCCGCGCTCGTGTCCTGGCCCGGTCAGCCGGAGGTGAAGTAGGGCCACACGGGACCGCCGAAGGTGCTGCTGGGCACCTTACGGAAGCCCGCCGGGACGGTCACATTCGCCTTGGCGATGTTGCCGGCGGTGGCCGGCAGGGCGGTGATCTCCTGGCGGACCGTGCCGTCCAGGGGCCTGCCGTCGCGGTAGTGCGTCCGGTTGGCCCAGATCACCAGCATGGGCAGGTAGGTCTTCGGGCTCACGTACAGGGTGGCATCCACGCGGAACGGGCCGCGGCCCTCACCATGCGGCAGTTGGCTCCAGAAGTGCCAGCTCGTCGTCGAGCCGGTGAGTTTGATCGCGCGCACGCCGTTGACCTGGGCGTGCCCCGCGACCTTGAACAGCCCGCAAGACAGCGCCTGACGGACGTAGGCCGGCCATTGTGCCGGGCCGTTGAACTCAACGATGTCCAGCCGGACGGTGCACGCGTTCGGCGGGTACCCGAGTATCCCCGCGTTGGCCCACTCATGATGGCGGTAGTCGATCTGCGCGTAGATCCGCCGCCCGTGGACCCTGGTGGTGCCGACGCCCCAGTGCACCCGTCCCTGGGCCCAGGGCATGTCGGGAACCAGGGCGGGCGGGATGTGCCCGGACTGGCTGAGCCGCATGTCCCCGTGGTAGTTCCAGCCCATGACCGGGGGATACGGGGCGCTGAAGACGGTCTCGGTCTGGATGACCTTGTTCGTTGTCGCCAGGGCATTGGCCACCCGCGTGATGACATAGGCGGCGGTACGTACCTGGGGCGGACCGGCCGCGTCCCGGCCAGGCACGGTCGCGGCGACCACGGCCGCGGCGGTCACCGCCGCCGCCCCGCCGGCCAGCGCGGCCCGGGCCGCCATCTTCTTCCGCCGCAGGTGTGACCGCGCCCTGCCGGTCACCCCGGCCGGCACCTGCACGTCCGCGGTGAGCCGGTCCAGGCCCTCGCGCAGCAGGTCCTCCACAGCCCCGTTCATGATCTTCCTCCTGCCACTCCGAGATCGTTTCTCAGCTCTGTCCTTTTGCGGGCGGGCGTGGCCTCCGGCCCCGGTCCGGTCAGTTCGCGCAGCCGTCGCAGCCCCCGTGCCGCGGCGGATTTGACCGTGCCCTCGGTGCAGCCCAGCAACTCCGCCGTCTCCGCCTCGGTGCGCTGTTCCCAGTACCGCAGCACCACGACCGCCCGCTGCCGCGGCGGTAGCTGCTGCAGCAGCCGGACCAGCGTGTCGCGGAGGTCCACCACGGCGATGTCCTCGCCGCCCGTTGCGGCCGCACGGGCCTGCGAGCGGAACTCGGCGAGCCGGCCCCGCCACCGTCCCCGGCGCCGCCAGCCATCGGCGGCCAGGTTGTACAGGGTGCGCCGCAGGTAGCCCTCGGGGTCGTCGACCCGGCCCCAGTTGTGCAGCAGCCGCTCCAGGGCCGCCTGCAGCAGGTCCTCGCCGTCCGCCCGGCTGCCGGTCAGCGCGACCGCGGCGCGCATGAGGTGCTGGCCGCGCTCGTCAAGCAACCGCTCTATGGCCCGGTCGTCGGGCTCACGGCCCATGACCACCTCCTACTGTCGCCAGCTTGCGGATGTCGCCCGCCAAGGACGCCTGGGGGCTCGCCGGGGTTGCCTGCACCGCCGAGCTTTTGCCGCCGTCTGCCCGGGGGCCGGGCGGCCGCGGAAGGTAAAACGGGCTTTGCTTGAATATGGCCATCTCTTGTGGGTTGTCACGCCTGCCGCGATGACACCGCGCTGCCATGTAATCGGCATGGCGGACAGAAGCGTCCTATTACGGGGACATCGGGAGAACCTGACCGCTGGTACTGGTCCCATCACCTATAGGTCTTTGCCTCTATTCAAGGACGGATCCTGTTTTACGTCGATATCCAGGGGGGATGCGGTAAGGTCGGCTGCCATTGGAGGAGAAATGACTGATCATCACGGAACGCCCCCCCGCAAGCTACTGCTACGTAAACGGTACGGCCTGCGATATGCGGTGATCGCGGGCATTGCCGCGGTGGCATGTTGCGGCCTTCAGTTGCCAGCGGCCGCCACGGCGGCCAGCGCCGCGCCCGCGAAGGCGGCGCAGACCGGGCCGGTGTCGGCCACGCCCGACAGCGGGACGCCGAAGCTGGCTGCCACCGGGACGACGGAGACGGTCCGGCAGCTCGTGAAGTGCGGCAGCACCATGTACGCGGTAGGCAGCTTCTCCGAGATCCAGCGGTTCACCACCACCTACCCCCGGAACAACATCTTCAGCTTCAGCGCGACACCCGGGTTCAAGGTCACGTCTTGGGCACCGAACGTCAACGGGGAGATCAACTCGATCGCCTTCGACGGCAGCAACTGCAACGACGCCTATATCGGCGGGCAGTTCACCTCGGTCAACGGCACCGCGGTGGCCAACTTCGCCGAGATCGACACCACGACAGGGAACGTTGTGCCGGGATTCGGCCACACGGTCGGCGGTGGCCACGTCGACACGCTCTTGGTAGTGAACGGCCACCTGCTGGTCGGCGGGACCTTCACCAAGATCAACGGCAGCACGGCCGACCCGTACTACGCGAGCGTGAGCCCGGTCACCGGCAAGGACGACGGGTTCCTGCACCTGAACATCTCCGGCCACTACCAGTTCCCCAAGGTGAAGGCAAACAGCACCGAGCTCTACAACCAGCAGCTTTCCCACAGCGGCGGGCTGCTGCTGGCCGAAGGCGACTTCACCTCGGTGGGCGGCCTGGGCCGGCAGCAGATCTTCATGCTGAACGTCAACCAGACGCCCGCCAAGGTCACCGGCTGGAGTTCGCCGGAGTTCGACGGCAGCAAGGGCAACCTGCCCGGCGGCTACGCGTACCAGTGCGGTGACTCACACCCGTTCTACGTTCACGCCGCGGCCTGGTCGCCGGATGACTCGACGATCTACCTCGCCGACACCGGGGTCCACCCGTGGAACTGGGACGGCACGTTCCCGATGGTCGGCCTGTGCGACGCGGCGGCGGCCTTCCCCGCCACGGAGAAGGAAGTGACCCACGACTGGATCGCCTACGACGGCTGTGACTCGCTGTACTCGGCGGCCGCCGACAACAGCGCGGTCTACGTGGCCGGCCACAACCGCTGGTTCCCCAACCCGAACGCCTGCAACACCCAGGGCAAGGGCGCGATACCGGCTCCTGGCCTGGCCGGGCTGGCCGCGGGGGCGACCGGCGGGTCGCTGATCCTGAACTCCACCGGGAAGGCGGGCCTGTACAGCAGGTCCCGCGGGCACGGCGCGGACGACATGCTGCTCACCAGCGCCGGCCTGTGGATCGCCAGCGACAACTTCGGCGGGCACACGCAGTGCGGCGGCGTCTCGGGTTTCGCCGGAATCTGCTTCCTGCCCTATAGCTAAACCCAGCGCGGTAACACAATGACGCCGTCCGGCGTGACGGGAACACTACCCGTCACGCCGGGCGGCGTCATGTGCGGCCATTCCCTTCACCCGGCGGATTCGGCGGCCTGAAATGGCCCGGGTGAAATCCCGTGACAATCCAGGCACTGGCTGCGACGGCTGCCTGTTCCGCGCCCGGCCCCGGGGCGGGCCGTGATTTATTTGCAGGCGCGGTAGGGCTGCACCACCAGCAGTGACGCCGCGACGGTAATCGTCTGCGACGTGGTCAGCCCCAGCACCCGCCGGTACTCATCGGAGCCTCCGGTCGTCCTCCTGGCCGCACCGTAGCAACCGCCCGGGGACGTGGCAGTATGGCGCGATGAGCGTGCCACTTCGCCCGGCGCTCATCGTGATCAGCGGTCCCATGGGCTCGGGGAAGACGACGCTTGCCCGCAAGATCGCCGAGTCGGTGGGCTGCCCGGCGATCTGCCGGGACGAGATCAAGGAAGGGATGGTGCACGCCACCCCGGGCTTCGTGGCGGGGCCGGGTGACGAGCTGACCAGGCGGGCCCTGCCGGTTTTCTTCGGCGTGCTGGAACTGCTGCTGAGCGCGGGCGTGACGACCGTGGCGGAGGCGGCGTTCCAGGACCGGGTCTGGCGCACCGGGCTGGCGCCCCTCGAGCGCCTGGCCCGGCTTCGCATCGTGCACTGCGTGGTGGACGCGGACGTGGCGTTCCGGCGGAGCCTGCGCCGCCGGTCGGAGAACCCGCTGCGCCGGGCGCACGCGGACCCGGGGCCGTCCGACGCGGCGGAGCGCGCCCGGTCCCATGAGGCATTCGACCGGGTCCGCATGGATGCCCCCGTGATCGAGGTGGACACCACCGACGGCTATGTACCCGGGCTGGCGGAGATCGTGGCGTTCGCCGGCGGCTAGCGGCGGCACGGCTAAGGACACAGGGCTAAGGCAACAAGCTGCCGAGGACGTCCGCCAGGAAATCAAGGACGATCTCCACCGCGCCGCGGGCGCGCCAGTGCCGTTTTGCGCGCTTCGCATCGGCGGCCAGGGCATGGTCGAGGATGGCCGGGCCGTCCCCCGGATCATCCTCGAGCTGAGCGGCAGGCCGGCGCTCGGTCGATCGCCGCTGGCCGGATCGCCTGGGCATGGCTGGAGCGTAACCGCTGATCCGGGCCCCGGCCAGGGACCGGCCTGGCCCGTTGAGCCGGGCGCCTGCCCCGGGCGGATCGGCGCCGCCGCATGCATCACCTGAAGCCCAACCGTCAACGATCAGGTGCACCCAGGCGAAAGACGCGTTCACCGCCGTCCACGCCCGCACGCCTGGGAGCTGACCCGAGCGTCAGGCCGGGATGGCGCCGAGTTGCTGCATCATGGCGACGCCGTCGAACTGCGTCCAGATGTCGGTCACGCGGCCGTCCTTGAGGCGGTAGAAGTTCATGCCCTCGACCCTGATCGTCTGGCCGGCGGCGGGGATCCCCATGAACTCCTGCTGCTGAGAACCGGTCACGACCCACCGGGTGGCGACGGTGTCGCCGCTGGCGATGATGTCCTGCAGGTCCTCCTCCAGGTCGGGGAAGATCGCCTTGAAGCCCGCGACCTTCTGCTTGAAGCCGGCCAGCGTCGGCTCATGGTCGGGCGCTGGATTGTGGTCGACCAGGCCCGGGTCGCAGAGCTCGTCGATCGTCGCCTGGTCGCCCGCGCGAAACGCGTGCTCGAAGCGCGTGATGATCTGGATGTTGACCGTGACCTGAGCCATGATCAGTCCTTTCCTCGGGCTTGTGCCTCGCGGCGGGCCCTGCCTGCGCCGCTACCCACATGTAGCAACTGACTGGTTGCCATAGTATAGCAACCGATTAGTTGCATCAAGGGTCATGTTCCCGAGGCCGACCGCTGGCGTGCGCGGGTGGCCCGCCAACGTCGTGAGCCGGTGTGGGGCGGAGGGTAGGCTGCGGCGGCGTGAGCGAAGGCGAGCTGCTGACCGGGGATGGCGTCACCCAGGGGATCGTGCGGATCGGGGACACGGTGCGGCGGCCGGTGCGGCCGTTCACCGATGAGCCCGGCCGCATCCTTATCAGACCGCTTCAGTGGACTCCACGGCTTGCCACCAACCGCAGGCCCAGCGGCGGATCGGGGTGCCCGTGGCTGACCGTGATGCGCCACTGATGACACCCGATTGGCACGTAGCGGGTACAGACAGGCCGCTTATCATTGCGGCCTCACCGTGCTGGCTTGCGGAACCCCGGCGATCAGCCAATGCCGAGCTGCTTACGCCGCGCCGCGAGGACTGTCGCGAGGACGTCCATTGGATGGACGCTAATGGGCGGCGGCGGGCTTACCTGAGCTTCAACAACCGCCGCTAGGCGCCAGGCCTGTTCCTGGCGGGCTCCCAAGTTCATGTGCCGGTATGTCCGCAGGAAGTCCTCAACTTGCCGGAAAGTCCTGTCGGACAGCCGCGATACGTCCAGCGCCTGCGCCCAAGCGAGCAAGTCGGGTTGCACCTCATCGAGGCCCGGCGGCGCTGCATCTGGAGTCGGCAGGCCTGGCGGCATCTCATCCGGACCCGGCAGGCCCAGCCCCCCCGCGCCTGAACCCGGCTGCGATCTCCGCCGCAGCCAGCGCTTGATCATAGCTCCCATGATGCAACATATCGTTCCCTCTCACCGCGGGCCAGGCCGCCCGCCGCAGTGACTTGCAGGAGCCTCCTCGTCCTGTCCGTCTTTCCGTCAGGTGAGGGCCGCGCCATTCTACGCCGCGCATGTCCTCTGCGGTCGTGTACGACGGTAGCGGGCTAGGCCTGTCCTGGCTGATGGCGAGCGGAGACGCCCACACCCCAGCAAGGCACTGACGGTGGCCGTTCTTGTACTTCCAGGTCCATCCTTGAGCCTGAGGCCCCGCCGGAGGAAAATGAGAGTCGCAATGTCGGCTTGGTGATTTGCACCACCCATGCTTTGACATCGCTGGTGTTCCCGCGCCTGCAGTGGCCCTGCGGGAGGTGCTGCTGCTGGCTGGGCTTGCTGAGGTTCAAGGAAAACGAGGGGGTGGCGCAGATGATGCCGTTCAGGATCGGCGCCGACGCCAGCTGCACCGATGGAGCCTGCGGTCAGGTAAGCCGCATAATCGTCAACCCGGTCACCCGGGAGGTCACGCATCTCGCGGTCGACCCCAAGCCCCGGCATGGCCGGGGGCGGCTTGTTCCCGTTGACCTTGTGGACGCTACGAACGGCCAGATCCGGCTTCGCTGCACCCTCGCCGAGTTCCAGACGCTCCCACCCGCCCAGGAGACCGAGTCCGTGCGAGACCTCGACCCCACCGGGCACGACAACGCCCCTAAGAAGGTGAGATGGGTGGTTGTGGGCACGCCGGGGAGTGGCGTGGGGGTGTTCGCGAGGCCTTCCGCACCGGAAGCCCCGCAGCAGGTCACCGTCGACTCCGTCCCATCCGGCGAGGTAGGCATACACCGCGGCCTGACCGTCTGTGCGACCGACGGCGAGATAGGGCAGGTCCAGGGGCTGATCGTGGAACCTGGCGGCCACCAGGTAACCCACGTGCTCCTCCAGAAGGGACACATGCCGGGCCGCAAGGACGTGGCTATCCCGATCGGGGCCGTGACGAAGATCGGGACCCTCATCATCCATCTCAGCCTCACCAGACACCAGGTGAAAGACCTGCCGCCCGTAGAAATTTGATCATCCAGCGAGGTAGACCCTGCACCGGGACGCCCGGTACCCCGCTCCGGCGTATACACCCTGAACAGGTATTTGAATGGATGCTGGCGGTGTGGCCCGGCGTGCGCCGGGCGGGCGTCCCCCCCCGTCCCCCCCCCCGTCCCCCCCCAACGCTGAGCCCGGCGCTGACGCCTGCGAGGGGGGTACCCATGGCAGTTCCCCGCCCGGAACTTTGAACACCAGCTTGCAAAGATTGCGGGCAAACGGCCTGACCTGTGGTGCTGCAGGTCAGCGTCTTCGTGGTGTGCTCGTGAGCGACCGTGAATCACCGCTGACCACCGTCCGATCGGCCTTTGGACATACGGCGTCGCCGAGTAATAGCCAGGAGGAATCTGTTACCCGCCAGTTAGTCCTTGCCGTGCCTTGGCCAGGGTGTTACTGCTGTATTACCTGCCGCCGGATGCCGCACCGGGCACTGCCGGGCTGGCCGCCACGGCGAAGCCATGGGCGGGCGGCTTCAGCGCACTCGGGGGAGGACGCATGAAACGGCGGAGGGCAGGGCGTCCGCCACCGTCACGCAATCCCCGCGGCATCTCCACAGCCTCCGCATCCGGCCCGCACATCGGTGCGTCGGGCCGGCGTGATGGCCGGTCGGCCGACAGAGAGGAGGACCTGAACCGACGACATAGAAGGGGATCGAGCCGCCAGGTCTTGTACCTGGGGTTCGGGAATCGAAGGGGAGGACTATGCGCAGGATCCTGACGCTTGCCGTCCTCGTCCTCGCGACGGGCGGCATGCTTGGCTTCACCGCGACGGCCGCGTTCGCCGACGGGAACGGGGCACAGACGACCACGCAGCATTTCAAGAATGCGACCGATACGTTTGTCGACTTCGTGCCATGCCGCGACTTCAAGGCGACGATCACGATCACCTACAACGGGGTGCTCCACTTCACCGTCAACAAGGCAGGTGATTTCTGGGCGACAGGAACGATGACCGGCACCGCTACGGCCGTGCCGCTCGATCCGAGCAACCCGTCCTTTACCGGCAAATTCACGACCTGGTTCGGCGAGGCCGACAACAAGCAGAACGGTGTCGACCACTCGACCTTCACCGTGCATCTGACCGGCTCGGACGGCTCCACGATCAAGTTCCACGACACGGCGCATGTGAGCTCGAGCGCGAGCGGGATGACGGTCTCGTTCGACAAGGCGAGGTGCGGCTGATTGCCCAGCCGCTAGGAAACGAACAGGGAGGGCGGTCGCCCGCTCGCGCGCCCGCCCTCTCTCATGCGAGCAGACTGGTCGCATGCCTGGCGGTGACTTGCTGGTGCTTCCCTCCGCACCCGCGGTCAGCCGATCGTGATTCGTGGTGATCGGCGTAAGCTCCCGCTGAAGCAGCCTGAGCGCTTACAACGACGGAAGAGACCCTCAGGGATCGGGCCCCTGGGGGTCTCTCGTGGATGGACCAGGCAGCGAGCCAGCTCCACCCTTGGCCCTACGACTTGCAGGGCTATATCTAGGGCCACCATCGGGCCTCGATCACGTATTGGCTGGTGGGGCTACGTGGACTTGAACCACGGACCTCTTCCTTATCAGGGAAATCCTGCCCTTTTTGAGTATGTCTGGCCTAGTCTGCGCGAGTCGAACGGGGCAGCCCTCTACCTGCGCAGACGCTCTGAGCACGTCGCGCTGAGTCGGGCAGCACCCGAATACGTTGGCTCCCCTTTTTGGCTCCCGCGCGGTTTCACAGACCCAGCGAACGGGCGTAGTCGCCGGACATGATCCGGGGTGGGCCTCTTCGTCCCGAAGCCAAGTTCATGGGTCGTCACGCAGGGCTGATCTTCGGGCTGACCTGTTGAGAGTGTCCGTCAACGTCTGTAGAGGTCCGCGCAGGGACGAGGCGGTCGTCACCCAGTTAGCCAACTCAGTGAACGCCGATCAGTGTGGCGAGGCTGGCGAGGGGCTTGGAGAAGCACTGGCGACGCATTGCAGCTTCCCCCAGGCCGACCTCGAACGGGCTGGCCGCCAGGGCCGGGTTCCCTGCGGGTAGCATACGCCGCGCCTGGCCTGCGCGGCGTTGTCCGGCCAGAATCCGGCCAGGCATCTGGCCCAGGGAACTGTCAGCCCCGGTCCGTGTGCCCTGCCCCTTCCAGCCAGCCATCGCTGCACGTCTGGCTGTCCCGGATCGGTCATGGGAAGATAGCTAAGGCGACAGCGACAGCTATGAAGAGCATTGTCCAGCTAATGGCGACGGCTCCCCTACCGCCAATCTGCCAAGATACTAGGCGGTCTCCGACCAGCAGGACGGCCGCCGTCACCCCAACGACAGTTAGCCCCGTTAACAGCTCTTTTTGCCAAGCGTCATGGACCTGACCGACGCTGAGCCCTCGCAGGGACGCCAGCAGTCCGGCGCTGCCCGCAATCATGTACACGCCGTGCTCGAAGGTAAAGCCCCGGGCCGGTTCTTTGCCGGTGAAAACGCCAAATGCTATGGCCACATACAATGTGGCAATTACCGAAGCAGCCGTTGAGTAAAAGCTGGAAAGCCCAGAATGGGGGTAACGGAGGAAGCTGAACACGCCGACAATTATCAAGACCGCTATAGACCAGTATGGTCGTGTCTTTAGCGGGAGGCTTTTGTCGTTATTTCTTCTCTCCCTAGCCACGTCAGGCCTAGGGCCAGGCGATCCTTTGGCATTCGCGTCGTGGCGCTGCTCAGTGGGTTCTTGGGTCACGGTACAACCTCCCAAAAGCGGCTCAGGTAGCTATAGTTAAGTCCTCGCCTATCTGGACACTTCCCACGCCGCGCCGGTCAGGTCAAGACTTTCGCCAGCACTCTGCGCAGCGGTCAGCGTAGACGACTCGTCATCCCGCGTATATCCCGTGAGAACCTCCCAGGCGTACACGTGGCCCGCTGTGAAGACTGGATGCACCAGGTGATTCAGCGGTGCCTCCTCGCGCGGGCCGAGCGAGACAACTCGGGTTGCGACTGCTTCGAAGGCTTCGATCAACCACACGAGAGGCCGCTCGGGGTCCTCGAATCCGTAGATCAGAACCGCCCGCCTTCCGCTGAAGCCGCTGCTGGCGAGCTTCTGGCAGTCGGTCACAGCACTCCGGTCCTCGGGGTAGGGCGAAAGGATCTTCTTGATAGCTGCATCTTCGTAAGTTCCGTTGTCCCGTCCAAGGCGTGCCAGCTTGATCTCAACAGCCCAGTCCGGAAGCTCCCCTACGGCAAGATCACAGACGTTCCTGCTGGCCGGATAGCGGCGCTTCCCGGCGGCCGCGTAGGCGTCGCCGCGAGCTGCTTGCACCTCAGCCAGGCTCATCGCTACCGCCGCGTCCTCGCTGAACGGGCCGATCCCTGGCCGGTAGAGCCTGGTCGTGTCACGGTGACTCGCCGCCTGCGGATGGCGGCGGTCGGGTGCTTCCATCCCTTCAGCGAAGTCACGAACGAGTTGGCAGAGATCCATGAGCCCACACGCTACGGCTCCCCGCGGACAGCGACGGGCTCAGCCATGGGGATGCCGCCCACTGCCCGGCCATCGCAACGAGTTCCTGACACTTCTAGAAGTTCCTGTAGTATCAGAACTACTAGAAGTTGTCATCAGGGAGGGTTCATGACAAGGTTCATCATCGGAGGCCGGGAGCTTGACACCACCATGGATGAGGTCGTCCGAAGGATGCGGGGTGAGCGGCCAGAACCGATCAGGGAGCACCTGGTGGAGATCTCCGGCATCGAGTTCCCCCCGAAGCAAGTGCTGGAGCACGTGAGCGGCTTCGACCGCCGGAGCTACACGACGATGGAAGCCAACCGCGTCCTCAAGCGCCTCGGATTCACTCTCCGTCGTGCCGGGGACGCACCAGTGACCCGGGAGGGATCCGGTCAGAGCCCGCCACCCAGCATCGAGCATCGCCTTTCGGCAGTCGAATCAGCCCTGGCAGTAGCCCAAGAGGCAATCGCCGCGCTCCGGAGCCGCGTGGCCAATCTTGAAGCTGCGGCGTAACGCACATCGGCACGCCCTGTCGGCGGACCGTCCATGCTTGTCATCTTCCTCGGCAGCAGGTTTGACGGCAGTCGATACATCCACCGCTCTGGTCGTGGTCGTCCGCAATGCCTCCTCGATGACCAACGTTTGCTGTGCATGAGCTCGGAAGCCCCGCATAGTCTTAGCCCCATGACTGTTAGTCCTGATGATGAGGCCGCTGAGCCGCAGGACCTCGACCAACAAGAGCTCGCAACCCTCGAGGAGCCAGATCCGAATCCGTCGGGGGTGTCCTACAAAGGAACAGATTTTGATGTTGAAGGCCTTGTTCGCCGTCTTAACAGAGGCGATGTTATAGTTCCTACGTTTGGTCATGCGCGAGACCTGCCCATTGAGACGGCACGTTTTCAGCGCGGTTTTGTGTGGACCCGGCCGCAGATGGATCGATTCATAGAGTCTCTTCTACTTGAATATCCAATTCCTGGAATTTTTCTAGTGAGACAAGCTGATAAACGATACCTAGTGCTGGACGGGCAGCAGCGGCTTAGCACTCTAGCTGCCTTTTACTCCGGTCTCCATGAAAAGCGGGAGTTCGCACTGCACAACGTGGCAAATGAATTTAAGGGTTTGACCTACCAAACGCTTCCCGATGACTTGAGACGCACCCTTGACAGTACATTTATCCAGGCGACTATTGTCGAAACGGATGGCTCAACGGAATCGCTTGATGCCGTATATCAAGTCTTTGAACGGCTTAACTCTGGTGGGACTCAACTCACTCCTCACGAGATACGAGTGGCTCTTTACGCAGGTCCGTTTATCGAGCTTCTTACTGCTCTGAACGATGACCCCGCCTGGAGAGACCTGTACGGACGCAAATCGCCAAGGCTCCGCGACCAAGAAGTGGTACTGAGGGTCGTAGCTCTCTATGTGTCTCCCGGTACCTATAAGCGGCCCCTGAAAAAGTTCCTTAACGACTTCGTGGGCGAGAATAGATATCTCAGGAATATCGACTCTGAGCAGATCAAGGGGCTTTTCCATGAGGCATGTCGCCTCATAAATGAAGAAGCAGGGCCGCCTGCTCTTCGCTGGCAATCGAAGCAGGTTAATGCCGCATTCAGCGAGGCTATACTGATCGGCCTCATGCGAAGGCTGGACTCTGCTGTACCGATTTCTCCAGCGACGGCAGCATCTGTGATAGCTAATCTGCAGACCGATGCTGGTCTCGAGCCGGCAATTATACGGGCTACCGCTGACGAGGAAAGCGTCCGAACGCGCCTGGCCATCGCCACTCGAGCATTTGCTTCTGCCTGAGCTGGTTCGCAGTGCCTGGAGCTATTGAAAGATGGCCGCCTCTAGGAGTTATCCGTTTGAGGCAAGCGCTGGATGATGTCTGCAAGTTGGTTAAGCATCCTGAATATGATCTCGACAAAAACCTCGAAGTCCACCAGTCGCTCTGCAGATTTCTAGTTATTCGCTCATGCGGTTACCTTGAGACTTCGACAGTCGAGATATGCAGGGCATATGTTTATGCAAAATCCGGCGGCCTGGTTCGTTCTTTCGCACATTCATGGCTAGAGCGGAGTGGGAATCCGAAGCCCGATTACCTTGTACAGTTCATCGGACGCTTCGATTCGACAATGGCTAACGAATTTGAGCAATTTATTACTGACGACGATGGCCGGATTAGGCGAGATATAGATTTCCTGGTGAGTCGGCGGAACCGGATAGCTCACGGTGAGAGTGAAGGAATCAATCAGACTCGAGCTATCCAGTTGAAAGAGACCTCTTGCGAAGTGGCCGATTGGTTCATTCTAAGATTTAATCCGTATCTGTAATAATTAGCTACAAAGCCTGCCGTTCCTTTCCGTCACCTGCTCTGCCCGTATCCCTCGTAGGCGCCAAATCCAGGTGAGTGGGCACCGTGTCTAGGGTCGGCGTAGCCGATCGCGTTCGACGGCTCGCAGGGCCGCCCTAGACGCGGTGGCCGCGAGCTGGACAATCGGGAGCGAGGGACGGCGCGGGCGGGCCTCCCAAGGCAGAGCCCGGCGCGGGGAGCGCCGGACGCGGCGCCGCAGGCGCCGCCTTGATTCTAGGAATGGGTCAGCTCGGCAGTGAGCGGGCTCTGAGTACGAGGACGAGGTCCGCGAGGCTGCTGACCACGGTGTCTGCTCCGGCTTCGGCTAGCAGGGCGTGCTTTCCTGGCCTGTTGGCGTAGCCGATGCTGGGGACGCCGACCTGGCGGGCGGCTTCGATGTCGGTGGTGGAGTCTCCGACGAACGCGCATGTTGCAGGTTCTGCGCCGAGAGCAGCGAGTGCTTTTTCGATCAGGTGGGGGCTTGGCTTGAGGAGCGCGGCGTCGTGGCTGGTGCGCGCTACGACCAGGTCGATGCGGTCGTCTAGCCCGTGCCGGGCGAGGTAGGAGTTGACGGCTCGCTCGGAGTTGTTGCTGACGACCGCGACGGAGCGGCCGGACTCGCGGCAGGAGGTCACGACTTCGTGGACGTACGCGGCGGGCTTGGCCGTGGCGACCGCAGTTTCCTCCAGGCCAGTCAGCTCCGCCTCCACGCGTGCGGCCAGCTCTGGGTCGATGGTTGCGGCGTAGGCGAATACTTCCAAGGGGTCCTCGGAGCGGGCCACGTTGTCCGGTAGCTGGCTGGATTGGCCGCTGAAGAGTTTGCGGAGGCGTTCGGCGACGGTAGCGGCTGGGAGCCCGTCGTAGACATCGCAGATGGGCCCGTCGAAGTCGAGGAGCAGGTGATGGGCCGGGGTGAGGATGTCCAGCAGCGCGGTATCCGGTGGGCTGCTGGTCATGCGGGGTACTCGTAGCTGATGGTCTGCCACATGCTGTCGAACCAGGTTTGGGCCTGTTCGATGTAGGCGGCGTCCGCGGGCTGGCCGCTGCGGGCGGAATGGTGGAACACCACGGAGTCTTTCCCCATCAGGTCGTAGATGTCGTGCGGCCCGCTGGCGAGCGGGACGGTCTGCCTCACGATCGGGTAGAAGCCAAAGAATGCTTCCTCGCGGTTGAGGATGTAGAGCTTGAACAGCGGCGCGCACTGGTGGGCCCGGATCTCGGCGGTGGCTTTCTGAAGCAGGCCGAGGCCGGTCAGCTCGTGCACGCTGTCAAGGATCGCATGAGCGTGCCGGGCGGTGAGGCGCGTAGCGCGTGCCCGGTTCTCGGCGTCGTCGCTGAGGTCGTCGGCCCGGCAGGGGAGTGCCATGGGCCGGCTGGTGTCGGGGAGCAACAGCCGGATTGTCAGGCTCTCGGGCTTGATCCGCCCGATCCTGATCTTGTCGAGAGGTTCCTGGATAGCACCGTGGAGCGTCTCGCCTGAGAAGCCGGCGAAGTCGATGCGGATGTGCTCGCAGGTGAATGCCTGCTCTATGAACGGCCGCAGCCCGACCGATGGCGCAGCGAATACCGGCGGTCCGGCGATGCCGGAGGATCCCGCGCCACCAATGGGCGCTTGGCCGCCCGCGTAAATGAGTTCGGGTGAGGACGGCTGGAACAACTGGGCGGCGCTCCAGCCAGGGAACATCTCCTCCAGCACCCGGCAATGATCGGGGTATGGCAGGCCGCGCAGGGAGCCGGTCAGCCACCTGTGGAGCTGGGCGCGGCTGGGATAGGTGCGGACGAGGTCCGGGTCGATGCGCCGGGCGACCTTGTCGTATTCGGCGCAGAACGTCGCGTAGTTCTGCCAGTGCCGCTCGCGTAATAAAGCCTTGAGCAAGATGGGCTGTCCGGGCATCTGACCTCCCCAGCCTACGTTCTGTCGGTCCAGGGTAACGGCAGGCGAGACGGTAGACGAGACAAGGCGCAACATTACGCAACGTCACGTCGAAGATGCGTCTAGCGACGTGACGTGTTTCTTGCCCAGCATCGGAAACGTGGCTTCCGGCAGCGCACCCCGCCCCGGGCCACACGGGACAAGAGTCCGATGACTGCGCAAGGAGTCTCGATGACATGCGGGCAAGGTCCGTGTCAGATATGCGGTGGCCGCGGTTGGAAATTCCTCTCCTACCGCCGCTCGGTGGCCAGTGCCGGTGACGCGGGCGAGCGGGTCCTTCAGACGCGAGCCCGGGGCACATGCCTTGCCTGTGGCGGGTCGGGCTATGCGGCTGCGGCGAGTGCGGATTGATGGGCGTCCCGGCCGGAACCGGCGGCGTCCCTGACGGCGACTCAGGGGAAGCAGCGCTACGTGCCGCCCCCGCACGGGGCGGCTCCACCGGACCATTGACAGCATCGGTAGCTGCCGCTGCCCGGCGTCTGCCTGCTGGTCATGGCTTCGACATCACGGTGCCCAACGTTGCCCGCATCTATGACTTCCTGCTGGGCGGCAAGGACAACTTCGCGGCCGACCGCCTGGCCGCGATGGAACTGCTGGAGGCGGTCCCCGAGGCGGCCATCGCGGCGCGGGACAACCGGGCTTTCCTGGGCCGTGCGGTGCGGTTCCTGGCACGTGAGGCGGGGATCCGGCAGTTCCTTGATATCGGCACCGGCCTGCCCACTCGCGGGAACGTGCACGAGATCGCCCACGACACCGACCCGGCGGCCCGCGTCGTCTACGTGGACAACGACCCCATGGTGATCGTCCACGCCAACGCCCTGCTCGCAACCCAGCCAACGGTGTCAGCGGTGTACAGCGACCTGCGGTTCCCGCGTCACTTGCTCGCGATGCTGGCGGTCCGATCGCTGCTCGACTTGGACGAACCGCTCGCAGTGCTGATGACCGCGGTCTTGCACTTCATCGAGGACCACGAGGACCCGTGGGCCATCGTGGACGAGTTCAAGTCGGCTATGGCACCGGGCAGCTACCTGGTGCTGTCCCACGTGACCGGCGATGACATCGGCGAGGATGCGCGGCGCCGGGCGGCCGAGATCTATCAGAGCGCGTCCGCGCCGGGCGTGACCCGCACTCACGCTCAGGTTGCCCGGTTCTTCGACGGGCTGGACCTGCTTGCCCCGGGCCTGGTGAGCGCGGCCGACTGGCGTCCCGCCGTGGAACACAGCAGACGCGAGCCCGCATTGTTCTACGCGGGCATTGGCCGCAAGCCTGGCTTCGTTCGCAGGGCCAGGGATGACTAGTCGTCCGCGACACCACAGGCCAGCGCCTCCGACGGTGAGGGTCATGAGCGAGCCCTACGATCCTGGCCAGCGCCGCGCCGCCGGGCGCATTGAGCGCCAGAACCCGGGCTGGGTGGTCATGTACGGGCCGTGGACGCGGCACTATTGGGCCTATCCACCCGCACCTGGCTTTGGCCGACCCACGGTACCTCGGCCCAAGCACAGGCCCTGGCCTCCCGCGAGTTGAAGGCCCAGTCCATTCCTACCCGTAACCAACGGGTGTCTACGGTCGTGCGTGCGAGCGGTTGTGCATCTGGCTGCTGCACTTCCTGGTGGGCGAGTTGACGCTTAAGCGTCAATCTGGCAGAGTTGATCATATCTCTCGTTGGCGTTTGCCGGTCGTGTCGCAGGTGATGGAGAAATTATGAGTTTACCTGCATCTAAGGAATTGGCGAGCCTTGTTTTCTCAGAGAAGGTCAATCAACTTGCACACGACGAAATAGCAGCGCGCGGACGTAAGTTGACCAATGGCTTGTTGGTCCTTTCTGCGGTTTTGGGTTACCTTGCAGGTGTCAGTGGACTAGCCGATCTTGTGGGTAAAGTTTGGGTGGGTGCTATTGCGCTTGCGGCCGGTATTTCGACCACGTGCCTGATTCTGGCTTTCACAATGTTGAAGTCTAGTGATCATCTGCGGACTGCAGGTGAATATGTGCAGCTGTATCGGCTCACCGTGGAAATTGACGACGAAACTACGCCGGAAGGTGAATTGCGTTTTCAGGAATTGTGGGAAGCCTTCTTCCAAGTTGAGGACAAGACTCGCGCAGCGGGAACTGCCCTTACTCCTGGCCAGGTGGCAAAGTACGAGAAAGAGGCCAAGGAGGCGATGCGGATGGACCTGGGCCGCGGTCGCGATCCTAACGCTGAACAGGCGGAACTTCTAGCACCAAAGTGAGCCGGCGAGGTTCGCCGCGCGCTTATCGGGCCTGGCCTCTGGCCTGGCGGACGGGCGCAGGCGCCGCGGCGGAGTAGCTGAGCGGGCGGCACGGCCTGACGCTGATACCTCACTGTGCGCGTCTCCGAGCGACCAGGAGAGACACCACGTCGCCGAACGGCAGTACATGACATCTGACGAGAACAGCGTTAGCATGACTTGTCAGGTACTCGCTACAGCCTGGACTGGAACATGGCACAAGACGGCATCCCGCCCAAGTACGCACAGGTGGTCGCGGAGATCAAGAAGCGGATCGAGCGCGGGGTCTACCCGCCGGGGTCGTTGCTGCCGTCCGAGCATCAGCTTGTGGCCGAGTTCGGGGTGTCCCGCCCAACGATCGTCCGATCACTGTCGGCGCTGCGCCAAGACGGATGGATCGATACGCAGCAGGGCAAGGGCAGTTTCGTGCGCGGCCGCCCGGCGCTGGCCGATGCCGAGCGGACCCGTCCGGCCCACGACGTGATGGAGTTGCCCGAGGCGGAGCTGTCTGGGCAGCTCGTCCAGGCCGGGGTCAAGCTGGCGCCGCGCTACATCACCGCCCTGCTGGGCTTGGAGCCCGGGGCCAGGGCTTTTGTGCGCCAGCGGCTACTGACCGACGATGGCGAACCCGTTGAGCTGGCCTCGGCATGGCTGCCGTTGGAACTGGCGTCCGGTACCGACCTCGCCTCGCCCGACCTGCTCAGTGAGAGCATCCGGCACCACCTCCAGGATCGCAAGAAGATCCGGCTTGACCATGCCGTCGAGCAGATCACTGCCCGGTGCCCCAGCGGTGAGGAGGCAGAACTGCTGGCCATCGCACCCGGCTCGCCAGTCTTGAGCGTGCTCGTCACCGCCTATGACGCTACCGGCCGGGCGATCCAGGTCAGCGACCTTGTGCTGCCTGGCCAGCGGCACGAGATCAGGGATGCTTACCCGCTCAACTGAGCCCGGCTTCTACTAGCAAGAGCCTTCTTCAGGACATCCCTTGACAAGTCATGTTGTGGGGCTTAGTCTCGACTCGCACATGATAAGTCAAGTTCGGGTCACACCGAGAACAGGAGGTGTCAAGCAGTGTTACGGACCGGGATGGAGGTGGTTCCCATGATCGTGATCGGACTGCTCTTGGCCGCGGTGGTTGCCGTTGCCTTCGGTGCCGTGGTCATCGGAGTTCAGGCAACGGACCGGCACATGAGGCTGCGTGACTCATCGCACCACGGCCGCGCGGATGCGTTCGCGCGGATGGTGCTTGGCGTCTACGTGCGCCAGCCGTTACGGCGCGGCAGGGGCCAGGACGCGACCGATGACAACTGGCAGACG
>WNGG01013825.1_pt1 | contig 20970 bp, 21 predicted proteins | sample 5400661 | NCBI WGS metagenome assembly WNGG01 (sample SAMN13153372, study PRJNA577476) | soil metagenome | isolation source: 100 cm soil or saprolite under Garry oak tree replicate 1 | place: USA:California | collected 2016-06-15
CAATGGCAGGCGGCCGAACGCCGCCACGTCGGCCGGCACGACGACGTGGACGACTCCGGGACGTTGACGCGCTCCCTCGCCGTCGATCTTGACGAGGCGCGCGTGAGCGTGAGGGCTGCGCAGGACCGCAACGTGGAGCGTCTCCGGGAGCGCCACGTCGGCGACGTACCGCCCGCGGCCGGTGACCAGCCGCTCGTCCTCGCGGCGGCGCACGCTGGCGCCGAACAGCCGCTCGCTCATCAGAAGGCCTGCAGAGGGTTGCGCCTTCGATGCCTTCAGCGCGTCACTTCATCCCCTTGATACGGATGTTGTCGATGAACCAGTAGTCTCCGGTCGACGACATCTCCGCATCGAAGGCGATGCTGAAGTTGGCCGTCATCGTAAAGCTCGCGAGATCGATATCATAGTAACGGTACGTGTTGTTGCTGTCGGCCCGGGTGAAGACCTTGACGGTCGTGAAGGTCACTCCATCCGGGCTCACCTTCACCAGGGCCGTGTCGGAGCTCTCGAAGGACTTGACCTTGGCCCAGAAGGTCAAGTGCACATTCCGCGCGCCCGAGAGGTCCACTTGCCGCTGGAGGTGCCCCGTCTTCTGGCGCAGCCGGACGTGGCTCGTGCCTTCCTGGGGACCGTCTCGGTTGGTCCGGATGCTGACGTCCCCGGAAACCGTCCAGGGACCGCTCCAGCCGCTCCCGCCCGAGAAGGTCCCCGACTCGAAGCCCTCGGTGGCGATGGCGATCGGCGCCAGCGCTACCGTGATCGAAACCGTGGCCAGGTTGCTCGTGCTCTGAGAGTCCTTCGCAGTGAAGGAGAAGCTGTCCGTTCCGCTGAAGCCCGGGTTGGGGGTGTAAGTCAGTTTGGGAGCGGTGCCGCTCAGGCTACCGTTCGCGGGCGGGCTAGCCACCGTGTAAGTGAGGGTGTCCCCGTCGGCATCGGTTGCCACCAGCGTGATCGCGACCGGCGTATCCGGGTTCGTCGTCACGGACTGGCCCTTGGCCACGGGGGGGTCGTTGACCGGGTTCACCGTGAGTCTGACCGTGGCCGTGCTTCTCCCTCCGCGACCGTCGCTAATGGTGTAAGTGAAGCTGTCCGTGCCGTTGAAGTCCGGAGCCGGCGTGTACGTCACCGTCTTCTGGTCGGCGTTGATCCGCGCTGTTCCGTGGCCCGGCGCGGTGACCGAGGCGACCGTCAGAGTGTCTCCGTCCGGGTCGCTGTCGTTGGAGACGACGTTGATCACGATCGGCGTGTCCTCGTCAGTCGTGGCGCTGTCATCGACGGCCACGGGGGGCGTGTTCGTGGTCCCACCTTTCAGGATGGTGAAGGTGTCGCGGATGCCGCCCCCGGAGTCCAGGAAGGTCGCGTCCAGGCGGTTGCCTTCCACGTCCAGGACCAGCGACCCCAGGACGCTGAGGGAGATGAACATGACCGGATGATTCAGCGAGCCGCTACTCGTGTGGCCGGAGCTTCCCGCCACCGTGTACACGGCACCCTGGTGCGGAGCCGGGCCTTCCGTCGACTTCTGGTAGGCGCCGGTCCCCGTGGGTTGCCCGTCCCCGCTGTCCAGGATCATGCTGGGGACGAGCGTGTTGGAGGTGCCGTAGTGGCCATCGATGAGGAAGGAGCGCTCGTAGGAATGGCTATGGCCGGCCAGAACGAGATCGACACCACCCTGCTCGAGAATGGGCAAGGCGTTCTGCCGCATCTGGATGAGCTCCGTCTCGGTGTCCGAGTCGTGCGAGCCCTTGCTGTACGGCGGATGGTGCCAGAAAGCAATGATCCAGTCCTGCTTCGTGGCGGCGAGGTCTGTCTCGAGCCACGTCATCATCGCGCCACCAGGCGAGCGATCGGAGTCGAACGAGTCCAGGACGATGAAGTGGATGTTTCCGTAGTCGAAGGAGTAGTAGGCCTCGGTGCCTGAGGCGACGCCCCCCGCCTCGCCGTTTCGGGGGAGCGTGAAGATGTCGTAGTAGGGCCCGGACTGGGTGGCGGAATCGGCGGAGTGGCCGTCGTGATTGCCGAGGGTCGGCCAGAGCACCGACTTCCTGAGCAGGGTCGGGTACATGTTGAAGACGGCCGCCTGATACTGGGCGTCCGTCCCGTCGGAATAGGCGTTGTCGCCGAGCATCAGCCACAGGTCGGTCTCTCTGCTACCCGTGAAGCTGAAGTAGGCGTCGCGGACGGCGGCCGCGCCGGCGTCGGCCGTCCCCGAATCACCCAGGACCCAGATACGAGTCGGCTTCGGCGTGCCGGGAGGGGGCGCGGTGACAACGAAATGATCGGCGCCCCCGCCAGCGAGCGTCTTCGTTGTCGTGCCGATGGCGTAGAAATACTTGGTGTCGGGGTTGAGTCCGGAGAGCGTGACCTCGTGATTCGTCCTCGAAAGTCGGTCGTCGACGCATACGAGATCAGCCGGTGCTAGATCGACGGGCGCCGTTCCGTAGCAGACGCGGCCATCGGTCAACACGTCGGTCCGCCAGCGGACGACCACGTTGGTCGGCGTTCCCGATTGGAGGTAGGGGCCGCGTACGACTGACTGCGCCACCGCGACGGAAGGCACAATTGCGGCGAACCAGACTGACGCGAGCGTGACGGAAATCGATCGATTTATTCGGCTCATGGGTCGGCCTCCGCGTTTCGTCGGGCCAGCGCGGCGCGGATCTGGGCCTCCAGTTTCGCTGTCGTTTCGGTCGTGCGGTGGCGGGCGGGGAGCGACTCGATCGCCGCCAGCGCCTGTTCGTAGGCGAGCCGCGCCTGGGCCGCTCGTCCGGCCTGCTCGAGGATCTCGCCGCGGCGTACCAGCCACGACTCCTTGCGGGCCGATTGGGAGGCGAGGGTATCGAGCCGGGCGAGTGCGGCGTCGTATCGCTTGCCGGTGAGCTCGAGTTGGATTGCCAAGAGCTGCAGCGGAACAATCGGACCGAGCCTCCTGACGCCCTCGTCCAGCCCGCGCAGCGCCTCGTCGGCATGGTCGCCCCCTTCGGCGGTGAGCGCGCGGGCCCGTTCCAGGTAGTACTCGGGGTTGGGCCGGCCAAGACTCTCCATCGCCGCAATCGCCCGCGTGTAGTCGGCGGTCGCCGCAAGGCGTTCGCCCAGAATCACCAAGACCCGTGCGCGGGTCGCCAGCGCTTCGGCATGCTCGGGATGCTTGGCCAGGAAACGATCGAGCGCACTTTTCGCTTGGCCGGGAGACCCGGCCTGCAGCAGCGTCTTTCCCCGGGCGAAGTCTACCGCCGCGAGCGTCGGATCGAGCAGGGCGGCACGCTCGTAATCGGCCAGAGCCGCAGGCCAGTGGCGATGGTAGCTATGGAGCTCACCCCGCTTCAGGTAGAGCGCCGCGTTCTGAGGGTCCTCCTTGAGCAGGTTCGTGAGCGCGGCGATCTGCTCGTGGATCGGGCCGTGGGCCGCCGCCAGCGCAGGGAACCACCCGAAGCAGGAAAAGGCCAGGAGCACTGTCACGCTGGCCGTTCGGACAATTCTCATCCGGACTTCGCCCCTGGAGCTCGCATGTTTTGGCCGAAGCGCGAGGTGGTGCCGCGCAGCGCACCAAGGGGCGAAGCTCCCTGCGAGAATCTAGACAGCGAGGTAGTCGCGACGGATCGTCTCATTGTGGAGGATCCCGGCGGTGGTCCCGGCGTCGCAGATGGCGCCCTTGTCGATCACGTAGGCACGGTCGCTGTTGGGCACGAGCTTGAAGATGTAGCGGTGGCCGCGCTCGACCGTCATGCGCTCGGTGTTCGCGGTATGCATGCAGATGGGAACCTTGTGCTCCTTGGCGACTTCGGACATCGCGAGCCCGACGCGGAGACGGGTCCGATCGCCAGCTCGATCTTATCGTTGAGGATCAGCTCCTTCAGCTCGCGAGCGCCGATTTCCGGCCGGAGCTTCGAGTCGCGGACGATCAGCTCGACCTTTCGCCCGAGCAGGCCCCCCTTCTTGTTGAGGTCCTCGACGGCGATCTCCATGCCCACCACGCCCGCCTTGGCGATGAGCGCGCCGAGTCCCGTGAGGGCGGTCGCGGTGCCGATCTTGACCGTTTGCCCGTAAGCGGCGCTCGCCGAGGCAACGAAGAGCACGAGGACGATCGCGAGCATTCGAGAGGTCAGCCTGGCTCCCTCCGATCGTTCAGTCACCGTCGGGGATCGGAATGACACCCCGGGTTCCGGCCGCGAAGGCATCCAGGGCCTTCAGGGAGGCATCAAGCGACTCGAGGGGCAGCACGGTGGCGGACGGTCCCGCCACGGCCACCCCCTTGAGCGTGCGTCCGTCTCGAAGCCCGGCGGCGACTTCAAACAGAAGCTCGCGGAGCGTGACGTGGCTCTCGACCTCCACGATCCCCGGACGGTTCACTGGACCCGAAACAGCGAAGATCCTGGTCGCACTCCAGCTCTGGCCCGCCCGTCCGCTACTGTTCCAGGCGAACACCGGAGGAATCGCGGCGAGGGTCTCGACGTTGCTGATCACGGTCGGCCTCCCCCAGAGCCTCGAGTCGGGAGGAAGCGGAGGCGCGGCTCGCTGGCCCTCGATCGACGCCAGGAGCGCGCGCTCCTCCCCGCGGACGAATCCACGAGGCCCCCGCCGGATCTCCACATGGAAGGAGAACGCCGAGCCGAGGATGCGGTCGTCGATCAGGCGCGCTGCCTGAGCCTTGGCGAGGGCCCGAGCCATCCGGTCGAACGCGAAACGCGCTGTTCCGTTCATATAGATGATGCCCTGGTTCGTTCCGGCCGCATAGGCCGCGATCAGTAACCCCTCGAGCACACGCTGCGGGTCTCCCTCCATGAGGTGGCAGTCCGTCAAGAGGCCAGGCGCTCCCGCTTCGCCGTTCACGACGAAGTATCTTGGTGCGGCCAAGGCCCTCCGGCACGCCTCCCATTCCGTCGCGGCCGCGCTCAGCTCCTCGGATCCGGACGCTCTCAGCTCCTTAATGACATCGTCTGGGGTGTGACGATCCAAGACGTCCGCAAGTGCCGAGTAGCCGCCGCTGAGGAGGGCGTCATCGAGGCTGACCGGAAGTAGATGACCGCATCGCTCCATGATCAACCTGCGCTGGCCCGCGAAGAACGGGTGGCGAGATGCCGGAGGAAGGCCTCGCCAACCCTCGTCGTTCCAGGCCACGCCCTCGAATCGCATCAACGGCGACTCGCCGCCAGCGACTTCAGCAAGCAGGTCGGGAACGTCGTCCTTCGTCAGATGAGTGAAGGTGAGCGGCGGCCAGCCGGCACGCTGGACCTCCACAACGAGTCCCGCGGAGCACATTCCGTGACAGCCCCCATCGAGAACTTCTGCCGCGAGCCCTCGCATGGCCGCCATGAGCCGAAGCGCCCTGACCAGCTCCCCAGCCCCCAGGGCTTCGCCGCACGTGCCGCCCTGGACCAGAAATCGGAACGCGGGCCGTCCACTCATCCGCGCCGCCGCCTGAGCGCGGAGATCCGCAAGGCGCTCTCGAGCCGTCTGGCCTTCGGCGTGAACCTTGGGGAAGTCGGAGACGTCGACATCGACATGCCACGCCCGCCGCGTGCGGAACCACATCGGGAAACGCTCGATGGCAGCCGAGGTCACGCAGCCGTGACACGCGCCGTCCACTTCGAGGACCGGAGCGAGTGAGCAGGCCGAGAGGCAGTCGGCTTCCTCCAGCGTGATTCGCCCGTCAGATGTCGTTCGCCCGCAGGCGATTCCCAGGTGGTCCTCGAGGACGCGAAGGTGGTCTGTGGCGCCGGTCAGCCGGCAACTCCGACCCGTACAGATCCGGATCAGGTGGCTTCCTGGCTTGATCAGGCGGAGCCCGTCGTCGAAGTCGGTCGCGATCGCGGACGCCTCGCTCGGCGGCACGTGAACGTGCTCGGCCACGGCGGTCAGCGCCTCCGGACTCAGCCAGCCCTCGATCTCCTGCACCGCCTGGAGGGCCGGTAGCAACCAGGTGCGCTCGCTTGGAAATCTCTCGAGGAGCGACCGAACCCCTTCGTCCATCGCTCAGGTCAGGAGCTGCACCTTCTCCGCCACGTTCGCGGTAGGGACGATGTGCCGCTTCAGGTGGAGTTCTTCAGAGCTGAAGCCGAGACCCAGGCCGATGAGTTGGGGGAGGTGCAGGATCGGCAAGCCGATCGGCGCGCCCGTTTGAGCTTCCGCCTTTGGCTGGGCGCCGTCGAGGTTGAGATGACACAGCGGACACGGCGTGACCATACAATCAGCGCCTTTGCCCTTCGCCTCGCCAGTGTGCGCGGCAACCATGGCCATCGAATTCGTCTCGTTGGCTGTGAGGATCGGGAACCCGCAGCACCTGCCCTTGCCGCCGAAGTCCACGACTTCGGCGCCCACCGCCTCGATGACGCGTTCCAGGTATTGTTTCCGCTGGGGCTTGCCCTCGATGATCGCGTCGGGCCGGCGGATGTAGCAGCCGTAGAAGGGCGAGACCTTTACGCCGCGAAGCGGACGCTTCACGGCCGTCTTGAGCCGATCCAGCCCGTATTCCTCGTGAAGGATCCAGAGCAGGTGCTTCACCGCGACGGTCCCGCGGTACGCGAGGCCCTCGTCCGCCAGGAACTCCCGATTGATCCGCTCGCGATAGGACGCATCCTCGCGCAGCTTGATGTTCGCCTGGCCCATCACGCCGGTGCAGGTGCTGCAGATCGTCATCACCGTCGACAATCCCCGCGCCTCGGCCTTGGCGAACGTCCGCGCGTTAATGGGATCGGAGACCTCCCGGCTCAGCACGCCGGCGCCGTTGCACCCGACGTCGGTCAGCTCCTCGAGCTCGAGGCCCAACTGCGCCGCCACCTTGACGGCGGACGGATAGAGCTCGGGGCAGCCGCCCCGTGACACGCACCCGGGATAGAAGGCGACCTTCATGATGGTCTCCTCTCGGCCTTCTCGAAGATTCGTCTGATCCTCTCGGCCCCCGGCCGCTTGGGATGACGATAGGGAATCGGCAGCTTCCCTCGCCGGAACGCCCGCCAGGCGACGGGCAGGAGCCCGAAGATCCGCCGCATGCCCCAGGTCTCCAGCGCCAGCCGTCCCTCGTCGAGCCACCCGGTCTTCTTCACCGAGGCGGCGAAGCTGTCGTAGTGACGGGCAACTTGCGGATTCGTGGCGCCCGACTTGACGCCCATGGCGACCGCCTTCTCACGGATGTCGATGATCCGCGCGGTCGGGTCAATGCCTCGCGGGCAGTGCTCGTCCGCCTCGTAGCAGTGAACGCAGTCCCACATCCCTTTGGGCTCGCCGACCAGCCGCAGGCGATGAGCCTGGGCGTGATCACGGGGATCCGCGATGAAGCGGTACGCCTTGGTGAGCGCCGTGGGGCCCAGGAAGGTGTTGTCGAACGGGATGACGCTGCACCCTTCGTCGCAGAGCCCGCAGTAGTAACACTTCATCGCGTTCCGGACGGCCCGAAGTTGTTCGTCGGGAATGATGTGCTCGTGTTCCGGCTGGACGCCGCCGTTCGGCTGGAGCCACGGTTCCACCGCCTTGATCTTCTGCCAGAGCTGCCGGTCCACGTCGTAGACGAGGTCCTTGAGCACGCGCACGAAGCGAGTCGGCTCCACCGTGATCTCGCCGTCTTTGTTCTTGGCGGTGGCCACGCGGGTCATGCACGCGAGCCGGCCACCACGGTTGATCCGGAGGGTGCACTCGCCACAGAACCCTCGATTGCACGAAGCCCGGAAGGCGAGCGTCCCGTCCAGCTCCTCCCGGATCTTGAAGAGGCCGTCCAGGACCGTCGCATCTTCAGGGAGATCGAGCGTGTACGGTTGGGAGGTCGGTTTCCCGCCCGCTTCAGGGTCGTACCGATGGACCTTGAATGTCGCTTGCATCAGTAGCGTCTCCCTTCCGGCTTCCATTTGGTGATCACGACCGGCTTCGAGGTCATCGCGGGGCCATCGGGTCGGAAGGACGCGACGGTATGCGCGAGCCACCGGGCGTCATCCCGGGTCGGGCGGTCCTGGCGGCGGTGGGCGCCTCGGCTCTCGTCTCTGAAGCCCGCGGCAGCCACGATGACTCCACCGACGGTCAGCAACGACTCCAGCTCCAGGAACGCCGCCAGCTCGTAGTTGTAGCGCTGCCCCTTGTTCATGACACCGACCCGCCGGTACCGCGCCGACAGTTCGCTGATTTTGTTCGCGGCCTCCTTGAGGCCGGACGCGTCCCGCAAGGGGCCGACGTGCCGGCGCATCAGGCGTCCCAGCTCGCTTCGAATGGCTCCCGCTCTCTCCGCACCCGCCGGTCGGTCCCCGAGTCCGGCGATCCGGCGCCGTTCGTTCTCCAGTTGCGCTTCGATCCCCTTCGCGGACCGCGGCTCCTTCTGGGCCGCCGCCAGCCCGGCTCGCTCGCCGAACACCAAGGCCTCCAGGAGCCAGTTACCCCCGAGCCCGTTGGCGCCATGGACGCCGGTGGCCGCGCATCCTCCCGTTGCGAAGAGTCCCGCCACGCCGGTGGCGCCATCGGGGCTAACTTGAAGTCCGCCCATCGTGCGGTGCGCCACCGGACGCACGGGAACGGTTTCCTTCGCCGGATCGACTCCGGCCTGCGTCTTGATGACGTGACTGGTCAGGGAAAGGCGGCGCTTCAAGTCGTCGCCGTCGAGGTGGCGCAGATCGAGCGCGACGAACTCAGCCCGACCGCTCACAATTTCTTCTTCTCCCCGCTGCTATTGGCCAGATATCCTCCCAGCCCGAGGAGCGCCTCCGTCAGGATCATCCCGCTTCCCTTGATCCCGAGCGGATGGAACTGAACCATTTCCATGTCCATCAGCGGGGCGCCCGCTCGGTACGCCAGTGCGATGCCGTCTCCCGTGACTCCGTACGCCGCGCCCGTTGGCTCGTAGACCCGCGCACACCCCCCGGTTGCGAGCACTACGGCGTTCGCTACAAAGGCTTCGACCTTGCCAGAGGCCAGCTCGAGCGCCACGACTCCGACGCACGCCCCGTCATCCAGGAGCAGTCTCGTCACCACCCACTCCTCGTAGGTGCGAATGCCCGCCTTGAGGAGTTGCTCGTGGAGGACCTGAAGGATCGCGTGGCCGGTCATGTCATCGACGAAGCACGCGCGCGGGTGAGTGGCTCCACAGAGGCGTCTGGAATCGAGACGGCCGTTTCCATTCCGGTTGAATGGGACGCCCCAGTGGTCCAGCGTGATCACCGCGCGCGGTGCCGTGGCGGTGAGAAGCTCGACGACGTTCTGGTCAGCCAGATAGTCGCCGCCCTTGACCGTGTCCTCCGCGTGAAGCGCCGCGCTGTCCTCCTCGCGTACGGCGGCGTTGATTCCCCCCTGGCTGGTCCCCGCGTGGGTCCGCAGGGGATGGACTTTCGAGATCAGCGCGACATCACTTCCCCGTTCCTTCGCGGCCAGGGCCGCTCGCATCCCGGAGATTCCCGCGCCCACGATCAGGACCGAGTGGTTCGGCATCGTTCCCCTCTCGCCCTTGGGTGTGTACGTGTTGCGGCTGGATGCTAGCGCCGGCCAGCCGCAAAGACAATGCGCGCGGTCAGCTGCCCCGGCCCGAGAGTTTGTAGAGCCGCGCGGTGTTGTCCCAGAGAACCTTGCGCTTGGTCGCTTGCGACAGACTCGCCTGGCCGAGGAAGGCGTCGAGAGCGTGCGGGAAGCGCGAGTCGTCGTGCGGCCAATCGGTGGAGAGCACCAGGTTGTCGTCACCCACCTCGGTCACGACGTGCTTGCACAGCTCCTCTTCAGGCTCGACGGAGACGAAACACTGGCGCCGGAACAGCTCCGATGGCTTGGCGTCCTGCTGGAACAACTCGCGATCGCCCCACGCCTCCCAGCGCTCGTCGAGCGCCCACAGCCACCACGGCAGCCAGCTGCAGTTGCCTTCGAGGAACGCCATCCGCAAACCCGGGAAGCGCGAGAGCACGCCACCCGTCACGACCGCGCCGAGCGTCAGCATCATCTCGACGGGCTGCGCGCACGCGTGGCTGAGGACGAGATTGTCGAGATAGCGCTTTGCGAGGTGCTCGGAGTACACGGCATGGTTGCCGTGGAAGGATACGGCGACGTCCATCTCCTGCGCGGCGGCCCACAGGGGATCGTAGTAGCGATCGTAGATCGGACGGCCGTTGATCATGTGAGACGGGAGCACGAGCGTGATGGCGTCGAGGTCGTGGACAGCGAAGCGCGCTTCGGCCACCGCCAGGTCGATGTCCTGCAGCGGGATCAGCGCCGAGCCCTTGAGCCGCTCGGGACTCTCCTGGCAGAAGTCTCCGATCCAGCGGTTCCACGCGCGGCTCATCGCCGCGGCGAAGGCGGGCTCGAGGCCATCGATGTTGATCGCCTGCGTCGCCCACGTCCGGAACAGAATGCCGACGTCGATGCCCTCGACGTCCATGGCCTCGAGCGCCTCCTTGGCGAGCGTGCCGCGATGCAGGCGCTCCGTCCCGGGGCGGCGCATGCGGAGTGACCACGCCCGTTCTCGCTCAGGCCGGTCCGCAAAGGGCGGCAGGACCTTGCCGTCGATGTGAGCCCGCACCGATCCGTAATCGCCCGGCACGGTCACGATGCGGCCGCGGAATTTCGGGTCGAGGTAGTCTTCCCACAGCGTCCGAGGCTCGATGACGTGGAGATCACTGTCCATGACGCGGAAGCCTTGCTTGGCCATGTCTTCCTCCCGGGGGCACACATCATAACGTAGTACCCTCGCCGTCGTGATCGTTCACGCGACGCCCGATCAAGCCCGGACCATTCTCGGCGCGATGCGCTGGGTGGCGAGCGCGGCCGGAGCCACGCCGCTCGGCCCCGCCGACCGCGCCACGCTCGGCGCGGCCTACCGGTACGTGTTCAAGGGTCGCGATGCTCTGGATGTCGATGGCTTGCCGCCGACCACGCCGGCCGAGTTGGCTGGCGTGCTCTCGGACCAGGCGCTCGCCGAGCACGCGGTCCGCTTCCTCGCCGTCATGGCGCTCGTGGATGGCCGGCTCGATGAGAGAAAGATCGTCCTCGTGCTGAGATATGCGACCGCCCTGCGTGTTCACGAGGACTACCTCCGCCAGCTCGCGGAGGCGGGGCTGGGACATCTTCAGTGGGTCGCCATGGACATGATGCGGCAGAACATCCGCAGCATCGCGGGGCTCGTCTGGAACCCCGACAACGTGATCGGCACGTTCTTGCCTTACTCGGGGACCGGATCCGATGTCGATCTCGCCAGGCGGTATCAGGCGCTGGGTGAGTTACCTCGCGGGACGTTTGGCCGGGGCTTCTGGGCGCACTACCGGAGGAACGGGTACGCCTTCCCCGGCGAGAAGAACGGCCTCAGCGAGAAGTTCGCGACGCCCCACGATTCGACGCACGTGCTGAGCGGCTACGACACGTCGCCGCACGGCGAGCTGCTCGTGTCGACCTTCACGGCCGCCATGCACAAACAGGAGCCGATGTCCGGGCACATCCTGCCCGTGATCTTCAGCTGGCACCTCGGCATCCAGCTCAATGCCGTCGCCAAGCGCGCCACCGGAGCCTTCGACCCCGAGGCGTTCTGGTTTGCCTGGGCCCGCGGCTCCGAGATCAACGTCGACACGTTCGGGCCAGGCTGGGACTTGTGGGCCCTCGTTGACGCCGAGGTGGCCGAGCTGAGGAAGCGCTATGCGATCCCGCCGCTCGACGCGGCCGCTGACGCGACTCTCGCGCTGCTGACCACGTAATCGACGCGTCAGTCGAGAATGATCCCGCCGTCGACGTTGAACGATTGCCCGGTGATGTTGCGCGCTCCCGGCGACGCCAGGAAGACGGCGAGCGCGGCGATGTCCTCGGGGTCGTTGGGCCGGCCGAGCGGGATGCCGGCGTTTCGCCGCCGCTCCATCTCTTCCACGGCCAGGCCCTCCTCGCGGGCGCGGGTCTGCAGATTGTCGTTCGACAGCGCGGTCACGGTGGTGCCCGGGCAGATCGCGTTGACGTTGATGTTGTGGCGGGCGAGCTGGAGCGCGGCCATCCGGGTCATGCCGATCACGGCCGCCTTGCTGCCGGCGTAGATGGCGTTCGACGCGCCCGCGTAGCCCTTTCCCGCGATGGAGGCGATGTTGACGATCACGCCGCTCCGGCGGGGAATCATCTCGCGCGCCACGCGCTGCAGGCAGAAGAAGACGCCCTTGCCGTTGACGCGCATGATGCGGTCCCAGTCGGCTTCGGTGAGATCCATGATGTAGGCGCGGCGCGTGACGCCGGCGTTGTTGACGAGGGTGTCGATCCGGCCGAAGGCGTCAGCCACCTGGCGAACCATCTTGTCGATGGCGGCGACGTCGCCGACGTCGGTGGCGAGCGCGAGGCTCCGGCGGCCGAGCGCCGCGACGTCGGTTGCGGTCTTCTCGGCCGCCGCCTTGTCGATGTCGACCACCGCGACATCCGCGCCGGCCCGGGCGAGCGCCAGGGCGGTCGCGCTTCCGATGCCGTTGCCGGCTCCCGTGACGATTGCGACGCGGTCGGTGAGAGTCATCGTGGTTTCTCCTTGGGGGTTCGGGCACCCACGGGACCGGAATCGGGAGCCGCCACCGGCCCGCATTATAGATGCGGAAGCCGCCGCGTGGCCCGTCGTGTGAGAAGATCACCCTCCACCATGCGCATCCACAGCATCGAGGCCATCGCCGTCGACATCCCGCTCAGCCGGAACTTCGGCGGCAGCACCTACGCCGTCCTCAAGCGCTCCACGGTGATCACGCGGATGCGTACGGAGGGAGGCCTCGTCAGCGAGGTCTACAACGGTGACAACCGCGAGCACGGGCCGGCGATCGTGCGCTTGATCCACGAGGAGCTGGCGCCGCGCGTGCGAGGCCTGAACATCCTGGAGACCGAGCGAATCTGGGAGCGCCTGTTCACTCTCAGCCACACGAGCCGCGACCGGAAGACGCTCATGGAGGCGATTGCCTGCGTCGATTGCGCGGTGTGGGATCTGGTGGGCAAGGCCAGCGGCAAGAGCGTGTGCGCGCTGCTCGGCGGCCATCGCGAGCGCCTGCCCATCATCTCGATCGGCGGCTATTACATGGAGGGCAAGACGCTGGCCGACATCGGCCGCGAGATGGAAGCGTATCGCGCGGCCGGCATGGCCGGCTGCAAGTTCAAGGTCGGGGGCCTCGCGCCCGAGGAGGACGCGCGCCGCGTGGAGGCCGCCCGCAGAGCAGCCGGAGCCGACTTCGTGCTGGCCGTGGACGCGAACCGCGGCTGGTCGGCGCAGGACGCCATCCGCTTCGCCCGGCTGGTCGAGCCGCTCGACATCCGCTGGAGATGGCGCACCACGAGGAGTCTCAGATCTCGCGCCACCTGCTGGCGGCGATTTCCCACGGAACCTACGTGGAGTGCTTCGCGGACCCCGAGCGCGACCCCGTGTGGCAGACGATGTGGGCCAACCGTCCACGCGTCAGAGACGGGATGTTCGCGGTCGGCGCGGAGCCCGGGTTCGGTCTCGTGCTGGACGAAGCGATGGTTCAGAAGTACCGCGCTTGACACGGGCTCCGCCTCGGCGAAGAATCTCGCCACCCGAGACCGAACGTCGCGCCTTCCACCGACCGTCCCTCGCAGATGAGGAGGACCCCATGGAGGCTTCGGACCGCTCTCGATCACTCACGCAGGTTCCCCGTCGAGCGTTCCTCAAGACGGCTGGTGCCGTCGGACTTGGAGTGGCCACCGGTCTCGAGGGAGTGCTGGCCGCGCGGCGCGCGCCGGCGTTCGGTCAGACGACCAGGCTCCATCTGCTCCAGTGGGTGGACTTCATTCCGGAAGGCGACACCGAGGTCAGGCGGCAGCTCGTCGAGTACAACCGGCAGATGAAGATGGAGGTGACGTTCGGGTCTGGCCGACGTGACCGACCTCGCCGAGTGGAAGGCCGGTGAGCAGGGCGACTATTATCCGCACTCCGGAGCGGCCGCGCGTCTCGGCAAGCGGTGGCTGGCGCTGCCGTACTTCACCGGGGCGCCGCTGATCGCCTACCGCAAGTCGTGGTTCGCCGACGTGGGCGCCAACGGGCCGCCGAAGACACTCGATGAGTACAAGAAGATCGGCGCCGCGCTCAAGAAGAAGGGCAAGCCGGTCGGCCAGACGCTCGGCCACACGTTCGGCGATGCGCCGGCGTGGACGTATCCGTTCACGTGGACGTTCGGTGGCGCCGAGACGGACGCCAGCGGGAAGAAGGTCGTGCTCAACTCGAAGGGCACCGTCGAGGCCGTGACGTGGATGACCGACTTCTGGAAGGTGGCGTGCGACGAGAGCGCGTTGGCGTGGGACGACACCAACAACAACCGCGCCTTCCACGCGGGTGAGATCAGCGCGACCCTGAACGGCGCCTCGATCTACATCTACGCCAAGCGCAACCCGGACAAGATCAAGGACGAGCGGGGCGAGCCGATGTGGCGGGACATCTCGCACTTCGCGATTCCGAACGGCCCCGGCGGGCGCACGCCCCCGTACGCGGTGGCGTTCTCCCACGGCCTCATGAAGTACTCGAAGAACCAGAAAGCGGCCAAAGAATTCTTGAAGTGGTTCCACGGCAAAGAGATGTTCGGGAAGTGGTTCGAGATCGAGAGCGGCTACGCCGTCGGCGCCGCCACGTCGTGGGAGAACCACCCGATGTGGGAGCGGCTGGACGAGTCGCTCATGCCGTTCCGCACGTCGCCGCGCGGCACGCGGATGCTCGGCCATGCCGGCCCGCCCACGGCCAAGGCCACCGAGGCGTACACGAAGTACATCATCACCGACATGTACGCCAAGGCCGCGCAGGGCGTGCCTCCCGCCGATGCGGTCAAGTGGGCGGAGGCCGAGTTGAAGAAGATCTACGAGGGCTAGGACTGAAGATCGTCGTCAGCGCCAAAAACGGGTCGCGCGACTTCGAGTGCGACCCCGGCGAGAAGATCCTCCACGCCGGCCTCCGGCGCGGCGTGGAGCTTCCGTACGAGTGCGCCACCGGGACGTGCGGCACGTGCAAGGCGAAGCTCGTGAGCGGCCGCACCGAGAGCGCCTGGCCCGACGCTCCCGGTGGCCGCTACCTCAAGAGCGCCGGCGAGTTCCTGATGTGCCAGAGCGTGGCCCACGACGACTGCGCGCTGGAGGTCGGCGGCACGCTGAAGCCGCGCGAGCCGGGGGCGGTGGCGCCGCGGGCCTTCGGCGGCGTGGTCCGAGGGCTGCGGCGTCTGACGCACGACGTTCTCGCCTTCGACCTCGCGCTCGACACTCCGGTCGACTTCGAGGCCGGTCAGTTCGCGCTCATCACGGTGCCGGGCATCGCGGGGGCGCGCGCGTACTCGATGGTCAACTTCGATCGGCGCGCCGAGCGCCTGTCGTTCGTGGTGAAGAAGAAGCCGGGCGGCGCGGTGAGCGAGTGGCTCTTCGGCGACCGCGTGGAGGGCGCGCGCCTGGGTGTCTTCGCTCCGATGGGCCACGCGACGTTCCAGCCCGACGCCGGCAAGCACGTGCTCTGCATCGCCGGGGGCAGCGGCATCGCGGGCATGATGTCGATCCTGTCGCTCGCCTGCGAGGCCGATCACTTCACGCGCTGGGACGGTCACGTGTTCTTCGGCGTTCGCACCGAGCGCGATATCTTCTTTCTCGACGAGCTGGCGGCGTTCCGAGCGCGGTATCCCGAGCGGCTCGCGATGACGATCGCGCTGTCCGACGAGGACGTCCCGGCGTCGCTGTCAGCCGCGCATCCCGAATTTTCGTTCGCGCGCGGCTTCGTCCACGCCGTGGCCGGCGAGCGGATGGCGGGCCGCTTTGCCGGGGTGCGCGCATGGGTCGCGGGGCCGCCGCCGATGGTGGACGCGAGCCTGCGCCTGCTGTTGCGCGAGGCACGGCTGCCGCCCGCCGACATCCGCTACGATAAGTTCAGCTGAGCGTAGAGGGTCGCACGGCTACGCCGGGCGACCCGAAGGTTTGGGGGAGCTTGGGGGGCGCCCGGAGCCCCCCATGAAGTGAATCGGGCCATCTCGGGGCCCATGAAATTTAGAGGGGCGCAACGGCTTTGCTGGTGCGCCCCGAAGGTTGGGGGGTTTGGGGGGCGCCCGGAGCCCCCCATGAGAGGAGTCAAATGGGCCAGTACGATCGTCACGTGTTCGTGTGTACCAGCGGGGATACCTGCCCGACGCAGGCCGACGTGGAGCGGTACGTGAAGGTGCTTCGGGACAGCGCGCGGGCGGCGGGCAAGCAGACCGACGTGCGGATCAACAAGTCCGGCTGCTTCAACCAGTGCGGACACGGCCCGATGATCGTGGTCTATCCCGAGAACGTCTGGTACGCCGGCGTGAAGGAGTCGGATCTCGAGGAGATCGTGACGTCGCACATCGTCGGCGGCCGGCCGGTCGAGCGGCTGCGCTATGAGCCGGGCGTGAAGGGATCCAACAAGATCGAGACGAAGCCCAAGGAAGCCGCGCCACCCGACGCCGGGTGGAAGCGGCTGGGCGCGTCCAAGGACGTGCCGGCAAACGGGATGAAGGAGTTCAAGGTCGACGGGGTCAACGTGCTCGTCGTCAATGCCGGCGACGCGTTCTTCGCGTATCAGGCGCTGTGCCCCCACGAGGCCGTGGCGCTCGAGCAGGGCATCCACGACGGATCGGTGCTGACCTGTCTCGAGCACATGTGGCAGTTCGATGTCCGGACCGGCGCGCCGCTGGGTGACGCCGAGGTCGGGCTGAAGGGATATCGGTTGAAGGAGGAGCGCGGCGAGCTGTACGTCGAGCTCCACGGCTGAGGACGGAGGGCCCATGACTCGTCAAGCGCTCACCACGGTCGAGGCGGATTTCCACGAGCGGATGCACGCGGCCCAGATCCACGGCCTCTGGGAGCTGGCGAGCCAGATGACCCGCCACCCCGAGCCCAAGGCCATCGCCCACATGTGGAAGTCGTCCCTGCTCGAGGCGATGGTCCGTGAATCCGGCGAGGTCGTCCCGGTCGGCGAGGAGCGGCGCGCGCTCCAGCTCTTCAACCCGGGCCTCGAGGGCCGGTGGGCGACGACGAACACCATGATCGCCGCCGTCCAGCTCCTGCTCCCCGGTGAAGTCGCCCGCGCGCATCGTCACACGCCGACGGCGATTCGGTTCATCATGGAAGGCGCCGGCGCCTACACGGCGGTCGACGGCGAGCGCGTGTACATGGAGCCGGGCGATCTGATCCTCACGCCGAGCTGGGCGTGGCACGATCACGGCAACGAGACCGACAAGCCGGTGGTCTGGATGGATGGCCTCGACGTGCCGCTCGTGCAGGCGCTGAACGCGATGTTCTTTCAGATGTACGACGTGCCGCAGGTGCCGCTCAGCAAGCCCAAGAACGCCTCGGTCCATCTCCACGGTCACGTCAGCCTGAACCCGACGTGGGTCAAGGAGCGCCCGCGGTCTTCTCCACTGCTGCTCTATTCCTGGGAGACGACGTGGCAGTCGCTGAACGCCCTGCGCGACGTCGACGGCGACGCTCACGACGGCGTCGCGCTCGAGTACACGCATCCGCAGACCGGCGGCTCGCTCTTACCGACGATGGCCTGCTGGATCCAGATGCTCCGCCCCGGCGAGCGGACGAAGGCGCACCGGCACACCGGCAGCGCGGTGTACTACGTCGTTCGCGGCGCCGGGGAGACGATCATCGACGGCCGCCGCTTCGCGTGGGGCCGCGGTGACATCATCGTGCTCCCCTCGTGGGCCCTGCACGAGCACGCCAACGTGTCGTCCCGCGACGCGGCGGTCCTGTTCTCGATCCAGGACCGGCCGGTCCTCGACGCGCTGGGCCTGTACCGTGAAGAGGCGCTCGTCGAGAACGGTGGCCATCAGAAGGTGATCTCGAGCTTCGCGGCGTAGAGTCCGCCGACACGACATGAGGAGGCACGCGTGAGGGCCAACACACTCAAGGACATCTGGAAGCGCGGCGACGCCGCCATCAACGGCTGGCTCAGCATCCCCAGCTCCTTCGCCTCCGAGGTGATGTCCCACCAGGGCTTCGACTCGCTGACGGTGGACATGCAGCACGGCGTCGTCGATTACCAGGTGGCGGTGACGATGCTCCAGGGCATCGCCGCCAAGGACGTCGTGCCGCTGGCCCGCGTGCCCTGGAACGACCCGGCCTGGATCATGAAGATCCTGGACGCCGGCGCCTACGGCGTGATCTGCCCGATGATCAACACGCGCCAGGACGCCGAGGCGCTGGTGGGCGCCTGCAAGTACGCGCCGCGGGGCTTCCGCAGCTTCGGGCCCGTGCGCGCGTCCCTCTATGCCGGCGCCGACTACGCCCAGCACGCCAACGACACGCTCATCGTCATGCCGATGATCGAGACCGCCGAGGCGGTGAAGAACCTCGACGACATCCTGAGCGTGCCCGGCGTCGACGCCGTCTACGTGGGCCCGTCGGACCTGAGTCTCACGCTGGGTTGCACGCCCAAGCTCGACCAGACAGAGGCACCGGTCGTCGAGGCCCAGCACCGAATCGTCGAGGCGTGCAAGAAGCACGGCGTGGTCGCCGGCATCCACAACGCGACCGCGGCCTACGCGCGCAAGATGGTCGAGATCGGCTACCAGTTCGTGACGCTGGCCAGCGACAGCCGCTTCCTCGCCATGAAGGCGGCCGAGGAGGTCAACGCCGTGCGCAAGAGCGGCGTGAAGGCGGGGACGCTCCCGGCGTACTAACCGGCGCCCACCGCGCGGCCGACCGGCGTGTCCTCGAGGTGGAAGAACTTCAGCATGTTGCCGGCGGCGATCTTGAACGCCTCACCGGCGGGCACGCCGGCGAAGAGCCGCTCGGCGAACGGGCGCGTGTTCGGCCAGTCGCACTCGATGTGCGGAAAGTCGGTGGCGAACATCACGTGGTCCACACCCATGTGGTGGCGCAGCTCGATCGCCACGCGCTCGACGTGCTGGACGCTGAAGTGGATGTGCTGGCGGACGTAGTCGCTCGGCCGTTGCTTCAACGGCTTGAAGTTGAGCAGACGCTCGGCCCAGTGACGATGCCGCTCGTACCAGTAATCGGCCTCCTCCATCCAGAACGGCACCCAACCCAGCCGCGTCTCCGCGAAGAAGATCTGCAAGTCCGGCAGGCGATCGAAGACGCCCGAGAGGATGAGCTGAGCGAAGCTCATCGACGGCGCCGTCCCGAGGAACGGCAACGCCACCCACTCGACGATCTTTCGCGGCCCGAGCTTCGCCAGGACCTCGGGGTTGGCGCCGGGATACTCGAACGTCGGCTGAGAGGCGCGGGGCCCCAGGCGGTCGAAGCCGACGTGCACGGTCAGGGGCATCTTCATGTCGATGGCCGCCGCCCAGAACGTGTCGTCCTCGGGCGTCGGGTACGCCTTGCCGCTCGGGAACACGCCGAGATTGACGCCCTTGAGGCCGAGCCTCGCGCAGTGGTGCAGCTCCGCGATCGCATCGTCGAGGTTCGTCCACGGGATGACGCGAGCCGGTCGCGCGAGACCGGGCAGTACTCCTCGCCGATCCAGTCGTTGTAGGCGCGGACCGTCGCGCGATAGAGGTCGTCGTCGGTCATCGCGCGCCAGAGGCGCGGCCCCACCTGCATGTTGGGGAACAGCACCTCGGCGTGGAGGCCGTCCAGGTCCTGCTCTTTCAATCGCTGCTCGGGCGGTCCCACGCCCGCCGTGTCGTCGACGGTCGCGCCGAAAGGCTGCCACGTCTCGTTGGTCCGGCCGGCGCGAAGGTCCAGGAACGGAGCGGGGTAGGGCGGTTGGCCTTCGACCACGAGCGCGTCGCCGCCGTCCTCGAGCTTGATGGTCTTCGGCGCGCGGTCGCGGTACTTCGCCGGCATGCGCGGCGACCAGCGCTCCGGGCGAACTTCCAGGTGCCCGTCGCTCGAGATCAAAGGCGGAAGCGCGGATGCGGCCATGGCAGGCGCTCCTTTCCGTTGCGAGGCCGTGAGTGTACCATCCGCTCGCCGACCGACGTCATCGAGGAGGAGCGATCATGGGAGCGATTCTGGGCCTCGGCGTGACCCACGTACCACTGCTCGCCGGCCGGGACGAGAACATGACGCGCATCGTGAGACGCGTCCTGGCGGACCCCGACCTTCCCGAACGCTATCGCACGCCCGAGGGATGGCCGGAGGCGATGCGCCAGGAGTGGGGGAGCGACGAGGGCCTCGAGGCGGCCCGCCGTCATCGGAAGGCGCTCGTGACGTGGTTCGCCCGGGCCCGGCGCGTGCTGGACGACTTCGCGCCGGACTTCGTCGTCGTCTGGGGTGACGACCAGTACGAGAACTTCAAGGAAGACATCATCCCGCCGTTCTGCGTGCTCGCCTACGACGCGATCGAGCACCGGCCGTGGGAGAAGGCCCCGTGGCCGAACGCGTGGGACGAGCCGAAGGAGACGACGTTCGTCTTCAAGGGAAACCGGCCCGCGGCGAAGGCGCTCGTCAGCGGCCTGCTCGGCGAGGGCTTCGACGTCTCGTACGCGTACCGGCCGCTCCATCACCCGCTCGGTCACGCGTTCATGAACACGCTGCTCTTCCTGGACTACGAGCGCCAGGGTTTCCCGTACCCCGTGATCCCGTTCCAGGTGAACTGCTACGGCCGACGCGTCATCTCTCAGTACGGTGGGCAGGCCGCGCTGGCGCACATGTCGATGGAAGAGCGGCTCGACCCGCCATCACCGGCGCCGTGGCGCTGCTTCGACCTGGGCCGGGCGACGGCGCGACTGCTGGCGGCGAGCCCCTGGCGCGTGGCGCTGATCGCGTCGTCGAGCTGGTCGCACGCGTTCCTCACGCCGAAGCACCATCTGCTCTACCCGGACGTCACGTCCGACCGCGCGATGTACGAGACGTTGCGCGCGGGCGACTACCAGGCGTGGCGGCAAACGCCGCTCGCGCAGATGGAGGACTGCGGCCAGCAGGAGATGCTGAACTGGATGTGCCTGGCCGGCGCCATGGCCGAGCTCGGCCGCCGGCCAAACGAGAGCGACTTCATCCAGAGCTACATCTTCAACTCCAACAAGGTCTTCGCGGTCTTCAACCCCTGAGGAAAGGAGAAGGCGCGCCGGCAACGTAGACGACGCGCCCTCCGCCTATCTC
>WNGG01002453.1_pt1 | contig 20969 bp, 24 predicted proteins | sample 5400661 | NCBI WGS metagenome assembly WNGG01 (sample SAMN13153372, study PRJNA577476) | soil metagenome | isolation source: 100 cm soil or saprolite under Garry oak tree replicate 1 | place: USA:California | collected 2016-06-15
GATCCTGTTCTTCGTCGGCCTCCTCGCCATCTCCGCCGCGTTCACGAACCTCCCGGACAACGTCCGGTTCTTCGGAGCCAGCGGGGTCGGCGGCACCGTCGCGTACTTCGGCGGGACCGTCTCGAACCTGTCCGCGCCGCGGCAGGTCCTCCCCGGCGTCACGGTCAACTACACGCTGATCACGGCCGGGACGAATGCGGCGACCCTGACCGACGCGAACGGCACGTTCCTCGTCCTGATCCCGGTCGGCTCGTACAGCGTCCGGTACAACAAGACCGGCTTCAAGCCGGACAACGGGGCCGTCACGATCTTCCCCTCGAGGGGCGCGCACCTCCTTGTCTTCCTGCAGCCGACGAGCTATCCGGGCCCGTCGATCGCTCCCGTCGCGAACACGAACGCGACGAACACGCCGCCCCCGCCCCCGCCTTCCTGGCTGTCGACGGCCGCGGCGGCCTGCATCTACTTCCAGGAGACGACGCCGAACGGGTCCGTCATCCTGCACTGCAGCATCAAGCTCGGTCCGATCTCCCAGATCACGGTCGTGATCGGCCTCGCGATCATGGTCGTGTCGATGGGCGTCCGGTACCGATACGACTCGAAGGAGAAGAGACGACGATGAACGAACACACGACGTTCGACGACGAAGGCGTGGGCCAGCTCGGCGAGACGATTAAAGAGCAACAGATGATCCTCGCGAGCCGCGAGCTCAAGATTGAGGGTCCCAACAGCGGATCCGTAGAGCGTCCCTCGAAACGGGCCCATCGGATGCGGCCGCTCGTCGCGGTCCTGGTCGTCTTCGCGATCGTGAGCGTCGCCGCGGCGACTGTCGTCCTGACGCACACGATCCCTCCGATCCCTCCCTCCGGACTCACGTCAACGTGCTCGACGACGACGTCCTCGCTGACTGTGGTCGTCCCCGGATCCTCCGGCGACATCCGGTTCGACTGCTCCCCGAACGCGGCGATCGCCGTGTCGACGGCGACGTCGGCGACGCCGGCCTGGACGCCGGCGACGGGCTACACGACGCTCTACGTGTTCCCGCACTCGATGTCCCTCGGGACGTCGTGCGCTGCGACGAACGGGGCCCTGGCGCTGACGCCGGGGACTGCGATCAACCTGGCGATCGGGAACTGGGACTACTGCGCGGACTTCGCGAACGCGCCGGCCGCGGGGCTCGCGTCCTTCACGGTCTCCTGGAGTCAGTGAAGCCGTGGGCATCCTCGAGGAGCTCGAGCTGAAATTCGATCAGAAACGCAAGACGCGGCGCGAGATGCTCAAGCTCGCTGCCGCCGGAGGCACAGGTGTACTCGCGGCCGAGCTCGCGGCGAAGGTCCCCAGCGTGAACGCCTTCTCGAATCCGCCGACGGGGGCTGCGATCGCCGCGGGCTACATGTCCCTCGTCCCCCAGGCCTCGAGACCCGCGGGGATCCCGCAGGGTGGAATCTGGGTCCGGTCCGTCGACAACGAACCGGCGATGTACGACGGGACGAACGACATCCTCCTGCGACACCCGGAGTTCCACGTCAAGTCGTACGGGGCGAAGGTCGACGGGACGACGGACGACTCGTCAGCCGCCGCGGCCGCCATCGCCGCGGCCATCGCCGCGGGAGGGGGCGTCGTCGTGTTGCCTCCCGGTACGATGAACACCGCCACGACGGGCATCACGATCGCAGCGGGGACGCTCGGGGTCACGATCCGGGGTGAGAGTCCGGACGGATCGGTCATCAAGTACACCGGGACCGGGAAGGCGATCAAGATCGGTGGGTCCGGTTCCGTGACGCAACGCTGCCGCCTCGAGAACCTCAAGGTCGACATCTCCGGCGCCGGGTCGAGCGCGATCGCGATCTACGCGCAGCGGTTCTCCCAGATGGACATCATCAACGTCCAGGTGCAGACGGCGTTCTCGGGTAACACGCAGATCGCCGTCCAGCTCGACGGCACGGGCGGGTTCTCCGCGTATGCCTTCCTGTCGGACATCCGGATCGGAGGCTCGATGCTTCGCGGGATCGATATGATCAACACCGTGAACGCCTGCACGCTCGTCGGGTGCACCGTCATCCTGTCGCCGGCCACACCTGGAGCGTCCACCCGCGGGCTTAGCATCGACTCGAACTCTAACTCGAACGACATGGTCGGCGGAGACTACGAGGGATGGGATCTTGGCTGCGAGATCGACGGCGTCGGGAACGTTTTCGCCGGGGCGCACCTCGAGCAGAACACCGCGCACATGGTCCTCGGTGCCGCCTCAAGTGGGAACCTAATCATGGCGTCGTGGAGCACCGCCTTCACGATTACCGACAACGGGACGGACAACCAGATCGTCGGGCGCTTCAGCTCGAAGATTACGAACCTGGTCGCGGTGGGCAGTCCGATCCAAAACACCGATCTCGTTCTCCAGGCCCGGCGGAACCAGGCCGGCACCGCGTTCGAGATTCAGACGTATGACTCAGCCTTCACGACGCTGCTCTCGAGGATTGCGATCAACTGCGGGGCGCTCTCCTCCGCGTCTTTCGTCTCCTTCAACAACGCGAACATCGACATGGTCACAAACAACATCAAACGGATCGGAGGGCTTAGCGGGTCGAACGGAATCGCTCAGAACTTCCGGGCGGTCGATGTCGCCCTCGGGAACGGCGTGAACACGCTCGCGGTCACGTTCGGGACCAATGAGATCGACGGGTCTTTCGCGATCTTCGTTTCGTTCACCTACAACGCGGGAGCGTACTGGATCACGGCACGGGGCACGACCGGATTCACGATCAACTGGGTCACCGTCACTCCCGACGCGAACCAGAAGCTCAGCTGGCTGCTCATCCGATGAAGGCCGCGCTCTTCGCCGTGTTCCTGATCTCGTTCGTCGCGACGAGCCTGGTGGGCGCCTACGTCGTCAGGACCGACGATCTGTCGGGCCCCGGCGTCAACGTCCAGGCCGGCGTCACCTTCGTCCTCGGGTCCTTCGCCAACATCACGTTCGCGCAGGACCAGAGGTTCCAGAGTTCGATCACGTTCCCGGATAGTCACACGGTCGCCTTCGATGGGGTCTCGTTCTCGGTCCAGAAATATCCGGCGTCATACCCGTCGATCAACCTCCAGATCTCCATCTGGCAGCCGACCGCGACCTCGGGTACGCTCATCCGTTGGACCCCGACTCTCGCCAGCGGGACGATCGTCTGGTTCAACGTCTCGGGCCTCGGCACCGCATCGTACGCGATCGACCTCGGGTCGCAGTCGATCAGCGCGCAGCTCGGTCCGAGTGTTGCTTTCTCGTGGAGCTCCTTCCCGATGTCCTCGGACATGGCGATCACCGTCGCGGGGAGCCAGAACGGGATCGGCGGCGTCAACCTCCAGTGCAACCAGCAGTACTTCTTCCTCTCTGTGCGCATCTCCTGTTCCGCGACGATCGGGGTCGCGGTCCAAGCGCAGCTCCTCTCCTGGTACGTCAACGGCGTCTCTTCCGGGACCGGGTTCACCTTCTCGGCGACGGTCCCGGTTCTCGAGCTCAATGGGACGGCGACGATCGCTCTCGTCTATGCCCCAGCCGGGGTCGTCGTCTACACGAAGACGATGCCGCTCGACGCGAGTCTCAATCTTGCGATCTACGTCTTCGTCTTCACCGTGATCACCATCATCGTGACCACGAGGCAACGAAACAAATTCACGGAGTGGCGGACCAGGAAGATCCGTCCAATCACGGACTTCATCCCGGGCTCGTTCCAGAGAGTACGGATCGGGAACGCAGTCGTCGTCCGGGGGAAGCTCCTGAGGAATAGCGAGCTGGCGAACTACACGATCACGGAGAGGGTTCCACGAAAGAGAAGCTGACCGTCCCGATGCCGATCTTCCGGATGTTCCGGCCACGGCTGGTCGACTACCTGATCGAATGGAACCCCGGGAGGATGATCCAGGAGAAGCTCGCGGAGCTCGCGCCCTACTGGATCCGGGCCGCCCACTCGGAGAACGGGCACAAGCCGTACAAGCCGATGTACGAGGTCGAGGTCAGCGAGTCGGACCTGGCGCTCTTCCACGACACGCACTGGAAGTCGCTCGAGATCCATTCCAATATCCTCTTCTCGAGGGTCATGGCCGCCCTCGAGAACCACACGCCGATGGACCAGGTCCTCGCAGATCTCCGAGGAGGTCGCCGGATACGCATCTGAAGATATTCCACGTGGAACGTCAGCTCCTCGTCGCGATTGTGCTGCTCTCAATCCTCCTGCCGATCCGGCCGGCCGCGGCGGACGGTGGGTACGGACCGCGCCTCTACGTCTCGGCCGCACTCCCCGAGGTCTCCATCTTCGGCGTGCAGACGATTACGATTTCGTCCCTCGCGAACAACAGCACGCCGATTCAGCCGTCGCTCGGGCCGATCCTGATCCTCGTCTCCGGGTCGAACGGGGTGATGCCGGGCCTCGGGTGCTCACGGTGCGCCCTGATCAACGGCGGGTATGTCCTCGCGATCCAGGTCAACGAGTCCTTCAGTTTCGGCACGGTCAACGTGCTCGTTCACGACTTCTCGACGAACCTCACGTCCGCCGTCTCCTTCACGACCGTCCTCAGCGCGGACTATATCAACCAGGTGATCCAGCGGGGGATCGCCGAGTCGAACGCCGCCGCCCAAGCGAAGTACGACGCGCTGATCTCGCTGTGGGTCTGGATCATCGGATCCGTCGGCATCGTCGGCGCTCTGACCTGGGTCGTCGCGATTCTCGCGGCACAGCACCGCCTCGCTCGAGCGAAGAACCTCATGTCCTGGGTCGACCGCCTGCGCCTCCGTCTCCGCGTGCAGCGCGGGCAGAGCTCCCTTGACCTGATCCTGCGCGAGTCCGACACCTGGGCTCCGTACATCCCGAAGGAGGTCCGCCTGAACCGGCTGAAGTATGAGGAGACCCTGATCAATGCCACGCTCCGGAGGAACGTCGCGCTGCTCGAGGAGCTCGCGAAGAACCGGACGGACCAGGTCGACCTGAAGCGGACGATCCGGGAGACGAGGGTCATCGCGGGAATCGGCGCGACCGAGTTTCTCGATGAGTGGAAACCCGGAGCGCCCGCCGAGGAGTGATCTATGGCGAGGAGCCGCGCCGGGGACTGGATCGAGTCGAGGAGCCGGCTCTCCCGCCGGCTGAGGAAGCTCGCGCGCTACACCCTGAATCCGACGCCGATGCGATCGCGCAGCCTGTACTCGACCGGCATGATGGTCTCGACGACAGTCGGGCTGTTCTTCCTGCTTTCCTGGCTTGGAGCGTTCACCTACTTCGTCGTGCTCCCCTACATCGAGCAGGGGTCGCTGGTCGGGACCCCGTTCATCGTCACGGCGCTCTTCTCGTACTTCCTCACCATCTCCCTCTGGCTCTACCGGAACGCGGAGACCATCTTCGTCGGTGAACTCGACGGCTTCCCCTATTGGCCCTCGGATAGCACGCGCAGCATCCGGACGTACCTGTTCCGAGACAAGAAGGGCAACGTGAAGTTTCAGACGATGATCGCGATCCGCGCGGGCCAGCTCCTCGGGAAGCACATCCGGGGGAACGGTCCTGTCTTCGTCTTCGCGGCGAAGGAGAACGACTTCGATGCGGCCCTCACGCAGCAGTACGCCATCGACCGCGCCGCGGTCAAGGTCGCCAAGGGCGGCGAGGTCCTCGCGGTCCCGTCTCCGGAAATCGTGAAGACCCTCGACAGCGGATACCACATCGGCCGGCGCTACGAGATCCCGGCGTCCGTGAAGATCCGCCTGATGGGCAAAGCCGGATCGGGCGAGGACGTCCGCGACTTCCGATTCTCCGACGGCGTCGGCTGGCTGCGCCCGTGGATCCGTCGGACCTGGACCGACCTCACGCCGCTCGCCTTCCTCATCGTCGCGCTGGATCCGCACCCGGCCGCCGCGGCGATGGCGACGGTCCGCCAGGCCGCTCACGCGACGAACGAGGAGTGGGCGCTCTCCGACATGGAGCGCGAGAAGGACTACTGGAAGAACAAGCACGAGGACCTGATGCGGCAGACGTCGCGCGGGAAGAGGATCATGCGCGAACCGGACGAGCTGATCCAGGAGGAGTGATCGTGGACCTCTTCGGGAAGAAGGACGAGGACCCGGAGCCGCCGAAGCGTCAGCCCGAGGAGAAGAAGACCGACTCCCCGGAGACCGTCATCAACGTCAAACAGCCGCAGCACCTCGCGCCCCTCCTCATCCCGGAGTCGCACGAGAAAGGGATGCTCGGGCTCTGGACGCGAATCAACGATTTCTTCCTGAGCAAGGAGGGCAGTCAGTACGATCTCGGGGGCGCAGCTGAGGAACGCGTCACGGTCGACCTCGAGCTCCTCTACTGGAACGTGTTCTCGGAAGAGGACCAGGAGGCCGACGTCGAGACGCGTCTTCAGGAAGCGAGAGAGTACAAGGACGGCCACTCCCGCCCCGAGTACATCCAGTGGCTCTACACGCGATGCCAGCACATCCGTTTCCGTCGCGGCCTCTTGCATCGTCCGGGTACGAAGCCGTTCCAGGCCGTGCCGGCGGAGGCGATGCGCCTCGAGGTCCGGAAGGATCTCGATGCGTGGCAGGTCCCCCCGGACGAGGCCGGCGTGGTCCAGGTCGCGGAGCTCCTCGTCCAGGCGATCGCGAAGAAGCGCCTCTGCGTGATGATCATCGACGTCGACCCCTTCGCCGGCCTGGCGTACGGAGGCGGCAAGAGCCAGCTGCTCACGCAGATCCTGTACTGGGCGTACGAGCTCCTCGAGCTGTCGGTGAAGTTCGATCCGCGCAAGGACATGGTCTACCGGCAGGACCGAAAACGTCTGAGCCGGATGTTCCGCGAGAACCTGCAGATCCCCTGGGGGGTCGACGAGATCAACCAGTTCTTCGACAAGTGGAACTGGGGCGCGAAGGAGGACAAGGGGAACACGCACGAGGTCGCGATGTACCGGAAGGTCGGACGTCCGATCGTGGGCGCGTGCGGCTCGATCTGGGAGCTCAACGAGCGGATGCGGATCCAGATCGTCACGCATCGACTCGAGATCACGAGGTGGGACGAGGACCTCTTCACGGGCGAGGCGCAGCTGTTCCGGAAGTACGGTCCGCCGAAGTACCAGAACGAGGAGGAGAACAAATGGGGCCTCGAGGTCTTCCCGATCAAGTTCCGCGGACTGACCGAGGACCAGTTCCGCCTCATCGACGCGTGCGCGAACAAGACGCACGAGATCGAGGACGCGATGAGCCTCGACGACTGGCTGATCAAGAATCCGGAGTGGCCGGACTGGTACTCGGGATTCAAACGTCCCAGCGACCCTAAGTCCGACATAGAGGCCGCTATCTCCGACTTAACGGGCTCCGCTTGAAGTACCCCCTCCTCGGCTCGAGTCCACCATGAAACCTGTCACGCTCGGTGAGCTGGAAGTTGTGAAAGCGCAGCTCGACCGTCTGCGTAAGGTCCGAGGCCCGGTCTTGCTGGCGCTCGCCTTCGCGGTGGTCGGCCTGCCGTTGATGCCGTTCGACTTCCCGCTGCCAGGGACGAACTACGTGATGTCGAGCCTGGTCGCGGTGATCGTGGGCATCGTGATCATCATCCTTGCCGCGGGCGCGTCTCGCGGGAAGAACGGATCGAAAGGGATGATCTCCCCCGTCGCCGGCGCCATGGTGGCGGCCGTGGGATTCATCTTCATCCTCGCCGCGATCGCGACGCTCCCGCCGTCCACGACGGGACCGGCCGTGGTCGGCTCAGGACCCGCGATGACGATGACGCTCCTCCCGTCGATCGACACGACCGCGTCCTATCCGGCCGGGTCGTACACGGCCTGCACCTCGCACACGTTCTCCGGAGCGATCGGTGGCGACACCGGCGTCGGAGTCGTGTGGACGACGAGCACGGGCAAGCTGCAGTCGCAGACGAGCGCGGTCTTCCTCGACACCGTGAACACGGCGAAGTCGAACAAGCCCGGGAACTTCCGGACGGCCAACTGCTTCCAGGTGGCCTTCGCGCTGACCTACCAGGGCGTCCCGGTCGCATCGGGCGGCAGCGGGATCTCCGAGCCGATCTACGTCCAGATCGCGTCGATGACGTACTCGTACCTGCGGACGAACAACTCGATCCCGCAGAACGTCCCCGTCATCGCCCAGGACCCCGCGGGCGCGGTGTTCGGCGACTGGAACGTGAACGTCCTCAGCACCGGCAGCACGTGGTACTCCCTGGCTCCGTTCTCCGCGGTCGGCGGGACCCTCCCGGCGTCCGGGTTCCCCTGGATCGCGGTCGGCACGAACTCCGGCGGAGCGGCCTCGAGCTCGTTCAAGATCGTCGTCGACACGAGCTCGCTCGGACCGTGGGGCTACTCGGCCACGGCGGACTACAACTCGTTCGCCGGCGCGACGTGGTCGATCACGTTCAACATCGGCCTGCCCGCGCAGTTCACGTCCGCGAGCCTTGGGAACGCATACGCGACCCCGGTGCCGTTCACCCTGGTCGACCAGCACCAGTGAGCCGGACGGCAGGAAGGCCGTCCGACGATGCCGACCGTCGCGGAGCTCTGGTCCGGAAAGCCGACCCGAGCACGACTGGGGGAGACCTGGCTCGTCACCCCCCTTTTCTCATTTTGGTTCTTCGTGATCGTGTTCTCGCTCAGCCTGGACATCGGGCCGGAGTACGCGCTGCTCGGCATCGTCTTCGGCGTCAACGACCTCCTCGTCGTGATCGGCCAGAGTGACTCGTACGAGTCGTTCAAGCGGAACCTGTTCCCGCCCACGCTCACGTTGCGCGGGATCATGCTCCCGATGTCCGTCGCGATCGTCGCGGTCCTCGGTCCCCTCATGGGCTACGCCTTCTTCACCGGCCAGGCCTTCACGCGGAACTCGTTCGGATCGAACTGGCAGCTCTTCACGTCCGAGGTCCTCCTGGTCGCGCCGGTCGAGGAGCTCTTCTTCCGCTGGCTCCTGCCGAAGGTCTTCGGCGGCGTGATCCCGCAGGTCCTCTTCGCCGTCTCGCATCCGTCCGTCCGCAGCGTGATCCTCTCGGACCCGAGCGCGACCGTGGTCCCGTTCCTGTACTTCTTCGCGTTCGGCCTCCTGTTCCAGCAGGTCGCGTTCATGGGGATCGCGAGCGACACCCGCAAGGACCTGAAGAAGTACCTCGGGATCCCGGCGACGATCGGGGCGCACGCGGCCTTCAACACGGGCGTCATCCTGTACCCGGCGACGCAGGTCTCCGGATTCAATCTCAGCTTCTTCTCGACGCAGCTCGTCGCCCCGATCGCGGCGATTGTCCTCGCCGTCGCCCTTGCGTCCCTCTTGATTCGACGTGGAATAATCGGGAGGCGGACTCGATGATCCCAGGCGGACCCGGTGCGCGATCGCAAAAGCTCTGGATCCTCGCCGTGGTGGGGATCCTGTTCTTCACGCTCTTCATGATTGGATCCGGGAGGTTCTCCGTCCTCGGTCCGAACACCAGCGCGCAATCGGTCCCATGCGGAACGTATCCCGGGAACCTTGTGACGACGACCGGAGGCGGGCAGTTCCCCGCGCAGTCGGGAGAGAACTCGGTGGGCAACGGGATCGCCGCGAGTCCGTACGAGATCTTCGAGAAGACGAGCTACTACTACTCCTGGACGGACCAGGGCGTGAGCGAGGCGATCGTCGTCGAGGGCCGGATCCTCGGATGCGGCTTCATCGGCGCTTCGATCTCGGGGTCCCGATACGCGTTCTTCATCTCGACGAACAACGGCGCGAGCTGGAACGTGTTCAAGCAGAGCGATCTCGGGGGAGTCGATGGGAACGAGCTCGACGGGAGCCAGTCATCGGCCGGCACGTTCGTCTGCGCCCCGACACAGAACCAGCAGTACTGCATCGACATCTACGACACGCTCCTCGCGACGCGCATCGTCCGGATCCACGGGCAGACGTACGTCGACGCGGGCGGGACCGAACGCGCGATCATCGACGGCTCGTGGCTCAAGGTCGTCGTCCAGGTCCAGGCGAACCAGTGGTTCGACATGGCGACCGACGTCACGGTCCTCCGGAGCGCGCTGCCGGCGGTCCAGTGGGGGTCGGCCCAGTACGCCGTCAACTCGATGGCCGTCGTGAACTACAACATCCCGACGGTCCTCTCGGGAGGATCCACCGCGTACTTCTTGACCCTCACGAACCTCAATACGAACGCCGCGATCAACGGCGTGAGCAACCTCGGCCTGACGCAACTCTCCGGGCAGTTCTCCTTCACGGTCACGCCGGACATGTTCGTCTCCTCGACCTCGAGCCCGAACCGGATTCGCGCGACGGTCTCGAGTCAAATCTTCAACGCGGCGATGCAGGACACCTCCGCGATCGACAACCCCAGCCTCGCGCCGACGCTGAACTCCGTGACCTGGAACAAGCCGTTCTACCGGGAGGGAGATCTCGTCATCATCAACATTACCGCGACGCCGAACCTGATCACCCTGGCCCCGATCGTGAACTACTACGTCTTCGCTCACGTGGGCGGGATCAAGTACTACGACGGGTTCACGACGAGCCCGACCGTCACCTTCACCGCGGCGAACGCAGGTCCGCTCACCGTCGAGGTAACAGCTCACGACACGGCCGGGAGACCCTCGGCCGTCGCACGATTCACGGAGTCCGTCGGGCCGGCGATCGGTCTCTGCGTCCAGTACCCCCAGCTGCCGCAGTGCTCCGGTGTCGGGAACTTCCAGGCCCCGACGTACTGGGTCGCGCTGATGCTCACGGCGCTCTCCGTCGGCTTGGTGCTCCTGCTGCTCGGACTCTACGTCTCACCGAACCCGCTCGTGCGATTCCCCTTCATCGCGATCGGATTCATCCTGACCCTGGTCGGCGTCGCGATGTTCGGCGTGATCGTGATCAACTGGCTCGCCTCGATTTTCTCCAGTGCCGGCCCGATCGTGAAGTGGTGACAGGATGCGCCCCCTCCTCTTGGCGTTCGGTGTGGTCCTCCTCCTCGCCGCGATCTTCGGACCGCAGCAGTCCTGGTTCCCGAACCTGGTCGTCGCCGGACCCGGCGGACCTGCGACGGTCGGGAATCTCGTCGGGTACGTGACGGACACGTCGACGAGCTCCGGGATTGTCGGCGCCTCCGTCGTCCTCTCCGTCTACGGCACGACGAAATTCTCGACGTCGACAGTCGCAGCCGGGTACTACAAGTTCGGGGCGATCACCGCCGGCGGCTACACGATCACGGTCGGGGCGACCGGGTACTCGACGTTCCAAGGATCTACTGGGGTCTCGCCGGGGACCACGTCGACGTACAGTGTGCAGATCGCGCCGCTCCCGCTCAGCGGAGGCAGCGGCGGCGTCAGCAGCGGCTCGGGCTGCACGCCGACGCCGAGCGGAACGTGCAGCGTCCCACCGCCGCCCCCTGGGGTCCAGGCCCCTCCACCGCCGACCGGGAACGCGACCGCGACGAACGCGACCGTCAGCTGGATTCCCGGAAGCCCGAAGGTCCTGCCGGTCGTCCTTGGATTCCTCGGCTTCGTGTTCATCGCGGTCGGTCTCGTGGCTCGGAGGCTCAGCTGACCATGAGAGGAAACGCGAAGGTCGTCATCCTGATCGTCGCGATCGGACTCATCGTCCTCGGGCTCTCGTATCCATTCGGGCCGTCGAACTGCAGCGGCGTCGACTGCTATCGCCTCGGTCCGTTCGCGAAACCAGGCGGCAGTCCAGGGCCTGGGTCCTCCCTCACCGTGTCGGTCCTCTTCCCCGGCACGATCACGTACAGCGACGGGACCACGTCCGGTATCAGCTCCGCGAGGAGCGTGATCCAGAGCGTCACGGCCGGGCCGTCGAACAAGGCGATCTCGAAGATCAACGTCGCGGTGCAGGTCCTCGTCACGTCGACCACGGCGATCCCCGTGACGGTCAAGGGCTACATCGCGGAGGCCGCGAGCCGGTCCTCGGCGGACTCGCTCGGTGCCTACTTCCAGCAGACGACGAACACGTCGATCTCGACGTCTATCACTGTGGCCGGCACCGCCCTGCCGCTCCTGAACGTCACGCGGTACGCGACCGACTTCCAGTCGATGAGCGACCTCGGATCGAAGAACAGCACGCACTTCAGCTACAACCTGGTCGGCGCGCTGAACTTCAACATCGGTACGCCGGTCAACAGGTCGGTCGCCTCGATCTTCGCCTGGCCGAACCTCCCCACGACGATCACGACGTCGTATAGTGGCGGGTCGTCGGGCGGCGGCGGAGGCGGGGGTGGTTGCGGGACGTCCCAGGCGCGCTGCATCACAATCGTCGGCACGACCCCGGGCGTCGCGTACAACTGGTTCGTCCTGGGGACCTTCCCGGCCTTCTCGGTCGCCTCCGCGTCGAACGGCCGGTCGATCCTGCAGCGGCTCGGGATCCTGTGAGCCGCCCGCGGCATAGCGCCCCCAGCGTAGCTGGGGGCGAGGACCCCCTTCTTCCCCCGCGCGGGACCGGCGCTTCGCCTCGAAAATTTGCGCGCCGACGGATGTCCAAAAAAGCGCTTTCCGACGAACCCGTGGGAAAGCCAAATCGTCTCCTCCATGCAAACGCTGTCAGTCCCGGTTGACGGAGTCCGGGATTAGGAATCTAACGGTTAGGCGTGTTTCTGAGTCCTCCACATGGAGAGAATCGTTAACGGTTAGACCGCAGTTCCCAGAACGATTAACGGTTAACGGTTAACGTCAATTCCACGCGTGAATTTCGAGGTCCCCTGGAAAGTCATTCCGACCGCGGTCGTGAAAACGGTTAACGGTTACGGACTAACGGTTAGCGGTTAACGGTTAGGGTCGTCGCCTGCCCTGAGCGCGACCCGACTTAACGGTTAGGTCGTCCTGCTCCTCGACCACGACAGACGGCTCGTCCTGCTCGAGGCGACGCCGGATCGCGTCCCGCACGTACTCGGTGGGCGACACGTAGCCGAGGTCGGGTCGCGCCCTGATGACGCGCCGTACGCGGTCGACGAGGGACGTGGAGAACGTCAACGTTTCGGCACCGGCCTGAGGCACGGGACCCTGACCGATGTTCTGGAATAAAGAAACAGACGCCCCGGGAATCGGTAGAAGGGGGCAAGAACGAACATTCTCAGTACCGAGACCGTACAGTAACCGTTAAACCCCCTCAGACGCATGACCGTATGGTAACGGTTAGATGCCTGGGCAAGGACAGAAGTCGGTGACACTGCCGGCGGACCTGGTCGACGAGGTCGCGCGCCGATTAACGGTTAGCGGTTACAAGACGTCGACCGAGTTCATCAAAGCGGCGATCCGCGAGAAGCTCGCCGCACCTTCCTCTGACTCCGAGCAGCCGGCGTCGTCGGTGGGGACCGTCACGACGTCGAGCGAGGTCGAGGGCGAATCCTCCCCTAACCACAGGCGGTCCCCGCGTCCCGAGTCCGGTTCCGAGGGGGCGGCTGCCGACAAACCTCTCTCCCGAGATTCTGCAGCCGACGCGCCGGAACGTGTCCACGCGACTCGGGACGTTCCCGCGGGCGGGCGTGAGAGCGGTGAACTCCCTGGAACGACGTCGGTGCCGTCGGCAGTTCCGCCGGCATCTGAGAGCAACAGGGTGGGCGCCTCCGCGAACCCCGCCCGCGAGATCTCGACGTGGACCTGTCCCGAGTGCCACGTCACGATGCCGCTGAAAGAGCGGCGCGATCACAAGGCCACTCACACGACGCGCGGCGATCGCGACAGCGGGCCGGCGACTGCGACCGCGGCGCACTCAACAGCGGAGACGAGCTCGTCTCCCGCCACCCCCGCGACAATCGCCGCGCGTCCAATCGTCCCTGTGCAGCGACGGGTCCAGGTCAACACCGACACGGTGGTCGATCGCGTGAAGACGTTCGCGCGAGGCCAACGCTTCCGCGACGGTGATTTCGTCGACGCGAAGGCGCGACGCGAGTACCTCGCCGCCGTAGTCAAGGCCGCCCACGCGGACCAGCACTTCACGATCACCGACGAGGAATCCCTCGAGCTCCTCATCGCGTACGCCGCGCGAGATCCTGCGATCGAGCGGGCCCTCGAGCCGCCCGCGTCCCTTTCCATGCCGACTCCGACGAACAAGGGGGGAGCGCGTGGAAGGAAGTGAGACACAATGCCAGCCCGACGTGGACCAGGACGGCCGCCGAATCCGTGGCGGCCTCGAAAGATTGTGGCACGGTACGACGAACTCGCGAATCGCGGTGGACATCACGAACCGACGACCCGGGATCGCAGAGTCCGGGACCTTCATGTCTTTGAGGAGTACCTCCGCAAGATCCGGGTCGACTCCGACGCCGTCAGCGTCCGAGACCTGATCGGTTTCGTCAACTATCTCAAGGCCCTCCCAGGCGGCTACACGTCGAACCGCAACCAGATCTGGGGGAGCGTCCGATCGTACTACGCGCTCGAGGGAAGTGCAGACCCCGAGGGGCACATGGGGATCCTCGCGCGAAACCTCGAGCTCGTCAAGGCCCCGAAGGTCGTCGGCGAGATCCACCCGCACGAGGCGTTCCCGCTCGTCCTCGGTCCGAAGATCCTCGAGGCGTCTCGTCACGTCGTGCAGCAGGACCACGGTGGGAACGCGATCAAGAGCGAGGCGTTCGTCGTGACGGCGACGCTGCTGTACACGGGAGGGCGCGCGCAGTTCTACGGCCTCCGCGTCGACCAGGTCCGCGCCGCGCTCGAAGAGCCGGACAAGTTCCTCCTGACTCGAGTGAAAGGGGGCCGCAAAGAAGTCAAGGTCCCGATCCACGACAACCTGTTTCCCGTCTGGAGGGAATGGCTCGATCAGCGGGACTTCGATGGGCCGATGCTCTTCCGCCACGGCCGGGACCCGTACGCGTTCCGAGACGGGAAAACGGACTGGCGCGAGGCCGCACGCAACCAGGGCATGAACAAGAAGTGCGTCGCGCGGATCCTCCGCGGCCCTGAGATCGAGTCGGGACACGAAGCGAGGGACGGCGTCGAGACTCAGCTGAAGAAGCGGTTCGGAATCAAGGAACGACTCACCGCGCACCGCTTCCGAAAGCACGTCGTGACCTGGATGGAAGAGTACGGGTTCAACGAGAGCGAGCGGCGTCTCCAGGTCTCGCACGGGGCCGACACGATCACGAAGCAGTACAGCGACCCCGAGATCCGGCGCGTTCAGGAGAAGATCTCCAAGATGGACCTCGGGAGCGCGGAGTGGGTCGCGGCCCACGATCCGCCGAGGAACCTCTTCGCCGGCGGCGACAACAACAACAGCCACGACGTCGACGAGGACCAGGTCGCGCAGCTCCGCGCGCAACTCCAGGAAGCGAACGACCGGAACGCCCGCCTCGAGAAGCGACTCGACGCGCTCCTCGAGAGACTCGAGCCGAAGGTGGTCGCGTGACGGAAGAGTGGGGCGAACCCGTAGACTGGGATGCCCTCTGGAAAAAGGAACGCGAGCTCAAGGCCCCGGTCGAGAACGAGTACACTCGCAATGTGGCGCCGCTGCGGCGACGGAGAGCAGAGGGAATCGCTCTTGTCGAACGCGAGTATTCGGAAAAAGTCCGAAGCGCAAAGTCTCGGTTGGCGACCGCGCAGCGGGAGTTCAGGGAGACGATGCTGACCCTGAAACGCTGGCGAGACGCGGCGACGCGCGCGATCGAAAACGAGTGCGCGGCAGAAATCCGTCCGTGGGCCGCTGACAAGAAGAGCCAGCTCGCTCCGATCCAAGAATGGAAGACCCGGCAGTGGAAGCGACTGAATGACGCGGGGGTCCATCCATGAGACGCGACGTCCTCGTCGGAGCGATCCTCGGTGTCGTCTTCGGCGTCCTGCTCATGATCGTCGATGAGCTCATGGTTCGGCTCGCCGAAGGGCACGTCGATTACGACGTCCCGATCGTCGGCCACGTCTCGGTCTGGGTCGCGTGGTGGTTCGTCTTCGCCGGCCTCCTGGTCCTGTTCGTCGTCGCGAACGCGAAGGTGATCTCGTGAGCGCGCACCTCCACCTGATCCGCGAGGTCGCGCCAGATCCGAAGCCCGAGTACCGAATGACGACCGTGTGGTGCGAGGGCTGCAAGGCACCCGTCACGGTGATCCACCTCGAGCTCCCGCCCGAGGATCCCAAGCCTGCACAATCGAAAGCTCGTCGCGGGGGGGGGGGCGGTCGTGAAGCCTGATCGCGACGGCGACATCCAGTGCGCGGACGACGGCCGCTGGTTCGCGTCGAAGCACGCCTACGCCGTCCACCGCGCTCGATCGCACAAGGGGGCGAGCCCGTGAGGACGTGGATCGTCACTGCCACGATCCGCCTGGAGTTGGACGATCCTCCGGAAGAGGACGAGAATTCTCTCTGGGCGGGGCGGGAAAAGGTCCGCTACGTCCGCCCGATGAACTGGCTACGAAACAAGATCTGGGCGTTGCAGCGACACCCAAACGTGTCGATCGTCCGAGTCGATTGGAATCCGTCTCCCGGAAAGGAGGTGGAGGAATGGATAACGCGCTGATCGCGACGGTGATCTGTCGCGAGTGCGGCTGCACCGACCTCAATCCGTGCGAAGGCCCCTGCTTCTGGGTCGAGCCGGATCTCTGTTCGCGCTGTCAAATCGTCGCCACCCTCCAGGCGCACGGCTTCATCCCGTTCAGAGACGAAAAACTTCAGGAGGGATCTGAGTGAAACTCCCGATCGGTTTCCAGTACACCGCCCTCCTCGGGAAGACGGTCGAGAACCTCGAGCAGCCGAATCCCGATCGCGAGGGCGTCGTCCGGACGCTCCTCGAGATCCTCGCCGGGATCGAGGACAACACGCAGCTCACGAAGTCGTCGAAGGACGAGCTCCGCCGGCTGTACCGTGGCGCGATCGACGACATCTCGAGGGGCAACATCCACCAGGTCATAACGCGCGACGGGTCGGGTATCCGATGAGCTCGCCGGAGCGCGGTCGCATCTTTCCTTCGCGTCGTCAGCTCACGGAACAAATCGACGAGCTCGAGTTCAAAGTCAAGGAGCTCCGGGCCGCGCGGAACTTCTCGACGTATCCTCAACTGGGGGACGGCGAACGAACAGGCCGGCGAGAAGTCGACTATCGCGAGCTCCGCTGTGAACACTGTCGTCGAAGGCTCGTCTCCGTGCAGTCGCAACAGAAAGGAGTCTGCGCCCTCTGCGATCGCTTCGGGCCGGGGAAGCCGCCGGTGGTCCTGTGAGGAAGGATCACGTTCCATTCGGTCGGGCCCATCCTGTTCTGGAACTCGTCTTCGTAATCCTCCTCTTACCCGCACTGTTGCTCTACCTCGCGTCTCGAATCATCGTGGAGAACCGCGATGCTTCCCAGCTCGATCAGCTCGCGCTCGAAAAGGAGCTGGAGTACGAATGATTAGACTCAACCTGGGCTGCGGTCGTCGTCCTGAGACCGGATGGGTGAACGTCGACATCCGACCGGGGAACGGCGTGGATGTCGTCCTGGACCTGGACCCTGCGAACTGCCTCGCCGACTTCGCGACGGGTTCAGTAGAACGAATCCGGGCCTGGGGGCTCCTCGAACATCTGTGGCATTGGGAGAACCTCGTCCATGAGTCCGCGCGGGTCTTGGCTCCGGCCGGCTCCTTCGAGATCCGCGTGCCTCACCGCATGGACTACGTGGCGTACCACGTCCGCCACTTCGACGAGAACACCTTCAATCCGTACCGCTCCGACTACAAGCCACGGGAACTGGACCTCGTCCGGCGCACGCACGCCTGGGGATCGTTAGAGTTCCGGGAGCCGTATTTCACACTGGCTGAAATGTGGATCGAGCACTGGGTCCCGTTCAGCTGGCATGTGCGCAAGTACGTCGGCGTCGACGTGTCGAGATGGCCGCTAGGTCGGAGACTCAACCTGCACGTAATTCTCCGGAGGAACGGGACGGCATGGACATCCTCGTGATCGCATCAGACTATCCGCATGGGACCGACGCAGGGGGCGCGTTCGTCCAGGCCCGCGTCGACCTCTACCGTGGCCTTGGGCATCGCGTCTGCGTGTGGTCGCGGAAGCACTCGGAGTCGCTCGACTTCGACCCGGACGTCGTGCAGGCCCACTACCCTTTGCCGGACTTCGTGATCCCGAAGGCGTCCGCTTTCGTCGGAAAAGCGCCGATCGTCGCGTACCTCCACGGGGCCGAGGCGATCCGGGTCCCGGGGAAACCCTTTCTCTGGGGTGTGAAGGCGCGACGGGCCGTCCGGCGGTTCCTGCGGACGACCGCCGCGTGCATCACGGAGTCCGTGTGGATGTCGGAACGGATCGACGAGTACCTTGGCGTCCGGCCGCGGGTGATCCCCAACCCCGTTGACGAGCAGCTCTTCCGGGCATGCGACGCGCCTCTCTCCAAGCGGGGCTTGTGTCTGCGGGGGCAGGGATGGAAGTACGGCACGGACCTGCTGGATGGGAACGTGGACGTGGACGTCCTCGCGCCCCTGTGGTCGAGGCGCGAGCTCCCCCGCATCTTGAACAAATACGCGTTCTTCGTCGCGCCGTCCAGGGTCGAGGGCCAGGGGCTCATGGCCTGCGAGGCGCTCGCGACCGGCATGCCCGTCGTCTCGACGCGGGTGGGAGGGATCCCGGAGTTCGTGAAGGACGAGTTCAGCATCCTCACCCAGCCCGACCCCGCGAGCATTCGGGAGGCGATCGAGAAGATCCCGAGGCACCTGACACCTGGGCAGCGTGGGGGGATCCGGGAGTCCATCCTCCGGATCTGCGGGTCCTCGGTCATGATCCCGAAGGATCTCCAAATCATGCGGGACGTCGTGGAGAAGATCGCATGACGCTCGTCCTCAACGTTTTTCGCGTCGCCGGTGGCCCGGTCTACCTCGACATCGTCGTCAGCCAGATCTGCGAGGGAGACTCGATTGTCGAGCTGCACCAGGTCCTCGCGCCGGACGGCACGATTCTCGAGGTCGCGTCCCGATCCCCTCCGTGGGAGAACAAGGCATGACGAAACTCTCGAGGCGGTGCATCAACCAGGACCACGAGGCCTTGGGGACTCATGAGATCGACGGGGCGCCGCTCAACGAAGGATGCCACTATCCGACGGATTACGTGTGGGCGAAAGCGACAGGGCGGAACGTGCGCGACTACCCGCTCCCCGAGGAGGAACGTTGATGCAGACCGAACAGAAACTGGAAAAGCGTGAGCCGGAAGTGCGAATGATTCCGCTCGACAAGATCACGGACCTCGGCGACAACGTCCGCGAAATCGTCGACAAGGACCTGGTCGAGCTCGTCGAGAGCGTGAAGGCGAACGGGATACTCGAGCCGCTCCTGGTGACGCCGCAGAACCGCCTGGTCTTCGGGTTCCGCCGGCGGCGCGCCGCGCAGATCGCGAAGCTCGAGTCCGTGCCTTGCATCGTCCGCGAGATGTCGGCCGCGGAGATCCAGGAGGCCCGCCTCGTCGAGAACCTCCAGCGCGAGGACCTGAGCGAGATCGACGAGGCGCGGGCGTTCAAGGCGTACCTCGAGACGACGAAGTCGACGCAGAAGGCGCTCGCGGAGAAGATCGGCAAGAGCCAGCCGTACATCGCGAACCGGATCCGGCTCCTCGAGCTCCGTCCGGAGGTCCAGGACTCGATTCGACGTGGAATACTCCCTCCGAGCGCCGGGGAGATCCTCCTCCGGGTTCCGAAGGAGGCCTCCGCGCTCCAGGGTGAGCTCGCGAAGGCCGCGATCAGCGGTCGCATCCCCGTCAGTAACCTCGGGAACGAAGTCAACTGGCGTCTTCAGGAGTGGCGCCGCGACGAGGGGCGCCGGAAGCGCCTCGAGGCTCTCCCGAACAAGACGTGCCCGAAGTGCAAGAAGCCCGCGGTCGGATTCGCGATGGACTGGAGCTCGACGTCGACGCTGGTCTATGACGATGCGAATCACCAGTGGGACGGGAAGACCGGGAAGGCGGTCGTCGAGAGCCTCCGGGAATCCAGCGTCTCCGTCGTGCGCTCGAAGCCGGTCGACCGGTCCGAGGGCGCGACGACGCGCAGCCTGCACGAAATCTACCCGATCGTCAAGAAGCTCCTGGACCAGGCCGACCCGAAGAAGATCAAGAGTTTCGTCTTCTCGGCGAACTACGGGGCCGGCGCGCGACTCGAGATCTGGTTTGACGCGCCCGTGAAGTTCGCGATCCACGCGACCCCGCACGCGTACTCGACCGGCGAGAAGACGGAGATCCAGGTCGAGGCGTACGACAACAAGCGCCGCAAGGAGATGAAGGCCGCCTTCCATGCGTGGGAGAAGAAGAACCTCCCCCGGGCCCCCCCTCCGAAGAAGACCGGGAAGAAGGCCGACCCGAAGATCCTCGTCGGCAGCATCGCCAAGGTGATCCCGAAACTGCCGCGCGACGTCGAGCTCCTCGAGCAGCTGCGCGACCTCGAGGCGAAGGGAAAGAAGCGCGGCGGCGTCTTCCAAGCGATCGACCTGCGGATCCGCGGCTCGAGGCCCGACGAATTGGATTGACAGCATGGGGTACAACATCGGGAGCTGGAAACGGAGGCACAAGCTCCCGATTCGCGAGTCGGCCAAGTGCCGATCATGCGGGCGGTCCCTCTACTCCGACCGCTCGCAGCGTCTCGGAATCTGTGGTCCGTGCTCCCGCGTTGTGAGTCGAGAAACCGTTGATGGACCGTCTACTAACGGTTAAATCCCCCTTCTCGCATTTCGTGTCCGGTAGTTTTTGCGACAGAATCAACGGAACCGGGCCGGCCCTCGTCTGCAGCTGACGCTGCTCATCCTCACCGTGATCGCGATCTCCGCGGTCGCCCTCGAGGACTCCGACGGCGTCACGTTCCACGACTTCACGGACTTCGCGACCTTTCACCACGAGCACCTGATCCTGCTCCTCTCGTCCTTCCTCGTCTGGCTCGCGTTCTACCCGACTCGCAAGATCCAGAAGGCGCATGTCCACGTCACCGCGATCCTGTTCTTCGTCGGCCTCCTCGCCATCTCCGCCGCGTTCACGAACCTCCCGGACAACGTCCGGTTCTTCGGAGCCAGCGGGGTCGGCGGCACCGTCGCGTACTTCGGCGGGACCGTCTCGAACCTGTCCGCGCCG